>Ga0207951_101028_pt1 | contig 11355 bp, 13 predicted proteins | sample Subbio12Aug_8Bad_FD_184830 | JGI IMG/M metagenome (GOLD analysis project Ga0207951, IMG submission 184830) | Serpentinite rock and fluid subsurface biosphere microbial communities from McLaughlin Reserve, California, USA - CR12Aug_8Bad (SPAdes) | ecosystem: Environmental > Terrestrial > Deep... | reverse complement strand
AATCTGGCAGGACAGACGCGAGGTTGGCCCGACATGGGTGGTGAAATCGAGCATGTCTTCCTCATGCGCGGTGGGAGCAGGCAGCCGGGAAAGATCCGCCGCGCACACGAGGATATGGCAGGTGGAGCAAGCCATGGCTCCCTCGCACGTGCCTTCGAGCGGGAGGCCGAGGCTCTGGGCGACTTCGAGCAGCCGGACGTCGGGGCCGGCCACCACCTCTGCAGCCAGGGAGCCATCGGGGTTGAGAAAACGCACCCTGGTCATGCGGCGGCTTTCAGCCGCCGGGCTGCGGCGGTGAACTGGGCAAGGGCTTCGGCGAGCATGGCGGGAGACATGCCGCGGTTCCAGCCGAGACGCAATGTCTGACGGATGTGGGCGGGGGCAAGGCCGAGGGCGGCCAGCACATGGCTGGAGCGATTGGCACCCGACGAACAGGCCGCGCCCGAGGAAAGCGCGAGGGCCGGAAGCTTCGCGATCAGGCGGTTGGCATCGACGCCGGGAAGCGTGACAGAGAGGTTGCCAGGCCAACGATGAGCCGAGAGCGGATCCGGGCCATTGATGTGATGGGCAATGGTGGCAAGGGCCCGAAGCGCCTCAGAGAGAAGCGTGCGGACATGGGCTTCGTCTGCGGCCATGTGCTGGCGGGCGCGGCGGGCCGCGGCACCAAAGCCCGCGCAGAGCGCGGGGGCAAGGGTGCCAGAGCGCAGGCCCGATTCCTGCCCGCCGCCATCCTGCTGGGGGGCAAGCACCACGCCCGGACGGACCCAGAGCGCGCCGATGCCCTTGGGGCCGTGCATCTTGTGGGCCGACAGGCTGATGAGATCTGCGCCAAGATCGGTGCAATCGACTTTGCCGAACGCCTGGGCGGCGTCTGTATGGAAGAGCGCGCCATGGGCGCGGGCCATCCCGGCAAGGGCTGCGGTCGGCCAGATACTGCCGACTTCGTTGTTGACGCGCATGGCCGATACGAGAGCGACATCGGCACCCAGGGCCTGATCATAGGCGGCAAGATCGGGCATCCCATCGGGCAGGACAGGGAGAATGGTGACGGGAACACCGCGCCGTCCGAGGTGACGGGCGGATTCAAGAATGCAGCTATGTTCGGTAGCGAAGGTTATCAGGCGGTTGCAGCCCTTCGGGGCCAATTCCAGCGCGCCCTTGAGCGCGAGATTATTGGCTTCGGTTGCACCCGAGGTGAAGACGATGCCTTCGGGCGCCTGGCCGAGCAGGGCGGCGACTTCGATGCGGGCGGCTTCGACTGCGGCCTTTGCCATGCGGCCGCCGCGATGCGCACTGTGCGGATTCCAGTGCTGGCGTTCGAGCCAGGGGAGCATGGCTTCCAGCGCCTCGGACGCGAGCGGGGTTGTGGCCTGGGCGTCGAGATCGATGATGTCAGGCGGCATGGGAGGCTTCGGAACGGGCACGCTCGGCCAGCGGGCGCCAGGCGGCGAGAAAGCGATCGATGTCGGCTGCTGTCGTGAGCCATCCGGTTGAAATACGAAGCGATTCCTGCGCGGCCTGGAGCATTCCCATGGCCTGGAGCGTGGCCGACGGCTTCAATGTGCCCGACGAACAGGCCGCACCCTGGCTAACGGCGAATCCGGCCATGTCGAGCGCCATGAGCTGGGTAGCAGCCGGAATCCCGGGGAGGTGCAGGCTGGTGATGGTGGGAAGCCGATGGACGCCGGCACCGTTGATGCGGGCGCCGGCTTGCAGCGCCGCTGATTCCAGCCGGGCCTGCAGCGCCTTGGCACGGGCGGGAAAGCCGCTGTCGAGGGCTTGCAGTGCTGCGGCAAAGCCGATGATGCCGATGAGGTTTTCGGTGCCGCCGCGATAGCCCCCTTCCTGCCCGCCGCCGCGCTGGATCGCGCGGAAATGATCCTTGCAGCGAACGATGAGCGCGCCGACGCCCGCCGGGCCACCGAGCTTGTGAGCGGAAACGGCGATGAAATCGGCAGCGGCGGGAAGCGGCATCTTTCCAGCGGACTGCACGCAATCGGCCACAAGCCTTCCGCCCGCGGAGTGCACGAGCCGCGCGATGGTGTCGAGATCCTGCACGACGCCGGTTTCATTATTGGCCTGCTGGACAGCGACGAGCGCGCCATCGGGAAGCCGGGGCATCTGGACCTTGCCGGAGGAATCCACCGGGATGCGCCAGGCTTCGGGCGCCGCCTCCAGCACGGCGGCATGTTCGGTCGCGCCCACGAGACGGGGCGCGGCATCGGTGCCGTACATGGCAAGCGCCAGTGCCTCGGTTCCGCCGCTGGTGAAGATGATGCTGTCAGCCGGGGTGCGAAGGGCAGCAGCAATGGTTTCCCGCGCGGATGCCAGTGCGCGGCGGGCCGCGCGACCGGCAGCGTGCACGGAGCTGGGGTTGGCCCATTCGCCCGATTGCAGGCACGCAGCAGCCGACGCCATGGCCCGGACGGCTGCGGGATGCAGGGGGGCTGTCGCCGCCCAATCCAGATAGGTGCTGTCCATATGCGTTCCGGCCATCCGCCCAGCCTGTCTTGATGCTTGCAATCCTGACGTCTTACTCCTTATACGCCTGCTGTTCCCTTATGCCACGCCCGGCGCGCGATCATTGTCGCAGCGCCCCGTCCGGCGCAGATGTTCAAGGTGCAGTCCGTGCCCGAAGTGATTTTTCCTGGCCCCGAAGGGCGCCTTCAGGGGCGCTATCAGCCCGCTGGCAGGCCGCGCCCGCCTGTCGCGATCGTGCTGCACCCGCACCCGCAGGCGAACGGAACGATGAACAATGCGATCACGCTGGCGATGTACCAGATGTTCGTGAAGCGCGGATTTGCGACGCTCAGGTTCAACTTCCGCGGCGTGGGGCGTTCGGAAGGCATGTTCGACAACGGAATCGGCGAGCTTTCGGATGCGGCATCCGCGCTGGACTGGCTGCAGGCGATGAACCCGGAAAGTGCCGGTACCTGGGTGGCGGGATACAGCTTCGGCGCGCTGATCGGCATGCAGCTTCTGATGCGCCGCCCGGAAGTAAAGGGGTTCATCTCTGTCGCGCCGCCGGCCAATCTTTATGATTTCGGATTTCTGGCGCCCTGCCCTTCATCGGGCATCATCGTGCAGGGCATGCAGGACGAGGTGGTGACGGAATCCTACGTGCAGAAGCTGGTCGACAAGCTGAAGACCCAGCGACACATCACCATCGACTATGAAAAGGTGGAAACTGCCAACCACTTTTTCGCCAATGAAATGGACGAGATGATGGGACTGGTGGAGACCTATCTCGACCGGCGACTGATGAGCGGGAAGTAATCTTTTCCAGAGCGCTTTCAGGATGACTGGAGACAGTCATCCGCCCGCAGGAAACAGGACGACAAAGCGCACCTCAAACCACGGTTCCGGCCAGCTTTCCGAACGCAGCCGTCAGCGCCATGGCCAGCGCACCCCAGAGCGTGATGCGCACGACGGGTTTCAGGATCGGGGCCTTGCCGGCCCTGGCGCCGAGCGCGCCCAGCAGAACAAGGGACAGGAGCGAAACTGCCGCCACGACCGGCACGAGCGCCTGCAGCGGCGCCAGCATGACCGCGACGAGCGGCAAGGCAGCCCCGACGGCAAAGGACGGCGCCGAGGTGACGGCGGCCTGCAACGGCCTTGCAGCGGCCGTGTGCGTCAGTCCGAGTTCGTCGCGCGCGTGCGCACCCAGCGCGTCATGGTCCATCAGTTGCCTCGCGACAGCCACGGCTGTCGGCCTGTCGAGACCCCGGCCGATGTAGATTCCGACAAGTTCCTCGAATTCGAACTCGGGATGTTCGGCCTGCTCGTGGCGTTCCCGAGCAAGATCGGCCTGTTCGGCATCCGACTGGGAACTGACCGACACATATTCGCCGGCTGCCATCGACAGGGCCCCGGCAACGAGGGCAGCGAGCCCGGCCAGCAGTATCTCGGGGCGCCCGATGCCGGCGGCAGCGACCCCAAGGACAAGGCTGGCTGTCGAGATGATTCCGTCGTTGGCTCCCAGCACGGCCGCGCGGAGCCAGCCTGTGCGCGAGACTGTATGGACTTCGGGGTAATGGACTTCGGAGTAGTGGGCGCGCGGCATGGTCTGGCTCCTGCTTGACCGGGCTTGTTCTGCCCGGAAATAGGCCCGGCATCGGAACGGATCCCGACATTCCGGCATCAGGTCAACCGCTCTGACGGCTTTTCATGCGCAGCATCAGAGGCCCGAAGGCCGTGTCCTGGGAGAGTTCGACGCAACCGGTGCGGGCAAGTTCGAGGGCGGCGACGAAGGACGAGGCCAGGGTCGAGCGCGCGAGTTCTGCTTCGGCGCCCTCGGGGAGGAAGCGTTTGAGGTCGGTCCAGTCCAGGGCCTGGCCGATCAGGGCGGAGAGGCGCTGAAGGGCTTCCTCCAATGTGCAGACGGCGTCACGGCTGTGTGGAGTCCAGGGGGCAGCGCGGGCGCGGGTATGGATGGCGCCATAGGCGCTGAGCAGATCATAAAGAGTCGAGTCGATCCGGGACAGATGCAGCGTTCGCAGGCCTTCGGGGGCGCCGCGGATGAAGATGTCGCGGCCCAGCATGTCGCGGCGGATCAGCTTTTCGGCCGCGTCGCGCATGGCTTCCAGGCGTTGCAGCCGCCAGCGCAGCCGATCGGCAAGATCGTTCGGATCCAGATCGGGCGTTTCCTCATGCGGCAGAAGGAGGGCCGATTTCAGATAGGCGAGCCAGGCGGCCATCACGAGATAGTCGGCCGCAATTTCCAGCCGGAGCGCCCGGGCCTCTGCAATGAAAGCGAGATACTGTTCGACAAGCGGCAGAATCGGGATGGCCGCAAGGTCGATCTTCTGGTGGCGCGCAAGGGACAGCAGAAGGTCGAGCGGGCCTTCCCAGCTTTCGAAACTGACAATGAGGACTTCAGGCGGCCCGTCTGCGCGCGCCTTGTGATCGATGAAGTTGGTCGTCACGCAGCCGCCAGCAGGGCGTCGCGCCGGGCGGCGAGTGCGGCGGTTTCGCCGGAAGGCGCAGGGGCCCATGCCATGGCGCGGGTCAGCCGCTCGTGCGCCGCTTTGTCGATCGGGCCGAGGGCGGCCGCAATTTCTTCCATTTCCGCAAAGTCGCCCGAGCAGTGGAGCGCGATGTCGCAGCCGGCCTCCAGCACGGCTCTGGCGCGGCCGGCCATGCTGTTGCCGCAGGGCTGGAGCCCCAGCGCATGCATGCCAAGGTCGTCGGACATCAGAAGGTTGTCGAACCGGCAGGAACCGCGGATGATGTTGCCGATGATGGCAGGCGACAGCGACGCGCAGAGCGCAGCGTCCCATGCCGTGTAGAGGATGTGGGCGGTCATCGCCATCGGCGCGTCGGCGAGACGGCGGAACGGAATGAGATCCGCTTCAAGCTCTTCGGCGGATGCCGTGACGACAGGAAGAGCAAGGTGCGAATCGAGCGTGCCGCGACCGTGGCCGGGGATATGCTTCACCACACCGACGCAGCCGCCGGCCTTGAGGCCATCGAGCGTGGCGCGACCGAGCGAGGCGACCATGTGCGGATCGGCGCCGTAGCTGCGATCACCGATCACCTCATGCATGCCGTCTGCCTTCACATCGAGAAGTGGGAGACAATCGACGGTAATGCCCAGCCCGGCAAGCATTGCGGCCAGCGCCTGGGCGTTGGCGCGGGCGGCCGCCATGGCCGTAAGCGGCGCCTTGTTCCACGCGGTCCCGAACACGGCCGGCGGCGGGAATTCCGGCCAGTGCGGCGGGCGCAGCCGCGCGACACGACCGCCCTCCTGATCGATCAGGATCGGCAGACGCGGATTGCCGGTCAGATCCCGCAGCGAGTCGGTGAGGGCGCGGACCTGGCCGGGCGTTTCGATGTTGCGTCTGAAGAGGATGTAGCCCGCCGGTTCCGACGCTTTGAACAGGCCGCGTTCGGCGTCGGAAACTGCGGTGCCGGCAAGGCCGAAGAAGGCTGGGATCATCTGGCTTCCATGCCGTTGCGGCAGCAGCGGTGCAAGCCCGCAACCCGGGCGGGGGTGTGCGCCTGTTCGAAGAGGAAAGCATGAGCAGCCCGGCGGAAATCATGCTGACCTGCATGCCGGATATTCCCGTCGCTCTTGCGTTTCAGCGGTTTTCCAGTAAGACCGCGCGCTCGATTCCCGAACTCTGCACGGTGTATCGGGCGTGCATTGGCGCGCTCTCTCGCCCAGACCACAAAGAAGAAGGTGCCTCATGGCCGTCCCCAAGCGCAAGACCTCGCCATCCAAGCGGAACATGCGGCGCAGCCATCACGGACTGACTGCCGTGAACCCGCAGGAATGCCCGAACTGCGGCGAACTGAAGCTTCCGCATCACATCTGCCCCGCCTGCGGCTTCTATGATGGCCGCGAGGTGATTGCGGCGGCAGATTGAACCCTGGCCGGATTAGATCGGTCCGGATTAGATCGGCCACGCATGATCAGCCGCGCTTGTGGCTGCAAGCCTTGAGGGTTAGGCAGATTTCGTGACAGTTGCGGGTGACAGGTTGAAGCCGGTGATCGCACTCGACGCGATGGGCGGAGACGTGGGCCCGGCGGTCGTCGTCGCCGGCGCAGAGCTTGCGCGCGAACGATACCCCAATCTCAGGTTTCGCATTTTCGGCCACGAGGAAGCCATTCGCGCAGCCCTTGCAACGGCCCCCCGCATGGCGGCCGAGGCCGAAATCGTTCATGTCGACGGCGTTGTCCTGGGAACAGACAAGCCCAGCCAGGCGATCCGTCGCGCGAAGACCACCTCCATGGGTCTTGCCATCGAAGCCGTGAAGAGCGGCGAGGCCTCGGCCGCGGTCTCCGCCGGCAACACCGGCGCGATGATGGCGATGGCGAAGCTGGCGCTCCGCACGATGGAGGGCATCGACCGCCCCGCGCTCGTCGCCCTGATGCCCACCCTTAAAAGCGACTCGGTCGTGCTGGACCTTGGCGCCAACACCGACTGCAACAGCGAAAACCTGGTGCAGTTCGCTGTAATGGGCGCTGCGTTCGCGCGCACGGTCCTGGGGCTCGAACGCCCCAAGGTCGCCTTCCTCAACATCGGCGAAGAGGATATGAAGGGCACCGAGGCCATTCGCGACGCCGCCCAGCTGCTGCGCATCGCCGCTGTCGACCTGCCGCTGGAGTTCCTCGGCAATGTGGAGGGCAGCGGCATTGCCCAGGGCAACACCGATGTCATCGTCACCGACGGCTTTTCCGGCAATATCGCCCTGAAGACAGCCGAGGGAACGGCAAGGCTGGTGACCGGCCTTCTTGGCAACGCCTATCGCGCATCATGGATGACAAGGCTCGGCTATTTTCTCTCACGGTCGGCACTGCGGGCGCTGCGCGACCAGCTCGATCCGAACAACCACAATGGCGCTGTCTTCCTGGGGTTGAACGGTGTCGTCGTGAAAAGCCATGGCGCCGCCAACATCAGGGGATTCGCCAACGCGATCGGCGTGGCCCATGATCTGGTAACGCAGGATATCAACGCCCGCATCGATGCCGACATGGCGAATTTTTCCGCCCATCGCCCCGGAACGATGCAGTCCGGCAGCCCGGACCCTGCCGCCAACGCGGCCTGAGATGATCATGAAACGCCGTTCGGTCATTCTGGGAACCGGCAGCGCGCTGCCACCGGGCATCGTAACCAACGCAGCGCTCGAGGCACAACTCGACACGTCGGACACATGGATCAGGGAGCGCACCGGGATAAGCGAGCGCCGAATCGCCGGGGCCGACGTAAAAACATCCGATCTTGCCGTCGAAGCGGCGCAAGCGGCGCTGGCGGCAGCCGGGCTGGTTGCAGCAGACATCGACCTCGTGATCGTGGCGACGGCCACGCCTGACGACACCTTCCCCGCAACCGCAACCCGCGTGCAGGCGCGGCTTGGCATCACACGAGGAGCAGCGTTCGACATCGCGGCCGTCTGCTCGGGTTTCGTCTATGCACTGACCGTGGCGGACAGCCTGCTCAAAGGCGAACAGTTCCGCTGTGCCCTGGTGATCGGCGCCGAGCTGTTCAGCCGCCTTTTGGACTGGGAGGATCGCACGACGGCCGTGCTGTTCGGTGATGGCGCAGGCGCTGTGGTGATGGCAGCCCAAGACGGTGATCGCGGCATTCTTGCAGCGCGCCTGCATGCCGATGGCCGGCACGGCGATCTGCTGTTCGTGGATGGTGGGCCCGGCAGCACCGGCACCGTTGGAAAGTTGCGCATGAAAGGGCGCGAGGTTTTCCGCCATGCTGTCCAGAACCTTGCCAGCGTGACCGAAGAAGTGCTGGCCGAAGCCGGCTTCAGGGCCGCCGATCTCGATTGGGTGATCCCGCACCAGGCAAATGCCCGCATCCTGGAGGCCACCGCAAGAAAACTGGGCCTGCCGATGGACAAGGTCGTGATGACGGTCGATCGCCATGCCAACACGTCGGCAGCCTCGGTCCCCCTGGCGCTGGACGCTGCGGTGCGCGACGGGCGGGTGAAGCCCGGAGATCTTTGCCTGCTCGAAGCGATGGGCGGCGGTTTCACATGGGGCGCGGTGCTGCTGCGCTTCTAGGGCTTGTCGGAGCCCCACCGGACCGCAGCTGGCCGTTCGGGAATCTTTTGCCGGGCCTTGGACTCCAACGCCTTCGCAAATTAGCGTAAAAGCGGTCGGTTGCAATTTCATTACGCTTGGTCGAGTCGCACGGTGGGCGTAGTTTGGTCGGCAATGGGCTGCGATGGGCCGGGCAAATTCCCTGCCCGGGAACAAGATGCGGGCACCCTCGTCAATGTTACTGGCGATTAAGGTTACCAACGCAAAAAATCTGTTGCGGACTAATCCTTTGGCACGATTTTAAGGGCTTTCGCCAAGCCACGCTTTTGATTAGAGTATTGACAGAAGGAAGGGGCAAATGGCTGATTCGCAATTGCCGGGTGGCAAAGGGGTTCCGACCCTGACACGGGCCGATCTGGCCGACGAGCTTCATCGCTCGATCGGTTTGTCGCGCGCCGAATCCGCAGATCTTGTGGAACAGGTTCTGGACAGGATTGCCGAGGCGCTGCTCGCTGGCGGCAACGTCAAGCTGTCTTCGTTCGGCAGCTTCATGCTGCGCCGCAAAGGCCTTCGGGTAGGACGAAACCCCAAAACCGGCGTAGAGGTGCCCATTCAACCGCGCACCGTCCTGACCTTCAGGCCCAGCCAGCTGCTGCGGCAGAAGATCAACGACTGATGGCCGAGGCCGGTCGCAGCACGCCTACCAAGGATCCGGCAGCCTTCCGCACCATCCGCGAGGTTTCGGAATTGCTGGACGTGCCGCAACATGTGCTGCGCTTCTGGGAAACGCGCTTTCCCGAACTGAAGCCGCTGCAGCGCGGCGGCAACCGTCGTTACTACCGCCCGGCCGATGTCGCCTTCGCCACTGCACTGCACAAGCTGCTCCACCAGGACGGCTATACCGTGAAGGGCGTGCGCAAGCTGATCACCGACCACGGCGCTGCCAATCTCGTCGGAATCGCGAGCGGACAGCCAGTCGCGCCGCGCGGCACCAGGGCGGGCAGGACCGTTGCCCAGCCGACTGCGGTAATCGCTGCGGCCGCCGCAGCAGCCCTGCCTCCGCAAGCAGCAGTTGACGCCCCAGTCGTCCGGGAACCATCAGCCGGCGAAGATGCCGTTTTCGGGGCCGATGCCGAGCCGGAACCCCTGATCGACCGTCCCGCACAGCCCGCACGGCAGGCGGCGGTCCATGCATCAGGAACGTCAGGGATTATCGCGGGTTCGGCCATCGCTGATCTCGTCAGGATCCGAGACCGGCTGGCTGCAGCTCTTGCGAACTGATCGGCCATGAAGGCGATTGCCGTCTTTTCGATCAAGGGCGGCGTCGGCAAGTCCGCGACCGCGGTGAACCTCTCCCACGCCGCAGCCACTGCCGGAGGGCGACGCACGCTGCTTTGGGATCTCGATTCGCAGGGCGCTGCCACCTATCTGCTGAAACTGGCGCCGCGCTCGGGCCGCAAGGCGCGGTCCGCCATGGCGGGCGAAACAGATTTCGCCGACCTCGTGCTTACAAGTGACTATCCCAATCTCGATGTGCTCCCCGCCGACCGGAGCCTGCGGCGACTGGAGGGTGATCTTGCCCAATCCGACAAGCTGAAGCGGCTGAAGAAGCATCTGAAGGCGCTGGCGCAGGATTATGATCGGGTCATCATCGATTGTCCGCCGGGCCTGTCGGAACTGGCCGACCGGCTTTTCCGCGCAGTCGATCTCATCGTGCTGCCGATCATCCCCTCTCCGCTGTCGGAGCGGGCAGCCGAGCAGTTGCGCGCGGAACTGCAGAAATCCCATGCCGGCAGGCCGCCCGTGCTGCCGTTGTGGAGCATGGCTGACCGGCGGAAGAAGCTGCACCGCGAAACGATGGATCGGCATCCCGACTGGCCGGTCATTCCCTACGCCGCCGTCGTCGAAGGCATGGCGGTTCACCAGAAGCCTGTGGCGGACCTGCAGGCCGGGGGGGCGCCTGCGCGCGCATTTGCCGGTTTGTGGGCGGCGGTGGAAATGGCACTGCTCCGCGGCTGAACGGCCGGGCCGCTTGCCATCGCAGGCGAATCGGCAGGGGATGCCCGGCGTTCTGCATCCCTGGCCACCATTGCGACAATGATTGCAGGCTTGCGGAAACGTCATGCCCGGTTCATCCCGGGGAGCGTTTCAGTCGCACGATGGCGATTGACAAGAGATGGAGACAAGAATGCGCTGTGTGATGGCACTGGCACTGGCTTTTGCAGCAGCACCGCTGGTGCTTGCAGTCCCTGCAATGGCCCAGGACGGCAATTACCGGTCGCGCACGGTGGTGGTGTTCGGCACGGATGAATGCCCGAAGGCGGCCAATCCCGACGAGATCATCATCTGCGCCCGTCGCCCCGAGGAAGAGCGGTTTCGCGTCCCCAGGGAACTGCGCGAGCAGGAGCGCGCCGAGACCATCGCGCGGGAAGACCAGGTGGGCGCGAACCGGGCGGCGCTGGCCAGCGACCGCGATTCGGCCACCGGGGCCGGCAGCTGCTCGACCGCCGGCGCCGGCGGGATCGTGGGCTGCACGCAAGGCATCGACATCGTTGGCGGGGCGCGAACCGCCGTCGAAGGCGTGCGGACAGCCGTGGAGCCCGTCGACGATTGATGCGCGCGCTCTCGCTGGTGCCCCCCGTTCGGCAACAATTTCCCCGGCAGCTGCGCCTGCCCTGCCCCTCCTGCCCGGATGCGGTCAGGTCGAAACCCCATCAAGGCCGGGGAACCGGGCTCAATAGACCGGTTTTCAGTGCTGCTGAATCGGCGGGGGATTCCCAAGGTTGAGTTTTTCTGATTCACGATATCTGCTGGCGAAGGAGGCTGGCGGATATGGGTCGAGCCTTGTCGTTGGATTT
>Ga0207951_101027_pt1 | contig 11366 bp, 10 predicted proteins | sample Subbio12Aug_8Bad_FD_184830 | JGI IMG/M metagenome (GOLD analysis project Ga0207951, IMG submission 184830) | Serpentinite rock and fluid subsurface biosphere microbial communities from McLaughlin Reserve, California, USA - CR12Aug_8Bad (SPAdes) | ecosystem: Environmental > Terrestrial > Deep... | reverse complement strand
CGACCTCGGTACATATTCTGGTGAGGTAGGAATGGATCTGGGACTAAATGGAAAAGTCGCGCTGGTAACGGGCGGCGGCATGGGCGTCGGTAGGGCGATCTGCAAGCAGCTCGCCTCGGAAGGCGCGACCGTGATCGTCAACGATATCCTCGTAGACCGGTGCGAGGCCGTTCGCGACGAGATCGTCAGCGCGGGCGGAAAGGCCGTTGCAGCGCCGTTCGACATCACGGATCTGGATGCGACCAAGGCGGGCGTTGCCCAGGCCACGGCGCAGACGGGCGCTGTCGATATTCTCGTCAACAATGCGGGCGTGGTGCCGGAGCGGCGCACGGGCGAGATCGGGCTGCCAACTTTCCGCGAAATGGCCCCGCATTTCTGGAAGAAGATCGTCGATCTCAACTATTATGGCGTGATGAACTGCGTCGCCGCTGTTGCCGACGGCATGGTCGAGCGCGGCAGCGGCAAGATCATCTCGATGGTCTCGGACGCCGCTCGGCTCGGCGAGGCGCGCATGGCGGTCTATTCGGGCGCCAAGGCCGCGATCATCGGCTTTTCCAAGGCGATCGCCAAGGAACTCGGGCCGTATGGGATCAATGTCAATGCCGTCTCGCTGTCGGCGGTCGCGCATGAAAATCCCATCGCGGGCTTCCAGAAGCTGACCGCGACGGTCGAAACCGATGACACGCTGAAAAAGGTGCTTCGCAATTATCCGATCGGGCAGGGGCTCGGCCGGCTGACCCGGCCGGAAGACGCCGCGGATGCCGTCACCTTCCTCGCGTCCGATCGATCCGCCTACATCACGGGACAGGTGCTCGGGGTGAATGGCGGCTTCGCGATGGTTTGATCCGGAGAGTGGCATGAACGTGGCGGAAAGTATCGATCAAGGGATGGCGCAGGCACTGTCCCGCCCGTTCGCCGGGTTGAAGGTCGTCGATTTTTCAACGCTTCTGCCCGGGCCGATGGCGTCACTTATCCTGGCCGAGGGCGGCGCCGAGATCGTCAAGATCGAACGTCCCGGCAAGGGCGACGACATGCGGGCCTATGAGCCCCGGCTCAACGATCACAGCGTCATTTTCTCGCTGCTCAACCGTGGCAAAGCCAGCCGTGCAATCGACCTGAAGTCACCCGAAGGCTTTGCCGAAGTGCGCGAACTGGTGCTCGATGCGGATATCGTGATCGAGCAGTTCCGCCCCGGCGTCATGGCGCGGCTTGGCCTGTCTTACGATGATCTCGCTAAGGACAATCCCCGTCTGATCTATTGTTCGATCTCGGGCTATGGACAGGACGGCCCCAAGGTCCGTGTCGCCGGGCATGATCTCAACTATGTGGCGGAAGCCGGGCTCCTGTCGCTGGTGACTGATCCGGACGGCAAGCCGACCTTGCCGCCGATCCCGCTGGCAGACATCGGCGGCGGCACCTATCCCGCCATTATCAACATCCTGATCGCACTCTATGAGCGCTCACGCACCGGCGTCGGTCGCTATCTCGACATTTCAATGAGCGAGAATGTCTACCCCTTCATCTATTGGGCGCTGGCGGGAAGCCTTGCCGGTCAGCCACCGGTCGCCAGTGGCGAAATGATTACTGGGGGATCGCCCCGATACAATATCTACCGCACGAAGGACGGGCGTTTCGCGGCAGCCGCTCCGCTCGAGGATCATTTCTGGCAGACCTTCTGCGACGCGCTCAACTTGCCGACCTCGGCGAGCATAGAAGATGTCGCGATTGAGATCGGCAAATATGATGCCGCCGATCTCATGACGCTGTTCGCCGGGCGTGATGCCTGCTGCTCGATCGTCGCGACGATCGATGAAGCGATTGGAGATTCGCACTTCAAGGCGCGGGGCGTGTTCCGCCGGCAGGTCGACGTAAATGGACGGTCGGTATCGGCATTGCCGCTGCCGCTGGTCGCGCCCTATCGCGACCCCGAGAATGCGCGATCGGCGCCTCCGCTAGGCGAATGAAACGAGATATCCGCATCCTGAAGGGATTTGCGGACAGGCATGAACGGCCGGAAGGCCGTGATGACATGAGAGGAACGGGCAATGGTTTTTGAAGTCGAACCGCTGGTGAACAATGATTTCGTGGGCGTCGGAAGCGGCGTCGATCTGGGCAAGCCGCTCGACAAGGCGGATCTGGATGCCGTGATCAAGGCGCTCGACCATTATGGCGTGCTGCTGTTCCGCGATCAGCCGCTGACGCAGGAGCAGCAGGTCGCGTTCGGCGAGCAGTTCGGCCCGCTCGACACCAAGCTCCAGAAATCGGTGCTGAACAAGTTCCAGACCCGGCTGAAGCATGAAGCACTCAGCGACATCTCCAACGTTGACGCCCAAACCAATCAGGTCGCGGGCCGCGCATCATCGCAGACGATGATGAATGTCGGCAATTCGTATTGGCACTCGGATTCTTCCTACGAACATTATCCCTGGCGTTATTCGATCCTGGCGTCGCAGGTGGCGGTGAGCTGGGGTGGTGCGACCGAGTTCGCTGATCTTCGCGCCGCCTATGACGCGCTCGATGACCGCGCCAAGGACCTGATCAGCGACAAGGTGGCGACCTTCTACGCCAACTTCACCCGGCTCCAGCTGGGTATCGTCGATCCGCCGGAGATCTTGCAGGCCTATCCGCCGGTGCAATGGCCGATGGTGCGGACGCATCCGGGCTCGGGGCGCAAGGTATTATGGGTCGACAACAAGGTCTGCGAGATTTCGGGAATGTCGGTGCCCGAAGGCCGGCTGCTCGCGCATGAGCTTCTGGAACACATCGGCCAGCGCGAGCGGGTTTACAGTCATTACTGGAAGGCCAATGACGTGATCATCTACGACAACCGCTCGGTTCTGCATCGCGGCCGCCGGTTCGATCTCAACGAGCGCCGCGAGATGCGCCGCGTCGGCATCAAGGAAACCGAGGTGCACTCGCTGGGCGAGGTGCCCGAAAAGCGCCCCGTCGCCGCCTGAACATCGCACGCCGGGAGAGGGTTGGACGATGGATCTGGGCATCGCGGACAAGGTGGCGTTCTGCTCGGGCGGCAGCAAGGGGATCGGCTTCGCCGCTGCCCAGCAGCTTGCCGCCGAGGGGTGCAGGGTAGCGGTGGTCGCGCGCGATCGCGCTGGAATCGAGAAAGCGGTGGAAACGATACGCGCGGCCGGCGGCAAGGCGATCGGCGTGTCAGCCGACCTCGTCAGCAATGACGGCGTCGACGCGGCCGTTGCGCAGGTGACGAAGGAACTGGGCGAACCGGAAATCGTCGTCGGCCAGACCAATGACCTTACCTTCGGCGGTTTCCTCGACGTACCGCCGCACGAATTCGAGAAGGTTTTCAAGATCTTCACGATGTCGCAGATCTATCTTGCCTATGCGACTGTTCCAGCAATGCGCCGCCGCAAATGGGGGCGCTACATCCACATCGGTTCGACCAACGGCAAGGAAGCCCAGCTCACCCACCCCACGATCATCCACAATACCGTGCGCCCCTCCACGGTCGCCTTCCTGCGGGTGATGGCGAACGAGGTTGCCGCTGACGGCGTGACGGTGAATGTCGTAGCGCCCGGCCTCACGCTGACGCCGACATTGAAGGACTATATCGCCAACGGCCTCAAGCTCGACGCCGAAGGCGGCAAGGCCTGGCTCCGCGATGAATTTCCGGAAGGGATCATGTCGCCACACGGGTTGCAGGGGCCTCCGCGCATTCCGATGAAACGGGCCGGCGAGCCCGAGGAAGCGGGCAGTCTCGTTGCGTATCTGGCGTCGCAGCAGGCCGGGTACATCACCGGTACATGGACGCCGGTCGACGGTGGCAAACATGCTTTCACCTTCTAGGCCGGAGAGCGAGATGCGGGCGACGACCAGATTGCGCGAACTGCTCGCCAAGGGCCCGGTCCTTGCCGCGAGCGTCTTCGATCCGCTTTCGGCGCGTCTGGCCGAACTTGCTGGCTTCGACGCGTTGCATCTGACGGGTTTCGGCGCCGAGGCCGCGATGATCGGCGCTCCCGACATGGGCGTCTACACGATGATGGAACTGGTGGGTCTCGCCTCGCGGATGACTCAGGCGGTGGACTTGCCGATCCTGTCCGATGCCGACACCGGCTTCGGCGGCGTCAACAATGTTGCCCGCACCATAGCCGAGATGGAGCGCGCCGGGATTGCGGGCGTGCATCTCGAGGATCAGACATTCCCCAAAAAATGCCCGGCAGTCGATGGCCGTGTCGTGGTCTCTCGGCAGGAAGCGGTCGGCCGGATCAAGGCTGCGGTCGATGCACGCCGCGATCCGGATTTCGTGATCGTCGCCCGTACCGATGCCGACGTGATCTCAATCGACGAGGCGATCGAACGGGCCAATCTCTATCTTGAGGCCGGTGCGGATATGGCGATGCCGGTCTGTTTCAATGCTGACGGGCGTCACTATAATTCGCTCGATCCCGACGAGCAGATGGCGCTGATCCGTCGGATGACCTCCGGGATCAACGGCCCGGTAATGTCGCTGGGGATGAACCCGCCGAAGGGATACACGGCGGGAGACATGGCCGAAGCCGGCTATGCCTTCATGATGTTTGCCGCCTCGCCGTTGATGGCAGCGATGAACGCGATGAGCGACGTACTGCGCGAAATCCGTGAGACCGGGACCGACGAAGCTTATTTCGAGCGCAATCCTGGCCAATATACCGATGCGCTTGTGCTCATGAAGGCATTGAAATTGGACGATTATATCGAGCGCGAGCAGCGCTTTACCTAGAGATACGACAGCGGAGAGGCTGGGCAATATGAGTGAAGCCTATGACGTGGTGGTGGTGGGATCGGGTGCTGCCGGGTCGATGGCGGCGCTGCGCGCGCTGGAACAGGGCCTTAGCGTGCTCGTCATCGAGAAAGCGTCGAAATTCGGTGGCACCTCCGCAACATCGGGTGGCGTCATCTGGGTTCCCAACAATGGTCTTGGCGAAGGCGATACCCGCGAAGAGTCGCTGCAATATCTCGATGCTGTGACGGAAGGCCCCGTGCAGCGGGACCGACTGGAGGCCTATGTCGATCGCGGCGCCGAAATGCTCGGTTTCATGAAGAAGCTCGGCATCGAATTCGGGGTGATGCCCTGGCCGGATTATATGCCCAAAGCACCCGGTTCGCGGATCGACCGGTCGATCATCTTCCCGAAATATGACGGTAACCGGCTCGGCGAACGCTTCATGCTGATGCGCGAGCAGTTCGCACGCTATAAGCTGCTCAACCGCTACTCGATGGATTTCGCCGAGGCCTATTCGATCTCGACGCGCGGCAAGGGCTGGCTGTTCACGCTCGCCAAGGTGGTCGGTCGCTACTGGCTTGATCTGGGCGTTCGCCGGCGCACGCGGCGGGACCGGATCTTCACACTTGGGTGCGCGATGATGGGGCCGCTCTGGGAGCGGCTGTTCCAGAAGGGCGTGGAGCTTCGGCTCGACACAAGGCTGGACAATATCATTGTCGAGGATGGCCGTGTGTCCGGTGTCGAGGTCAGCCGCTTCGGTGCGCCATCGAAGATCGAGGCGCGTTATGGAGTGGTCGTCGGGGCAGGCGGGTTCGAGTGGAACCAGGCACTCCGCGATCGCTTCTTCACGCTGCCCGGCCTGACGCAATGGTCCAGTACACCGAAGGACGCCAATCGCGGCGAAGTGCTTGAAGCTGGCCTTGCGATCGGCGCGGACACCGAATTCGTCGAAAGTGGCTGGTGGATTCCCACCATGATCATGCCGATCCTGAGCGCGTCCAATTTTGAAGAAGTGCACCACGCCGTCATCGATGTCGGTCGCCCGCACAGCGTCTGCGTCAATAGAAAGGGCGTCCGTTTCGTCGACGAAGCCTGTGGCTATGACAGCTTTGGCAAAGCGATGGTCGCCGATCAACTCGCTACCGGCGCGAACACGCCTTGCTGGTTGGTCTTTGATGCGACCTACCGCCAGAAATTCCCGGCCGGTGGCTTCATGCCCACCGCGATCATGCCAGATCGCAAAATTCCGCCTGATTGGTGGGATCACTATATCTTCAAAGCCGAAAGCATCGCTGCGCTTGCAGGAAAGATCGGTGTTCCGGCTGATGCCTTGACCAGCACCGTCGCCAATATGAATGAGTATGCGAAACGTGGTGAGGATCCCGAGTTCGGACGGGGTGGCGATGCCTATGACCTCTATTTCGGCGATGCGACCGTGAAGCCTAACCCGTGTCTGGGTTCGATCGGCAAGGCACCGTTTTATGCGATCCCAGTCAATCTGGGCGATCTGGGCACCAAAGGTGGTCTCAAATGCGATAGCAATGCTCGGGTGGTCGATACGTCCGGCACGGTGATGCCGGGCCTGTATGCAGCCGGGAACGCTTCCGGATCACCGTTCGGAAATTGCTACCCTGGAGCCGGTGGCACGATCGGACCGGCGATGGTTTTTGGCTATATTGCGGGAGATCACATCGCAAATCGGGCTGGAAATAAAATGAACGGCTGATATATTTTTGTGCTGAAACCTGCTAAGGCAGGTGTATTAGGAGCGAGTCCCTTGCCGGGGGCGTTGGTACGGGTTGAGAGGATCGGCGGCATGATCGATTGGCAGGACATCGATAACAAGGTCACGGACAATAATTATTACGCGTCGCAGGATTATCACGAAATGTTCCGGCTGCTGCGCCGCGAAGACCCGGTGCACCTTGCCGATGGTGCATTTGGCCGTCCGCTATGGATCCTGACCAAATATGACGACACGGTCGCGGTCCTGACCGACACGGACACGTTCAGCTCGAAATTCGGTGGTTTCCTGCCGGTGAGTCCGCAGTCTGTTCACACGATCGATCGGGAGAAGGCGGGCTATAACGCCTTGCCGACGTTCAGTGACGATCCCAAGCACATGCGCTACCGGAAGCCTTTCAACCGGCATTTCACCGCGCCGATGATCGCCAAGCGCACCGACACTGTGCGCAAGCTGGTGAACGAGATCATCGACGAGATTGCCGAACGCAACGAATGCGATTTCGTCGACGATATCGCAGGGCAACTGCCCATTCGCCTCATCTGCGAGATGATGGGTGTGCCGCGTGAGGACTGGAACCGTCTATCCGACTACGCCCAGTCGTTCATGGGCGGCACTGACCCGGAATTCCAGCGGCCGGGCATGACCCTCGTCCAGTCGCAGGAAGCGGCGATGCGTGATCTTTATGACTATATGATCGATCTCGCGCTGGAACGCCGCAAGAACCCGACCGAAGATTTCACCAGCCTGATCGGCAATATGCGTGACGAGGGAGAGCTCTGGGCGGAGCGTGATGTGGGCTGGTGGTGCTTCTCGATGATCTCGGGCGGCCTCAACACGACGCGCGATACCTTCGGTGTTGGCATGCACACCCTGATCGAGAACCCGGATCAGATGGAATTGCTGCGCGGCGATCTCTCGCTGCTGCCGAGCGCGGTCGAGGAGATCATGCGCTGGGTCACCGTCAGCAAGCACAAGCTGCGCGTGGCGACGACCGATGTGGAGATCAAGGGACGCGCTATTCGCAAGGGCGATTGGGTCGTGCCGTGGCTCGTGTCCGCCAATCGCGACGAGGATGTGTTCGAAGATCCCTATCGCTTCGACATTACCCGTAATCCTAACCCGCATGTGTCCTTCGGTGTGACCACAGGCAACCATTTCTGCCTGGGCCGCAATCTTGCGCGGCTTGAGATCCGGGTGGCGCTCGAGGAAATCCTGCAGCGGCTCAAGAATGTCGAAGTGGTCGGTTCGGTCGAGTGGCTCGCTTCCTCGAACAGCACGGGCATCAAGCATTTGCCGATCCGTTACGAGGTCGTCGAGAAGAGCCGATCGCGGGAATTTGCCTGATCCCGCGCGCTTTCGGGCGCCGGATCGGTTTTCAGATTTGGAGCGGCAATCGGCGGGCGCAATGTGCCTTCGCCGAATAAGCCGGTCAGAACAGATAGTGGGAGAAAGGGTCGATGGGCACTGCGCGCGCCGTCGTCTATGAAGGGCCGGAAGTTTTCACGCCCAAGGAGATTCCGCTGCCGGAGATCACCGGTGGCGACATGCTGGTCAAGGTCGCGCTCTGTGGCGTTGATGGGTCCGAGCTTCAGCAATTCCGTGGTAAAGCGGCGTGGATCGAACGGATCAAACCGGTCATCTTTGGTGACGAGATCGTCGGCCATGTCGAAGCGATTGGGGATCAGGCGGCCAAGGTTCGCGGGCTGAAGGTCGGCGATGCGGTCATCGTCGAATCCCGCTGGCCGTGCGCCGGCTGTCCCCGCTGCGATGGCGGCCAATATTATCTCTGCAAGAACAATCCGATGGGCCGTGGCTATGGCAGCATCAGCAGTGATGAGGCCCCGCACCTCTGGGGCGGCTACGCGACCCATATCTATGTTCCGGCGGCTGCGCTCGTTTATCGGGTGCCCGAGGAGCTGACGCTGCCGCAGGCGCTGCTCGGCTGCTCGACGCTTGCCAATTCCGTGCACTGGACACGGCAGGTCGATGCCGGTCCGGGCAGGACGATCGTCGTCATCGGTCCCGGCCCGCAGGGTATCGGCTGCGCGCTCGCCGCGACGGAGGCCGGCGCAAAGGTCGCCCTGATCGGCCTTGCCCGTGACGCGGCCCGCCTCGAGCTGGCCGAACAGTTTTGCGACGTGAAGACTTTCGCGATCGGTCCGGACGATACTCTGGACGCGGTCGCTGCCCGGGTTGACGAAGCGCTGGGGGATGTCGACGCCGTCGTTGAGGTCGCGGGTGCTCAACCCGCTAAGGATCTTGCACTGAAGCTCGTGAAGCATACCGGGACGATCGCGCATGTCAGTCTCGCGCATCCCGGCGTCCAGCCGGTCGATTGGGTGCAGATGCTGATGAAGGAGGTGCGGGTGCTGAACCCGGTCTCGCATCCGCATGCGGTCGAGGCGGGGCTCGATCTTGCCGCGAATTTGCTGCGGCGTGGCGTGGATGTCGGATCGCTGGTCTCGCACACCTTCTCGCTCGATCAGGCGACCGACGCGATCCAGACGGCATCCTACGAAAAACCGGGCGATTCACCGATCAAGGTGGCGCTCGACCCGACACTGTGACCCGGAGATAAGAGAATGAAGGATCTGAAGGGCAGGGTGGCAGTGGTGACGGGTGCGGCGACCGGCATGGGCCGCTCGATCGCGCTGGCGCTGGCCGAACAGGGCGTCGATGTCGTTATATCGGACATCGATCTCGACGAAGCGCAAAAGGTGCGTGACGAGATCAAGGCGCTGGGTTGCCGCTGCCTCGCCATCCGTACTGATGTCGCCGACCGCACCTCGGTCGCGAAGCTCGCCGATGAGACCTTCGCTGAGTTCGGAAAGGTCGACATCCTCGTCAACAATGCGGGCGTGACGCTGCGGCCCTACCGCGCCGTGTGGGACACGTCCTATGAAGATTATCGCTGGGTGATCGACGTCAACGTGATGGGCGTGATCAACGGCGTGCTGGCGTTCGTGCCACGGATGCGCGAGCAACCGGGCGAGAAGCATATCGTCAACACATCGTCGATGGGAACGCTCGTCAAGGTGCCGGGCCATTCGGCCTATGCGGCCTCCAAATCGGCCGTGAACGGCTTTTCCGATACAATCCGCGAGGAATTGGAGCCTGACAATTTCGGCGTCACGATCCTGTTCCCCGGCTATGTGAAGACGCGGATCGGCACCAGTGAGCGCCTCCGCCCCGAAGCGGACAGATCGGACAACCGCAACGTGACTCCCTTCAGTGAGATCGCGGCGCGCAATCAGGAACAGGGCTATCAGGCCAACAGCGATATCGCCGGCGCCGTGAAGCTCAAGGACAGCGGCGACATCACGCGCGGGATCGAGCCGGATGGCGTCGGCGCAATGGTGGTCAAGGCGATCCTCCGCAACGAACCCTACTGCATGACGCATCCAACCCCGGAAGAGGGCATGCGGAGGCACACCGAGGAACTGATCAGGGCTTATCTGGACGATTGACAATCGCGGCAGGCGTCGCCCGCCTGCTGCTTGGGAGAAATGAATGCCGCGCGGATATGCGAACACGCCCTGGGGACAGGTGCATTATCAGGAGGCCGGCAGCGGAACGCCGATCCTGATGATCCCCGGTGGCGGTCAGTCGCATCTCATCTTCGATCGCGAGATCGCCGTCCTTTCGAAAAGCCACCGCGTCATTCTCGTGGATCTGCTGGGCCATGGCTTTTCGGATCCGTTACCGGAAGGCGCAACCTTCGAACTGGTCGCTGAAAGCCTCGTAGCCGTTCTGGATGCGCTCGGCATCGATCGGGCGCATATCTACGGCGCCAATGCTGGCAACAAGATCGGCGTCGCGCTCGCGGTTGGATGGCCGCAGCGTGTCCTGAAATTCGTGTTCCTGGGCAACAGCCACAGCATCATCCCCGACATGGAGGAGCGCAACGCCCAGACGCGCACGTTCGGAACCCATTTCCCGCGCCCCGGCGAGCCGCCCGAACTGTCGCCCTTCCGCCGCTGGGCGGAGACCGGGAAGAAGCTGACCGAGATGTGGTGGCAGCCTTGTCTCTTCCAGCCGGGCGTGATGACCGACGGCGAGCTCCCGACGCAGATCAGAGCACAGGTTCTCAATATGCTGCTCGCCTATGAGAATGTGGGGCGGCTCTACGGGGCGAATCTCGCTTATGATCTCGAACAGGGGCTGAAGCAGGTGCAATGCCCCACGCTGATCATTGAGATCGCGACTCCTTCGGAGGACGGGCATATCGGACGTCAGGGCTCGGCGCTGCTGGCGCTGGTTTCGGGCTCGGAATTGCTGACGATCGATGCAGGCCCGGATTTCGATGCGATGCGGGACAGCGTCGCCGAACGGATCGGCGACTCCATCGTGGCGTTTCTGGACAGGTAGCGGCGATGGACCTCGGCATCTCCGGAAAGATCGCTTTCGTCGCCGGCGCCACGCGCGGGATGGGGCGTGCCTCTGCGGAGATCCTTGCGCAGGAAGGCGCGCGGGTCGCCGTGGTGGCGCGGGGCCGGGAAGGGGTCGAGGAGGCCGTCGAGGCGATCCGGCGGGCGGGGGGAGACGCGATCGGCGTCGTGGGCGATCTCACCACGCGCGAAGGTGTCGAGGCGAGCGTGCGTGCCGTCACCGAGCAGCTTGGCCAGCCCGAAATCGTGCTCGGGCAAACCAACGATGTCACCTTCGGCAATTTCGAGGACATTGCCGATGAGGATTTTGAGCGAGTCTTCCACATCCTGACGATGTCGCAAATCTATCTGGCCCGGGCGACTGTGCCGGCCATGCGGAAGCGCGGCTGGGGCCGGTTCATCCATATCGCGGCGGTGGTGGTGAAGGAGCCCTGCTTCTCAATGCCGCACATGCTGCACAATACGGTCAGGCCCTCTGCGGGCGCCTTTCTGCGCA
>Ga0207951_101024_pt1 | contig 11393 bp, 7 predicted proteins | sample Subbio12Aug_8Bad_FD_184830 | JGI IMG/M metagenome (GOLD analysis project Ga0207951, IMG submission 184830) | Serpentinite rock and fluid subsurface biosphere microbial communities from McLaughlin Reserve, California, USA - CR12Aug_8Bad (SPAdes) | ecosystem: Environmental > Terrestrial > Deep... | reverse complement strand
GTGCCATGTCACGCCGCTACCCGGGACGTAAAGATAGGGGACGGTGCGAGGGGGAATTTCGTAGCAACGCACTGTTGGTGCGTTGTCCATGTGTCACCCAAAAACACCATGGGGAAGGTGTTTATAATCTTACTTGGAGGGTGAAATAAGTGGTCTAAACTCATGGCCTATGTTAGGATAATGAGTTAATAGACATACTAGGTGAAGGGGGTAGGGGCATGAGAGAGGGCTACACTTTTGATGATGTCTTGCTGGTTCCCCGCAAGTCTGAGGTTCTGCCTCGGGATGCGGAAACCGCGACATGGCTGACTAAGGACATCAGGCTGAATATCCCCATTTTGAGTGCGGGGATGGATACGGTGACGGAGGCCCGCATGGCTATCGCCATGGCCCGTGAAGGGGGTCTGGGTGTAATCCACAAGAATATGAGTGTGGAAGAGCAGGCGTCGGAAGTGGACAGGGTTAAGCGCTCTGAGCATGGCGTAATCACCGACCCTATTTTCTTGTCGCCGGATCACCTGATTCGCGATGCACTGCGCCTCATGGAGCGCTACCATATCTCGGGGGTGCCGATTACGGTGCAGGGGAAATTAGTCGGCATCATCACTAACCGCGATATTCGTTTTGAAGTGGACCTTGATGCGAAAATAGATACGGCGATGACGAAGGAAAACTTAGTGACGGCCTCTAGGGGCACCACTCTAGACGAGGCCAAGGCAATTCTCTGGAAGCACAAAATCGAAAAATTGCCCTTGGTAGACAATAATTTTCAGCTGGTGGGCCTGATAACCATCAAGGATATCGAAAAAACTCGCATGTACCCTCACTCCACCAAGGATGCTTTAGGTAGGTTGCGCGTGGCGGCGGCGATAGGGGTAGGACCGGGTAACATGGAGCGCGCCGCGGCTTTGGTGGCATCGGGCGTGGATGTTTTAGTTGTCGATACTGCGCATGGGCATTCGAGCGGGGTGCTCCACCAAGTGCGCGAGATAAAGGCGGCCTGGCCGAAAGTGGCCTTGGTGGCCGGCAACATAGCTACCGCCGAGGCGGTGTGCGACTTGATTGCTGCGGGGGCGGACGCCCTCAAGGTGGGCATCGGCCCGGGTTCCATCTGCACTACGCGGGTGGTTGCCGGTGTGGGGGTGCCGCAAATTACCGCCATTATGGACTGTGCCCAGGCGGCGGCTCCCTACGGTGTGCCCGTCATTGCCGACGGCGGCATTAAGTATTCGGGCGATGTGGTCAAGGCTTTGGCGGCCGGTGCGGCCACCGTTATGCTGGGCAACCTATTAGCCGGAACTGAGGAAAGCCCGGGCGAGACCGAGGTCTACCAGGGGCGCACCTACAAAGTCTATCGTGGGATGGGTAGCCTAGCTTCCATGGAGCGAGGCTCTAAGGACCGTTACTTCCAAGAGCAACAGAGCAAGTCCGTGCCCGAGGGCATCGAAGGGCGCGTGCCCTACCGCGGCCCCTTGGCGGAGACCATCTACCAAATTGTCGGGGGCTTGAAGTCCGGTATGGGATATTGCGGTTGCCAGTCCATTCTAGAGCTACAAAGAGCGACTGAATTCATGAAGATAACGGCCGCAGGGCTCAGGGAAAGCCACCCGCACGACGTTAATATCACCAAGGAAGCGCCTAATTACAGTCGCTCTTAACATTATCTTAATCTTGCCGCTTAATAGGCAGGATTAGTTCCTTCCCCTGACGAACTTGTAGCTTGTAAAAACGGCAGGTGTTTTTTGAAGGAGGAGATTTTGTTTGAAGCAGTTTACCACCGAACAGCTCCGCAATATCTGTCTCGCCGGACATGGCGGGGCAGGTAAGACCAGCTTTCTCGAAGCGGCCTTGTATGGTTGCGGGCACATCGACCGCATGGGCAAGGTGGACGAGGGGACCACGGTCTCTGACCATGATCCGGAGGAAGTAAAGCGGGCTATCTCTATCTCGACATCTCTGGGCCCTTGCGTGGCGCAGGGGCATAAGGTCAATTTTATCGACACGCCGGGCTACTTCGATTTTGTGGGCGAGGTTAAAGGTGCCTTGCGGGCGGCGGATGCTGCGCTGATCTTTGCCTGCGCGGTGTCGGGGGTCGAGGTTGGTACCGAAAAGGTCTGGGCCTATGCCAGCGAGGGCAATCTGCCGCGCGCCTTCTTTATAAACAAGATGGACCGCGAGAATGCCAACTTTGCGCGGGTAGTCGGGCAGATAAAAGAGGTCTTTGGCAGTAGCGCCGCTCCCATTCAGATGCCCATTGGGTCTGAGGCGAAGCTGGTCGGCATTGTGGACCTGCTCATGGAAAAGGCGTTTTACTACACTGATGGCGGGCGCAAACTAGAAGAAAAGCCCATTCCGGCGGAGCTCATGGCCCAGGCGGCGGAGTACCGCGCGGTACTGCTTGAGGCTATTGCGGAGACGGACGACGAGTTGTTAGAGAAGTACCTTGAGGGACAAGAGCTTACTCTTGAAGAAGTCATGCGCGGCGCTAAGGCGGGCATTCTCGCCGGCAAGCTGACGCCTATTTTATGCGGCTCGTCGCTGAAAAATATCGGCATGAAGTCGGCCCTTGATGCCATCATCCGGTACTTCCCTTCCCCGAAGGATTTTGCCCCGCAAAGTGGCGTGAACCCAAAATCAAAGAGCGAGGAACAGCGCCTTTCCGCCGTTACCGCTCCTTTCTCCGCCTTGGTCTTTAAGACCATGGCTGACCCCTATGTGGGCAAGCTTTCGCTCTTTAGGGTCTACTCGGGGGCCATAAAATCAGATTCATCGGTCTTTAATAGCACTAAGGAAAACGCCGAGCGCATCGGGCAGCTCTTTGTCGTGCGGGGCAAGACGCAGGAAGCCGTCACCGAACTCATAGCCGGGGATATCGGTGCCGTGGCTAAACTACAGGCCACCGCCACCGGCGATACCCTCGCCGATAAAGAACACCCCATTCGTTACCAAGGAGTGGCCTTTCCTCGGCCCACCATTTCTATGGCGGTCGAACCAAAATCCAAGGGCGATGAAGAAAAGATAGGCAGTTCCTTTAGCAGGCTGCAAGAAGAAGACCTTACCTTTATGGTGCGGCGCGAAACCGAAACCCGGCAGACCATCATCTCGGGCATGGGTGAGCTGCATCTTGAAGTAATCGTCAGCCGCATTGCCAAGAAATTTGGCGTCGAGGTGGTCATCTCGCTACCTAAAGTGCCTTACCGCGAGACCATTCGCAGCTCGGTGCGCATGGAGGGCAAGCACAAGAAGCAATCCGGCGGCAAGGGGCAGTTCGGCCATGTGTGGATTGAAATGGAACCAACGGAAGCGGGATTGGGCTTTGAATTTGTGGACAAGGTCTTTGGCGGTGCTGTGCCTCGCCAGTATATCCCAGCCGTCGAGAAGGGCATTAGAGAGACACTGGATGAGGGCGTCATTGCAGGTTATCGGGTCGTCGATGTGCGCGTGACGCTGGTGGATGGGTCAAGTCATCCGGTCGACTCTTCGGAGATGGCCTTTAAGATTGCCGGTGCGCTTGCCTTTAAGAAGGCTTTTGCCGCCTGCCGGCCCATTCTCCTTGAGCCTATCGTCAACCTTGAGGTAAAGGTTCCTGATACCGACATGGGCACCATTATTGGTGACTTAAATAAAAAGCGGGGCCGCATTCTCGGCATGGAGCCCCAGGATGGCATGCAGTTAGTTAAGGCGCAGGCACCATTGGGCGAGTTGTTCAAGTATGCCACGGACCTGCGTTCCATGACCCAGGGCAGGGCGTCCTTCACCACACAACATTCCCACTACGAAGAGGTGCCAAGCAACGTGGCCGACCCAATCATCGCCGCTGCCGCCAAGAAGGAAGAAGAATAATTAGAATAAGGGGCATGCTATGTATCCGACAGTCTACTTGCAGAAAGAGCGCCGTCCGCGGATTATGGCGGGCCACCCTTGGATTTTTCAAAGCGATATCGGGCGCGTGGCCGGTACCCCCCTTGCCGGGGGACTGGTAAGAGTGCAGAACCACGCGGGTGCTTTTGTGGGCATCGGGTACTACAACCCCGACAGTCAAATTGTGGTGCGCCTTTTGACTAGGCAGGACGAAGAGATAAACCCCCAATTTTTTCAGAGGCGCATCGGCGAAGCGCTTTCCCTGCGCCGGAAAGTGGTGGATAAAGACACTACCGCCTACCGTCTGGTGCACAGCGAGGCAGATTATTTGCCGGGGTTGGTAGTCGACATCTATGGTCAATATGCGGTGCTTCAAGTCTTAACGCTAGGGCTTGAGCCCTATACCGAGATTATCGCCGATTGTCTGCGCGACACCCTAGGAATCAAGGGCCTAGTCCTCCGTAACGACGTGTCCGTGCGTCGGCTGGAAGGGTTAGACCTGGGCGTTAGTTTTCTTGGGGATTCTTTCTCCCCTCATGTGGAGGTCAAGGAGAATGGTCTGCGCTTCGAGGTTGACCTCTGGTCGGGGCAAAAAACGGGTTACTTCCTCGACCAGCGCGAAAACCGTGCCTTTATTCGGCCCTTTGTGCAAGGGATGCGAGTGCTCGACTGTTTTAGTCACACTGGGTCATTTGCGGTGCATGCCGCACATTTTGGTGCGAGCGAGGTCACGGCGGTGGACATTGCGGCGACAGCGGTAGAGGGGACTTTGAAGAATGCCGCCCTGAACAACGTGCCTGGTGTCTCTGCCGTCGTGGCCAATGCCTTTGATTTTCTTAGAGAGCAGGTCGATGCGCGAGAGCGCTACGGTGCGGTGCTCATCGACCCGCCAGCCTTCACGAAAAGCAAGGCCTCCCTCCCTGCCGCGCGGCGCGGCTACAAGGAGGTCAACCTAAGGGGCATGAAGCTCGTGAGCCCCGGCGGGTACCTCGTTACCTCAAGTTGCTCTTACCACTTGTCCCGCGAAGATTTTTTGGCCATTCTAAACGAGGCCGCCGCGGACGCCCATCGCCAAGTGAAAGTGGTGGCTATTCGTGGCCAGGGGATGGATCACCCCTTGCTCTTGGCCGCGCGGGAGACGAGTTACCTCAAATTTGTGGTGCTCCAGATTTGGTAAGCATGTTGTAGTAAGGCCGTCGCGAGGAATCGCGGCGGTTTTTGCTTTAAGTAGCCAAACCGCACTAGAAAACCGCGCTAGCGCGAGCAATTTGAAGCTAGGGCAGGCAACAGAGCAAATTGTGCCCCAGAACGCTAATTTTGGTAGTTGAGAAGGCCGATTGGGTATACTATCATAAAGGTCAGGGAAGGACAAAGAAGGAAGTGCCGCAATGCCCAACTTGGCGGATGTCATCGAGGCCTACCTAGTAGAACTGCTGCAACAGGCAGAGCAGAGGTCTATTGTCATACAGCGCAGCGATTTGGCCGCACTATTTGCTTGTGCGCCTTCGCAGGTCAGCTATGTCCTGCAGACTCGTTTTATACCCCAGCGCGGCTACCTAGTCGAAACCCGCCGCGGCGGAGGTGGGTACATACGCATCACGGGCTTGCTGCCGAGTGTTGACGAGTTGTGGAGGCAGGCTCTGGAGATTTCGTCCTTTGCGCTGACCATAAGCGATGCCCGCCACCTCATCGGCCTCTTGTACCAAGCCGGACTGATTACGGCACGGGAGGCGCGACTGCTCAGGGTGGCGCTAGAGAGGGCGGTCCTCCGCCTCGAGCAGCCTTGGCATGACGAGGTGCGCGCCGAACTAATGCGGTCTATGTTGGCCACTTTAATGACCAGTAGGGAGGAATAAAGAATGCTCTGTGAAGAATGCAGGAAACACCAAGCCAACGTTCATGTCACACAGGTCTTAAATGGGGAGCGAACCGAGAAGAATCTGTGTGAGCACTGCGCGCAGGCGATGGGCGAGCTAGACCTTGCGGGCCTTGGGTCGGGTAGTTTTAATATTAACAACTTATTGGCGGGAATCATGAGCATGGAGCAGGGGTCGCTCCCACTAAAGTCGCGCGGCATGGCTTGTGCTACCTGTGGGATGGACTATCGGCGCTTTGCCGAGGGTGGAAGGCTAGGCTGTGCCGATTGCTACCAGACTTTTAGCCGCCAACTGGAACCCCTATTGAAGCGCATTCACGGTACCCCCACCCATCAGGGTAAGCTGCCGAGCCGCGGTGCATTGTCCGTGAACCGCAAGCGACACCTCAGCCGTTTAAAGGGCGAACTCAAGGCGGCGGTGGAACAGGAGCACTTTGAACGGGCGGCCGAACTCAGAGATCAAATTAAGCGGGTAGAGCAAGAAGAAGTGCAATAAAAGAACAATGGAAAGGAGGGTGAGCACAGTGGATTGCCGAGCAAAGTGGGTAGCAGGCGGAGAGGCTTCCGACCCGATCGTCATTTCTAGCCGGGTGCGTCTGGCGCGAAATCTGAAGGGCATTCCTTTCCCCGGAGCCATGAGCAGTAAAGAGGGAAGCGAGGTCCTCTCGCGCGTCGCCAAATTGCTAGAGCAGAAGGCGCCGCATGGATATGAAGTATTTTACATGGCGAAAATGCCCCAAGTCGAGCGCTTAGCCCTCGTCGAGGAGCACCTTATAAGTTATGACTTGGCGAACAAAACAGAAGGTGCGGTGGCTATTTCTCGGGATGGTGCTACCTCGGTCATGTTGAATGAAGAGGACCATCTGCGCATTCAGGCGCTGCTCCCCGGGCTTTCTCTGGAGGAGGCGTGGCAGACGGCAAATAGCTGCGATGACCTCCTTGAAGCAGAACTCGACTTCGCTTTTCACGAGGATTATGGTTATCTTACGGCCTGCCCCACCAATGTGGGCACAGGCATGCGCGCCTCAGTCATGCTCCATCTGCCCGCCTTGGTCGAGTCAAGGCAGATTGGGCGTCTCTTGGCGGCCATTGGCCAGTTTGGCCTGATGGCCCGCGGTCTTTATGGCGAAGGTACAGAGGCTAAGGGCAGTGTATTTCAGATTTCTAATCAGGTTACCTGCGGCATCGCGGAAGAAGAAATTGTCCGCAATCTAAAAGCCGTGGTAGAGCAAATCAAAGCCCAAGAACAGGCGCACCTGCAGAAGATGGTCGCGGCGCAGCGGCTAAAAATAGAAGATAGGGTCTATCGTGCTCTGGGTCTTTTGACCAATGCCCGGGTGCTTGACAGCAGCGAGGCCATGGTCCTCTTGTCGGAGCTTCGCCTAGGGGTTTCGGCAGGCCTGCTCTCCCTACCGGTGGGGGTGTTGTCGGAGCTCTTGGTATTAGTGCAGCCCGGGGTACTGCAGACGGTGAACAAGGTTAATTTAGACGCCTTGGAGCGCGATATAAAGCGCGGGGAGATCGTCCGCCGGCGTCTCTTAGAGGTTTTAGGGAGGGAAAAACAATGATGTTTCCATTAATGCCGGGCGCAGAACAGGTTCTTGCCGCCGCCGAGGAAAATGCGCGGCAGCTCAAGCATGCCATTGTCGGAACGGAGCATCTCCTGCTTGGGGTGGTAGTGACCCTGACGGGAGAACGCGCCGAAGCCCTACAAAATTTAGGTCTGACCAAGGAGAGGGTGCTCGAACAATTATCGGGACTGGTACCTCTGGGTGAAGGCGGTGCGGTGCAGGGTGCTTCCGCACGGGTGAAGAAAGTGCTGGAGCTTGCCTTCGCCGAGGCACGCAAGCAGGGGTTCGTGGCCATCGATGTCGCTCACATCCTCATCGGTCTCTTGCAAGAGGGTGAAGGGGTTGGCGCCGTCATCCTCATGGCTCTGGGCATCGACCTAGACAGCATGCGGGAGGTTTTCGCCGTTATGGAAGACGGCCCCGAGGAGCCTCTGGCCGAGCGTCCGGCCAGTGACAGCGGCGAGCGGCAGAAAAAACAAAAGGGCAAGACGCCTACCCTCGACGCGCACGGGCGGGACTTTACGAAGCTGGCGCTGGAGGGGGCACTAGACCCGGTAATCGGTCGCGCCAAGGAAATGTCCAGGGTTATCCAGATACTTTCGCGTCGCACCAAGAATAATCCTGTGCTCATCGGTGAGCCTGGGGTTGGCAAGACTGCCATTGCCGAAGGGTTAGCGCAAAGGATTGTGCAGGGAGCCGTGCCGGAGACGCTCCGTGGCAAGAGAGTGGTTGCGCTCGACATGGCGGCGCTGGTTGCCGGCACCAAGTATCGGGGCGAGTTTGAGGAGCGCCTCAAAAAAGTGGTGCAAGAAATACAGCAGGCGCAGAATATTGTGCTTTTTATTGATGAAATGCATACCATTATCGGTGCCGGCGGGGCCGAAGGGGCCATTGACGCGAGCAATATTCTTAAGCCGGCCTTGGCGAGGGGGGAGCTGCAGTGTGTAGGCGCGACCACCCTCGATGAGTATCGCCGGCACGTGGAGAGGGACCCGGCCCTAGAAAGGCGGTTTCAGCCGGTCATGGTCGATGCGCCGACACAAGAGGCCGCCATTGAGATTCTCAAGGGTCTACGGGACCTTTACGAGGCCCACCATCGGGTGAAAATACCGGATGAGACTATTGAAGCGGCGGTCAAGTTGTCGGAGCGCTACATCGCCGACCGGTTTTTGCCAGACAAAGCCATCGATTTGATCGATGAGGCGGGCAGCCGCGTGCGGCTCGCTAACTTTACCGCACCCCCCAATGTGAAGGAGTTAGAGGACGAGCTTAATCGTCTCAAGCAGGAGAAGGCGGCCGCCGCTACTAACCAAGAATATGAAAAAGCGGCAGGCTTGCGGGATAAAGAAAAGGAACTGCGCGATCAACTCGAAGAGTTGCGGCAGAACTGGGAGAAGGAGCGCATGCGGAGCGAGGCCACTGTGACCCCGGAGGACGTGGCGCATATTGTGGCTGCCTGGACAGGCATACCGGTCAACCGGCTCAAGGAAGAGGAGTCGGAGCGACTGCTCAATTTAGAAAGCATCTTACATGAGCGCGTAGTCGGGCAGGAGCAGGCGGTGCGTGCGGTATCGCGCGCCTTGCGCCGAGCGCGCGCGGGGCTTAAGGACCCTTTGCGCCCCATCGGTTCGTTCTATTTCCTTGGGCCTACCGGGGTAGGCAAGACCGAGCTGGCCAAGGCGCTGGCGGAAGCGATGTTTGGCGATGAAAATTCGGTGACTCGCATCGATATGTCAGAATACAGTGAGCGTCACACCGTTTCTCGCCTAGTCGGTTCTCCACCGGGTTACGTCGGCTATGACGATGGTGGACAACTGACCGAGGCAGTGCGCCGCAAGCCCTATGGGGTGGTGCTCTTTGATGAGATGGAAAAGGCGCACCCCGAGGTCTTCAACGTGCTCCTGCAGGTCCTAGAGGATGGTCGCTTGACCGATGCCAAGGGAAGAAAGGTCAATTTCCAGAACACCATTATCATCATGACTTCAAACATCGGGGCGGAGACTGCCCAGAAGGGGGGGGCGCTCGGCTTCGGCGACCGCAGCTCCGAGCGTGAGAACCAGAGTGCCTATGAGGCCATGCGCGGACGCTTTCTTCTGGAACTGAAAAAGTCGGTGCGGCCGGAGTTTCTCAACCGCATTGATGATACAATCGTCTTTCACCGCTTAGAAAAAGGTGACATGACGAAGATAGTGGGCATCATGCTGCGCGAGCTCGCGACCAGGGTAAAGGAATATGGCTTGACGGTTACCTTTAGCGAGGAAGCCCAAGCCTTGCTAGCTGAGGAGGGCTATGACCCGCTCTATGGGGCGAGGCCGCTCAGGCGCGCCATTCAACAAAGAATTGAAGACGAACTCTCCGAGCGCGTCTTAAAGGGTGAATTTGGCGAAGGAAGCAGTGTGCACATCAGCGCAGTCAATGGCGAACTGGTGTTTAACAAAGAGTGATTTCTTGAGCCGGCAGATAAGTGCCGGCTCTGTTTTTTTACCGCGCCTAGCGCAAACGCGTGTTATAATGGTTAAAAGTTCTTAATTTGTCGCGGTTATTGCGACAACGCACCAATGGTGCGTTGCTACGGGGTGTGCCCGGCATGGGCGTTAATCGTAGCGACGGTGTATTACACCGTCGACCTCGTAGAACACCTTTCCCCCGCATTAGTCCCGTTTGTTGGTCAAACATGGACAACGCACCATTGGTGCGTTGCTACGGGGTGTGCCCGGCATGGGCGTTAATCGTAGCGACGGTGTATTACACCGTCGACCTCGTAGAACACCTTTTTCCCGCGTTAGTCCCGTTTGTTGGTCAAACATGGACAACGCACCATTGGTGCGTTGCTACGGGGGGCCGTTGTAAACATGGACAACGCACCAATGGTGCGTTGCTACGGGGGGCCGTTGTAAACATGGACAACGCACCAGTGGTGCGTTGCTACGGGGGGCCGTTGTAAACATGGACAACGCACCATTGGTGCGTTGCTACGGAAGGCTCGTTATCTCGTAGCGACGGTGTATTACACCGTCGTCCTCGCGGAACATCTTTTTCGACAACGCACCATTGGTGCCATAGCCATGGGCGGCTCATTATCTCGAGATTGTTTGCAAAAGGTGGTTTTTATGGGGGAGAAGACTCGGTTTTTTTGCACCGAATGCGGCCAGGAGAGCCTGAAATGGGTAGGCAGGTGCCCCGGGTGTGGGGTGTGGAACACCATGGTGGAGGGGCTGGTTGCTAAAAAAAGCAAGGAGCCCCGCCTCCGCACGGTCGAGAACCCTCTCGTCCCTCTTGGTTCGGTCACCGCCCTAGGCAAAACACGCATCTTAACCCACTCGCCCGAGCTTGACTTGGTGCTTGGGGGTGGCGTTGTTCCGGGGTCGGTGGTACTTGTAGGTGGCGACCCGGGCATTGGCAAGTCGACGCTCATGCTCCAAGCTGCCCATGCCTTGGTTTCGCAGGGGCGCAAGGTGGTCTATGCCTCCGGCGAGGAGTCGCTTGAGCAAATCAGGCTCAGGGCAGAGCGACTTGAGGCGCGGGCGGGGGAGTTATTGGTCACCACCGAAACCGATGTCAGCCAGCTCATTACCTTGCTGCAAGCGGCAGCGCCGGAAGTTGTGGTGATAGATTCCATCCAGACCATGTACAACAATGTCTTGCCTTCGGCTCCCGGCAGCGTGGGGCAAATTCGCGAGTGTTCCGCTCTCCTCATCCGCCTAGCGAAGGAATCTGGCATGAGCATCTTCTTGGTCGGGCATGTGACTAAGGAAGGGGCGATAGCCGGCCCGCGGGTGCTCGAACACATGGTCGACGCGGTCCTGTACTTCGAGGGTGACCGGGAGCATGCGTTCCGGCTTGTGCGTGCGGTGAAGAACCGGTTCGGACCGGTGTCCGAGATCGGAATCTTCGAGATGACCGAGCACGGACTCGCCGCGGTGAGCGATCCAACCGCGCTGCTCCTCGGGGAGCGGCGAAGCGCCGTCGCGGGGTCGGTGGTGATGGCTGCCATGGAGGGTTCCCGCCCGTTGCTCGTGGAAATCCAAGCGCTCGTCACACCGACCTGCCTGCAGACGCCCCGCCGGCTCGCGACCGGCATCGAC
>Ga0207951_101022_pt1 | contig 11399 bp, 13 predicted proteins | sample Subbio12Aug_8Bad_FD_184830 | JGI IMG/M metagenome (GOLD analysis project Ga0207951, IMG submission 184830) | Serpentinite rock and fluid subsurface biosphere microbial communities from McLaughlin Reserve, California, USA - CR12Aug_8Bad (SPAdes) | ecosystem: Environmental > Terrestrial > Deep... | reverse complement strand
TGCGCGGATACAAGAACTGGCCAGGCATGAAAAGAGGCTTGATGGCGGCCGGGGTGGGGGTGGCATGATTACTTGAACCAGAGGATGGGAGACAATTGCCTGTGGGTAATTCTTGTAAATCACCAACTAATTTTGGGACAGACACTTTTCTAAGAAAATCTTGACTTGGGGCAGGCAAGTCTGTATAATAATTTCAGATGAAAGGAGGTGGGGAAAAGTTCTTCATTTCGAGAAGTAACGTACAATTGGATATCCGAAGCGTGATTGGATGCGTTGATACAAGGGTGGGAACAGGTCGCTTAATCAACACGTGAAGTTCGTGAAGAGACTACCCTTGAGGAGCGAATAGTGATACCGGCCATTGAGTGCCGGTGTTTTTATTTACCGCTTCCGATATCCACCCCGTTGAATCAAACGCCCTCGGCTGGCGGCAACCGGCCGAGGGACCGCACACAGCGCACGAGGAACGCGGGCCAATGTGCTTTTTCAATTGTACCATACCCGCAGAGCAAAAAGCACACCCAGGATTGAATTTTCAATGAGGGTTCCTGCCAACTGCTTGTTGCAGCTTGAAAAGAAAATTGGCCGGCGCGCGAGAAAGGAGGAGCGTACCCACAACTCGGTTAGCTGGAAAGCACGCAACCTGTTTGGGGGGGACGAGGTTATCGAAAACCTCCGGCAGGCATCTTTCGTACGAAACCCCTATCTTTCAAAGGAGTAATCAAAAATGAAAAAGCTTTTTGTTCTGGCAACCCTGGGGATCATGGCCGTGCTGACCTTCGGCATGATTGGCACTGGGGCATGGTTCACCGACACTGCAACCGTGGGCGATAATTGGGTCCAAACCGGTTCGCTAGATTTGTTGGTTGAAAAAAGAGGAGAATGGAAAGTCTCAAATCTCGAGCCGGGCGGCGATTACCGGGTACTCGGTATTTTTTGCGCATACAATGTTGGCAATTACGATATGAAGTGGCGCGGTTACATTAAGGTTTTAGAGGATAATAAAGGACTTCAGCATCACCTGCAGGTGCGCGCCATCGCGAACCCACTCGAAGCTCAAGGTACCCACGGGCCTCAGAACGTTGCGGTATTTACAGATGTCCCCTTTACAACCTTGACTGGATGGACCAACTATATTCTTGATGCCGATCCTATCCATAAATTCAACCCTGGCGAAGAAATTTGCGAAAGAGTGGAGGTGAGACTGCTCCCCTCCGCAAATAATTCGCACCAGAACGCCATTATTATAGCGGACTTGGTTATAAATGCAACCCAGGCAATAAATCCGGGCTGGGGCGAATAAACCCCTGTTCCTGGAGGTTCATCGACTTACGTTTCCAGGAGGGTCGATCCTCCTGGAAACCCGCCCATCCGAATCGCTTGACCCCCATGGTTGGAAGGAGGTAGGTGTGCGCTATTTGTATGCCGGGGTTGCTTTTTTGGGCCTGCTGGCGGTTGTCCTGTTCGGCCTGGCAGGGACTTCGGCCTGGTTTACCGACCAAGCAATCATTTTGGACAACCAGGTGTCCACCGGTTCGCTGGATGTTCAAATCACCGGCGGGCCACTGGCAGGAGTTAAACTGGAGCCAGGTCTGCCCACCTACGTGGCGATCACCAACTTCTGCATCCGCAACGACGGCGATTACAACATGAAATGGCAAGCCCGCATCGACGAGGTTGTCGATAAAAAGGAGATGCTGCAATATCTGCTGATCGAAGGAGTGCGTAACCCGCTTGGGTCCAGGGGCAATTACGGCCCGCAGAATGAGACCCTGTTTACCAACCAACCGTTTTCGGTTTTGAACAACCCGCCCTGGTTCCTGGTCGATAACCCGGTGGATCCTTTCGAGCCGGGGGATGCGGTCTGCTACGAACTGCGGGGGAAATTATCCTCACAAGCGCCGAATTCTGTTCAGAATGCGGTCGTCTCTGCCCGTCTGTATGTGTTCGCCACCCAGCAGCTTAATACCGGCTGGAGCGAATGAGCTGCTATGGAAAAAGAGGGTGCACATTTGAGCAGGATGAAGACTGCCCTTTCCGGAAAATGGCCTCAGCGGATGATCGAAATTATAAAGATCCAGATGGCGGTTTGGGCGATCGCGTTTTTTATCCTGCTCATTTTCCTCGCTTATGGTACCCTGCCAACCGCTGGTACCAGGTGCTGCTGGTTTATAGCGGTAGTATGGCCCCCGCCGTTCAACCCGGTGATTTGATCATCATCACCCGCCCGCCGGAACAACTTAAGGAAGGCATGATCCTGACCTTGCAAGTAAATGGGCAGGTGGTTACCCACCGACTGATCCAGATCACCCCGGAGGGGGGATTGGTCACCAAAGGGGATGCGAACCCGGTCGCGGATGATTGGAGCGGGCAAGATGTTTTTGTGCGCGGTCTTTACCGAGGATATATTCCTTACTTAGGCCACTTGTTGAACTTGCCCCAAAAATGGCTGCGGATTGGCCAATCGGGGAGCTGGTTTACGGATAGCTATGGTCAGGATATTTTGGATCTTCAGGCCGGTAAAATCAAACCCACCAAGCCGCCGAAACCCAAACACAGCGCGGACCTGGAAATTGAGGTCGAGGTTCGTGAGCGCGATCGGGAGGTGGTTTCGATCCACTTGTGCTTGATCAATCATGGTAAAGCCGCCCCAGAGTCCCTGCAGGTGGTATCAGAGCTATTTTTTACCGGACCAGATAACGTTCTTAATCCTGTGGAGGGGACGCGGGTAGAAATCAAGATCCGTGAGGAGATTGAACCGGACGAACCGTATTGCGAAAAAGTAGTCCGATATTCTAATTTGGAGCCGGGGAAGTCCTACATTCAAATGTTTCGGATATCCTACACCAACCACACCGGTTGGCTGCCGGGACAACCGAATTGCCCGGGGGAAACCCCATGTATTTTCCAGGTCGAGGTTAACACACCCTTCAGCGTGACCGCTCCACCCCAGAATACGCCCAAACCAACCAGCCAACCCCGCTCGCCTGTGGTCACGATTCCCCCCGGGAAGGAATTTCTAACCCCAACGCCTGTTCAACCTGACCCAACCGAACAACCTACCCAAACACCTGAAGTCCTGCCGACCGAAGAACCTACAGAAACTCAGCCCACGGATCCTGCTACCCCCACCGAAGAGCCCACCCCCAAACCAACTCCTTCGCCGGTTCCCGGGCTGTAAATTTCGAATCAGGGTACGATCCTACGATTCGCAATCAACTTCTGGCCTCGCGCCTAAAAGCCTCCCTTAAAGCCTTCAATGAAAAGGAGAGCAGCGATCCAGCAGTCGCACTTTTCTTTTTTAAGGGGACCATGAAATGTATTTTTTAGGTTACTGGAAAAAGGTCAGGTGTTGGTTCGGATCCTGCTCATCCAGCTTGTGGAACACCTTCCGGTTTTGCTTCCCCACGGCTTCCAGCATAGGGGAAGGGTGAAATTGGGTCAGCAATAAAAGGTAGCCGCCCGGCTCAAGCTGCTGGAGCAGCTCGTTAACCTTGTTCAAGGGCACCTCGCCGCGGTGAAGCATTTCGGTGGCGTTGACTATAAACTGCGGCTGACCGAGGATCCATTCCGGATCATCCTTGCCAGGCTGGTACGTGCGGGGAGCAGGATCATCGCCGCCGTCCGCCAGCTCGACCTGGCCGGCTTCTCTCCGCAGCAGGTTGATAAAAGATAAAACATCGATATTCCCGACCTGGGCTACTTTTTCGACGGTGGCCAGCTTGCCGACTGTTCGGCGCAGCACCGGGTTGGTCAAATTTTTAAAAGGCGGGGCGATATGGATGATTTTTTCTTCCAGGGATGGATATTCGTTTAATAAATCAAATAATTTGGTTTTACGGGTAATTTCCATTTTCTCTCTACCTTGAAATCCTTAGGCCTGTGGGTTGGCCGGTTGCTTCGGGGTCTCATCGTACATCAGCAGGCGGCGCTCGCCTTCTAGTTGGTGAATTTCGGTAATATCCTGGGTCACTTCCAGCGTGCCCTGGTAGCCTCCATGCTCATCCCGAACCGCGAAGTAGGTAATCAGGATCAGCTTGCCATGCAAATGGATCCAAAATCGGGCCTGGTCTTGAGCGCCGGATTTTAAGTCGCGCACGATCTGATTGACGATATGAACGCTCTTGGGTGGATGGCAGTACTGCACCTTGCGCCCAAGAATCGCGCGTGAGCGTTCAAAAATGCGCTCGCGTCCCGGGCTGAAATAGCGCACGGAGTCTTCCTTGTCCACAAAGGTCAGGTCGAAGGGCAAAGTGGCGAAAACCTGGATCAACTCATCCAGGCTAAAACTACCGGTTGGCATCTGGATTCGCCCATTTTGGGCAAGCGGCTGTTTAATTTCGTGGTGGGTTCCACCTTCCGGTATCCAATCGAATTGGGGAACATACAGGCAGTAGCCGTAATCATCACTCTGCAGATAGATTTCGTACCATTCCTGTTCTGTTAAAAGGTTGAGCGCGGTTGGTAAAAGGATCTTTTCTTCCTTGTAAATCATCTCGTCCACCGCCTGGGCGGCGGGGAGGACGGTGAACTGGCAGTAAGCTCTGGCTTCGGCAGCGCTGATGGTTTCCATTTCCTGCAAACCTGCGATGGTGGTTTTAAGCAATTCGCGGACCTCATCATGCTTACCCCACATAACCACTGGCGGACCGGGCAGGTCGTACTTTTCAAAGTAGGGGAAGAGTAGATTCTCTTTACGGCGGTAATGTTTTTCTACATCCATGAGGTCATTTAATCCTTGTTGCACCTCGCGCATCACCGGCGTGGCGTCATCGTCATCGGACAACCGGTCGAGCTGATTTACCAACCAACGGATCTTGCCGGTGGCTTTCATCAGCTCGCGATTTTCTTGGACGAAAGTATGGACTGGATGACCAGGATTGGTTTCAGGGGTTTCTTGTAGATCGAGATGTTTTTTAAGCACCCGGGTGTGGGTGTCGCACAACTCTTGAATACTCTCGGCCGGGATGCCTTCCTGGATCAATTGCACTTCCATCAAAAATACATCCCGATAATCGGCCTCATCCAGGAGAGTTTCGAGTTGATGTTTAACTTGTTCCTCGGTTGTTCCGGTATGCAGCTGGCGGATAAGGGCCTTCATGATATCGATCCGCTGCTGGCGGTTATTAATCAATTCACTCATCTGTAAAAATCCTCGCTTCTCAATGGGCTGGCAACGGGGGACAGGGTTTGCATTCCCCACGCCTTACTAGGAGGATAACCGAACAAGGGCTGCCTGTCTTTGATATTTATCAATTTATTCATAAAATTTTGTTTTTGGAAAGTGGTCAGCCTACTTCCTTAAATAAAGGGGGAAACCATCCTAACCCATGAGCCCTGCAATTTTATGGACCCGAAGTTCCCCTGGCGGGTGCTGTTTTCCGGCATGGACAACCCACCTGCTTGGAGCCCGCCGTGGGGGATGATTGAATTTTTCCTCAGCAAGGCGATGGCCGGCCGAGAAGGATCGTTGAAGGGATAGGTGGTTAGGAATCCAACCTTCCGAAGGGGTTAGCGGCGTTCCATCTTACTGATGGGGGTTGTTTACCGGATACCTGGCCCGTCACGGGATGATGGGAGAGACCATCGCCACCCGTCCGGGTAAAAAAGCTCGCCGATAATGAACGGCAAAAGTAATTAAGGCGACGACGGGACACCTGCCCCCTACTGGGGGTTGGAACCCGTCTGATGATTGGGGTGAGGAATTTTACAGAGGCGACGACGGGATTTGAACCCGTGATCAGGGTTTTGCAGACCCTTGCCTTGCCACTTGGCCACGTCGCCGAGGGAGTACCTGGATTTTACTAAACAACCTTTGATTGGTCAAGCGATGGATCGACGGTTTGGGCTCGACCGATATCCTGACCCCTGCACCTTGCCAGATCCTCCTGAAATAAAAAAAAACTCCCCTTGTGAGTAATGTAGGTTGGGTTTTGGGGATGTTGCAATGTGTGAAGGGTTAGGGTCGTTACCCAAAACCCAACGTTTTGTTTATCGGTCGAGCTTGGTGTTGGGTGGTGTGAGGCGGTTGGCATGCCGCCCCGGATGTTGGTTGGTATGGGGTGGTTGGCATGCCGCCCCGGATGTTGGTTGGTATGGGGCGGTTGGTATGCCGCCCCGGATGTTGGGTGGTATGGGGTGGTTGGTATGCCGACCGGCTTTCTGCGATTGATGATCCGGTTTACCCATACCACCCAACCTACTCCGGTTGATGTTACGGTTTACCAATACCACCCAACCTACTCCGGTTGATGGTACCTGAAACCCATACCACCCAACCTACTCCTGTTGAACTAAATAACCTTTGATTGGTCAAGCGATGGATCGACGGTTTGGGCTCGACCGATATCCTGACCCCTGCACCTTGCCAGATCCTCCTGAAATGGATAAAAAAACTCCCCTTGTGAGGGGAGTTGAGCGGGCGATGGGACTCGAACCCACGACCTTCTCCTTGGCAAGGAGACATTCTACCAACTGAACCACGCCCGCATTTTCCTTTGTCTCAAAATTATACGCATATTTCCCATTATCGTCAACCTGCATAACTATCAATTTTATAAAGTCACTTTGCTTGACAGCCTATTTTGCATATGCTAAAGTAATTATTGGTCTTTGAGCCTTAAAATGGGCTCAAAATCTGTCTTTAGGAGTCCCACCGTGACCAAATCTCGTACACAAATGATGGTCGAACGACTGCGCGACCTTCAAGCGTCTTCCCCGGATATCGAAGCTTCTGCAATTGTCAGTGTCGATGGTCTCACCATCGCCTCGGCCTTACCCCAAGGGGTCGAAGAAGATCGAGTTTCCGCGATGTCCGCAGCCATGCTTTCACTCGGTGACCGGATCGCCAGCGAGTTAGGGCGCGGCATGCTCGAACAGGTTTATATCAAGGGCGAAAAGGGATATGTTGTGTTGATGTCGGTCGGGGAAGAGGCCGTATTGACGACCTTGGCCCGCGAGCAAGCCAAGTTGGGCCTGATATTGCTGGATATGCGCCGCGCAGCTGAAACCTTTTCTAAATTGATCTAAAAGGCATTTTTCAAAGATGGAACCCATCCCGAAGAGCGGCTTGTATTACCCGAACAAGATTGCCCGGATCGCGTTACTGGCAATTGAGGATGTCATGGGAAAAAACGGCCTCAATGCAATTCTCAACCTGGCTAGTTTGGCGCATCTTGTCAACAACTACCCACCGGATAACCTCGAGCGCCAATTCGACTTTGCCGAATTTTCGGCTATTCAGGGTGGTTTAGAGGAAATGTACGGGCCGCGCGGTGGGCGTGGTTTGGCCCTTCGCGGTGGTCGGGCTACCTTCGACCTTGGTTTGCGCAATTTTGGTGCCCTTGCAGGGGTGGGTGATTTGGCATTTAAAGTTTTACCTCTGTACGCCAAGCTGCGGATTGGTCTGCCAGCCATGGCGCGCATCTTTTCTACGACCAGCGATCAACATTCGACAACCGAGGAAAAGGATGATCACTTTGTCTATCACATCCACCGCTGCCCGGTTTGTTGGGGTCGCCAGACGGATTCGCCGGCCTGTTTCATAGCCACCGGTTTGCTGCAAGAGGGTTTGAAGTGGGTTTCGGGTGGGCATAATTTTCGAGTTTCTCAAATCACAGCCAAATCTACCGGAGATGAAACCTGCGATTTTATAATTTATAAGCAGCCGCTGGGCTGATTAGATCGGGGAAAGTTCATTGGAAGACAAAAAAGCAACCACCGTGATTGTTAAGGATGACCTGGATGGGGCGGAAAGGGTCACTGCCCGTACCCAGACTCGGGGTGATGTTACTCATCAGGTTTCATGGTGAAAATTACCATTGTTATCCCAACGTACAATGAGGCTGAAAACCTGCCCAAGCTGGCGGCTGCACTATTCGATCTTCCCCTATCGGATTTGAACCTCCTGGTGGTGGATGATAACAGTCCCGATGGCACCGGCCCGATCGCCGAAGACCTGGCCAGGGCGCACCCGAAACGGGTCAGTGTAATCCACCGCCCGGGTAAACTTGGCCTTGGCAGCGCGTATATCCAAGGGTTCAGGGGCGCTATAGATCAGGGTGCTGATATGGTCTGCCAGATGGACGCCGATTTTTCACACCCGCCCCAAAAGATCCCTGAGTTGGCTCAGGCAATCCAATCGGTGGATGTGGCCCTGGGTTCGCGCTACGTAGCCGGTGGTCAAGTAGATGAACGCTGGCCGGCCTGGCGGAAAGGTTTGTCGGCGTTTGGCAATTTTTATGCTCGGACCATTCTGGCACTTCCCGTTCGGGATGTCACCGGAGGGTTCCGGATGTGGCGCGCCTCGGCTTTATTACGGATGCCGCTTGAACGGGTTAAGTCCAACGGTTACGTTTTTCAGGTTGAACTGGCATATCTAGCTAATTTGCTCGGATTTAAAGTGAAGGAAATACCGATCTACTTTGCTGACCGGCGCTGGGGGAAATCCAAGATGTCGGTGCGCATCCAGGTCGAGGCAGCCCTCCGCACCTGGTTGCTGCTTGGGTCGTATTTGGACCTGCGGAAAAAACACTTAAACCCAAATCTGTAAGGTTTGATGCCATAGCGGGCAATGGCTGGAAGGATCGTTGCGGGTGGTTATTAAACCGAACATCCCCCCGAAAATTATGGATTTCTCCCCTGGGCAGGTGGATGGGTGCTCGTCCACTACGCTACTATGCGCTGACCCCTTCTCAAACCACATCCTTTGCCGCCTTGCAAAAGTATGCCAGTTTCAGTATAGTAAAAAAGGTCAAGGGATAACCGAACCGGCTCTGTGGTTAAGACCAAATTATTTAGGGAGGTGACCGATGCAAGTAACGATTGACCTGACACCCGATCAAGTAAAAATTTTGGATCGGGCATTTACCCCATCCCGCTTTGGGAGTACCGAGGAGCTTCTCGAGGCACTGCTCCCGATGATGGCAGCGGTCTGGTTGGATTGGATCAGCGCAGCCAAACGATACAACAGCCTAACCGAACAATACACCGATTGGATGGAGCAGTTTTATGCTCATTTGCTCCCTGAACAGGAGGCGCCCACCGCGGAGCGGATGTTTAATTCTTTCAATCTGCCCTACGGACAAGCCCAATACATCGCCCGGGTGCTGAATAACCGCGCCCAGGCGCATTGGCGTGCCCACGCTGTTGACTTGCTCAAATCCACATTATCTGCCCGTAAGAGTGAAGCTGAACAGTGGGTCAAGGACCACCGTGACCAGGATACCCTCGAGATTTTGCTCTTCCGTCCTTCCTACCAAGAATTGGAAATTCTGATTGAAGTGTTGTTTCAAAAGAACTCCGCCGAAATGGATATTCCAAGGGTTAATTCAACCCGCAATTTATTTTCAATCCGCATCACTGCCCGGACATATCTCAGGCTGTGCAAATATTTAAATATCTAACCAGGTGTCATTATGGAACCCATTCAACCGTCCGCAGAAACCCTATCGGTGATCGGCTTTTTTCTGACCTTGTTCAGTTTGCTCGGTTCCTTTTTTTATATCCATCTATCCACATGGCTGCAGGATGTTTTAGCACTAGAAACCAAATGGGAGATCCATCGGACCGGGGATGAACCTGATCAAAAATCCGCCCGCCGCCAATGTCGTTACGAGATCGTCCCGCTGGCCTCCTGGAACGTGCTGATCACCAGCCTGGTGGTGACTTTTTTCGTGGTGTTTATTTTTACCCTCTCGGTGATTTTGTGGCTTGGACAGCCCAATAAGACCATGGCATGGTTATTTATCGGCTACGCGGGGATTTCATTTATCGTTATTTACCTGGGGATGAGTACCTATTTATTGGTGAAAGGCTTTAGCAAAGCCCGGCGTCTTTGGCGTGCCATCCGAAAATAATTCGGTTGGTATATTGACCGGCGGACTGGGATACCGTTTGTTGACCTTTGGGGGGTTAAGTTAATGCCCCTCCCCATCCAGGTATTCATCCGTTAGGCGTTTCCATTCATCCAGGCTGAGGGTTTCGGCGCGCCGCTGGGGGTCGATTTCGGCTTGTTCGAGCAAGTCGTTTATTTGTTGGCGGTTCCAACCCAGGCTGCCAGCCAGTGCATTCCGGAGGGTTTTGCGTTTTTGGGAAAAGCCTGCTTTCGCCAGCCTAAAAAAAGTGGGCAGATTTTCGGGGGGAACAAGTGGCTGCGGATAAAGGTCCACCCGAAGTGTGACCGAATCGACTTTAGGGGCGGGGTAGAATGCGCCGGCTGGTATGCGCAGGACCGCCCGAGGGTGACCATATACCTGCACCGAGAGAGCCAGCAGGCTCAAATCTCCTATTTGGGCGCAGATTCGTTCAGCCACTTCGCGTTGCATGGTCAAAACCAGACGGGCCGGACGAGGTTTGGACTCGAGCAGGTGGCGGATGATAGCCGAAGTGATGTAATAAGGGATATTAGCAACCACAAGGTAGCCGTCACTTTCCAGCAGTGATTCCGGCTTTATTTTCAGGATATCGCCATGGACCAGGGATACATTTTTTGCCTCAGCTAACACCTGTTCCAGAATGGGCATCAACTGGCCGTCCAACTCGACAGCAACCACACGCCGGGCTGCCCCAGCCAACCAGACAGTCAAACTTCCGACCCCTGGACCAATTTCCAAAACCTCCGCAAGCGGTTCGATCTCGGCTGCCTCGGTCAGTTTCCGCAGAGCGGCCTGGTCGATTAAAAAGTTTTGGCCGAGTCCTTTGTGGGGTCTGAGTTGGTATGCTCGCAGCAGGGCTCGAACGTTTAGCGCGGGAGGGGTCAGGGCAGGATCCACGGGATGTTGGCCGGTACGGGGGTGAGGAAGTAAATGGTTACATTATGGTGCCAGGGGATAAATTCTTCGTCGGTGTAAGCTACATCGATCCAATGCCGTCCGCGAAACCCCGCGCCTATGTCCGCGACAATCGCACGACCGTATCCGGGCACGTACAAACCCTGACCGGCCATCCATGAAAACCAGGCGCGGGTCACACCCACCAGGCCTTTTCTTACTGTTAATCCACTCGCTGTTATATAACCGCAGCGGTTTGGTACGCCTAACCGGCAGGGAGAATACGAAGTTACATAAACATCGACCGCCCGCCAGTACTCGATCGGTCCATCGGGAGTGTCTAAAGTACGTACCACCACCTGGGTGCCATAACCGAGGATCTGATCGACCGGTGCTTTCGCGACCCAGCTTGATTCTGGCTGGCGGCTGATTTCCAGGTTGTTTTCGTAACGCACTCGCGAGCGGGTAACTTCCAATCCCAGTTCACCTGGTTTGACCACCGAACGCTGATCGAGCTCGGTGGTTGGATCAGGTTGGAAAATGTTTTTGAAGGGGATGGACTTTTGCTCGAGGACGATTTTCTCTTGGACACGCACCACACGGATAGTCCGGTCTTCCGGGATGGGTAGG
>Ga0207951_101021_pt1 | contig 11399 bp, 7 predicted proteins | sample Subbio12Aug_8Bad_FD_184830 | JGI IMG/M metagenome (GOLD analysis project Ga0207951, IMG submission 184830) | Serpentinite rock and fluid subsurface biosphere microbial communities from McLaughlin Reserve, California, USA - CR12Aug_8Bad (SPAdes) | ecosystem: Environmental > Terrestrial > Deep... | reverse complement strand
GGCGGGATCGCAAGCCCTGATGGAACCGTCCTTCTGCCCGTCGACGATCATTTTCTGAACTGCCTGATCGATCTTGCTGCGATGGTATCTGTCATGTTCCGCCGTTGTGGGATTCAGTGCGTTGCGGTCTACAAGGACGAGGCATCGCCCAAAATCGCCGCACATGATTTCGGCATATTTAATGAAAAACCGTCGGACCTTGCCCATGCCGCTGATCTTGGTCGTGCTGGTGTCCTCCATGGCTTCACTCAGCTCATTCCGGGCGACTTCGCCGCACTGGAAGAGAAGATCGTCCTTATTCTTCGCGTAGTAATAAAGGACCGGCTTCGATACATTCAGTCGTTTGGCCAAGGTGTTGACGGAAGTCTGATGATATCCGTCTTGAGCGAAGACGATGGCTACCTGGTGCAAAATTTCCATTCGTTTTGCTTCAAAGCCATTCGCGCGGCCCCCATGATCCTGATCATTCAATTTTGACACCATTCCCAGCTTTCCATCGACACAAGCTAAACCCGCTTGATGATCAACCTAGCGGTAGGGGGGGTATTGGACAATCCGCTACGTACTTTTACATCATCAGCTTTAAGGTCTTGTCAAAAAGCTACCAATCGGTAGTGTGGTTCAACGAACGGGCGCGTACCTCCATGTGCGGCCACGGCGAGAGGTGTGCGCGAACGTGTTCAAGTCGTATGAAAAGTGTCCGTCATGCTTTGAGGGTGCAATGCCTCCAGACGTGAAAGGTGCGCCATTGTCAGGTTTTCCGGTCTGCGGAAAGTCTTGGTGATGGACTTTGAAAATTTGGAAATCTCGCGGCGCGGTCGTGTTGTTACGATTGCTTTCAACCGTCCGGCCTCACTGAACGCTTTCAACGCGGCTCTTCATACGGAATTCCCCCAGGCAATGTCCATGCTCGCGCAGGAGCCTGACAGCGATGTGATCGTTCTTACGGGAAACGGCCGCGCGTTCAGCGCGGGTGGGGACCTTGCCTGGCAGCAGTGGGCCGCGGATCATCCCGAATCCTTCGAGGTGACGGTTCGTGAGGCGAAGCAGATCGTCTTCGGGCTGCTCGATTGTGAAAAACCGATCATTGCCAAAATCAACGGCCCCGCTGTGGGCCTTGGCGCCACGGTCGCTCTTTTATGCGACATAAGCTTCATCGCTGAGTCGACCTATCTTTCCGATCCCCATGTCAGCGTCGGTATGGTTGCGGGCGATGGCGGCGCGGTTATCTGGCCGCAACTGATCGGCTTCGTGCGAGCCAAGGAGTTTCTGTTCACGGGCGACAAGATCATGGCCGCGGAGGCCGCCCGGATCGGTCTCGTCAACCACGCCGTGCCTGACGTCTCGCTGGGTGAGGTGGTCGATGCCTTCGCGGATCGTCTGGCATCCGGTGCTCAGATGGCAATCCGCTATTCCAAGATGACCATCAACGTCGCGCTTCGGCAGCTTGCGAGTTCAATGATGGACGTAGGGCTTGGCTATGAGAGCATGACCAATATTTCGTCCGATCATCATGAAGCGCTGGCCGCTTTCCGTGAAAAGCGTCCGCCCATATTCGGTGCGAGCCAAAAGCGGCCCGGCGGCGGCGAGGCAGCATGATCATCGATTTGTCGGGAAAAACAGCGCTTGTGACTGGAGGTGCGAGCGGCATCGGTTGGGCCATTGCGTCGCAGCTCGCAGCCGCCGGAGCTCGTGTCGCGATCAATGACATTGATCCAGGTGCTGCGGAAGAGGCGGCGGCGCGATTGGGGCAGAGCGCGTTTGCCGCCCCCGGCGACGTCAGCGACAGCGCGGCGGTCGATAGCATGGTCGCCGCCGTGCAAATGCGGGGGCCGATCGATATCCTCGTCAACAATGCCGGCATCGCCCAGCCGCTCGTTTCTATCGCGCGCCTGACGACTGAAGATTGGCAACGGGTGATCGACGTCAATCTTCGGGGGGCATATCTCGTCAGCCGCGCGGTCTATAGCGACATGAAGTCGCGCAAGGCTGGCGTGATGGTGAACATTGCTTCCATTACCGGACTTGTCGGTTTTCCAGGCTCGCATGCCTACGGCGTGTCCAAGGCCGCCATAGTCATGCTCACGCAGACGCTTGCTTGCGAATTCGCGCGTCATGGCATTCGCGTCAATGCGGTCGCTCCGGGCGTGGTGGCGGCGCCGATGCTGGATCTCATGACTCAAGGCGGCGAACGTCTCCCCGAGGTCGTCGCGCGCGTTCCGCTGGGCCGTCTTTGCAAACCCGAAGAAATTGGTAGCAGCGTGGCATTTCTCTGCTCGGATCTCGCAACCTATATTACTGGTGCTGTCCTTCCGGTGGACGGCGGCTGGTTGGCATTCGGCGGTGCGGGCAGCGCTTCCGCAATCGCATAGCATCAGAGGGAAATATCGATGCAACTGACGCAAGGCTTGCGCCGCAATATGGCTCTCTATCGCGAGCGCGCTGCAACGATTTGCGAGGATCGGGTGCAGAGCTGGCAAACGCTTCTGACGCGCGTCGAGCGACTGGCCGGCGGGTTGATTGCGCTTGGCGCCCGCCAAGGCGACAGAATTGCAATCCTCGATCTCAACAGCGATCACTATATCGAAGCTTTCTATGCGATCGCCTGGGCCGGATGTATCTCAGTCCCCTTCAACTCACGCTGGGCGTCGGCAGAGATCGATCACGCTCTGAATGACGCGAAGCCAAGGATGGCTTTCCTCGGCGCCTCATTCGCAAGCCATCGCGAACGCTTCGAAAAGGCCGGCGCACACGTCATCATGATCGATGACGCCACCTTCAATCATTTAGTGGACAGCAACGATCCTATTGAAGACAGGTCCGCCGCGGGCGATGCATTGGCGGCCATTTTCTACACCGGCGGGACGACCGGGCGATCAAAAGGAGTCATGCTCAGCCATGTTAATCTGCTGAGCGATTTCTTCCTCGTCCAGGCAGTATTTCCGCACGATCCTGACACTGTATATCTTCATACGCCGCCAATGTTCCACTTGGCGGACGCCGCCAAGATTTTTGGGCTTACAATGCTCGGCGCAACGCACGTAGTCTTGCCTGGTTTTGACCCGGACGCGACGATCGACGCGATCGAAAAGCACAAAATCACTGATTTGGTTCTTGTTCCGACGATGATCGGAATGCTTTGCGAAGCACTTCGGCAAAGGCCTTCTGACGTTTCCTCGGTTAAAAATCTCATTTACGGCGCTTCACCCATTTCGTCCGCTTTGCTCGAAACGGCGATGCGGGCTCTGCCGAATGCCAAATTCTGTCAGGCTTATGGCCAAACAGAACTCTCGCCGGGCGCGACCGTACTCGACCATGCTGATCATCTCGCCGGCAGGCTGCGATCTGCGGGGCGCGCGATTCCCTGCGTCGATGTGCGAGTTGTCGATGAAGGCATGCGGACACTTCCAGTCGGCGATGTGGGCGAGGTCGTCGTGCGCGGACCGAATGTAATGCTGGGCTACTGGCAGCAACCGGAACTGACGGCGGAGACAATTATTGACGGATGGCTGAAGACAGGGGATGCGGGCTATATTGATCCGGACGGATATCTTTATCTGGTCGACCGCGTGAAGGACATGATCGTGTCCGGTGGCGAGAATGTTTACTCCTCGGAAGTCGAAAACGCGCTTTTGTCGCACGAGGATGTCCTCCAATGCGCGGTGATCGGCGTTCCCGATGATCGATGGGGTGAAAGGGTACATGCAGTATTGTTCGTGCGTCAGGAATCAGCGGCGTCCGACGAGGAGTTTTTGGCGCACTGCCAGCCGCTGATTGCGAATTACAAGCGTCCAAAATCATTTGACATCCGCAAGGAGCCACTACCGCTTTCGGGTGTCGGAAAGATATTGAAGACCGAGTTGCGAAAGCCCTTCTGGGAGGGTGTCGAGCGCAGCATCGGCTAGATATTCCTGCCAACTCCTCCGGGACGGTCACGGCGCTGTGTTCTTAAGCCCAATCAGGCGAGACGCCCGGTGATTGAAGATGTTTTGTTTGCGGCTGGCCTGGGCGCCTTTTTCTATGATGACCAGGAAGCGATTCGGCAGGGCGCAACAAGTGATGGTTTCCTTTATACCGGTTCGCCACGCACGCTTGGCTTTCCAGGCATTAGAATTCCTTCCGAATCTTTGAGTATCGGACTTCGCATTTCAAATCGCATCGTGCTGTGGGGCGATATGATGGGCGTCCAATATTCGGGGGCGGGCGGGCGTGATCCTCCGTTTAATGCGAAGGGCGCTGAAGACTTCTGTCGCGAGCATCTAGTGCCGCGGCTGCGCGGCTTGAAGGACGCGTCGTTCCGCTCAGCCTGTGGAACGGTCCTTGCACCCGTGAAGGGTTGTCAATTGCCGCGTGCGGTCGAATATGGCGTTAGCCAAGCGCTGCTCAAACTGGTCGCACATCGGCAAGGGCTAACGATGGCGGAAGTGATCTGTCAGGAATACGACCTGCCGGTCATCGCTAGACCCGTTCCAATTTATGCTCAGAGCGGCGATGCGCGGGCCGCGAACATAGACAAGATGATCCTGAAGAAGGTCGACATCCTTCCGCACGGCCTGATCAATGCGAGCCACAAATTTGGACGCGGGGGACAGGAATTCCGCGCTTTCGTTCGCTATGTCGCCGACCGGGTTCGTGCCATCGGAGCGTCTGATTACCGCCCCATCCTGCATTTCGACGTCTATGGTCTGATTGGCCTCGAGATCGGAATGAATCCCGAGATTATAGCCGATTTCATCGCCCCGCTTGCTGCCGAGGTTTCCCCGTTGCAGCTGCATGTCGAATGTCCGGTCGACTATGGCGATCGCGCCGCGCAAATCGAACAATATGCGGCGATTGCAACCGCGTTGGCCGCACGCGGCAGCGATGCTCGGATCGTCGTGGACGAACGATGCAACACGCTGGACGACATCCGGGCCTTTGCGGACGCGGGAGTCGGTCAGGGACTGATCGTGCAAATCAAGATGCCGGACGTCGGCAGTGTCGCGGATAGCATCGAGGCTGTGCTGGCGTGCAAAGCGATGGGTATTGGTGCCTTTCTCGGTGGCAGCTGCACTGAAACGGAAATCTCCGCTGTGGTGTCTGTGCATGTCGCCGTTGCAACGCAGGCAGACATGATGCTGGCAAAACCGGGAATGGGAGTCGACGAAGGACTCACGATCATGGGGAATGAGCAGTCCAGGCTGCTAGCTATATTAACCTGACGAGTCTTTGAGATGCGCGATCAATGAACCTGGTGTTCCCTGTTCGCGGGGCGCGACATCCCAACCTCCAGTTCGCTCTTTTCGCCTCTTGTGGAATCTGCCGCCAGTCTCTTTTCAACCTCTCTTGACTTCTACCTAGCGGTAGGTCATCTTCATGAACTGTCGGGTTATCAAACGCTGGGATCAACCGGCACGACATTGAACCGGGAGGGAAATATGGGGAAAGTGCTCTTTAATTCGGCTATTTGTGCGTCACTCAGCTTTCTGGCGGCTGCGCCTGGAGCGCTGGCTCAAACGCAGGCGTCGATTTCCGACCCCGCTGCCCTGGATGATATCGTCGTGACGGCGCGTAAGCGTACGGAGAGCCTTCAGGATGTTCCCGCATCCATCCAAGTTGTTAGTTCTGCTGAAATAAGGTCGCTGAACGTCTCTTCTCTCTCAGATCTGAACGGTACCACGCCTAACGCGAGTATTGCTCCCAGCGGTTCAACAAATTCTGGCGCAATCACTATTCGGGGTATTACATCGCTCGTTCGGAATGCCGGATTTGAAGCTGGTGCAGCGGTTTATGTTGATGGTGTCTTTCAAGGTAGACCGACCGGCAACAATCAAGATCTTGTCGATATTGAGCGTGTTGAAATTTTGCGCGGTCCGCAAGGAACTCTCTACGGCAAAAATACTACGGCTGGAGCTTTCAGCCTGACAACCGTCAGTCCTGGTGATAGCTGGAAAGGTGCTGGTTTCGTCAGATTTGGCAGCCGTCAGGAAATGCAGGTCGCTGCATATGCCGCCGGGCCTTTGGTTAGCGATCTTTTGGGTGTCAAACTCTCTGTGTACCGGAGGCTACAGGATGGACATCAGCTAGATGTGGCGACCGGCGAGGAATATGGCAACACGGATGTTTTTGGCCTGCGGGGTCAACTGCGTTTCACTCCTGGAAGCTGGACCATAGATCTTCGTGGCGACTATGTGAATGACAAGAGCACGGGCGCCAAGGCGGAGCCTGTGACGAGTCCAGCGGTGGTTCCAGGGCGCGACACTATCGCATCGGAAATCGCGCAGCCTTTCACAGTGAAAGGCGGTGGCGGATCGTTGACGATAGCGCGAGATTTTGGATCTGTAACGGCAACGTCCATTACTGCTTATAGAGAGTTAAAAAATACTCAGATCACTGACGACGATTATTATTCAGTTCCTATTCCAGTTCTAGTAGGAGTTACTCATAACTGGTCTGACGAAGCGAAGCAATTTAGTCAAGAGTTGCGCTTTGGATCCAATAATGATGGACCTCTGAGCTATGTCGCCGGTCTATACTATTTTCACCAATCACTAGACTCCAAGAGACCTTTCAGCTTGGCAGGCATTCCAAATTTCTTCTATGATTTTGCGAAGATCAAGACGGACTCCTATGCGGCTTTCGTCAATGCAGACTACGAGATCGCGGATCGCCTGACGCTGACGGCGGGTCTTCGCTATACGAAAGAGAAGAAGGTATTGGACTTTGAGCAGAAAGGCTACACCTTTGGACCGCTCAATTATCCGACGATACCACGCTCGCTGGATCGCTTTTCGGATAATGACCTGTCGCCCACGGCGAGTCTGAAATATGAATTTACGCCAGATATTGGTGCTTATGTGACCGTCAGCCGAGGCTTCAAGGCTGGTGGTTGGAATCCGGATATTACGAAACGGAGCACAGCCCGTGAGGTCCGTTTCGACTCAGAGAAGGTTACCAACTACGAAGCTGGACTGCGGACCCAGTTCATGGATCGCCGTCTGACGATCAATCTGACCGGCTATCATATGGATTATGATGATCTCCAGATTTCGCAATTTCTTCCAGCGACCAGCGAATTCATCATTACCAATGCCGGTAAAGCTGTCATCGATGGCGCCGAGCTTGAAGTTATAGCGCGCCCTTCTCCCTGGCTCATTGTCCGAGCGGGCGGAGCTTACAACGATGCCCATTATACTGAGTTTCTTTCAGGTACAGGTGGCGATTTTACGGGCCAGCAGTTTACAAATGCGCCTAAATGGTCAGGTTACATTTCTGGCGATGTAACCATACCGGTAAAAGAGGGCCTCGATATGCTCCTCCACGGCGATTATCGTTATGAGAGCAAGGTATACTTCGATGATAGTCGAACTGTGAATCAAGGGTTGGCCTATTCGCGCGGTTCCTATGGTCTGCTTAATGCTCGCATCGGCGTTCAAAGCTCGAATGGGCTAGAAATTTCACTCTATGCGCAGAATCTGACAAATAAGAGAATGCTTCTGAATCGTACGAACGACTTGCTTGGTCTTGGTATCGTTATTGATAGTTACGGTGCTCCTCGCACTTATGGTGTGAGGTTTGGAGTGACGTTCTAAACGGAGATACTATATACGGAGGTTGATGATATGTATCCTGCATTGAATTTGGTATTCAATAGCAGACGGAACTGACTTCCGTATATTTTATAAGATCAAAATGTAATGGCGATTGCCTGATCTCGATCTAACAGGAGAAGATACGTGGAAACTCGCCGCTTAACTCGTCTGGCTGCGTTCATTGCTTTGGCGGCGATCCCCGTTTTAACCTACGCAAAGTCTGAAAACTTAAATTCATCTTTCTGCGGTAGACTTGATAGGCTGGTAATAGCAGGTGATAAAATCGGCCTTCCGACACGCGGCGCAACGACTAGTTCTGCCAAGCTTGTAAGCGCCATCGCAGGTGCGCCCGAACACTGCCTTGTTGTTGGAAAAATAGCGCCTGCGGACAAAACCGCGCCCAATATCGAATTCAATGTCGCCTTGCCGGTCAAATGGAACGGCAAGGCGCTCATGTTCGGCGGCGGCGGCTATAATGGCGTAATCCCCAACGTCGCGGGCAATCTCCCTATTGGCCAAAAAGCTGTAACGGCGCTTGCGCGGGGATATGCAACCTTCGGCTCCGACAGCGGTCACCAGACGCCGGGTGCATCTTTTGCGCGCAATGAGGAAGCCTATCGCAACTATGTTGGCGACGCGCTGAAGAAGACCCGCGACACCGCTATGGTTATTATCGAACGAGCCTATGGAGCAAGGCCGGCGCGCTCCTATTTCATGGGTGGCTCGCGTGGCGGAGGCGAAGCGCTGGCGGCAACCGCGCGTTGGCCTAAGGATTGGGACGGTGCTGTTTCGCTCTATCCTGCTCGCAGCGGCACGGTCACGATCCTTGGCATGCTTGCTGGCAACCAGGCACTGGCCGCACCTGGCGCATTTCTGCCGCCGGAGCATCGGGAGCTTCTCTATCGCGCCGCGCTTGAGCGTTGCGATGGTCTCGATGGCGTCCATGACGGCTTGATCAGCAATCGCTATGGTTGCCGTGCGGTATTCGATCCCGCAACAGCCACATTTGCAGGGGTTCCCTTACGCTGCAAGGACGGCGTACCGGGGTTCAGCTGTCTTTCCGACGCGCAAATAACGGCCATCCGCAAAATGGATGCGCCGGTCCGTCTCCCCGTTACGATGAAGTCAGGCGAAACTGAATTTCCAGGATTTACGATTCTGACAGCCGAGACGGCTTCGCCCGGCATGTCTGCTTATGGTTGGGGATCGGTGCAGCCATCAGCCAAACTGACCCCCGCTGCTGAATATCATCCGGGCGTGCCCATCCTTTTCTGGATGGTCGATCAGTATATGCATCATATTTTTGCCAGAGACCTGAATTACGACACGCTCAGTTTCGACTTCGCCAATCCCGGCGCGCTTGGGCCTCGACTGGAGGAACTCTCGCAGCTTGATGATCTGGATCTCGACATGAGCGGCTTCGCCCGACGCGGTGGCAAGTTGATCATGCTCCAGGGCAGCGACGACCAGATGATCAGTCCTAAAGCTACGGCTGCTTATTATGAAATGCTCCGTAAGCGTTTGGGTGATGAAAAGCTCGGTCGAATGCTCCGCTATTATGAGGTTCCAGGCTATGGCCATGGGCGTAGCGCGGTGTTCCTGGCGAGCTGGGATCAACTGACGGCGCTCGAAAACTGGGTGGAACGTGATGTTGATCCCGGCGAGCGCGAAGTCGTTGCTGATCTCGCTGGCGTGCCTGGGCGCACGCGCCCATTGTGTCTCTTCCCACGCTGGCCGCAGTATAAGGGGACGGGCGACCCCAACGCTGCAAGTTCCTTCACATGCGCCCAGTGAACAGAGGCTGCCGGAAACGATCTTGCTCAGGGTGGACTGCTAACGCCGGGCGGGGATTAATTTTGACGCAGACTGACGGTCGCCTCGCGGCCTTCGAACGCAGAATATGCTTGAAAGCAACTGGAAGGACATAGCTATGGCCGCAAGTGCAGCGCCGTCGAGCGATCACAGCGCTTTTTTCGCCTTTTCGAAACCTGGCAGCGCGTCCTTCAGGTGGGGGTGCCTTGCAATCGGCGCCGTCACCTCGCTTCTTGCCGTCGGCGGACGATGGGACATTGCTCTTGCTGCATGGATAGCGCCCATCTTCCTTCTGCGCTTCCTCCGCGATTCCAGCACCCTCGTGGGCCTCGGACTCACGTGGCTGGTCTCGGTGTTCAGCTGCGCATATTGGGGATTTCAACTGGGTGTTCCGATACAGCTTTCGTGGCTGATCAGCACGGTCTACGGCACCATCTTCGCTCTGCCCTTCTTCGCCGATCGCTTCCTTGCGTCCCGGCTGGGCATGGCCGGCAGGATCTTCATCTTCCCTGCGGCTTTTGCATCCGTGGAATGGATCATGGGTTCGTTCAGTCCGCTCGGCACGGCGTCCGGGCTGCGCGCGATCAGTCAGACGGAAAATCTTCCGCTATTACAGTTGGTTTCGGTCGCTGGCCCTTACAGTATTGGCTTCCTGATCAACTGGCTTGCTACCACTGTAAATCTGGTCTGGGAGGGGCCGGCCAGCCCCCGCGTGCGCAAAGCCGCGATGATTTATGGCGCCATATTGCTCGTGACGCTGTTCGGCGGGGCTGCGCGGCTGGCTTTCTCGACACCGGCAAAAGACTATGTGCGGATGGCGGGCATCACGCCGAGCATGCACGCACAGGAGACGGCGCGCGCCATGATTGAGGGGCGACCGGCAAAGCTTGGTGTCGCTGTAGATCCAAACTTGATAAAGGCGGCCACCGGCCTGTTCGGCAGCAAGGAAGAGCTCGAACGAACCGATCCGGCGACCGCGCGCGCCGCCTATGGCATCGTTTACGACGATCTGCTCGCGGGAACCCGCGAAGCCGCCCGTGCCGGCGCGAAGGTCGTCATCTGGTCGGAGACGGCGGCTGCTGTTCAGAGTAAGGAGGAAGTACCTGCGTTGCTGGACAAGGTCGGACAGGTCGCTCGGGAAGAGAAAATCTACGTGAATGTAGCGGTCGGTCAGCCATTCGCGCGCAATCAGACCTATCTCATTGGTCCGGACGGCAATGAACTGTGGGCATATGATAAAAACTATCCGGTTCCGGTGCTGGAGCCGATTGAACCACGAATGTCCCCGGTGCCGGTAGCGCAGACGCCTTTTGGCCGGCTTTCCAGCGTTATTTGCTTTGATGGTGATTTTCCGGCCCTCAACCGTGTGAATTCGGACATCATGATCATTCCGGGGTTTGACTGGCCACAGGTCGGGCGCATGCACACGCTGAAAGCGGCCAGGCTTCGCGCGATTGAAAACGGCTATGCGCTGATCCGCATTGCTTATCATAGTCAGTCAGCCGCATTCGACCGTTTAGGCAATGTCCTGGCAACTCAGGATACGACCGGGCCGGAACGTCACATTATGTATGCGGACGTGCCATCAAAGGGCAGCAGAACGCTCTACAACAGAACTGGGGACATCATTGGGTGGCTCAGTTTCGCTGGCCTGATTGGAGGAATTGCGTTGGCATTGTTCAAACGCAAGGCTGCATAGGTAAGGTTGCCCGGAAATAAAGTTGGCCGCTGAAATCCTGGCCGCCCGGAAGCGGTGCACGCATTGGGGCCGGGCGGCGCTGGTTCGAATGCGGGCATCATGGAGCTAACAGAGAGATATTGTCATGGAGGGGAGCCCGCTTGGCGTCCGAGATGCTGTGAAGCAACGTATGTCCGTGCGGGCTTTCCTGCGCCAACCTGTTCCGGAGACAGTCATCCGTTCCATTCTGGAGGATGCGCGGCAGTCCCCCTCGGGTGGTAACGTGCAACCTTGGCAGATCCATGTGCTTGCTGGCGGCGAACTCGGGAAACTCAAGG
>Ga0207951_101019_pt1 | contig 11415 bp, 12 predicted proteins | sample Subbio12Aug_8Bad_FD_184830 | JGI IMG/M metagenome (GOLD analysis project Ga0207951, IMG submission 184830) | Serpentinite rock and fluid subsurface biosphere microbial communities from McLaughlin Reserve, California, USA - CR12Aug_8Bad (SPAdes) | ecosystem: Environmental > Terrestrial > Deep... | reverse complement strand
AGGCGAAACGACCGACCAATAGGGGCCGTACATCGATTCGGGGCAGTAATGCAGCGGGCCGTGCCTGCGCAGCTCGGTGAATTTGGGAAGCACCGTGTAATCCACCCACTGGTGCGGATTGCCAACGTCCAGCACCTCGAGCGGCAGATTCGCTGCGCGCGCCAATGTCGCCATGATATGTCTCCCTTGTGTCTGTGGAAGCAGGCTAGTGGGAAATTGCCCTCTGTCAAGCGATTGCGGAGTGTTACTCCGTAAATTTGCGATCAACCGAATGCGCTGCGGCGCCCTCGCGAACTTCCCGGCCGATTTCCCATTTGGAAACCACGGCTGCTGCGATCGAATTGCCGATGGCGCTGGCCGTCGAGCGGCCCATGTCCGGGAAATGGTCGACCGCCAGAATCAGCACGAGTCCGCTGCCCGGTCGCCGCGCGTGAAGAACTGCCTCGTCGCTCAAGGGCCCGGGATCAGGGCCGGGGCTCCAGCCACCAGTCCTGCCGCCATCCCGCGACATCGGTCACGGGCTGGCCGCGCCTGTCCCGGGCAGGGGAATAGCGGAACCGTTCCTCGATCAGGCGGCAGGTTGTGGCGTCCATGTCAGGATATCCGCTCGATTGCCGGATGCGGCAGCGGTGAACGGTGCCGTCCGTGCGCACATCGAAATGGACAATGACCGAGCCGACCTTTCCACCCCTGATGGCTTGGCCCGGATAATCCGACGGCTCGATCCGCCCGCTGAGCCTCCGGGCCCGAACGATCCCGCCGCCGCGCCCTTCGCCTTCGCCGCTGGCGCCCGTGCCGGTTCCGGGCGTCCCGGCAGCGCCTGCGGCATTGTCGGGCCCGCCGGAAGCGACCGGGGGCATGACAGGCGGCTCGGGCTGTTCGATGACGATATCCGGCTCGGGCAGCATGGCGGCTGCGGATATCGCGGCATCGCCCGGCGGTGCATCCGCGCTCCCCGGCTCCGGGCCGGCCTCGGCAGCTTCCTCCGGTTCGGCGGCGGGCACCTCGACCATGACCATGGCGTCGGGCGTCCGAATCACCGGCCGCACCGCCGGCAGCAACAGCAGCAGGAACAGCAGCGCATGCATTGCGACCACGCCTGCTGCCGTTCCGGCCCTTCTTCTGGAGGCATTGCACATCCCGGTTCAGGCAACCTCCGACAGGCCAAGCGACGCCCGGCGCTCAACCCGGGGCACCATGGCAGGCGAATACCACGCCGGCGAACGCCAGAGGCGCGAAATGATCAGTAGCGGCGCAGAAGGCCTGCGAGCCTGCCTTGGATCTTCACGCGGGACGGCAGATAGCGCTGCGGATCATGCGCCGGATTGGCGGGATCGAGCCGGATCATGCCCTTGTCCCGATGCAGATATTTCAGGGTCGCCTCGGAATTGTCGATGAGGGCGACGACGATGTCGCCGTCGCGCGCCTCGTCGCACTTGCAGATGAGCGCAAAGTCGCCGTCGAAGATGCCGGCGTCCACCATCGAGTCGCCCGAGACCTGAAGCGCATAATGTTCGCCCGGCCCCAGCAATGTGGTCGGAACCGCCAGCCGCTCCTGATCCTCGATCGCCTCGATCGGAAGCCCGGCGGCAATCCGCCCGACCAGCGGCACGGCAAGGAAGGGCGCCTCCATGGCTCCGCCGCCCGGCATCGAGGCCGACCGCCTGGCACGGGCGGCTGCAATCTGGCTTACAGATGCGCGGGCCGACGCGCTGCGGCCGACAGGGGAAGCATCTTCCGGCATGCGCATCACCTCGAGCGCCCGGGCGCGATTGGGCAGGCGCCGCAGGAACTGCCGCTCTTCCAGCGCGCCGACAAGGCGATGCACGCCCGACTTGGATTTCAGGTCCAGCGCATCCTTCATTTCCTCGAACGAGGGGGAAACCCCGGTCTCGGCCAGGCGGCCATGGATGAACAGCAGAAGTTCATGTTGCTTTACCGTGAGCATCCCGCATCTCCCCGGATCCGGTCCGGCGCGGCGGCCGGAATGGAACATGAAAGGAACATTAGGGGAACTGTTCGGAACAAGTCAAGGGGGCATCCAGCAGCTTCAGAGGCTTAGCATGGCCACCTGTTCACCGGCTTGCGCGGGCGGCGCATTCTCGGGCCGAACGAGCAGTGCGTCGGCCCCGGCCAGCACCGACAGCAACGAACTGTCCTGCGCATGTGCGGGCGTGATCATGGCACCGCCCGCACCCCGGGAAAGGGTTGCGCGCATGAAATCCCGGCGAACCCCGTTGGCGGGCAGCGCGACCGTGGTTGCCGCGATCCCGAACACGTCGCGCGGGCTGGGGCTTCCCGCAAGGCGGCGCAGCAGCGGGCCAAGAAACAGCCGCGAACACACGAAGGCAGAAACCGGGTTGCCCGGCAGGCCCACCACGAGCATCGCATCGGCCCCTTCGCCCAGCCTGCCCGCAAGCAGCGGCTTGCCCGGGCGAACGGCGATCTTCCAGAAATCGATGACGGCACCGGCCGCCAGCAGCACCGGCCGCACCAGATCATGATCCCCAACCGATGCCCCGCCGATCGTCACCAGCAGATCATGGCCATGCGCGGACCGGATGGCTTCCGCCAGCGCTTCGCGGCTGTCCGCCACGATCCCGAAATCCGTCACATCAGCATCAAAGCCGCGCAACAGGGCCGCAACCATCAAGGCGTTGCAGCCGATGACCTGTCCGGCCAGCGGCGTGGTTCCGGGTGCGGCAAGCTCGTCGCCCGTCGAAAGCAGGGCAACGCGCGGGCGCCGGTGGACGCTTACGGCGGCGAGCCCTGCTGCTGCAACCAGGCCCAGCCGCGCCGGGCTCAGCCTTTCGCCGGCGCGCGCTATCACGGCTCCCTGCACGAAATCCATGCCGCAAGGCCGGATATGCGCCCCCGGCCCCCCGGGCCCCCCGGGCCCCATTGACCCCGAACCGGGAAAACCGACCAACCCGTCTGTCGCGACGGCATCTTCCTGCGCGACCACCATATCCGCGCCCGCCGGCACGAAGGCGCCGGTGAAGATGCGCGCGGCTTCGCCCGCATGCACCGCCGCTTCCAGCGGACGGCCGGCCGCAGATTCGCCGGCAAGGCGCAGCGGCCCCGGAAGATCGGCAAAGCGCAGCGCATAGCCGTCCATCGCGCTCTGATCGGCGGGCGGCTGCGTCAGCCTGGCAATGATGTCCTGCGCCAGATACCGCCCTGCACCATCCCCGATTCCGCACGGTTCGGGCGCCAGCGGGCGGGCGAGCGCGAGCAGCCTGTCGAGCGCCGTATCGAAGGACAGGAGGCCTGCCGGGCCGCTCATGCTATCCGGCCCGCCAGTCGCCCGATTTCCCGCCGCGCTTTTCCAGCAGGCGCACGCCTTCTATCACCATGGCCCGGTCCAGCGACTTCGCCATGTCGTAGATGGTCAGCAACGCCACCGTCACGGCGGTCAGCGCTTCCATCTCGACGCCGGTCTGGCCCGTCGTCCGCGCCTCGGCCGTGGCGGCGATCATGCCATCTCCGGGCGTCAGATCCACTTTCAGGAACGACAGCGCCAGCGGATGGCACAGCGGAATCAGCCCGGATGTGCGCTTGGCCGCCATGATCCCTGCAATCCGCGCAGTCGCCAGCACATCGCCCTTGCGGGTCGTGCCCCCGGCAATGGCGGCCAGCGCCTCGGCGCAAAGCCGGATTCTCCCCTCGGCCACCGCGACACGCCCTGTTGCCGCCTTGTCGCCGACATCCACCATGCGGGCGGCACCGCTCTCGTCGAGGTGGGTGAGCCTGCCGGTCATCGGCCTGTCAGCAGCCTGCGCGTCGCCGCCTCGACATCATCCTCCCGCATCAGCGCCTCGCCGACCAGAAATGTGCTGATGCCGGCTGCGGCGAGGCGCTGAAGATCGGCGTGGCCGGAAAGGCCGGACTCGGAGATCAGCATCCGCTCGGCCGGGATCCGTGCCGCCAGCCGTTCCGACGTGCCGATATCGACAGTCATGGTCTTCAGGTCGCGATTGTTCACCCCGATCAGCGGCGTCCTCAGCGCCAGCGCCCGGTCCAGTTCAGCATCGTCATGCACCTCGACCAGCACATCGAGCCCAAGCTCCATCGCCTCCGTCTCGAAGTCCGCGAGCCGCCCGTCGTCAAGTGCGGCCACGATCAGCAGGATCGCGTCGGCGCCAAGGGCCCGGGATTCGGCCAGCTGGTAGCGGTCCACGATGAAGTCCTTGCGCAACGCGGGAATGGCAGCAGCATTGCGGGCCTCGGCAAGGTGGCTGTCCCGGCCCTGGAAATAGGGCTCGTCCGTCAGCACCGACAGGCAGGTGGCGCCTGCTGCGGCATAGGCGGCCGCGATGGCGGCAGGGCGGAAATCCGGGCGGATCAGGCCCCTTGAGGGGCTTGCCTTCTTCACCTCGGCGATCAGGCCGAAGCGCTGCTGCGCACGGGCGGTCAGCAGCGCGCCGGCAAAATCGCGCAGCGGGCCATTGGCCGACAGGTCAAGACTTTCGGGCGGGCGAACGGCCTTGCGCGCCGCCACATGGGCGCGCTTGGCATCGAGAATCGGAGCAAGACGGTCGGCCATGGCAAGGCTTCCTAGCGGAACGCGATGAAGCGCGCGAGACGGTCGCGGGCAGCGCCGCTGGAAAGGGCGTCCTGCGCCATGGCAAGGGCCCGGGGCCACGCCGGGGCGCCGCCGCCGAGGCGAAGCGCCGCCGCCGCATTGGCCACCACAATGTCGCGATAGGCGGCATTGCCGCCGCCCGCGAACAGCGCGGTCAGGGCTTCGGCATTCTCCTGCGGACTTCCGCCCGCGATGCCGGCCATGGGATGCGGGCCGAGGCCGTGCGCGGCGGGATCGAACCGCTCTTCGCGAAGCAGCCCCTGCGCCATCCACAAGAGCCGGCTGGGGGCATGCACCGCAATCTCGTCGAGCCCGTCGCCATGAACGATCAGCATCGCATCGGCACCCAGCGCCGCGCCTGCCTGCGCCATCGGGGCAAGCCAGACCGGCGCAAAGACCCCCACCATCTGCCGCTTCACGCCCGCCGGATTGGCGAGCGGGCCGATCAGGTTGAAGATCGTCCGCCGACCAAGCCTCCGGCGCACCGGCGCGACCCGCGCCATCGCGGGATGATGCCGCTGGGCATGCAGGAACACGATGCCGACATCCTCGAGGCAGGCTTCCAGCCGGGCGGTCGGCAGATCACCCTGCCAGCCGAGGCTTGCCAGCACATCGGCCGCGCCGGATTGCGATGATGCCGCCCGGTTGCCATGCTTGGCAACCGGCACGCCGCAGGCCGCCACCACGAACGCAGCGGCGGTGGACACATTCAGCGTATGCGCGCCGTCCCCGCCCGTGCCGCACACGTCGATTGCGCTTTCGGGCGCGTGCACCGCCAGCATCCGGGCGCGCAGGGCCTTCGCGGCGGCTGCGATTTCGGCCGAGGTTTCCCCCCGGTCCGCCAGCCCCACGAGGAAGGCCGCGATCGCGGCGTCGTCGGCCAGCCCGTCCATGATGCTGTCGAACGCGCGCGCCGCCGCTTCCGCCGTCAGCGGCCGGGCGGTATCCGGCAGGACGCTTCCTGCCGTCACGCGGTCAGGCCCTCGGGCGTGCGGTGCGGGATCCCTGCGATATCGAGGAAATTTGCGATCAGGGCATGGCCATGTTCGGTGGCGATCGATTCCGGGTGGAACTGCACCCCGTGCAGCGGCAGTTCCCGGTGCTGCAGGCCCATGATGATGCCGTCTTCTGTTTGCGCCGTTATCTCCAGAACCGGCGGCAGCGTTTCCCGCTCCACGATCAGGCTGTGGTAGCGTGTGGCCGTGAAGGGGCTCGGCAGGCCGGCGAAAATGGATTTCTGCCGGTGGTGGATCGGCGAAGTCTTGCCGTGCATGAGCGTCGGCGCCCGCACCACCCGCCCGTCAAAAGCCTGTCCCAGCGCCTGGTGGCCAAGGCACACGCCGAGCAGCGGCATCCGCGCTGCGGCGGCAGCGCCGACGAGATCGAGGCAGATGCCGGCCTGGTCGGGCGTGCAGGGCCCCGGCGACAGCAGAATGGCCTGCGGCTCCATCGCCATCGCATCTGCTGCTGAAAGGGCGTCGTTGCGACGCACCACCACCTCGGGGCCCAGCTCCATCAGATAATGGACAAGGTTGAAGGTGAAGCTGTCGTAATTGTCGATGACGAGAATCATGCAGCAGCGCCCGCAATGGCCAGGAAATCCGCAGCCTTCAGGCTTGCGCCGCCCACCAGCGCGCCATCGACATGGGGAACCGCCAGCAGGTCGGCTGCGTTCGAAGGCTTCACCGATCCGCCATAAAGAATGCGAAATCCCGCCCCCATCCGCCCGGCGATGGCGGCATGCGCAGCCGCCACCTGGTCCGTTGTCGGCGTGCGTCCGGTGCCGATCGCCCAGACCGGCTCATAGGCGATGACCAGCCCTTGCGGGGCCGCATCGCCGGGCACCGAGCCCTCCAGCTGGCGGGAAATCACGTCGAGCGTCTGCCCGGAGTCGCGCTCGGCCAGCGTTTCGCCCACGCACAATATGGCGATGCAGCCCGCCCGCGCCACCGCTTCGGCCTTGCAGCGCACCAGCGAATCGCTCTCGCCATGGTCCGCCCGCCGCTCCGAATGGCCGACGATGATGTGGCTTGCGCCGGCGTCCGCCAGCATGTCGGCGGAAATGTCCCCGGTGTGGGCGCCGCCTTGCGCCCAGTGGCAATCCTGCGCCCCGATCTTCACATGCGAACCGCGGGCGCGCCCGGCGAAACCGGCCAGCAGCGTGGCTGGCGGGCAAAGCAGCATCTCCACGCCGGCCAGGGCGGCTGATCCAAGCAGCAGGTCCAGTTCGGAGATGCTCGCCTGCAGCCCGTTCATCTTCCAGTTGCCGGCAATCAGGGTGGGCGATTTCATGGCGCGGTCTTGGCCTCGTTCAGGCGGGGGAAAGCCGTTCCTCTAGACAGGGCGGTCATGGAACGGCAACCCGTGTAGGACACAGTTTATGATGAAGTCCCGCACCCTTCTGGCCATATCGGCCCTATGCCTGCTGGTTCTGGCCCAGATCATGGCACCGGCCGCGAGCGCCCAGTCGATATTGCGCGACGCCGAAACCGAGCAGTTCTTCCGCGATATCGGCACCCCGCTGATGGAAGCCGCAGGCCTTGATCCGCGCGCGGTCACCATCGGCCTGATCGGCGACCCTTCCATCAACGCCTTTGCAACGCTCGGCCAGCGGATCTATTTCTTTTCCGGGCTGATCGTCGCCGCCGACGATGTGCGCGAAGTGCAGGGCGTTCTCGCCCACGAGCTCGGCCATGTCGCCGCCGGCCATGCGGTGCGGTTCAACGAAGGCATTTCTCCGGCCTCCAACATCTCGATCCTGTCTCTCGTCGTGGGCGCTGCGCTGATCGCCGCTGGTGCAGGCGATGCCGGCATGGCGGCCATGATGGCCGGCCAGCAGGCCGCGCAGGGCAAGTTTCTCGCCTTCAGCCGCGAGCAGGAAAGCCGGACCGACCAGGCCGCCGCCGGCTATCTGGAAAAGGCCGGTGTCGACGGCAGCGGCATGATCAGTTTCTTCCGCCAGCTGCAGGGCGACGAATACCGCCTCGCGATCCCGCAGGACAATGCCTACAACCGCACCCATCCGCTGTCGGGCGAGCGCATCTCCCAGCTCCAGAATGTGCTCGAGCGCTCGCCCTACTGGCAGAAGGGCGCCGACCCCGTTCTTCAGGCGCGATACCAGCGCATAAGGGCCAAGCTGATCGGCTTCGTCTCGGAACCCAGGGCGACCCTGAAGGCCTATCCACCGAGCGACGTGTCGGCCCCCGCGCGTGTTGCGCGGGCCTATGCCTTCCACAAGCTCGCCGAGGATGAAAAGGCGATTGCCGAGATCGACGCCCTGATCGCGCAATATCCGGCCGATCCCTTTCTCCTGGAACTGAAGGGGCAGGTGCTGCTGGAATCCGGCCGTGTGCAGGAATCGCTCCCGCCTTTGCGCGAAGCGGTCGCCCTTTCCGGCGGAAACCCGCTGATCGCATCCATGCTGGGCCATGCGCTGGTGCAGTCGGGGGAAAAATACGAAGACGCCGAGGCCTTCGCCGAAGCCGAGAAGGTGCTGCGCACCTCCCTCGCCAGAGACAATCAGAACCCGTTTGCGTGGTTGCAGCTGGAAACCGTCTATGAGCGGCGCGGAGACGGGCCCCGCCTTGCCCTTGCAACCGCCGAGCGCCTCAACATCAGCGGGGGCGATCCGCGGGCGGCGCTGAACGCCGCGACGGTTGCATCACAGGGCCTGCCCCGCGATACGCCCGAGTGGATGCGCGCACAGGATATCGTGATGACATCGAAAAACCAGGTGGAGGACATGAAGGGCAGGCGGGGTGGCCGCTGATCCTGTGCCCGAACAGTCCTGGCGGGGACGGCTCGGCACCATGCGCAAAACGGCCAGCTGGGGATGGTGGGCCGGTGGCCTGATCGCCGGCGTGGCGCTGGCGTCGTTCGCCCATGTGATCACCGGTTCCGCGGGCGGCGCTGCCACCCTGCCGGCCGATCGCAAGGCCATCGAGGCGATCGTGAAGGAAACGATTCTCGCCAACCCCGAACTGATTCCCGAGGCCATCACCCGGCTGCAGCAGCGCGAAGTGGAAAAGCTGCTCGAATCCAACCGCGCGGTGATCGAGACGCCGTTTGCAGGCGCCTGGGCGGGCGCGCGGGATGGCGATGTGGTCCTCGTCGAGTTTTTCGATTTCAACTGCCCCTTCTGCCGCCAGTCGGCCAGAGATGTCGACCGGCTGCTGGCTGAGGACAAGGGCCTGAAGGTCGTCTTCCGGGACATGCCGGTGCTCGGCCCCGAAAGCGAGCGCTTCGCCATGGCCAGCCTGTCGGCAGCGCGGCAGGGCAGATACCGCAATTTCTACAACAGCGTCTTTGCCGGTCAGGGCGCTCTCAACCAGGAGCGGCTGATCCGCGATGTCCGCACCGCCCGGCTGGACGAAGCCAGGGTCGCACGCGACCTGAACGACAGGGTTCTGCGTGCAGAGGTGGAAAAGAACCTGAACCTCGGCCGTGCGCTGGGGCTTACGGGAACGCCGAGCTATGTCGTCGGCAACCGCATTCTTTCCGGCGCGGTCGGTTATGCAGAGCTGAAACAGGCCGTGGCGGACGCACGAGGGGCGGGCAGCTCCGGCGGCGGATAGCCGACCTGTCCTACAGAAGATTATTACCATATTGGTTATTCTCAATTCAGGAGAATGCCAATGTGGAGATATGCCATCCCGCTCATGCTGTTGTCCGGCTGCGCCACCCTTGCGGCGCCTCCCGAAGACAACGCCGCGCAGCTGAAGGCGCAGGTCGCCCGGTCCGAAGCGCAGTTGCGCGCGCTGGTCATGGGCCTTGAAAATCCGGCCGGCGACGAGGCCATCGCCACGGTTGCTGCGAGCCTTGACTCCGCCCGGGCCGCAGTGGCCGGCCATGCCGCGACGGGTGGCGGCGGCCCTTCCATGGCCGATGCCGCGGGCCTTGTCGCGCTGGGCGTCACGTTGGCCTACTGCCGCGACGGGCTCGGCCGGATCCGGCACCGGCTGCCGGACCGGGCGGCCGCGATCCGCTACGCCCGCGGGGAATATGCGCTGCTGTGCCTCGCCCCGCTTTCGGTGCTGTCCCTGTTCTGAAACCCATGCGGCAGGCCTTCGCATGGGGGCATCCGAGGGCATCGATCATCCGCCTGCCCGGCCGGCCGCTCTATAATTTTATGGCCCTTGCGCCGGTGAAGGGAAGCGGCAGGTGGGTCGCTGCCAGCACCAGCCCGCCGCCGGCGCGATGCCGGCCCACAGCCTCCAGCAACCGCATTTCCGATGCCGCGTCCAGCGCGCTTGTGGGCTCGTCCAGCAGCCACAGCGCAGCACCGCTTGCAATCGTGCGGGCAATCGCCACGCGCTGGCGCTGCCCGGACGAAAGCTGCCCGCAGCGATAGTCCAGCAGCGCTGCAACCGCCATCGTCTCGCACGCATCTGCAACCGCCTGGTCCAGAGCGCCATCCAGCCCGGCCCAGAAGGCCAGCTCGCTGCGCACTTTCCTGTCAGGCTTGAGCGCCGGCTCATTCGTCAGCAGCGCGGTCGCAAAGGGGTTGCAAAGCGTGCCTGCATCGGGCGCAAGCAGCCCGGCGACAAGCCGCAGCAGAGACGATTTGCCCGCCCCGTTCTGCCCCGTCACCAGCAGCGCCTCGCCCGGCGCAAGGCAGAACGACAACTTCTCGAACAGCAGCCGCCCGCCCCGAACCAGTGCCAGGTCTTCTGCTCTCAGCATCGCCGCGGGGGAATCGCCGCTTGCCATCAGTCCGGCCATTGCCTATGCCGCCCGCCACATCGGAGCGTAGCGCAGCCTGGTAGCGCATCAGACTGGGGGTCTGGAGGTCGCAGGTTCGAATCCTGTCGCTCCGACCATTTCCGCCAGCGGCTGCGGCCAAGCTTGAAGCTTGGTCCGCAGATCCGCTGCTGAAATGGCCGGCTTGTCAGGAATGGTCGGCTTGTCAGGAATGGCCGGCTTGTCAGGAATGGCTGGCTTGTCAGGAATGGCTGGCGGTTCCAGGCGTCCGGTGCGCCGGTCACGGGAACAGCGGGGCGGCTTCCAGCCCCATCGTCTCGGGCAGGCCGAACATCAGGTTGAAATTCTGGATCGCCTGTCCCGAAGATCCCTTCACCAGATTGTCGATCGCAGCGATGACCAGCGCCCGTCCCGCGATGCGGTCGGCAAACACGTTCATGACCATGTGATTCGATCCGCGCACCATCCGCGTCGCTGGCGCAACGCCTTCTCCAAGCAGGTGCACGAAGGGCTCGTGGGCATAGCGTTCGGCCAGCCGGGCGCGCAGTTCGGCCACCGTGTGTCCGTCCGCCAGCTCCACCGAAATCGTCTCCAGCTCGCCGCGGTTCATCGGCACGAGATGCGGCGTGAAGCTGATCGTCACGGGCGTGCCGAAAGCCTTGCCGAGTTCCTGCTCGATCTCGGGCATGTGGCGGTGCCGGCCCACGGCATAGGGTGCGACCGCTTCGGCGATTTCGGGAAACAGATTGGCTTCCTTCAGGCTGCGGCCCGCACCCGAAACACCCGAAAGGGCATAGATGCTGATGTTGCGGTCGCGGATGAGCCCGCACTCGGCCAGCGGCAGCAGGGCGAGCAGCGCCGCGGTCGGATAACAGCCCGGGCACGCCACCAGCCGGGCATCGCCAAGGCGGGCGCGCGCCTGCTCCGTCAGCCCGTAAACCGCCTCGGAAAGCCGCCCGGGAGCCGGATGCGCCACCCCATACCACTCGGCGTAGACCAAAGGATCATCCAGCCGGAAATCGGCCGAAAGGTCGATGATCCTCGGGCCGTCCAGCTTGGCCAGCAACCCGGCCGACGCTGCATGCGGCAGACAGCCGAACACAGCGTCGATACGGCTCCAGTCGATGGCG
>Ga0207951_101018_pt1 | contig 11415 bp, 10 predicted proteins | sample Subbio12Aug_8Bad_FD_184830 | JGI IMG/M metagenome (GOLD analysis project Ga0207951, IMG submission 184830) | Serpentinite rock and fluid subsurface biosphere microbial communities from McLaughlin Reserve, California, USA - CR12Aug_8Bad (SPAdes) | ecosystem: Environmental > Terrestrial > Deep... | reverse complement strand
GGCATGGTCAGCGCCGCGAGTTTCGGCAGCGCCGGCATCCTGCCGATCTCGTGGATGTACATCACGATGATGGGCGGCGATGGACTGCGCCGCGCCACCCAGGTGGCGCTGCTCAGCGCCAATTACATCGCCAGGCGGCTGGAGCCGCACTACCCGACGCTGTACAAGGGCCGCAACGGCCTGATCGCGCACGAGTGCATCCTCGACCTGCGGCCGATCAAGGACGCCTGTGGCATCAGCGCCGAGGACGTCGCCAAGCGGCTGATCGACTACGGCTTCCACGCACCGACGCTGAGCTTTCCGGTGGCCGGCACGCTGATGGTCGAGCCGACCGAGAGCGAGGCCAAGCACGAACTGGACCGATTCATCGACGCCATGATCCAGATCCGCGCCGAGATCCGCGCGGTGGAGGAAGGGCGCGTCGACCGCGAAGACAATCCTTTGAGGAACGCGCCGCACACCGCGGCGATGGTGATGGCCGAGACCTGGGCGCACGACTACCCGCGCGAGCAGGCCGCCTTTCCGCTGCCGGAACTGAAGCGGCGCAAGTACTGGCCGCCGGTCGGGCGTGCGGACAACGTCTACGGCGACCGCAACGTCATGTGCACGTGCCTGCCGATGGCGGCGTATGCGCAGACGGCGGCGGCGACGCCGGCCGGGTAGCGTGGTGTCGCGCAGATCCGCGTCGGCGGCGGGCCGTTCGCCGTGCGGCTGTGCGCCGCTGAAGACGGCCGCCGACTGCGCGATGCACGTGGCCGAACACCACATCCTGGCGCGTGCAGTGCCGAAGGCGCCCGGATGCGCACGGTCCGCTTGAGCGGATCCAGTGCCGCCGGCGATCAAGCTGGCGCCAGCGCGGCGCGCAGGCTCTTCACCGCGGTGTCGACTGCAACCACGATCGCACCGGCGATCACGCCGAGCGCCGCTGCGCCGCGGGTCGCGACGGCGGAGCGAATTCATCACAATCCGCCCGCCTTCTTCGTTGGATCGGGGCGCCATGGCCGTCAGCGTGTTCGACCTGTTCAAGATCGGCATCGGCCCGTCGTCGTCGCACACGGTGGGACCGATGCGCGCCGCGCGCCTGTTCGCGCTGATCAGCGTGGGCATGTTGGCCAAGATCAGGCGGCTGCACTTGCGGGAGAAGTTATCGATCCGCGAGGTCAGCCTTGCGGAACGACTTCTCGGCTTCCAGGAAGCCGGCAGCGACCCAGCGCTTGATCAACTCGGCGTCGCGGCAGTTCTTCACGTGGCGGGTGGTCGCGCGCACGATGCCGTTGGGGTTCTCGACCAGGTTTGTCGTGCTCAGACAGCGGATCAGCTGGGGACTCAGGTTCATGCGGTTCACGGTGAACGTCTGCTCCAGCCCTTCCAGGAGTGAGGCCGCCGCGTCCGGATGCTCCGTCTGCAGCCACCTGGCCTGCTGGCGCAGCTTGGCGATGCCCTCCTTGGGCGCCAGCTTGTAGGCGGCGTGCATCACGCTCTTGACTTGGGCTGCCAGCTCCTTCGGCAGCCGCTCCACAACGTTGCGCACCTTGTGCGTGCGGCAGCGCTGCACGTGCGTGCGATCGCCTGGGCCGGCGCGGACTGAACGCCCGTCTTCGCGCCTCCGGCAAAAGCGTCACGCGAAGTAACGGCGCCGCTGGCTGCGACTGCAGATCACGCGGCGAGCATTTCGATCCGGCTCGGGTCGTCCGTGCGTTTCGATGCCTGCAGCACTTCGATGCCGACGATGTTGCCCTCGGCGTCGTAATCCAGGATGACGCCTGGTTTGTCCTCGTCGCTTCCCGCAACGGGCGCCGCACTGAGCACGATGCGTAGCGTGTCGGTCTCAGCGTCGTATCCGAATTTCATCGCGCCCTCCAGTACTTCTCGATCTTGGTGGTTCGGTAGACCGCCGACCGTCACGACGCGCCCCGGTTCGACCGCATCGTTGACGATCGCACGCACAAGACACTTGCGCCCATCGCCGAACTCGCTTCCGTTCAACATGCGCGGCACGCTGCCGATCGGCGTCGCACAGCCGGCAATGAGAGCCAAAAAACGATCGCATGAGCAAAATCTCACTCCACGACTACCGTCACCGACGACGTATCAACGATGCGCGGCAGAAATTCGGCGAGCGCCAGCACGGTCGATGCAGCTCCTCGCGCGGCCATGCGACGAAAGTTGTCCTGAAACTCCGACAGGCCCTCCGGACTGCTTGTACGCATCGCCCGCAGGGCATGTTCGTAGCCGAGCATCAGGATGCGCATCCCGAGGATGTACTTTTGGGTCACCACCTCACGCGGGATCTCACCTCGTTGCTGTTGCCGGTAGCGCAGATGGTAGGCGTTGTCGTAGTTGATGAGATAGATGACGCCTTCACTTCCAAGGTCTCGGATGACTCCGCCGTCGTATTCCGCGAAACCCTCGGGCCACGGTTCGCTTTCTTGATCCCCGACATGGCGACCGTTCTTCGTCAGGAGAATGTACTTCGGTAGTCCGTGCGTCGGCGCATCACTCCCGGTGCCAGGTTTCTCTTTTCCGCCACCACTGTCCGCGTCGGACCCCGGAGGTTTCGGCTTGGGCTTCGTTTTCGGTTGCGGTGCCTCCTCTTCGAGGATCTCGATCGTGACCTCGTCTTCGACGGGAAGCGCCATCGCGGGATCGTGCAGCCCAACCGTAAATGTGTGGCGATCTCCGGGCGCGTTCTTTCCTTCAATCGGGTCGAAAAAGATCGTGAATCGTCCGTTGTGAAGCTGCTGCGCTGTCGCGAAACGCTCCTCAATGTGGGAGGGCAGAACCACGCGACCGCAGTTGTCGGCCCGGTCCAGATAGCCGTTTTCCGCGTCGGTGCGGCCGGCAACCGGTCGCCTGCGATTGACCGGCAGTGCAATCGACTTCGACTTTTCGTCGATGCGAAGATACGTGGGGCTGTACCTCCCTTGAAACTTTCCTTCGCCTTTGTCGCTGCCGTTCGCCCCTCCCGCTGCCGGGAGGCGAATCACTGGATCGCGGTCGGTAAGAAGTGCGGCAAGGTTGCGGTCGGTATCGACGAGCCTCTGGAAGAGGTCGTTGCGCCCGGTGTTCGCGGCTCGCTGCATTTCCTCCGCGGCGACTTGTTGCTGCAAATCGGCGAGAGCCTTCGAGTCCTTGATTGCGGCAGTGACTACTTCGCGATACCGCTCCCCGACGATCGTATTCCGGATGTGCTCGCGGTCGCCTTTCCACACGTCGTTATGAGCGTCGAACGACAGATTGCTCGCGTCCACGATGATGACGACGCGGTCTTTGAGCGCAGGAAAACCGCAATCGGTCAAATACCCGCGCGTCTGTTTGAACTGGACCTGACCATTGAGCGCGTGAAAGACGCGGTTGTTCGTGCCTGCGAGCCAGCTTGGCAGCGTGCGCTTGAGCTTGATCGCACTGACGACGATCTCACCGAGTTCGGGGTCTTCGACTTTCCCGACTGCGATCCGCTGCTCCCCGGCGACCTCGTCTTCGTCTTCGTCCTGCTCGTTTTCCTTATGCGAGCGCAGAAGGAGAAATTCCATCCCGTAGAAGGGTCGCGGGTCGATACCCTCCGCCCGATCGCCGCCACGTTTGGGGTCCGGCTTCTGACGAAAGTCCAGCAATCGAAACGGGAGAATTGTCTCGACGAGGTTTTCGTTAAGCGCTTCGCGAGAACCGCGGAAGCTCAAGAATTTGGCCCCGACTTGATAGTCGTATAGCTTGATTATGGTCCCTGTCGCCAGGTGCACGCCGTCGTAGCGTTTTCCGTCACCCTTGACGAATGGGTGTATGAGATCCGCATCGAACGACGGCGTTGACCCATCCGGGAGCACGAAGTATTCGGCGATCGGCATGCCGCCCGTGGGTCGCCGGCGCATGAGCGTCCAGCCCCAGGGGCCTGCGCCGTCATATCGGCGCGATACGATGAGTTTGAACCACTTCCGGCCACAATAGCCCAGCACGCCGGAGGAACCCATGTTGTATTTGCCTTGCACGAATGGAATGCTTTTCTTGTTCCCTTCGCTCAACGACAAAAACGTGTGCTCGAAGTCCTCCGGCCGCTGGCCTTCGCCGTTGTCCACGAACGTGTAGCAGGGGAGACCTTCCTTCTTGTTTTTCGCGCCCGTGATGCCGATGACCAGATTCTTCGACGCGAAGTCGCGCAACCACGGGTCGTTGGGATCGAGATTGACGAGCTTTCCGCCGTAGAGCGGTTTGATCAGCTTGTCGACGGCCTCATACATCGACTTCGGTGCCTTGGGGCCTTTGGGATCGATGTCCTTCTGGTACGCGTGCTTCGTGAGCACGGCGTCGACCATGTTGGTCATCAGCTCCGTCAGGGCCTTGCCGCCGTCCGAGGCTTGATTCGAGGTGACGTTGAAGTTCGTCTCGCGCCGATCGAGCGGCCTCCAGTTGTCCGGACTCCGCATCTCGGGCGAAGCGTCGACGATCTGCTGCACGGCCGCTTCGGACTCCGCCGTGAGGAGCGAGAGGCAAAGTGCCTTCCATTGCGCCTCCCGAGTGGCACGCTGCGCGCCGCGCCCTTTCGTCTGGAGCGCGCTATTCGAGCGTGAACCGGGCTGCCGACTGACGCTTCTGCGCGAGTTCGAACTTTTTTCGGCAAGCGCTGAGTTCTTCGGAGAGGGCTTTGAGGATCTTCTGGACGTCTTCTTCCGTGTAGTCATAGTTCGACTTGTTCGCAAGATTTCCGATGAGCTGAATTGCTTTGAGCGCGTTGGAAACGCGTTTCGTCGCGAGCCGTACGAATTTTGCCCTGTCTTCGTCCCTCATGCATGCACCAGATACAGAATTGTACGCGTAGGGGCTGAAGATATACGAGACAAGTCACCGTGGCAATATTCTTGTAGAAAGCACGCCTCGGGGCCACCCTTGAAAAAAACAGCTGGTTACTTGCTTGGTGAGCGCTGTTGAGTATACTCAACCGCTCGTGAACGGGGTCACCTGTGCCGAGAGTGCTACAAGGGACGACCTACCTGCTCGCCCAAGAGGCGGCGAAGTCCGCCGGCATCTCGAAGGCGACGCTGCTGCGGTGGATCGAGCAGGAAATCGTCAGGGACGCGGCGAAGCGCGACCGCAATGGCTGGCGACTGTTCTCCGAAGCCGAGGTGGAGGCGATCGTTCGCGTGGCACAGAGGGAAAAGTAGGGCAAGAAGATGCGAGGAGCAGTTGCGAAGAGACACGAGACGCCGAGTTTTCTGGCGGTCGATTTCTTCTGCGGCGCCGGGGGCACCACGCGCGGACTTATTGATGCGGGCGGTTACGTGATCGCCGGTGTCGACAAGGACGCACGTTGCGCCTTGACTTACAGCGAGAACAATTTCAATCGCTCGCTCGACTGCGAGGCGGCGCGGTTCCTCAACTACGACGTGTTCCCGCGGACGCGCACGCACAAGATCGGCGAGCAGGGAGAATTGCGCGACATTCTCGAAGGACTCATCGAGACTTATCGAGAGCTAGCGCCGCGCACGCCCGTATTGTTTGCCATTTGCGCGCCGTGCCAGCCGTTTACGCGTCTCTCGAAGATGGAAATGAGCGAGCAGCGGCAAGCTGGGCGCCAACGCGACAAGAACCTGCTGCGCGAAGCAGCGAAATTCATCGAGTACTTCAAGCCTGAACTTGTGCTCTCAGAGAACGTCCAGGGCATCGGCGATCCGAGGTACGGCGGAGTCTGGGAGAGTTTTCGCAATCGCCTCGACACCCTCGGATACGTCACCGGCAGCAAGGTCGTCTGCGCGTCGCGATTCGGCATCGCTCAGTATCGCAAGCGATCCATTCTCCTTGCGGTACGCCGCGATGTCGCACTCCCCGAACGCTTTGCAGACAAGTTCGGCAAAGAACTGCTTGTTCCCGACAACGACCCGGACACCGTCATCGTGAGCGTCCGGGAAGCGATCGGTCATTTCCCTCCGATCGGGCCCGGCGAGCAGCACCCCACCATTCCCAATCATCGGGCTCGTGATCTCCACCTGATCAACTTCAAGCGGCTCCTCGCGGCCACGCCCGGCGCATCAAACGCGTACATGGACGAGGGCCACAACGCCGACCTGTCGCTCGATTGCCGCAGCAAAGTGAACAAGAAGTTCGACGACTACTGTTTCACCGACGTGTATACGCGGATGCACCCCGGCCGACCGTCGCCTACGATCACGACAAAGTGCCATTGCATCTCCAACGGCCGCTTCGGGCACTACGACACGGGCCAGGTGCGCGCCATTACGCCGCGCGAAGCTGCAGCGCTGCAGTCCTTCCCGGATGACTACGTTTTTTACCCGATCGACCAGCTGGAACCCGTCGCACGGATGATCGGCAACGCAGTGCCGCCCAAACTTGCTACCTTCTACTCGCGCTACCTGGTCCATTCGGTCGACACAAGATCCCCCAATCGCTCTACGCGGCGTGCGTCGTCGAGAGCGACTCCAAAAGCGATCTAGTGCCCCGTTCGAGGGCGCATTGCCAGATCACGATCGTGCGCCAGCCCAAGGCGCGCAGCAGGGCGCGAGTTTGCCGGTCGCGCTCGATGTTGCTGTCTAGCTTCGCGTTCCAAAATCGCCGGTTCGTTGCGGGGCGCTTGCCGCGGCGGCATCGATGGCCGTGCCAGAAACAACCGTGAACGAAAACGGCCGTCCGGTATTTCGGTAGCACGATATCCGGTCTGCCGGGAAGTTCCTTCGCATGCAGTCGGAACCGAAGACCAGCGCGAAAGAGAGCCCTTCGCACATATAACTCCGGCGCCGTGCCGCCGCCTCGAACGGCCGACATTATTTGTGATCGAACCGCCTCGCTTACGTGGTCGACCATAACTGATGCTCAAGTGAGACTGGACGGGGCACTGGCCGCGAGGACGGGGTCCTCTCTTGCCACCTTCTGGATCTCGGAGACGGCCTCCCTGACCCGTAGAACCGCAGGCGGGCTGCGACCGCCACCGGAAGGCGTGGCGGCGGAAGCGGCGCGCAAAGGTCCACTTAGGAGCCGCGGACTTGGGCATCGCGTGGATTCATCCAACCCGTCCGGCGTTTGCCCTGCGCTGAACCTCGCGGCATCGCTCCATCAGGAGTCCGAACGGCTCGGTGCCCTTCTCCAGCAGCAAACCGTCCTCGACCATTCCCTGATAATCATGCGCGAGACGGTCAAGCGCCGCGCCGTCCGGCACCAGTTGCAGGGCGCCCGACACCGCCTTGTCGTAATCGATCGGCGCTCCATGCGCATCCTTCTCGGCGAAGAACATTGCCTTGTGCCGGGCGACGGCTGTCGCAAGCTTGTGATCCGCGATGGCAGCGTCCGCGAAGCCGGACGCATCGAGTCGGGTAACGTCGTGCCAGTGACGGGAAAATCGTTCGCCGCCGCGAAACTCGCCCTGCGCGCAGAAGACGTGAATCGCCGTGGCCTTCTCCCAGAAGGTTCGCTCCGGGCGCATGGCGCGGGCCGTAACCGCCGGAAAGGCAACCCCGGGCAGATACTCGGCCGCGTCACAACGCACGGGACGGAGCTCGAACGGCTCCCCAGTCGAGCGGGCACCGAACTCAATAAGGACCGCCGGGCTCACATAGCCCGAGCCGGTGGCCAACGGCTCGTAGTCGACGACGATCTTGTCCCCATCGGCTCGCGGCCGGGCGGTCAGTCGCTGGGAGGCAAGCGCCGCCTCGACCAGGGGCAGCACGATTCCCCTGACCCAGTTGGCTAGCCGGGATCGGATCTCGCGCGTCCAACGCTTTTCCTGGCTGCGGCTCGGGGGCAACGGTTCCGGGTAGTCCCCGACAAGCTCCGGCACGATGGCGCGAATGTCGTACGTGATGTCGATATCCTCGGAGAACCGCCGGATGATCCGGTACGCCTTCGAAAGCGATGTGCCGCCCTTGAACACGAGCTGCTCGGCGAACGGCGCGTTGAAGAGAACCGCGAGCGTCCAGACGACCCAGACGTCCTTTTCGAGGAGGTGCACGGGCCGGCCTGACGCAGCCGTCGCCACCGCCAGCGCCTCGCGGCGGTCGCCGGCCGGCAGTCGAAGAAACTCCTCAGGCATTCCGGGCGAGTGCGCTGACCTCTTGCGCCATCCAGGTCGGAAGGCGACTGCGGGCGGCGGCGATTTCGCGCAGCTCGGCCTTCGAGAGCTTCCGCCCGAGCGTCCGCAGCGCTTCGGTGGCGTGCTTCGGGCCGAGCCAGGCGAGCGCTCGGAGCGCGTGCCCGGCGGGGCGCTCCGGCATCAGCAGTTGCCACGAGGGGGCGTGGCGCAGCTCCACCACCTGGGCGCCGAGCTTGAGGCGGCGGCTCCGTCCGGAGGTCAGGTAGATCTCGCGCACCGGGACCTGGGTTGTCAGCCCCAGTGCGTTCGCGGCTGCCGCCCCGTGAATGGTCACCGTCTCGCCCCGTTGCTGTCCCATCGTGCGCACGAGCATCGCCGCGCTCGGCGGACGCGTGCCGTATTTTCCCTCGATCGGCCGCACGTAGATGCCGCGACCGGCGCGCATTAGCCGTCCGCGCCGGACCAGGCGAGACAGCGCCTGATCCACCGCGGCACGGCTCCCCAAATGCAGGAGCGCCTTGGCGGACAGGGAGCCGCCCTCGGGCAACTCCCGGGCGAGCCTCAAAATCGTTTCGGTCAGGACTTCCATCTGAATCTCCTGGGCTGTCAGAATCGTACACGTATTTCTGACAGCCGACCAGCGGAAGTCTTATCCAACGAGGTATGAGCCTGGAGGCGGTCCGCAGGGGGTGGTTGGCCGGCTGATGGGCAGCCGGCCGGGGCGGCGCGTCGTTCATCGAACGCATGGTGATCGACATGAACGAAACGCAGGTGCGCACCGTGGCGCAGGTGCGCCAGGTCTTGCAGGGCACGGGCGCTGCAGTTCAAGCGGCCTGAAGACGACGCGGGGCGCTACGCCTGGATCGAGTCGGGCTCAAGCGCTTTGGCTACCGGCAACTGCCGCGGGCGGGCGGACCGCGGTGCCGTGCGCGCCTACGTGCAGCGCCTGAGCCTGAGCGGCTACAGCCGCGCGCAGAGCCTTGCCCCCGCGAAAGCGGGGGTCACGCGACTGGTGAGCCGCTGGGTGGCGGGCCAGCCGCTGGTCAAGCACTACCGTGCGCCCGCGCATGCCTTTGCCCGCCGCTATACGGCCGCTGACGCGGTCTTGCTCGCCGAAGTGGATCGGGCCATGGACACGCTTCTGCGGTCCGGCCACCGTCCGCGTCCTGCAGCGCCAGCGCGATGTGTTCGGCGATACGCGTTTCGAACGCTTGGCTCGATCTCGGTGGCGCACTTGTACAACTTGCGGGCGAGCGAGGGCTACCGTGCGCAGCGCATCGTGACGATCAAGACCCGTCCCACCAAAGCGGTCACGAACGGCCTCCGCAAGGCGCCCGCGCCCGCGGGACGCCAGGGCTTCATCCGCATCGACAGCGTCCACCAGGGCGATTTCGACGGCACCAAGGGGCTGTATCACATCAACGCCGTCGATTGCGTCACCCAGTGGCAGGTGGTGGCCAGTGCACAGACGATCGCCGAGAACCATCTGCTGCCGGTGCTCGAGCAGATGCAACGGCGCGGTGGTGCGCAAGGTCTTCGGCTACGCGCACATCCCGCAGCGCCACGCGGCCGAGTTCAACACGTTCTGCCGCGAATACCTCAATGCGTTCCTGAACTTCCACCGCCCATGCCTGTTCGCCACCGATCTCGATGACCACAAGAAGCCGGGGCGCAGCAAGCGCGCGTACCGCCCGTGCGATGCGATGACGCCGCGGGAAAAACTCACCAGCCTGCCCAACGCCGCGCAGTTCCTGCGGACCGATACCACGTTGACCGAGCTGCACAAACTCGCCTGCGCGCTCAGCGACCTCGAGGCTGCCAAGGAAGCGATCTTGGCAGGGCACCGCCGGATCGCCGTCGCGCCAGCGCAGAAGGCGGCCTGCAACCGGCCGCTCGTGGTGCGCCGGAGGCGCGCCGTCGACTTGTTGCCGATCGCGGACGGGCGTGCCCGCTGCCGGGCGGTGTCGCTCATCGTCCGCATCGACAGCGCAGCGCCGGTCGTGTCGACCGCAGGTTGCCCGCCCAGCGCGAGCGCGAGCGCGTGCCGGCGCGGCTGCGCCCTACGCCCGCGCGGCGGCGTCGACGACCGCCACCGCCGACATGTTGACGATCCGCCGCACGGTCGCCGCCGGCGTCAGAATGTGCACCGCCTTGGCGGCGCCGAGCAGGATCGCGCCGATCGTGATGCCGCCGCCGGCGGTCACGCGCAACGCGTTGTAGGTGATATTGGCGGCATCGACGTTCGGCATCACCAGCAAATTGGCCTCGGCGGTCAGCGTCGAGTCGGGCAGGATCGCCGCGAGCACCGCCTGCGACAGTGCCGCGTCGGCCTGCATCTCGCCGTCGACCGGGAAGTCCGGCTGGCGCGCACGGACGATCTCCAGCGCCTCGCGCATCTTCACCGCGGCCGGCAAGTCCGAACTGCCGAAGTTCGAGTGCGATACGAGGGCCGCGCACGGCGCGATGCCGAAGCGGCGCGCCGCCTCGGCGGCGAGCAGCGTCATCTCCGCGATCTGGGCTGCGCTCGGGTCGGGGTTGACGTGCGTGTCGCAGATGAACAGGTGCCGGTTGGGCAGGATCAGGAGCTGCATCGCGGCGAAGGTGTTGACGCCCGCGCGCAGGCCGATCACGGTGCGCACGTAGCGCAGGTGGTCGGGGTAGCTGCCGACCGTGCCGCACAGCATCGCGTCGGCGTCGCCCGCGCGCACCAGCATCGCGCCGATCAGCGTCGTGCGCGTGCGCACCTCGGTCTGTGCCAGCGCGCGCGTCACGCCCTTGCGCTTGGCGAGCTGGTAGTACTCGGACCAGGTGTCGCGGTAGCGCGGGTCGTCGAGCACGTTGACGCACTCGGCGTCGCGGCCGAGCCGCAGGCGCAGTCCGTAGCGGTCGATGCGCGTCTCGATCACGTCCGGGCGGCCGATCAGGATCGGTCGCGCCAGGCCTTCGTCGACCACCACCTGCACCGCGCGCAGCACGCGCTCTTCCTCGCCTTCGGCGTAGATCAGGCGGCGCGGCGACTTCTTCGCCGCCGCGAACACCGGCTCCATCGTGCTGCCGGACTGGTAGACGAAGCGCCTGAGCCGCGCCCGGTAGACCTCGAAGTCGGCGATCGGCCGGGTCGCGACGCCGCTGTCCATCGCCGCCTTGGCCACCGCCGGTGCGATGCGCTCGATCAGGCGCGGATCGAAGGGCTTGGGGATCAGGTAATCGGGTCCGAAACGCAGCCCTTCGGCGCCATAGGCGCTCGCCACCTCGTCCGGGATCTCGGCGTGGGTGAGGTCGGCGAGCGCGCGCACGGCGGCGAGCTTCATCGCCTCGTTGATCGTTGTCGCGCCGACGTCGAGCGCGCCGCGGAAGATGAACGGGAAACACAGGACGTTGTT
>Ga0207951_101014_pt1 | contig 11434 bp, 15 predicted proteins | sample Subbio12Aug_8Bad_FD_184830 | JGI IMG/M metagenome (GOLD analysis project Ga0207951, IMG submission 184830) | Serpentinite rock and fluid subsurface biosphere microbial communities from McLaughlin Reserve, California, USA - CR12Aug_8Bad (SPAdes) | ecosystem: Environmental > Terrestrial > Deep... | reverse complement strand
CCATCATCGCGCTCAAGCCCGACGCGCTCATCATGGCCGACGCCGGCCTGATCATGCAGGTGCGCGAAAAATGGCCCGAGGTGCCGATCCATCTGTCGGTGCAGGCCAACAGCACCAACTGGGCCGCGGTCAAGTTCTGGCACCGGGTGGGCGTGACGCGCATCATCCTAAGCCGCGAACTGAGCCTAGACGAAGTCGAGGCCATCCGCAACGAGTGCCCCGAAGTCGAGCTCGAGGTGTTCGTGCACGGTGCGCTGTGCATCGCCTACTCGGGCCGCTGCCTGCTGAGCGGCTACTTCAACCGCCGCGACCCCAACCAAGGCACCTGCACCAACGCCTGCCGCTGGGAGTACGGCACCCAGGCCGCGCAGCTCGATCCGGTCACGGGCGAGGCGATTGCGCTGGCGCGCATGGCAGGCGACTTCGATTTTGGCCAAGCCCAAGCCGAGGCCGAAACCGCTTTTGCCACCTGCGGCAGCGGGCAGCGGCACCCGGCTGCCGACCAGATCTATCTGCTCGAAGAAAAAGGCCGCCCCGGCGAGCTCATGCCGATCATGGAAGACGAGCACGGCACCTACATCATGAACAGCAAAGACTTGCGCGCCGTCGAGCACGTGCAGCGGCTGTGCCAGATCGGCGTCGATTCGCTCAAGATCGAGGGCCGCACCAAGAGCCTGTACTACGTGGCGCGCACCGCTCAGGTGTATCGGCGCGCCATCGACGACGCCATGGCCGGCCGCCCCTTCGACCCCGACTTGCTGCTGCAGCTCGAGGGCCTAGCCAACCGCGGCTACACCGGCGGCCTGCTCGAGCGCCGCCCGGCGCAAGACTACCAAAACTACCTCAGCGGCCACTCGCAGCTGCAGCGCAGCCACTACGTGGGCGAGGTGCTGGGCGTGCGCGCCGACGGCTGGGCCGAAGTCGAGACCAAAAACCGCTTCGCCGTCGGCGACCAGATCGAGGTCATCCACCCCAGCGGCAACCGCATCGTGCAGCTCGAAGCCATGCACAACCCCGACGGCGTGCCGGTGCAGGTGGCCCAAGGCAGCCCGGTGCGCGTGTTCGTGCCGCTGGGCGCGCCGGTGCAAGGCGCCTTGCTGGCGCGGCTGCTGGGAGCGCCGGTGTAATTGCAGTGCCTCGAGCGTGCGGCTGCCATGCGCCAGCTGCAAGCCGATGTGCGCGCAGGGCCGAGGCCGCGGCTGTGCTCGCAGCCATTTGCCGCCAATACCAGTGCTTGACGGCCGACTGATTTGCGCCTAATACGACCCATTATCAATTGCATTGGGCCGTATATGACTCAAATAGGCGCCAAGTTCTCTGAGCCCGTACCGTACGAAGTGCAAAGCTTGCTCGAGGGCCTCGGTCAGCGGGTAAAGACAGCCCGCGTTCGTCGTGGCCTGAGTGCACAGGAGTTTGCGCGCGTCTGTGGCATTGGCCGGCGCTCGCTCTACCGCCTAGTGACCGGCGATCTTGCCTACGCGGTCGCCCGACGTGGCCGGCCACCCTTGCGGCCGTTCTCACGGGCGGCCGCGATCTTGGCCTTCGTGCGGGCTTTCCCGCCGGCGGCACCGAGCTGTGCAGCCATCCATTGCTTAGAGCCAAACACGCCTTGCAGCAGCGCCGGCACGTACACATCGGCATCGAGCTTGGGCCAGTGCAGGCCCAGTCCGGTGGGGCTGATTTCAATCTCGGTCAAGTCATCGGGTGCGGCATTGGCCAGCCCTTCGGCCAAGCGCACAGGAAACGCCACCTGCAGGCCGTTGTCGAGGTCGACAACCACCCGCGCCGCGCGCCGGTCGTAGCGGGCCGTGATCGCGTAGCCCGCTTGGCGCGTTGCAGCAGCGCGGGCTTGAGCTTGGGCAAGTTCGGTTTCAGTAACGGCCATGGATACCGCTCCAGTGCAGGCATAGGGCCGCCAAGTGCGCGGCCAGGTTATCGAGGATGCGGCCGACAGCTTGTAGGCCGAACCCGCTGCTTTCTCGCAGTGTCGGCGGTCCGTCGGGGCAATGTAGGACGAAAACGGCTTCGCCTCCTGCCCCTGTCACGTGTACATGCGCGGGTCGGTGATCGTTTGGATAGATGACGACGCGCAAGCCATCGAGACGCAGGACAGTGGGCATGGCCCTACTCTACCAAAACCCAAGCGGTTAGGAAAGATGAAAATCGTGGCCTGACCACGATTTTCGCAGGACATGAGCCTTTGGCCACAAGGGTTCTACGTCCACGCAGCACACCTGCCAGCCCACTTGTTGGCCGACAAACTAGAACCTACGCCACAAGTGCGCAACTGGGGTTGAAAGTGTTTGGATCGGTTATCGTCGAAGGGTCAAATCAACAGGAGTCAACCTCATGAAGAAGCTTGCCCTTTCCCGGCCCCGGCCTAGCCGGCGGCGCCTGATGGTCGGGATGGCTGCTGTGTGTATCGGCCACGCCCTGGGGCCCGGATTGGGCGCAGCATGGGCGCAGACGGCATGGCCCAGCCGGCGGTTGCGCTTGTTGGTGGGCTTTCCGCCGGGGTCATCACCCGATCTGATGGCGCGCACCTTGGCCGAGCCCTTGGCCCAAGCTCTGGGGCAGCCCGTGGTGGTGGAAAACCGCCCGGGTGCTGGGGGCAATATCGCGGCCGATCTGGTGGCGCGAGCCGACGATGGACACACGCTTGGCCTCATGATCAACGGCAACCTGACCACGGCCAGAATCCTCAACCCTGCCACGCCGTTCGATCCCCTGACCGACTTCGCCCCAGTGTCGCTGCTGGCCACGGCGCCCTTGGTGCTGGTGGCGGGGCCCGAGGTAGCTGGCGATGCGGCTGCCCTGTTGGCGGCGGGCCGTGCGGCTGGCGGGCGCTGGAATTACGGCTCGCCTGGAGTGGGTACGATTGCCCATATCGGCATGGAAATGCTCAACGGCGCGGCGGGCTGGCAAGCCGTGCATGTGCCTTTCCCCGGCAATCCGCAGGTGATCACTGCGCTGTTGCAAGGGGTGCTGCAAGTGGCTTTGTTGCCACCGGGCTTGGCCATGCCGCAGGTGCAAGCCGGGCGGCTCAAGGCCGTGGCGGTCACGTCAACTGGGCGCAGTTCGCTGGTGCCGCATTTGCCCAGCCTGTCGGAGCTGGGGGTGCCCGGTATCCAGCTAGAAATCTGGAACGCCGTGGCCGCACCCGCGCGAATGAACCCGGCGCACATCCGGCAGGTTTCGGTGGCGCTGGCAGAGATTGTGCGCCGGCCTAGCGTGCGCGAACAAATTTTTGCTCAGGGCTGGCAGGTGGTCGGCACCTCGCCCGAGGGGCTGGAGCATCGGGTGCGGGTCGACACACAGCGCATGCGCGAGGTGATCGAGCGCAACAACATCCGGCCCACGTGAAACGCCGATTGATCAGTGCGACCAAGGGTTAAAGACCTCAACGGGCAGACCGGAGAAATCTATAGTGTTCAGACAGCACGTTGGTGAAGCTGATGTCGTCGGCGCCATAGAGCGGCGAGCGGCGCATGAAGTCCACCAGCGAGCCCTGCGCCTGTGACAAGCGTTCAAAGGTGGCGTGCGAAACCACCCCGCCCCGATTTTGGCAAGACAGGGGGCTTGACGTATGCCCTACGTTTGGTTATCCTGCAAGTTAACCAAAAACACAGAAAACACGAGGTCTGTCGATGGCCAAGCCAGCAAGCAAGAGGTCTGCCCTGAGTCCTGTTCAGCACCTGCAGTGGTCTGAGCTTGCTCATACGTGCTTCTTGGGCGCGTTGATGCGCGCAGCCCGGTGGCAGCCGGGCGAGTTGGCTTTTCATGGCGGCACCAACCTGCATCTATGCTGGCAGTCCAACCGATACTCCGAAGACTTGGATTTTCTCCTGTCAAGCTCGCGCAAAGATATGCGAGAAACTATTCAACGTGCAGCCAAAGATGTGCTGAGGAATTTTCAGGCCATTGACCCCGCCTTCCAAATCGATCTGCGGGACAAAACCAAAGATCCGCAACGCATGATCACCCAGCATCTGGTGGTCAAGCATCCTCGGGTGGTGGGTCAGGTCATGGTGAAACTGGAATTTTGGCGCACAGACCCACTGTACCTTGCCAACTACCCCACCGAGCTAAGAACGCCTTTGGGACCCGGCGACTACCTGGCGGACATTCGTTCTCCGGTTCCCAGCGCTACACAGGCCTGCGCTTTTGCCGATAAGCTGGTGGCTTTCTCGACTCGGCCAACCCTGAAGTGGCGAGACCTCTACGATCTGTGGTGGATTGGAACGCAAAATCGGGTGCAGCTGGATAGTGCTGCAGTAACTCGACAGTATCTGCACAACCTTCAGGCGTACCAAACCGTGGGCGGTCTTCCAGCGCCTGAAGCGATTCTGCACCAGACCCAAAAGTACTCAGACGCCGAATTGCTCGCAGCAGCCGATCCAGACCTCAAAAACTGGCTGCCGGATGTGCTGTGGAATCAGCTCAAAGACCATGGGCTGAAAGAAATCGTCTGCTACGTTCGGCGCACCCTCAATCTTTACAGCGCGCAAATTGCCCTAGCGCTCAAAGAAGCACCCGCAGCGGCGCAAGGCAATGCCCCGGACACGGAACACGTGGCGCACAAGGATGTCGGCCATGATCGATAAAGCCGCCAAGGCCAAAAGAACCAGCGCCATCCAATACCTGACTCAACTGCCTGAGGTCTTTGACTTGGGGCACTTTGTCTTGTTGGCATCCACTACGCCCGCATCAGCCAAGGTCATGCTGTCTCGATGGGCCGCTCAGGGCTTGATCGCCCATGCCGGGCCGCACTCAGGCATTTACTACAAGCGCCTAGCGCAACAATCCAGTATTGACGATCAGCGTGCCAGCGCCATTCTGACGCTCTATCCAGCAGCAATGGTCAGCGGCCCCTCGGTTTTGCATGCGCATGGCTGGACGACCCAAATCCCGCGCAGCTTACACGTGAATGTTCCTGCCACATCACGCTGCGTGCAGCTATTTGACGTGGCGCTGACGCGCCGGCCCATGAAATGGTTTACTCGGGTGCATGAACAAAAGGCGTCGGCCTTGGATCATGAGTCCACGCTGGCCACGGGAGGGGCTTGGGATCGGTTGCGCAAGCTCACACCGGCGTGGGCCTTGGTCGATCTGCTTGCGCACGCCGACGGCTGGCAGCCAGACCCAGACGATTTGGATATCCCAGAATCTGCGCACGATGCCGTTCGGCACGCAGCTGAGTGTCTTGGGGTCGACATCCGCAGTTTTGCAGACTTTGGAGTTGACGAAAACGGGGCTTCGGCATCAAAGGAGCGTAGCTCGAACGAGCTCATCTATTGAGCCTAACAGGCCGTTGAAAAAGTACACTCCAAAGCCGCCCCGCCCCCTGCCGCATCGCTTTCGAGCCGCCGCAGAGCGCATTTCTCGGCCTTTGCAGCCCCTTTCGCGGCCCGTTTCATGCCAATGCGCCCATTTTGGGCGCACCTCGACCCTGGATCACGCATGATGCGCATCCCACCAGCCACCCATGGAGCCCATGCGCACCAGGTTGTAGGTCGCAAAGCACATCAGCGCCTGCCCGGTCAGCTTGGCCTGACCCTTGAGCTTGGTTTTGGCCAGTCCGCCCACGGTCTTGCCACCAACCCTCAGCCCATGCCAGTCTAGCGTCACAGGTTTCCAAAAGCGTGGTTTGACCCTCATGGCAATCGGAAAAGCCCAAGGCGCGTGGAAGCAGGGTGCGTGGCGCACAAGTTTGGGTCGTGCCCTGTATCCGAACATGGTGCGCTCTTTCGTGGGGGGGAGGGGCTGTGGCACTGGGGGCAGTCGGCCTCATACCGTCCGCTGCGCGGCCAAAAATCGGCCAACCGCCCCCAGCGCCACAGCCCCGCGCAAGTCGGTACTTGACTCCGACGCCTATGTTTTTGGCTTAACCGAGTGCCATGATGCTCTGACCACGATTCCCCGATTCCCCCCCCCGTTTTGGGCTATTTAGACGACGGAGCTTTCTGGCCGATGGCAGGTGGTTCGAAATCAAACTTTCCTTTCGGCATCCAAGCGCAGCACGGTCTCCATCAACAGTCGATCCAGTACCGAAAAATCGGCATCGTGCCGCAGCGGTGGCAGCGCCGATTCGAGTCGTGTCAGTTCGCCGTCGATGAAGGCGTTGATGATCGGCAGCGGCTGACCGTACTCCGACTCCATCGCCGCGCGCTTGATTGCCAGCAGTTGACCAATCGCATCGAGCAAGATCGGGTCGGTCACAATGGCGTCGACCAGATCCTGAAACCGCATCGGCGCAACGCCTCGTCCCTGCTCGGTCCACAGGGTGGCCAGCAGCGGGCGCAGCACGTACAGGTACTTCTTCAGCCGCACGGTGTCGCCACGCAGGTACTCGTGGTAGTTCTTGCGCGCCATGTGCACGTAGTGGTGAAAGGAACGTTCGGCTTAGTGCGTCTGGCGGGTGGCATCCCGCATGGTCTGCAGAAATTCTGCGTCGGCCCGATACACCACAGGAGAATCCAGCCACTCGATCAGCGTGGCATTGCCTTTCTTCAGCAGGCCGAGCGCCTTGCGCAATTCCCAGCCATTGATATCGAGTTCGTCGGAGCTCGGCACCTCGATCACGTCACGCTGTGCGCTGACCCGCAAATACTAGGGCAACGGCTGGACGTAAATGAAACGGACGTCGTAATCGCTGTCGGGCGAAGCAAAGCCCCAGCCTCGGCTGCCCGACTCGCAGGCATAAAGCACGCGCACGCCGTATTCGGCCTCGATGGCCGACAGACGAGTCAGGATGACGGCGCGAACACTCGGGGCGATGGGGTGATCGCTATTCACTGTCTCCCCCAAGATCGGGCTCCAGACTGATCCGCCGCACCATTCGATCAAAATCGCTCTCAAATAGCCGATCCTGCACGACGCGGTACTTTTCAAATTCGCTCTCGGCGTGGGCCTTGGCGATTTCTGCCGTGACCTTGCCTGCGTCTTGCAATACCTCGCGATCGGTGGCCTCGATGAAGCGATTCAGGCGAGTCTCCCAATCCTGCATCGTCATCGGGATTTTGCGCTGCGCCATGTCCTCGGCCACGTCCAGATAGGCGTTGACTAGGCGGGATAGTTGCGACATTTCGGGCTCTGTCAGGTAATTCTTGGCGACCGAGACATCGAATTTCTGGATCTTGCCTTGCGGCGCATCCTTCCAAGTAGTCAGCCCCATGTGGAGCTGGGCAGCATCGGCGCGGTGGCAGATGAGTTCAGCTGCCGTCTGGCCGTGGATGGCCCAGTGCAGTTTGTTTTGCACGGTGGCAAAGAAGCGCTTGGTGGCCTGCGCCGACAGGTCGTAGTCGATCGCCGTGGCGTAGATGTCGGTGATTTTTTGGTAGAACTTGCGCTCCGAGAGGCGAATCTCGCGGATGCGCTGCAGCTGCTCTTCGAAGTACTGATCGGTGAGGATGGAGCCGCCGGCCTTGATGCGCTCATCGTCCATCACGTAGGCCTTGATGGTGAACTGCTCGATGATGCCCGTGGCCCACTTGCGAAACTGCACCGCACGCTCGGAGTTCACCTTGTAGCCCACCGCGATGATGGCGGGCAGGCTGTAGTGCTGGGTGTCGTAACTCTTACCGTCGGCGGCAGTTATTCGAAATTTTCGAATAACTAAAGCTTCCTCCAGCTCGCTGTCGCCGAACACCTTTTTCAGGTGGTAGTTGATGGTCTGGGTTTCTACGTCATAGAGGGCACCCATCATCTTCTGCGTCAGCCAGATGCTCTCGTCGGCATAGAGCGCCTCCACGCCGCCTTGGCCGCTGGCGGCAACGAAGGTCAAATACTCGGCTGCTGAGGAGCGGACGATGGAGACTTCGGTTTTCTTGGTGTACTGCTGAGTTTTGCCTGATTTCATGCGCCACCTCGCTTACGTTGCGGCATTTGCAAACAACTCATCGAGCTGCGGGTTGCTGGTGATCAACAACAGCTTCTTGATTGTGGCGGTGTGGTTGATCTCCAAGCGTGCGAAGTACTCGGGCTCCATGCCGTTTTGAGTGGAACTTGACTTCATCAATGGCATAAGCGGACCTACCCCCCCGCCCACACCCCCCGCGCCGCCGCCACCGTGGCCTCAACATCAGCCTCGGTGTGCGCGGCGCTCACAAAGCCGGCTTCGTAGAGGGCGGGGGCGAAATAGACGCCGCGCTCGAGCATGGCGTGGAAGAAGTGGTTGAAGCGGGCGCTGTCGGTGCGCAGCACGGCGGCGTAGTTTTGCGGCAGTTGCTCGAGCAAGAAGAAGCCGAACATGCCGCCTTCGCTGTCGGTGCAAAAGGGCACGCCGGCTTGGGCGGCGGCTTGGGCCAGGCCTGCGGTCAGGCTGCGCGTGCGCGCGCTCAGGGCCTGGTAGAAGCCGGGGCGTTGCAGTTCGCGCAGGGTGGCTAGGCCGCAGGCGGTGGCCACGGGGTTGCCGCTCAGGGTGCCGGCCTGATAGACCGCGCCCAGCGGCGCCAACTGCTCCATGACGGCACGTTTGCCGCCAAAAGCGGCCAGCGGCATGCCGCCGCCGATCACCTTGCCCAGCACCGTCAGGTCGGGCTCGAAGCCGGGGATGTGCTGCGCGTACAGGCTTTGCGCGCCGCCCAGCGCGACCCTAAAGCCAGTCATCACCTCGTCGAAGGCCAGCAGCGCGCCGTGCTGGGTGCACAGTTCGCGGCAGCGGCGCATGAAGGGCACGCTGGCGCGCACGAAGTTCATGTTGCCGGCGATGGGCTCGATCATCAGGCAGGCCACTTGGGGGCCGTGCTCGGCAAAGGCGGCTTCGAGCTGGGGCAGGTTGTTGAACTCGAGCACCAGCGTGTGCTGCACCACCTCGGGCGGCACGCCGGCGCTGGTGGGGTGGCCGAAGGTGGCCAAGCCCGATCCGGCCTTGACCAGCAGCGCGTCGGCGTGGCCGTGGTAGCAGCCTTCAAACTTGATGATTTTGCTGCGCCCGGTGGCGCCGCGCGCGAGCCGGATGGTGCTCATGCCGGCTTCGGTGCCCGAGCTCACCAGCCGCAGCATCTCGATGCTGGGCAGCAGCTTGACGATTTCTTCGGCGAGCTCGATTTCGCGCTCGGTCGGGGCGCCAAAGCTGAAGCCGTCGAGGGCGGCGCGCTGCACCGCTTCGAGCACTGCCGGGTGGCCGTGGCCCAAGATCATCGGGCCCCAGGAGCCGATGTAGTCGATGTAGCGCTGGCCGTTGGCGTCCCAGAAGTAGGCGCCTTGGGCACGCTGCACGAAGCGCGGCGTGCCGCCCACGGCCTTGAAGGCGCGCACGGGCGAGTTGACGCCGCCGGGGATGAGCTGGCGCGCGCGCTGCAGCAGGGCGAGGTTGCGGTCGGTGGCTTGCATAAATGAGGCAAAGATCAGTGGGTGCGGGATGGGGTGGGGAAGGCTTCGAGCTGCTGCGCCGGGCCGGCCGTGGGGTCGTTGGGGTCGGCTGCGCCTTCGGGGGGCTCGTCATCATCCAGAGCCCAGAACAGGCGGTTGGGGATGGCGTGGCCCATGCCGGGCTGAAAACCGGCCACCAGGCATTGGTCGAGGTAGGTGAGGGCTTCGGCGCAGGCGGTTTGCAAGTCGGTCTCGCCGGCCAGCAGGGCGCACAGCACCGCCGACAGGGTGTCGCCGGCGCCGCTGAAGGTGGCGTCGAAGCGCTCGAAGCGGGCGCTGGCCAGCAGCGTTTCGGGGGCTGCGAGATGGCTCTCGAGGTAGAGGTCGGGGGCGTTGAAGCCGGTGACCAAGGTGTAGGGCACGCCGTGCACGGCGGCGGCGGCGGCGATTTCGCGCGCCAAGGGGGGGCGGTCGTGGGCCCAGTCGGGCAGCAGCCAGCGGCTCAGGGTGTGGTGGTTGCCCACCAGCACGCTGGTTTGCGGCAGCACGCGCTCGGCCAGCGCGTCGAGGTAGTTTTCGCGCTCCACTTCGTCCCACCAGGTGAGGTCGGGCAGGTAGCAAACCACGGGGATGTGGGCGTAGTCGCTCAGCAGTTCGGCGATGGTGCCGAGGTTGTCGGCATTGCCGACGAAGCCGACCTTGATCGCCTGCGGCGTGATGTCTTCGAGCACGCAGCGGGCTTGGTCGTCGATCAACTCGTCGTCGAGCGCGATGTGGTGGTGGATGCTGCGCGTGTCGCGCACGTAGCAGCCGGTGGCGATGGCCAGCACGTGGCACGAGGCGCTGGACATGGCGGTGAGGTCGGCCGACAATCCGCCGGCGCCGCTGGGGTCGTTGGCGTTGAAGGTGAGCACGCAGGGCGGGCTGGCTTGGGCTGCGGCCTCGGGGGGTGCGGCTGGGGGCGCAGGGGGAGGCAAAACGGAGCTCATGCAGGGCGGCTGGGTCGCGGTGGGCAGATGGGGTCTGTGGGTGCAGGCGGCGCTGGATACAATGGCTTCATTCTATGTCAAGCATTTTTCAACCATGAGCGCCCACAAAACTTGGATGTGCCTGATCTGCGGCTGGGTTTACGACGAGGAAGCCGGTTCGCCCGAGCACAATTTGCCCCCCGGCACGCGCTGGGAGGACGTGCCCATGAACTGGACTTGCCCCGAGTGCGGCGGGCGCAAGGAAGACTTTGAAATGGTGGCCCTGTGACTGCGGTATTGCTGCTTTGTGCGCCCGGCGTACAAGCTTAAATTACGATCGAGCCACAAAGGCACGCCATGCAGGAAAGCGTCACAAGACCTTGTAAGGTGCTGGTGGTGGACGACAGCCAGACCGTGCGCCTGAGCGCCCAACGGTTTTTGCGCGAGGGCGGCCACGAGGTGCTGCTGGCCGAGGACGGCTACCAGGCGCTGGCGCTGTTGCACGATTTCATGCCCGATTTGGTGTTTTGCGACATCCTGATGCCGCGCCTCGATGGCTACCAAACTTGCGCCATCATTCGCCGCAACGCGCGTTTTGCCCACGTGCCGGTGCTGATGCTGTCCTCTAAAGACGGCGTGTTTGATTTGGCCCGTGGCCGTTTGGCGGGCGCCCAAGACCATTTGGGCAAACCCTTTGGCCGTGAACAGCTGCTGCAGGCGGTGCAGCAACACGCGCTGCGTTCGCCCGCCGCGCTTTAAAACTCGTGTCCCTGCCATGGTTCAAAACATCCTGCTGATCGACGACTCGCGCACCGAGCTGCTGCACCTGAGCAAGCTGCTGGTAAAACACGGCTACCAGGTTCGAACCGCCCAAAATGCCGATCTGGCGCTGCAGGAGCTGGCGGCGCAGTTGCCCGACCTGATCCTGATGGACGTGGTGATGCCGGGCACCAACGGCTTTGCCCTCACACGCCATTTGGCGCGCCACCCCCAATATGGGCAGGTGCCGGTTTTTATCTGTTCCAGCAAAAACCTGGAGACGGACCGGGTCTGGGGCTTGCGCCAAGGGGCGCGCGACTATTTCACCAAGCCGATAGACGCCCAGTTGCTGCTGGCGCGCATCGCGGCTTTGAGCTAAAACGCAGCGGCAGCCG
>Ga0207951_101011_pt1 | contig 11476 bp, 10 predicted proteins | sample Subbio12Aug_8Bad_FD_184830 | JGI IMG/M metagenome (GOLD analysis project Ga0207951, IMG submission 184830) | Serpentinite rock and fluid subsurface biosphere microbial communities from McLaughlin Reserve, California, USA - CR12Aug_8Bad (SPAdes) | ecosystem: Environmental > Terrestrial > Deep... | reverse complement strand
GGGGGCGCGGCGGCTCGGATACCACGGCGGTAGCGGCAGCGGCGGCGTTGGGCGCCCGCGAGTGCGAGATCTACACCGATACCGAAGGGATCTATACCACCGACCCGCACCTGATCCCCGAGGCCACCAAGCTTGACCGCATCGACTACGACGAGATGCTCGAGCTAGCCAGTTTAGGCGCCAAGGTGCTGCACCCGCGCAGCGTCTGGTACGGGCGCCGCTACGGCGTAACCATTCATGTGCGCTCGTCGTTCAGCTATAATCCTGGCACCATTGTCACCAGACTCGCCGCTACGGAGCACGCTATGAAGACAGACCGTCCGGTAACGGGTGTAGCCCTAGACCGCAACCATGTCCGCATCAACCTGCTCGGTGTCCCTGATGTCCCCGGCGTGGCGGCCAAAGTTTTCACCGCCCTCGGTAACGCCGGGGTAAGCGTGGACATGATCATTCAAGGGGTGCCGGGGAACGACTCGAGCCGCCAGCAGATGGCCTTTACCGTCAACCGCGATACGGTTGATGACGCGCTCGAGGCTGTAGCGCCGGTCTTGGCCGAGATCGGCGGTCGCGCCGAGGCCGATCCGACCATTGCCAAAGTGTCGATTGTGGGGATCGCCATCGGCTCAACGCCGGGCATCGCCGGGCGGATGTTTGCAGCGATAGCTTCGGTTGGCGCCAACATCGAGATGATCGCTACTAGCGAGGTGCGCATCTCGGCGGTAATCCCCGCCGACAAGGCCGAAGAAGCCGTGCGGGCCGTGCATCAGGCGTTTGAACTAGACAAGCCTGCCGCACCGCTGGGCTGACGCACGCTCAGCCGGTCGGAGCAACCTGAAGCGAAAGTGTACAGGTTGCCCTTGTTGCCCTTTGCACCCGGCAACCTTGCGGCAACCTTGCGCACCTTAGTGTAAATGACAATGGAAGTGTACACCGCCGGTTACTTGGAAAACGGCCTAGGCTTTCTCATCGCTCCCCGGCCTGGTGCTCATCTCGTTCACCTGGCAGCTTATCTCGATCATGGCGTTAAGGACGAAACGCCTGAGGAGAACGGCATCAGTCATCTCATTGAACACCTTCTTTTCAATGTTCACCGCTTTCCTAAGCACTTAGCTTCGGCCTGGCAGGAGTTGGCACAGAAAGGAGTCTACCTTGAGGCGTGGACGGGTAAGGAGCATACACGCCTGTCGCTCTCGTGCAATGCCGAACAGCTGAGGCAAGCTTTGCGTTTCGTGCGCCAACTTCTCAAACCTCTTCCCATACGACAAGAGGCTTTCGACCATGAACGAAGTATTGTTATGGACGAAATCGCTCGCAAGCGCTCAAGTCCCGAGTACCTTTGGAACTTGATCGAGGAAGCCTTATATGCCCCACCATACGGTCTGCCAGTTTTGGGTACACCTGAAACGGTGGCTTCGATAAAATTGGAAGATCTGCGCCGGAAGCTACATCAAGTGCTCGCGCCGGTTAATCTTCGTCTAGTGTTAGTGGGCCGCTGTAGCGCCGGCGTAGCCGATGCTGTTTATGAGATGTTTTCGACCTGGACGGCCGGGAAGGCAAGCAGTGCTTCACCGCCAATCGAGCTAGCCCAACGTGTGATGGCGATTCGTGGTCCAGGTTCAAGAGTCAAACTTTATCTGGCTTTTCCTGTTCCTGGCCTTGCCGATAAAGAACGTTATGCAGTAGAAATCCTGGCCCATATTTTGGGTCGTGGCATGGCCTCCCGGGTTTTCCGAAGCTTAAGAGAGGAGGTTGAATTGGCTTACGCCGTAGGAGGTGGTTCGGTTCATTGGAGGCAGAGCGGCTATCTCTTTCTGGCCGCAGACCTGGCGCGGGAGCGACTGGATGAGGGGTTCCGCAACTTGCTTAAGGCTGCTACAAGTCTGCAGACAACACCCCTGCTCGAAGAAGAGGTTGTCTCGGCGCGGGAGGCTCTGGCCCTCCAGGCTCTTCACGAGGCCGAGGGGCCAGGTCTGGCCTATCGTTTAGGCGTTCACTGGTTGGCTGGTGAGATCTATTATCCTACTCAGGCCGCCAGCGTTTATCGGCAGGTTTCGCTCTCAGAGGTTCATGCCGCCGCACGTTATCTGGACCCTAGGCACATGGCGTTATTGGGTATTGGAATTCATGAAGACGAACTCGCCCGTCTTTTGGAGGTATCATGGTGACCAAAAGCAGCCCCGAACTAAACCTCAGCGATACCCTTTTGGGCGTCTTTGTTGCACTCCTTGACGGGCCTGCAACGGCACGTGCGCTTGCCAACCGCTTGCAGCGCCCGATAGCAGCGGTGATGCGCGATCTTGACAGCTTGTTGTCGAAAAATCTTATCGTTTTAGACGGCGCCGAGCGCCTGGGCAGTATGACCGAGAGATGCTACCGTTTGCCTGCCGGCGAGCTACACATCAACCTTGGCGAGGGCTTGCCCGTCCTATTAAGAGAGGCACAACGCGGGATTGTGCAGGCGGACCTGTTGGGTCTTCCGATCACGGCAAGCCTGGTAGCCCTACGCCTAACTCCCGAGAGCGTTGATAAGCTCTTAAAAAAGCTGGAACAGCTTAGAAACGACGCGGAACGTGATAATCTTGCAGAGGGCGAAGGTCAGCGCTTTAACCGGTTCATTGCTGCTTGGAGCGAGGAGTAATGCACCCAATTCGTAACCCCCAGTATCGCCTGCTCTTATTTACCCGCCTCGCGGCCAATCTCAGTTCCGGGTTCTTTGAAATTGCTATCTTCTGGTGGGTTTTGGAGACGACCGGCTCCGGCGCGTTGATCGCTATAGTAGCGTTGGTAGGGTCGCTCTCTTATATCGTGGTTGCTCCCTGGGGCGGGGTTCTGGCCGACCGATACAGCAAAAAGGCCCTCGGCTCCTGGATGTACGCGATTGACGGGGCGTTAACGGCTGCGGCTGGGGTGCTGCTCATGCTGGGCCATCTGAACTTGGCGCTGGCACTCGTGCTGCTGGCGGTTACCAACACTGCTACCGCGTTACGGGGTCCGGCGCTATCCGCACTCCTCCCCCTGATCCTTCCCAAAGAGAGCTATCAGCAGGGCAACGCTACCATGGGGCTGGCAGTCTCGCTGGCTGGCCTCTCCTCGTTTGCGCTGGCAGGCGTCGCTACGGCCGCATTCGGTCCCGGAGGTGCGCTGCTAATCGGCGCAGGACTGATTTTGCTCGCCGCCCTGTTCCTAGTGTTTTTGCGCGAACCGCAAGTTGCCGCTGTCAAAGCTGAAACCAAAGACGATAGTGAAGCCAGCGAGGAAGCCAAACCCGCTCAGACCGGCGGGTTTCGGGAGGGTTTGCGGGTCGTTTGGCAAAGTCCCTTGCTACTCTCGGTGGTCTTGACGGTAACGGTGCTCAACTTCATCGTCGCCCCGCTCACCGTATTGCTTGCCCCTTATGCCGATCTGCTCACCGCAGGCGCCGCCGGCTTCGGCTTGCTAGCGGCCGCACCCCTGGTCGGTCAACTGCTAGGTTTAGCATTGATGAACTTGATACGTGTTACCAAGCCGCTCGCCATTCTCATCATGGGAACGGTGGGCGTGGCGGTATCGCTGTTCGGACTTGCCGGTGCACCCACGCTGGCTTTTGCCATGGCGGCGATGGCCCTGGGAGGGTTTTGCGCGGCGCTCATGAACGTTCAGCTCGAGGTCATCGTGCAGACCAACGTGCAGCCAGCACTGATGGGCCGGGCGTACGGCCTGCTTTCCGCCCTGTCTATGGGTGCCCAACCAGGCGGCTATGCGGTTGCAGGCGTGCTCATGGCCGTCTGGCCTATCCGGATGATCTTTGCGGTGATGGCGGCGCCGGTGTTGGTCATGAGTCTCGCTTGGCTGCGCCCGACGATCCGGCGGCAACTTGCCGTGAAGGTTGAGGCTACCGCTTCAGAGATAGCTTGAAGTACATTGAGCACTTCACCCAAGATCCCCCAAGACATCAAGACATGATGAAGGGATCGGTCGCAGCCGATCCCTTCAGGCGACTATTCAACCCGTGACGTTGCACTTGAAGTTAAACGAGATGCCTTCTTCGTCGGTCGGAGTGGCCTGGACTTGTCGTAAAGCCTCGTAGATCTCAGGATCGTCGATCACAACTTTGCCATCATTAGTTAGATGAAGCCGCTCTTCCCTCAGGTCGAGTTTTTTCGTTTCTTGCTGATTCATGTTCCGTTCTCCTCGTCGGTAGACAGGCTGGCGAACATCCTTACGCTTTACACCTTCTGTTCTGTTGATTCTGGCCGATCCGTTTCTCACCTCCTTTGTCCCTCCATGCCTATTAGTTGAGCACAATGGAGGTTGCTTACAGGTTGCCTTGCGCAGGTAACCTTTCGGCAACCTTTAAGGCTCTAATACTGAAATATGTACAAGCGGTCTCGCTACACATTGCAAAAGCAAAGCGCGAACCACGTCCACCTTTACAACACTCTGACGGGCAAAGGTGGGCGCCATCCTCTGGAAGCCATTCGGTCGTTACGTGCGGGTCAGGGTGCAGGGGCCGAATTTGACCGCTTGGTCGCTGACGGTCACCTGGTACGCCAAGAGGTGGATGAGTTTGCGGTGGCTAAGGCACAGCAGGCAGCCGTATTCTTTCGCAATGATGTTTTGCATCTCATCCTTTTTCCCACAGAACAGTGCAACTTTCGTTGCGTCTACTGCTACGAGAAGTTTGAGCACGGCGTCATGCGGCCTGAAGTAATTGAAGGTGTTAAGAATCTCGTGACGCGCCGGGCTGCTGGCCTCAAAGAGCTCTACGTGGGCTGGTTCGGAGGAGAGCCTTTGTTGGCTCAGGGCGTGGTTATCGAGCTATCGAGGGCCTTCATTAATCTTGCCCGAGCACACGGCTTTGGTTACCGAGCCCATGCCACAACCAACGGATATTTCCTCACTCCCGAGCTGGCTCCCGAGCTATTGGACGTAGGATTGCTCGACTTTCAGGTCACCCTCGACGGCTTTCCTCGGGTTCACGATGCGAAACGTAAGCTGGTAGAAGGCGGGCCGACCTTCGGGCGCATTTGGGAAAACCTGATCTTTCTCAAGGGGTTGAAAACTGAGTTTCGGATCACGTTGCGAATCAATCTGGACGAAGAAAACTGCCCTCAGACGCCTGCGTTTATTCGGCAACTGGGCGATAGCTTTGGCAGTGACCCTCGCTTTGAGCTGCATCTTCATCCAGTGGGTCGCTGGGGTGGCGAAAACGATAACGAACTTAAGATCATCGACCATGCCCAAGGTTTGCTGCCCGAGCTGTATCGAGTTGGCAGGGCTTGCGGGCTTAACACTTCCTTAGGCGCTGGTCTGAATCCCTTTGGCTCGGTTTGCTATGCTGCCAAGCCCTATTCCTTTGCAATTCGTGCTGACGGCCGGGTAAACAAATGTACGGTCGCACTCGAGGACCAGCAGAATCAACTGGGACGGATATTGTCGGATGGTACGCTGCTACTCGATCAAGGAAAATTCAACTCCTGGGTGCTAGACAACGCGCTGAGCGACACAGGCTGCCAAAAGTGTTCGCTTCGTCCAGCTTGTCAGGGTGCCGCGTGTCCCTTAGAACGCATGAACACCGGCGAGCGACCCTGCCCGGAGGTAAAAAACCACTTCAAAGCCTATCTGCCGTTACTCCTGGACGAAGCGAAGGTATTGGAGGTGGTGTAATGAAACGGTTTCTATGGTTACTATTCACCCTATCGCTGCTTGGGTTGGCCTTGGCTGAAAAAAGCCACCCACCAGGGAAGCGAGTAGATACCGCTATTATCCCCATGACCGTCTGCCAACTTACATCCCACTAGCCCACGCCTCGTGAATCCTCGCTACCCGCGCCCGCACCAGCGGCGCGCGCGGGTCTTCTTTTGACAGGGCAGCCAGCGCCGCTTCCCACAGTTGCAAGTCCCCGCCCAGCCGTTGCGCTAGCTCCAGCAGCGACTCGGCGTCGCCAGCGGCAAGCACGGCCTGCCGCAGTTGCTCTTCGAGCAGCTCGCGCGCCTCGCTGATGCCGGGCAGGTCGGAGCGGGGCAGCAGCGGTCCTTGGTAGAGTGAGACCGCCTCGCGCACGCGCCCTTCGTGCAAGAGGCGCGTGAGTTCCAGAAAGTCCGCCCGCAAGGGCACCTCGAGGCGATACGGCTTGGCAGCGATGGGCAGGAGGCGCCGCAGCTTCGAGATGGAGGGTTTGAGGTTGTCGGGGCTCCCCTCGTCGCCATAGATAAGGAGCAGCAGCTGCTCGCCGCTCAAACCTTCAGGATGTAGCGCCAACAGTGCCAGAATTTCGTGCCCCCGCTGCTGGAGCCCCAACGGCTTGCCTGCTAGACGAACCTCGCTGCCGCCTAAGAAGCGCAGCGCTAAAGGGGGATCGTCACGATTCAGCAGGCTAAACACGCCGCCCAAAGCCTCTCTCGGACCCGCCCGAAAGTGAAGCCCAACCTCGGCCAGTTCACTTAAGCCCGCTTTGGCACCGCGAAGCGCCTCTTTCGCTTCGTCTGGGCTGCCCAATAATAGCTGGACGCGCGCTAGATATAGCCCTGCTTGGGCCAATAAATCGGCGTCGAGGGGCGTTTGAAATGCCCTGTACGCTCCCTGCAAAGGCGTGAGCGCTTTTCCCGGCTCCACCAATGACAGCGCCATGCCGTAAGCCAACAGACCGCGGTGGGCGTTGCGGGAGGTCTCTCCTTGGGTAAGGCTGTAGGCACGCTCGGCAACCTTTAGCGCCTCGTCGGTCTCGCCTAGCTCCAACAGCGCCCGCACCAGGTTGTTAGCTTCGGCACCGCCCATATCGCGCTTGGCCCCTTCCCAATTCTGCCGGTAGTAGCCTAGAGCCTGCTCCGGCTTGCCGACGGCAAGGTAATAATCGCCCAGGGTCGAACGAAACAGGCGCGCCAGATCACGGTTGACCTCCGATAGGCGGGCTTCGCTTTCTGTCAAGATACCCTCTAGTCCTGCCGTCTCCCCGATCAAAATGCGCGCGTAGGCCCAATCGTTGATGAGGTAGAGGCGCTGATGGAGGTCGGCCAGCCCGGCCCGATCGAACTGCTCCAGCGCCCACTCGGCCCAGTGCGCGGCCTCGCGATAGCGACCCAGTGAGATCAGTGAACTCGCTAGAACACCGGTGTTCCGAGCGATCTGATACGGTCGGCCCTCTGCCTCAGCCAGCTTGACCGATGCTCGTAGCACCTCATAGCCGTGATGCAGATCTGAGGTGCAGAGTTGCCAGCCGTAGGCGTAGAGCGTCAGCGGTGTTTGCGCCGCTTCATAGGCGCGCTTAGCCTCGCCCAAGGCCCATTCCGGTGGGGCCAGCACCAGGGCGTAGAGGGCGCGCAGCTCGGGGGCTTCGTGCTCCTGCAAGCGACCTTCGACCTCCTCGCGCACTTGGTCGGTCAGGCTGAGGCGAGCGGCAGCGGAAAGGCGCCAGTACAGCACCGCTTCGGTGCCGGCGACCTCCGGCGGTAGTCCGGCAAGCAAGTTCCACAGTTGGCGGTGCAACCCGCGCTCGCGGTAGGCGGGTCCAGCCTCGGCGAGCACCTCCGGGACGCGCTCCGGCAAGAGCGTGGTAGCAAGCTCCAGGGCTTCGAGCCAGCGCTGGCGTTTGCCCAACAGATCCAGCAACGTGTCCGGTTCTACCACCACCTCATGCCCCGGCGGCAGCCTGGGGCCTTCGGGGTTGGGTCGCAAGGGGAGCGGTAGCGATAGGCGCTCGTGCAGTGCGACCAGAAAGGGCTCGTAAGCGCCGCCGGCGTCCTGCCACAGCGCCATAACCTCCTCGTCAGCTAGCTGCCCCTCGGCCAGCGCCAGGGCCTCAGCCTGGCCTAAACGCAGCTCGGCTGGCCCTAGCAGCAGCGAAGCAGCCGGGAGGGGGAGGTCGTCGGGCAGCGCGCTGAAGTGTAAGACCACCAGGTTGCCCTGCCCTGACAAGGAGAGCAGGTCTTGGGCGAAGGCGGGGCCGTGCTCGGCCTGGGAGAGGGCAAAGGTAAAGGGGCCTAGTAGCTCCAGGTGCTGCCGCAGCACGCTCAGGCCGTAGCGATACGGCATGCCGTAGCCAAAGAGCGGGCTCCCTAAAGCCCGCTTGACGGCCTCGGCCAGCTTGTTCCCCTGCGCGACTGGGTCATCCGCTTCAAACGGGGAAAGCTCGCACCAGACCAGCGGCTGCTGCGGTTTATGGAGCGCCGCGATCAGGTGAGGCGCGCCCCAGCGAGGATCTGCTGTCAGCAAGACCGGGCCCTGATGCTCTTGCAACCTCGCGAGTAGCTGGTTTAACCAGCCCATGTCCCTCCCTTAGCAAAAAGTATGCACCCTCCGGTTGCTGCACAGAGTGAGTAAATCGACACCAGTAAACAACGATTATCCCTGCCCCCCTCACGGCGATCTTCATCTGGGCCGACAGTAAACCGCACCACAGCCGCCCGCTCAGCCGGGCGGTAAGCTAAGGTATGCGCTTTGGCTACGCCGTCGAACAGGTCTTTGTGAGGCCGCGCGGTGGCGGGCTCGAGCTCTTCGTGGTGCTAGTAGCGCTCTCGGGAGCCATTAAGCACGAGACGCTGCGTTTCTTGACCACTAACGCGCGCGAGGCCGTTACGCGGGCCGCCCGGCAACTCGCCGCCAGAGGAGATATTGAGAGCGCCGAAGGGGTGCGCCTGCGCGTCGAAGTGCGCGGAGCGCTCCGCGACGATGCCGCCTTGCGCCGCTTATTCGTGCAAACCTTTGAGAGCAGCCAATGAAACTGGCTACGCTCTGTTACCTGCGCCGGGATGGCCACACCTTGATGCTTTATCGCAACAAGAAGCCCGGCGATTATCACCAGGGCAAGTGGAACGGCCTTGGCGGCAAGCTCAGGCCCGGCGAATCGCCTGAGGAGTGCCTGCGCCGCGAGGTGTTCGAGGAGTCAGGGCTAACGGTTGAAGCTGCCACGCTCAGGGGTTTGATTACCTTCCCGAACTTCGACGGGATCGACGACTGGTACTGCTTCGTTTACACCGTTGAGCAATTTTCAGGCGAGCTTGGCGAGTCGCCTGAAGGTGATCCTGCGGTTTACTCGCAGGACGCTGGATCCCCGACCGCGAGCTGCTGAGCCTCAACCTCTGGCAGGGCGACCGCGTCTTTATCCCCTGGCTCTTTCAGGACCGGTTCTTCTCGGCTAAGTTCAGTTATGAGCAGGGGGAGTTCAAGGGCCACGAGGTGACCTTCTATTAAATCCCTGGCGAAATGGCTTTGGCACACCCCAGCCGGGGAGATTAATCATCAGGCTCAGTCTTACTAGCAGTCGCCGTGAAGCATCGGCGATCGGGTATACTTTGGCATGACCAAGCGCCGGAGCTGGGCCGAGCCTTGGAAGATCAAGGTCGTCGAGCCGCTCAAGATGACGACCCGCGCGGAGCGCGAAGCCGCCATCCGCGAGGCCGGGTATAACACCTTTTTGCTCAGGTCAGCAGACTGCTACATCGACCTGCTAACCGACTCGGGCACTAGTGCCATGTCGGACCACCAGTGGGCCGGGATGATGCTGGGTGACGAGGCGTACGCAGGCTCGCGGAACTTCTATGCGCTCGAGCAGGCGGTACGTGACCACTACGGCTACGAGCATCTTATCCCTACGCACCAGGGGCGGGGCGCGGAGCATATCCTCTCGCAGCTTCTGATCAAGCCTGGCGATTACGTGCCCGGCAATATGTATTTCACCACCACGCGCCTGCACCAGGAGTTGGCGGGGGGCACCTTCCGCGATGTCATCCTCGCTGAGGCGCACGATCCGGCCTCCGAGCACCCCTTCAAGGGAGATGTAGACCTGGCCAAGCTCGAGGCGCTCGTGGCGGAGGTGGGGGCCGAGCGCATCCCTTATATCACCATCGGCGTCACGGTGAACATGGCCGGAGGTCAGCCGGTCAGCATGGCCAACCTGCATGAGGTCTCGGCGTACTGCCGAACGCAAGGCATCCGCGTTATCCTAGACGCGACTAGGGCGGTTGAGAACGCCTACTTCATTCAGCAGCGCGAACCGGGCTACCGTGACCAACCGGTGGCCCAGATCCTGCGGCAGCTGTGCGATCTTTCGGACGGCGCCACTATGTCCGGCAAAAAAGACAGCCTGGTCAACATCGGCGGGTGGCTGGCCGTGCGCGACCCCCAGCTCGCCGAGCAGGCGCGAAACCTGGTGGTGGTCTATGAGGGCCTGCATACCTACGGCGGGATGGCTGGCCGCGATATGGAGGCGATGGCGCGCGGCATCGTCGAATCGGTGCAGGACGACCATATCCGGGCTCGCATCGGCCAGGTGCAGTACCTGGGCTACAAGCTGATCGATGCCGGCATCGCAGTGGTGCGCCCGATTGGTGGCCATGCGGTGTTCCTTGATGCCACTGCGATTCTGCCCCACCTCCCGCGGGAGCAGTTCCCGGCCCAAGCGCTCGCCGCGGCGCTCTACGTGGAGTCCGGCATTCGCGCTATGGAGCGCGGCGCGGTCTCGGCCGGGCGCGACCCCAAGACGGGCGAGAGCCGTTATCCGAGGCTCGAGCTAGTCCGCCTCACCATCCCGCGCCGCGTCTACACCCAGGCGCATATGGACGTAACCGCCGAGAGCGTCATGGAGATCTTTGACCAGCGCGAGCGGGTGCGGGGTCTGGGGTTTGTCTATGAACCCGAGTACCTGCGCTTCTTCCAGGCGCGCTTCGCTACGGTTGGCGGCGACGGCATCTTCGCCTAAGTGCCAGGTTTTATTACGCGGCCAAAATTAGTATTGCCGGTAACAGGTTGTGGGTAGTAGGTGGTAGGAAAAGCCCTGGCGACCTACTACCCGCTGCTAATTTTTCTGACCAACTTGCCGGTACGAAGTCAAGGGTGGCTCCTCCTAACCGTTATCGCCGTGCGTGGCCCATAACCGGCGCATCTCGGCGCTGCTAGCTAGCAACTCTGAGAGCGTGCCGTGCGCGGCGATCCGCCCGTCGGCAAGCACGATGATCTGGTCGGCGCGGGTCAGCGCCGCGCGGCGGCTGCTGATTACCAGGCAGGTCACGTCGCTCTGCGCCAACTGCTCCCAAAGGAGCCGCTCGGTCTCGACATCAAGGGCGCTGGAGAGGTCGTCAACCACTAGCAGCTCGGCCTGGCGCATGAACATCCGGGCGGCGGCGCTACGCTGCACCTGCCCGCCGGAGAGCTTGACGCCGCGGGTGCCGACCAGGGTCTCAAGGCCGTTTTCTAGGAGCCGCACATCGGGCGTCATAACCGCTAGCTCGAGCGCTCGCCACAGCGCCGCCTCGCCCTGCTCGTGGCCAAGACTGACGTTATGGCGCAGCGTCTCGGAGAACAGGCGCGGCACCTGGGCGGTGTAGGCGCTACGCGGCGGCACCAAGAATGAGGCCGGGTCGTCTACAAGCACCCCATTCCAGCGGATCTCGCCGCTATCTTTGGGCAGCAGCCCGAGCAGGGTCCGCACCAGGGTGGTCTTCCCCACCCCGATGCGCCCGGTCACCACGGTAAACGAGCCGCGCGGCAGGGTCAGGGAGAT
>Ga0207951_101009_pt1 | contig 11482 bp, 9 predicted proteins | sample Subbio12Aug_8Bad_FD_184830 | JGI IMG/M metagenome (GOLD analysis project Ga0207951, IMG submission 184830) | Serpentinite rock and fluid subsurface biosphere microbial communities from McLaughlin Reserve, California, USA - CR12Aug_8Bad (SPAdes) | ecosystem: Environmental > Terrestrial > Deep... | reverse complement strand
ATAGGCTTCTGGGACAGCACCTTCAACAATGGCGAAGTCTTGCAGCATCGCATCGCCACCTTGCTGGTGTTCGTCCTGGGCTGGCTGGAGACGCGCGCCCGCATCAGCAATGATCCGGGCATATTGCCCTACCTGTTTCCGCTGTTGGCCGCCTTCGGCGGCATGATGCTGCTGGCCCACTCGCATGTCGGCTTCGAAGCCAAAACCGCGTTCCTGATTCAGGTAGGTCACACCATGATGGGCGTATTCGCCCTGATTCTGGCCTGTGGTCGCTGGTTGGAACTAAAGCTCGATTCACCCGGCAACAACATCGCCGGTTTCGTTTCCGTGTTCGCCTTGTTCCAGATTGGCACCATTCTGTTGTTCTATCGTGAACCCCTCTACTGAGCCATGACCATGACCCACGAATTTCCCCTGCTCGACACCCTGGCCAGCCCGGCCGACCTGCGGGCGTTGCCCAAGACCACCTTGCGGCAAGTGGCCGATGAAGTCCGTGCCTTTCTAACCCACAGCGTCAGCATCTCGGGCGGTCACTTCGCTGCGGGCCTGGGCACGGTGGAACTGACCGTGGCCCTGCACTACGTTTTCAACACCCCGGTCGATCAACTGGTGTGGGATGTCGGCCATCAAGCCTATCCGCACAAGATACTCACCGGACGCAAGGATAGGATGACCAGCATCCGTACCCTGGGCGGCGTCTCGGCGTTTCCGGCGCGCGACGAGAGCGAGTACGACGCCTTCGGCGTCGGCCACTCCAGCACTTCGATCAGCGCCGCCCTAGGCATGGCCATTGCCGCACAATTGCGCGGCGAGGACACCAAAATGGTTGCCATCATCGGCGATGGCTCCATCACCGGCGGCATGGCCTTCGAAGCCATGAATCATGCCGGTGACGTCAACGCCAACCTGTTGGTGATTTTGAACGACAACGAGATGTCGATCTCGCCGCCGGTCGGCGCGATGAACAACTACCTGACCCGCGTCCTGTCGAGCAAGTTTTATTCCTCGGTCAAGAAAGAAAGCAAGAAAGCCTTGTCCGGCATGCCCAGCGTCTGGGAACTGGCACGCAAGGCCGAAGAGCACGTCAAAGGCATGATAGTCCCCGGTACCCTGTTCGAGGAACTGGGCTTCAACTACTTCGGCCCGATCGACGGCCACGACCTCGACATTCTGGTGTCGACGCTGGAAAACCTCAAAGACCTCACAGGCCCGATCTTCCTTCACGTCGTTACCAAAAAAGGCAAGGGCTACGCCCCGGCGGAGAAAGACCCGCTGGCTTACCACGGCGTACCGGCTTTCGATCCCAGCAAAGACTATCTACCCAAATCTGCGCCATCGCCGCACCCCAGCTACACCGAGGTGTTTGGCCGCTGGCTGTGCGATATGGCAGCCAAGGACGATCGCCTGCTGGGCATCACACCGGCCATGCGCGAAGGCTCTGGCCTGGTGGAGTTTTCGCAAAAGTTTCCAAAACGCTATTTCGACGTCGCCATCGCCGAACAGCACGCCGTCACCCTGGCCGCCGGTCAGGCCTGTCAGGGTGCCAAGCCTGTGGTGGCGATTTACTCCACCTTTCTGCAACGCGGCTACGACCAACTGATCCACGACGTCGCCTTGCAAAACCTCGATGTGCTGTTCGCACTGGACAGAGCCGGGCTGGTCGGTCCCGACGGCCCGACCCATGCCGGTGCCTTCGACTTTAGCTATTTGCGCTGCATTCCCAACCTGCTGATCATGGCTCCTGCCGACGAAAACGAATGTCGGCAAATGCTGACCACGGGCTTCCACCACAACGGCCCGGCCGCCGTGCGCTACCCGCGCGGCAAAGGGCCAGGTGTGGCGGTGCAAGCGGAACTGACCGCGCTGGACATTGGCAAGGGCGAGATTCGCCACCATGGCGGTCGCATCGCCATTCTGGCCTGGGGCGCCATGCTGGCACCCGCACTGGAGGCAGGCAAGCAACTGGGGGCGACCGTCGCTAACATGCGCTTTGTCAAACCGTTTGACGAAGCCCTGGTGCTGGAACTGGCCAAAAGCCACGACGTGCTGGTGACGGTGGAAGAAAACGTCATTGCCGGTGGTGTTGGTAGTGGCATCGCCACCTTTCTGCAAGCACAGAAGATACTGATGCCGGTGCTCAACCTGGGATTGCCCGACTACTTCGTCGAACAGGGCAGCCGTGAGCAGCTTCTAAGCCTGGTTGGCCTCGATACAAACGGTATCGTCGAAGCGATTGAGGGATTTTGTGCTTGATTGCAGCACAACCAAGCGTCACCGGCTTAATTCTCCCGAGCGGGAGAACGGCATTGGGGAGTAGGGGAGCTGTGCTGTCTTTATGAGCGTTAGTCCGAGGCAGCCTGAGGCTTCACGCCGTAATACGCCGACAACACGTCATAAGCTCCCTGAACTCCGGCCTTGATCGTGGCCGTCATCGATTGGCAAGCACTATTCCACTGCTTGATCTTGCCGTCGAAATAAAACGCCCATTCACCTTGCCAGCACTGGTCTTTTCGCGCCAGATGCCCGGCCATGACTGATGGCACCTCATAACGAGCCGACACCGACAGCAACTGCCGGGCGTCGGCTCCCAGCACGTCGTTGACCGATATGCGCTGCCTTTCTTCCAGATCCAGCATGGGGAATATCAGCGGTACGCCCTTGATTTTCGACGCCAGCGTCAGCGCGCTTTCGACATCCGGCATCGAGTCCGGGTCGTAGAATTGCCGTTCGCCCGTGTCCTGATCGACCACCAGCCAAAGCAGGGTTTTTGGGCGTATGTCACCCCAGATGCCGACTTGAGCGTTGCGCATGACATCCATCAGCTTCTGTTCATCGAATTCAACGCGAAGCAGACGGACATCGCTCTCAGTGTATTGGTCGGGCGAGATCAAGGAATACTGGAACTGCTTGACGTAATACGGAGCGTTGTTGAGCACATCCTGCACGGCCTTGATTTTCGAGATGTCCTCGGCCACCAGTACGCGATTCAAAACGGCATACAAGGCCTGTTTGATGGCTAGTTCGCGGTCGGCAGGGGACGGGCTGTTGGCAACCAGTTCGATTTCGTACAGGCCTTCGACTTCGGCGGCGTGCGATAACGGCATATCGAGCAGGAGCGCGATGAACGCTAACACAATGTTTCGTTTCCAGCTTGCAGGGTTCATTGACATCCGGCGGTAGTTTGGGTGGCTCATAGTTTGACCCTCGCCTTGGCGTTTTCTCGCAAAGACAAGGGATTCCTGGCTAAGGCGGGGAGGCTGAGCGGTTGCCATAGTACAATATCGGGTATTTGCGATTTTACTTTAACGAGGATTTTTCATTGAGTACGCAACCGTCGGAACGCATGAATTACAAGAGTGCTGGCGTCGATATCGACGCGGGTAATGCATTGGTCGACCGCATCAAACCGATTGCGGCCAAAACCCGAACCGCAGGCGTCATGGCTGGCTTGGGTGGTTTCGGTTCATTGTTCGAATTGCCGCTGGATCGCTATGACAATCCGGTACTGGTATCCGGCACCGATGGGGTCGGTACCAAGCTCAAGCTGGCTGCGGAACTCGATATTCACGACACCATCGGCATCGATCTTGTTGCCATGTGCGTCAACGACATCGTCGTGCAAGGTGCCGAGCCTTTGTTTTTTCTGGATTATTTCGCCACCGGCAAGCTTCATGTCGACACCGCTGCCGCCGTCATCGCCGGTATAGGGCAAGGCTGCGAACAGGCGGGCGCGGCCTTGGTGGGTGGTGAAACAGCGGAGATGCCCGGCATGTACCAAGCGGGGGATTACGATTTGGCCGGTTTTTGCGTCGGCATCGTCGAGAAAAACCGCATCATCGACGGTAGCAACGTCAAGGTTGGCGACACGTTGATTGGCATCGCGTCGTCCGGCCCGCACTCCAACGGTTATTCGCTGATACGTAAAATCGTTGAACGCAGCGGCGCCAGCTTGAGCGATGCCTTCAATGGCAAGACACTGGGTGAAATCCTGCTGACGCCCACTCGAATTTATGTCAAGCCGCTGCTGAATTTACTCGCACAGGTCGATGTACACGCCATGGCGCATATCACGGGCGGTGGCATCACCGAAAATCTGCCCAGGGTGTTGCCCGAAAGTTTGAGTGCAAGCATCGATTTGTCATCATGGCAATTGCCCGATGTATTCATCTGGTTGCAGCAACAGGGCAATGTGTTGCGCGATGACATGCTGATGACCTTCAATTGCGGTATAGGCATGATCGTCTGCGTGGCTGCCGAAGATGCGGAGCGAACCCTGCAAATTCTGGCGGAACACGGCGAAACCGCAGTCACCATCGGTGGAATCGTTGAGCGCAATGGCGGTGCGCGTGTGGTTTATTTGCCTTAAATAACCCGGTTGCCAGTATTCAGCCGCCTATTCCTGACGTTTTGCGTCGCTTGTTTTTGACGCGGCGGATGTCGAGTTTGCGGCCTGCGAGGGTGGTTTCGCTCAGTAGTTGAAAAATGTCGGACGGCATGCCTTCGGGCAAGTCCACCAGCGTGTAATTTTCCCGAATATCGACATGCTGGAGGCGTTTACGTTCGACGCCTGCTTCATCGACCAGAACGGTAATCAGGGTATCGCGGTCGATGTGATGAATCCTGCCGACATCGAGGCGATAACGAACGTTAGAGCGAGGTAACGACGAAGCCGGGGTTAGCTCGGCGACCGGTTGCTCGTGCTTGTTGCTGCGGGGTTTGGCGTCGACGAGATGCGGCTGGCTCAGGTAAAGCAGCGCAGCAGCGCAATCGGCAGGGTCGAGGGCGAGCGCCTGGCTGGCCTGAAGAATCAGTTGGCGATGCGTGTCGAGATTTTCTTCAGCAAAGACGCGCTGCAAGCGTTGTTTGATTTTTTCGAATTTGCGCGAATGAAAATTCACCCCATGCAATTCTGTCATAACCGATCCTGGTCGATTTCGACATAAGCCTCATCACGTAAACGCCGCAGCCAGAGTTCGGTTTCTTCTTCGATTTTGCGTTTACGAATTTCGTCGCGGATTTTGTCTTTGCGGAATTGCTCGCTGTCATCCTGGGTTTGCCGTTCCTGCACCTGAATGATGTGCCAGCCGAACTGGGTTTGCACCGGTTGGCTGATTTCGTTGAGAGCCAGCCGGTTCATGGCCTCTTCGAACGGCGGCACCAAGGCGCCCGGCCCTACCCAATCGAGCGAACCGCCGTTGATGGCCGAGCCTTTGTCATCGGAGTGCGAACGCGCCATGCTGGCAAAATCATCGCCATCCACGATCCGTTCCCGCAAGGCCAGCAGGCGTTTTTGCGCTTCCTCGTCATCCACCAGTTCGTTGGTTTTGATCAAAATGTGGCGCACTCTGGATTTGGTGACGATGTGTTGAGAGCCGCCCTCGGTTTCCAGTATTTTGATGATGTGGAAGCCGCTGGGGCTGCGTATCGGATCGGATACGTCGCCTTGGGCCATGGTGGGAACGATGTCGGCAAACAGCGAGGGCATCTGGCTTGGTGTGCGCCAGCCCAGATCGCCGCCTTTCAGGGCGTGGTCGTCGCCTGACATGCTGATGGCAGTCTGGCGGAAATCCTTGCCGCTGCGCAGTTCGGCGACTACGTGTTCGGCGGTTTCGTGGGCCTTCTGGATGGCGTTCGACGCGGCGCCAGACGGTACGGAAATCAGGATGTGGCCAACGTGATATTTCGACAGGGCTGCGTCACCGGCTTTGCTCTGGGTTTCGAGGTAATGCGCCACTTCGGCGTCGGTGACCTTGACGCGGGCGCCGATTTCGCGCCCCCGAAGCTGGTTGATGATGATTTCGTTGCGCAGGTTGTCTTCGAAGGCTTTGTAGTCCATGCCCTGATTGCTTAACTCATCTTTGAAAGCCTCTACCGACATATTGTTGCGCCCGGCGATTTCGGCTACCGAATTGCGCAGGGTTTCATCGCTGACCTGAATGCCGGAACGGGCAGCCATCTGGCGCTGCAATTTGTCAACGATCATGCGCTCCAATACCTGCTTACGCAGGACGAATTCCGGCGGCATCATGGTGTTGTTGCCACGTAGCTTATTGGCGATGAGTGCGGTTTCCCGTGCCAGTTCGGATTCCAGAATCACATCGTCTTCAACGGTGGCCACGATGCGATCCAGCGTTTGTGACAGCGCCTGGGCACCATGCAGCGCCAGTAACAGCCAGATCAGAATACTCAGTGGCTTTGATTTGATCATAGTCATGATGGATCAGTGGTCGTCGAAATCGGTAGCTGGCCTGTAGCCGTTGAGGTTGCGTTGCAGGAACTGGTCGACCTTGTCGCCGAAACCGGTCAGGCCTTTCAGTTCCAGTTGCACGAAGAAGGCGGTTTCCGGTTGGGCATCGGGTGCGAAGAAGTTGGGGTTGAGCGCACCATTGATGAAACGACGGCCAATCACGCGCAAGCGCCAGCAACAGGTTTCCCGTTCCAGTCCGATGAAGCTTTCGGTGGTTTTGCTGAAATTGAGCGAGTATTGCCAGCGTCCCAAGCCATACCAGCCTGCGAGCAAGGGCCAGCGGAACGAGACATCGGTTTGCGAGATGGAGGTCGATAGCGCGGTCGGGCTGTCGAGTGGCGTACTGTCGCGAAAGCGGTAGCCAATGTCGAAAATCTGGTTGGGCTGATTGCGAAACTTCAACACTGCCATGCCGCGATTGATCGCATCGTGCTCTGGATCCCACTGGGCACCGGCCTGATACGACAGATGCCGCGTCAGTTGCCCGCTGAATTCGCTGATGAAGTGCGATACCTTGCTGGTGTGGTTTGGTGTATCGATCGATCGGGGGTTGTTTCTGTCGAACAAATCAACGGTCCTGTCCTGGAAATACACGATCTGACCCAGGCTGACCCGCAAGGGTTCCAAGCCGGTGGCTGCGTTGCGCAGGCTGGAGCTGGCCGCCAGTGTGATCTGGTTGGCGTCGGTGATTCTGTCCATGCCGCTGAAAACATTGGGCCGGAACAGGCTGAAATAGTTGGTATCGAATGCGGCAGTGTCGAAAACCGGAATATGGCTTTGATCCTTGCGCGGTATGTAAAGGTAAAACGCACGCGGCTCTAGGCTGTGAATGTACGGTGAACCACCAACCGAGGTTTCTCGCTCTAGGGTGACGCCGCTGTCGACCGAGAAAATCGGCAGGAAACGACTGATGCTGTCGGGCTGTCCAGCGACTAAATGATTACTCAACTGATACTGGGTGTAGTGGCCGGTGAGTTTGGGGATGACAAAACCGGCGGTCGCTTCCAACGGCATGCTGATCGACGGCGCGATGTTGATGCGTTGTCCATTGACCAGCGTGGTGTGCTGGAAATGCGAGAACTGGTTGTCCAGTGCCACAGCCAGTGGCATGTTGTCGAATTCATGGCCCAGGTTCAGCGCTACCCGTGGCAGCAGGGCGTAGGGCATGGAGGCATCGTCGATGGTTTTATCCACCGACTGGAAGTAGTGCATGCCGGCAGAAAACAGCATGTTGGGCCGGTTGTAGTTCATGAAGGCCGTGCTGGGCAGGAAACGGTCGGTCTGAAAGCCGAGGGCGTTGTTCAAATCGTTGAAATATTCCTTGTCCGACACATAATTCAGGTTGGTGTTGGTGTGCAGATGCTCGCTGAAGGTACTGATGTCACGAAAGCTGGCGGCATAACGGCTGTCGTTCCTGAGTTGGTCGTAAGGCAGCAGTTCGGCGTTGAACGCGCCTTGTGATGTTTCCGTCAGGTAACGAAACCGGTTGCGCAACATGCCGCCCCGCTGAGCCATGTAACGCGCGGTGATGGTGGTGTCGAAGTTGGGGGCGATGTTCCAGTAGAACGGCAGCGCTAGCTCGAGGCCGTTACGCTGGGTGTTGCCCCAGGTGGGTGTCAGAAAGCCGCTCAGGCGACGATTGTCGACCGGGAAGGAGATGTAGGGCGTGTAAAACACGGGTACACCCTTGAATTCCATCCAGGCGCCTTTGGCCGACCCTTGGCCGGATTCCCGGTTAATTTTGATGCGCGAGGCATGCATGATCCAGTCCTGATTGCCCGGTGGACAACTGGTGAAGGTGGCATCGTGATAACGCGACAGGGTTTTACTGTCGCGATAAACCGTATCGGCGGTACCGCGCATGGGGGCCGCAGGCAGAATGAATTGGGCACTTCTCAAACGGGCTTCGTCTCTGCCCAGGCTGAGTGATACCGATTCAGCCGATATGGCCAGTTGATTTTCGCTGTAAATGACATTGCCCTGGGCGTCCAGCGTGTCGGCTACCGTGTCGTAGCTGGCCTTGTCCGCCAGCAGATGCTGGTCGGCACGCCGCAGATTGACGTTGCCGGCAAAGCTCATGATTTCACCGTCGAACATTTCGGAGAAATCGGCGTAGACATTGGTTGTTGCGTCGTCGCGCACCTCTTTTGGCGTCATTTGAGGCCTTGGTTTTCTGCTCGCCCAGTTGGAACAACTCTGCCAAGGGTCGTGGTCGAATTCCGAGCGCAACACTTCGAAGACTCGTTCCTGGCGGTGATTGAACGTAGGTGTCAACCAAAAAGTGCTGGGCACGGAGTCCGCCATGATTTGCGCTTCGCCTTTAGGGTCTGGCCCGACGAGATTACAGTTCCATTGGGTTTTCTCATCGCCCGCTTTGCAGGTCCAGCCGGTATTTTTGACCGCCGCCTGTGGCATCGCGGCGGGAGCTGTGATTTTTTCAACCACGGGCTGCTGGTTTTCCGCCATCCTGACCCGTATTTTCTGTCTGTCTGCGGGCCTGCCGCCTTCGGGGACTTCGGCGACCTGCGGTGTTGCTTGAGGTGTTGGCGGTGTGGTGGTTGGTTTTACAGGCTGTGTCGCTGGTGACGCCGGTGCTTGTGCTGTCGCGGGCGCTGGTGTTGTGGCCGTGCCGGGTTGGGGTTGCTGTGAGCGAGTTTGTGGTTGTGGCGGTGGTGTTTGTGCTTGAGCCTGGGGGGATTGGCTTGGGTTCAGGCAAGTCCATTCGCCATTTTTGCCTTGCTCGCAATTCCATGTCGCATTGTTTGCGGCAAGCGCCAGTTCGGTGAACGATATCAGCGCCAGGCAGGTGGCATAGGCGCTAAATTTCATGGCGGAGCAGGCCGTTGAGCTGACTAAACGACGGGTTTGGCGCATACGACGTTATTTCCAACCATATCCATTAGTGCAAGGGAAATCGAATAAAATGGCGGGCATTTTACCTTAAGCCAGCTTTTCAAATTAACAAATAATGTATTTGCCTGACTCAGATCGCCGCGCCGCTGCGCTTATCGATTGGTTGCAAACCGATCTTGGATTGCCTGTTCAGACGCTGGAACCTGCCTCCAGCGACGCCAGCTTTCGGCGTTATTTTCGGGTGGGCCTTGACGATGGCTTTCGCATCGTCATGGATGCGCCGCCCGACAGGGAAAATATCCGTCCGTTCGTTCGTATCGCCAGCCATCTGAAACAGGTCGGTATCAATACGCCGACGATATACGCCGAAAACAGCGACGACGGTTTCTTGTTGTTGGAAGATTTCGGCTCCGATGTGTTTCTGGATTGCCTGAACGATAACAACGCTGAGGCGCTGTATCGTCAGGCGCTTGCCTGTCTGCTGCAATTGCAAACCACATTGACGCCATCGAGCTGCCCGCTTCCGGTTTACGACGACGCCTTGTTGCAGCGCGAGCTGGATATTTTTTACGACTGGTTTCTGGAAAAGCTGCTGGGTATCGTCATGCCGGATGCGATGCGTCGTGAGCTGGATCGCGGCCTGATCGAATCGGCACTGGAACAGCCTCGGGTATTCGTGCATCGGGATTTCCACAGTCGCAACCTGATGGTTGTGACCGATAACATGCTGGGCGTCATTGATTTTCAGGATGCCGTCATCGGGCCGATCAGTTATGACCTGGTTTCGTTGTTGCGTGATTGCTACGTTGCCTGGCCTAGCGAACGAGTAGCTAAATGGCGTTCGCAGCATTATCAGAGCCTCGTCGATGCCGGTCTTTTGGCGGTTACTGCCCCCGTGTTCGATCGCTGGTTCGACTGGATGGGTTTACAGCGCCACCTCAAAGCCATCGGCATTTTTGCCCGCCTGCATTTGCGCGACGACAAATCAAGTTATCTTGCCGACATTCCCAGAACCTTGGCTTATGTCAACCAGGTTTGCGCGGCCTATCCGGCTTTGGAAGAAGTTCATGGCTTCCTGCGTCGCCAGATTTTGCCGGTTTACCAGGCCAGCCTGTGAAAGCCATGATACTGGCGGCCGGTCGTGGTGAACGCATGCGGCCCTTGACCGACGTCACCCCCAAGCCGTTACTGAAAGTTGGCGGCAAAGCCTTGATCGAATACAGCCTAGAGAATCTTGCTGACGCAGGTTTCTGCGATGTGATTGTCAACATTGCCTATCTTGGCTGGCAAATCCGCGAATTCTGTGGGGATGGCAGTCGATGGGATTTGTCGATCCAATACTCGGACGAAGGCGAATCGGCACTGGAAACCGCCGGCGGCATTGTCAAAGCATTACCCATGCTGAGTGCCCAAGCCTTTCTCGTCATCAATGCCGATGTGATTTGCGATTATCCGCTGGCGCATTTGCGCAATGTCGAATTCGATCTGGCCCATCTGGTGATGATACATAATCCGCCCCATCATCCGGCCGGTGATTTCAGTCTGGATACCGACGGGCAGCTTGGCCAAGGCGGCGAGCGATCACTGACATTCAGCGGCATTGGTCTTTATCGTCCGGCGATGTTCGACGGTATTGCCGTCAAGCCGCTCAAGCTGCGACCGGTTCTCGATCGCGCCATAGCTCAAAAGCGGGTGTCGGGCGAATGTTACGACGGCGTGTGGCTGGATGTGGGAACGCCGCAGCGCTTGCAGTCGCTGGCAACGGGCATGAAGCTGTGATGATTGGGCGAGGCACGCAGAGCGTGCTAGGCACTACGCATATTGCAGCCTGTTAGAATTGCAATGGTAGAGAAACATCAGGAGAGCAGGAATGACCGATGAAGAACTCAAAACGCTGGTGTTCCCAAATTTACCGCAACTGCAAACAGTACGGCGCCCTCGCATCCTTCCACATCCATGACGACGCCAGGGAAGCCACCTTGCTTTCGTACTGCAACGCAGCGGCAACGTGTTACACACGCAAAGCGGCGAACACCTGACGGTGCTTTAAAGCATCGGGCCAGCATTAGCCACCATGAAAAACTTGCAACGAATCGGTTTATTTGGATTTTCTGCCGTTTTCGACGTAATCGCCCCCAAAATTGAAGAGGTATACATTGGACAAGCACGAAGCTGTATCAAAATCAACCGGATACGAAGCCGGTTGGGAAAAGGATGTTCTGGAGCGCTTGGCGTTTGCCGCGATCAACGAACAAAAAACCGCGCGGCGCTGGGGCATTTTTTTCAAAATGCTGACATTTGCCTATCTGGCAGTTATTTTGTGGATCATCGCTTTGCCCACCATCGAGAGCGATATGGTCGCCAACAAACCCCATATTGCCG
>Ga0207951_101007_pt1 | contig 11489 bp, 9 predicted proteins | sample Subbio12Aug_8Bad_FD_184830 | JGI IMG/M metagenome (GOLD analysis project Ga0207951, IMG submission 184830) | Serpentinite rock and fluid subsurface biosphere microbial communities from McLaughlin Reserve, California, USA - CR12Aug_8Bad (SPAdes) | ecosystem: Environmental > Terrestrial > Deep... | reverse complement strand
GCACCAAGGCGTCGAGCTGCTGCCACAGATCGACGTTTTTGACCGGTTGGCGCGCCGCCGTCTTCCAGCCCTTGGCCTTCCAGCCCGGCAGCCATTCGGTGATGCCTTTGCGCACGTACTCGCTGTCGAGCCACAGGGTGACGCGGCAGGGGCGCTTGAGGGCTTGCAAGGCTTGGATCACGGCGGTGAGCTCCATGCGGTTGTTGGTGGTCTGCGCTTCGCCGCCGTACAGCTCTTTGACCGCGGCCTCGCTGCGCAGCAACACGCCCCAACCGCCCGGTCCGGGGTTGCCCTTGCAGGCGCCATCGGTGTAGATGACCACGCTGTTCATGCGGGCGATTGGCCTTCGCCATCCAGCTGGGCCGCGCTGGCCTGACGGGCCACCGCCACCTGCTCGGCCGCGACCCGCTTGGGCCTCCAGGCCGGCCCCAGCAAACGCAGCCCACGCACCCGCTTGACGGCCACCATGCAGTAGGCGTTGCCCAAAATAGGCCAGTAGCGCGCCCCGGCCCGCTCCATCCAACTGCAACGCTGCAACCAGAGCTCAGACTGCAGCGCCGGCCGGTAACAGCCCATGCGGCACGACTCGACTTCCAGCCCCAGCAGTTGCAGCCAGTCGCGCAACCGGCGGTGGCCGATGAACTCGCCGGCTTCGGGCAGGAACGGCCGCGCCCAGCGCGAGCGCTTGAGCCCGACGCGCGCCAACAGGCGCGCCCGCAGCTGGCCCCAGCCCCACAGGCTCCACGGGCTCAGGCCACAGACCACCAAGCGGCCTTCGGGCAGCAAGACCCGCTGCACCTCGCGCAGCACGGCATGCGGGTCGGCGCTGAACTCGAGCGTGTGCGGCAGGACGACCAAATCGAGCGTGTTTTCCGCAAAGGGCAGCGCCGCCGCGTGCGTCACCAAGGCCACGCGTGCGCTGCAGAGTGGCAGCGGGGCGCCCTCATGGCCGCACTCGGACCGGCTCTGCCACGCCGAGGCCATCGACGGCTCGAGCACCGCCAGCCAGCGCTTGGGCATGCGGTTGGCGCGCAAGGCATCGAGCTGCGGCAAGCCCAGTTGCAGGGCGTGGTAGCCAAAGCAGTCGGTCACCGCCTCATCAAAGCGCTCCTGCTCCCACGCCAGCAAGTAGCGCCCGGCCACGCTCGCCAGCCACGCGGCCAGCTGCTGGCCGTCGGCATCCGACGCGACCAGTGGTGGCGGCGGCGGGTCAGAGGTCAACGGCTTCATCGGCCACAGGCGACTGCGCCAGCACGGCCGCACGGATCATTTCGCGCATCGCTTTTTTCTCGGGAAAGCTCAGCGTGCGCCCCAGCCCCCGCCGCACCCGCAGCAGCAGGTGGCGGTCGGTCTCGGGCGGCACGCCATGGCTGTTTTGCATTTCTTCGTACAGGTCGAGCCGCGCATGCGGGGTTTCTTCGCGCCACCACTCGTCGATCACCTGCTGCACCTGCTCGAGCCACGCGCCATCGGGCTGCTGGTCGGCATGGGCTGGCTCGGCCAAGGCGAAGCCGTGCTCGGGCTCGTGTTCGTGTTCGGGTTCGCGTTCGAACTCGCGCCTTTCGGCCGGCTGCATGCGGTTGGGGGCATAGCCCAAGCCCTCAGACTGCCCGTGACTCAGGGCCGCCCAAGCGGCCTCGTTGAGGCTGACGCGGCGATCGGCTTGCATCAGCAGCCGCGCCCAGCTCGGGTCCTGGCCCATCAGCAGGCCGAAGTCCTGCGCCGAGGCGTCGGTCACCATCACCACCTTGAGGCCGCGCCACTGCGCTTCGTCGATGTAGGGGATGAGGCGTTCGTCGTCGCTGGCCAGCAGCGCCATGGCGCAGCCGCCGCGGCTGGCCAGTTGCGTCAGCTCCAAACCCAACGCGCGCACCAGCGCGGCGCCGCCGTCGCTGGCGTGGGCCGGCACCATGCGCAGCACCACGTCGTCGCACAGCTCGCTGGGTTGCTGGTCGGTGTAGAGGTAGCTGCGCAACACGGCCGCTTCGGCACCACAGTGCCGCGCCAATTGCGAGAACACCGCTTGATACAAGCCCCGATGCAGCGCCTCGCTGGGTGGGTTGGGCTGCTGCTTGGCCAGCCAGAGCAGGTAGCGTTCGTCGATGAGCGCCACCGCCACGCCGAGTTCGGCTCTGGAACCGGCGCCGTATGCAGGGCGCATCGACGGTCTTTTGTTTAAGTGAAATTTGGTTTTCATAGCGGCCCAGTTAATGCAATAAAGTAAAAAAGGCCCGGATCGGGCCATCCGCTTGGGCATCAGCCCAGTGATTTTGGCACGAAAGCGGGCTAAAGGTTCCGCAACTGCGCGCGGAGGCGCTTAGGGGCCGCTGGGCGCGGGGGCTGCCGGGGCGCCTTGTGCGCCTTGTGCAGCCGGGACAGCCGGTGCAGTCAAGAGCCACTCGATGCGCTGCTGCGCTGCAGCGGCCAGCTCGGCCTCGCCGCGGCGCTGCGCCATGTCCACTTGCAAGCGCAGCCACGCCAGCAGCGGCCGGCGCCAGCCTTGCTCGGAGGCCGTCTGCACCGCCAGCGCCAGCGCCTCGGGGTCGAGCCGCTGCGCGCGCAGCCAGACGCTGGCCGCCACCAAGCGCGCCAGCGGGTCGTCGATGGCGCGCAGCAGCGCCACGGCTTCGCCAGCGGCGGCGGGCTCGAGCAAACGCCGCGCCGTCGGCCGGTGGGCGCTCGGTAGCCGCTCGAGGTCGGCGGCCTGCGCCTGCCCGAGCAGGTAGCGGGCATAGGCTTGCTCGGCCGCGCCGGCGCGGGGCAGCATGGGCTGCGCCGCCTCGCAGCGCTCGGCCAGATCGAGGGCCGCCTGGGCCACGGCACAGCGGCTCAGGGCCAAGCGCGCCATCTGGTCGGCGCGCGCGGTGCGCTGGGCGGCCTCGAGGGCGCGCTGCCACTCGAGCTCGGCCACCCGCTGGCGGCCCTCTAGGTCGGCCCGAATGGCACGCTGCTGCGCCCCGTGGGCTTCGATCTGCCAATCGGGCACGCGCGGCCCGGCGGCACAGCCCGCCAGCAGCCACACCAGCAGCCCCAGCATGGCCCACAAGCCAAGCGGGCGGCCCACGGCTTGGGTTGGGCCTGCCAAGGTTAAAACGTGTGTAGGCATCAGAGGCTCAGAGTCAATAGTGCGTGTTTGGGTGCGTCAAGGCGGGCATGAACGATTGCCTCTGAGCCTCTTAGGGCACCCTCAATTCGGTGTCGCGGGCCAGCGGCCAGCGGCGGTTGAGGTCGCTGAGCAGGGCGTCGATGCGGCGCAAATTGGCCTCCACCTCGACGCGCAACTGGTCCAGATCGACGGTGGCGGCGCGCGTGTTTTGCGCGATGCCTTGGGCCTCGACCAGCACCGCATCGACCTTTTTCAGCGACTGGCGGGCATCGGCCAACAAGCCTTCGATCTGGCGCACCGCCGCTTGGGTGTCGGTCATCAGCCCGTCGGCGCCGAACACGCGCTGGTCGGCGTTGCCCACCAGCGACTCGGCGCGTGCGGCCACCGCCTCGAGCCGGCGCAGCAAGGCGTTGCTCTCGTCGATCACTTGCATAAAGCGCGCGCGGTCGTCGGGGTTGCCCACCAGCAGCCCCAGCGCGCCTTGCGGCCCGGTGAGGGTTTCGCTGGCCCGCTGCACGTTGCGCAAGCTGGCGTTGAGCGGCGCCTGCTCGGCGGTCATGCCCTGAAGGTTGTGCATTAGGTCGCGAATCTGAATCACGATGCGGGGCAAATCGGCCATGGCGTCGCCCTTGAGCACCGTGCGCTCGGCGCCGTCGGGCAACGGCGGGTCTTCCATGACGCCGGTGAAGGCGCGCAAACGGGTCGCGCCCACGAGGCTGCGCTCGAGGGTGAAGACGCTGCTTTCGCGCAACCAGCGCGCCTCGCTGCTGCGCACATCGACCCAGATGCGCACGCTGCCGTCGTCGCCCAGCCCGACGCGGCGCACGCGCCCGATCGGAAAGCCCGAGAACGTCAAATCCATGCCGATCGACACCCCCTCGGAGTCGTCGGCGATCAGCACCAGCTCTTGGGTGGGCTCAAAAGCACCGCGTGCGTACAGCAAAAACGCGGCCGAGCCCAGCAGCAGCGCCAGCAGCAGCGCCAGCAGCACCGCGGCCTTGAACTCGACGTGCTGCACGCGCGCCTGGCGGATGGTGCGTTCGACGGTGTCGGTGTCTTCGGTGCTCATGGGTTCAGGCGTAGTTGCCCAGCAAGGAAACCAGCTGAATCAGCAGCAAGGCCATGAACAGGCGCATCAGGAGCTGCAGTTCGGTGCTGGCCCGCTGCCCGGGATCGACCGGATCGTACAGGCTCGAAGCCAGCGGCACCAGCGCCACCGTGAGGGCAAAGAAAAAAGTTTTGAAGGCGAAGATCAGCGTCACCTCGGGGCTGAATACGCGCCCGACCAGGTGCAGGTAGGCGTCGATGGCCCAAGGGCTGAGGCCGTAGATGTTCAGGTAAGCCAACAGCAGCGACACCAGCGCGCTCAGGGCCACGAGCGTGAACACGGCAAAGATACCAGCCAGCGCCCGCGGCAACACCAGCCAGTGCAGGGCGTCTTTGCCCTCGGCTTGCAACTGCTCGAACACCCCTTGGCGGCGCAGGCTCAAAATTTCGCCGGCCTGCCCGATGCTGCAGCGCAAGGCCACGAACAAGGCCGCCGCCAGCGGGATGAGCTCGAGCACCAGCACCCGCACCACCATCTCGACCGCGTACTGCGACAGCCCCATGCCGGTGGCCGTGACGACCACGATGCGGATCAGCACCACGCCAAACAGCGCCGACAAGGCGATGAACCACAGCAGCACCGGCGCCGTGGCCTGATAGACGTGTGTGGCCAGCACCGGCCAGCGCTGCCGGCTGTAGCTCGAGGGCGACAGCGCCAACACCAGAATCACCGCCCCCAAGTGGACGATGCGCCACCAGTTCAGGCACCAACGCCCGAGCCCGCGAGCCAAGCCCACCAGCAACGCGAAAAATTGCACCAGCCACACCATGGTCGGATCTTAACGTGGTGCGCTGGCGCAGACCGCAGCGGCGCCCGATCGCCATTGAGCCTCTTAGAGGGTGTCGCCGTGTTCGTCGAGCAAGCGCAGCCGGCGGCTGAGGGTGGCGCGGGTCTGGCGGCGCGACAACAGCTTGGCCTGCGCGGCGGGCGGAAAATCGGTGAACTGGATCAGGCCGCGCAGAATCAGGATGTCGATCAGGTCTTCGGTGACGCGCGCCAAGCCGCTGTCTGATTCGGCCAGTTGGCGCTGGCCCTGCTGGTCTGCCTGCTGCGGCGGCACCGGGTCTTCGTCGGGCAGCAGCGCGGGATGCGGGCTCATGGGCGCACCCCGGGCGCGTCGGCCGGCAAGCTGCTTTGCAGCCGCAGCACCAATTGCACGCGGTCACGCACGCTCAGCTTGTCAAAAATGGCCCCCAAGTGGGCCTTGACGGTGCGCTCCGAGATGTACAACTGCTCGGCCACTTCTTTGTTGCTCTTACCCAAGGCCACGGCGCGCGCCACTTGCGCCTCGCGCTCCGACAGGGCCGACAAATCGCAACCCGCGCCGTTGCCCGAACCCGGGTGGCGCTGCACCAGCTCGCGCGTCGCGGCCACCAGGCGCTGCACCAAGCTGGGCCCGACCCACAGCCCGCCGTGCACCACCACCTGCTCGACTTCGCGCAGCAGCGCAGGCACGGCCTGCACATGGCAGTAGCCGCGGGCACCGGCATCGAGCGCGCGCAAGCCTTCGGCGTCTTCGGGCACGCTGCTGAGCACCACCACCAAGCAACCGGGGCGCTGCACCAACAATTCAGCGATGCGCTCCGGCCACTGCGGCTGGCTCACCGGCATCCAGACCGTATCGCCCGGGCGCACCAGCGCCAGCAAATGGCTCCAAGTCACCCAGCGCCCCTCGGCAAAAGCCTGCACCCAGCGCTCGGAGGGCGTCGGCAAAGCCCCGTTGGCGGCGGCGGAATGGACCAAAAAATAGGCTTGGCTCATGCGGATCCCTAGCGTATGGTGTCAGCGTTCGGAAAGGGCATTTTCTTTGGCCCGCAACACGGGCTTGAGCAGATAGCTCAAAATCGTGCGCTTGCCAGTCAGGATATCAACTTGCGCCACCATGCCGGGGATGACCGGCAGGCCTGCCCCCAGCGTCGCTTGGCGGGTGCGCAGGCGCACGATGAAAAAGGCGTTGCCCTGCTCGTCGATCACGGTGTCGGCGCCGATGTGCACGACATCGGCTCGCAGGCCGCCATAAATGGCGAAGTCGTAGGCGGTGAACTTGACCATCGCCTCGAGGCCGGGGCGCAGGAAGCCGATGTCGCGCGGCGCGATGCGCGCTTCCAGAATCAGGGCGTCATCCAGCGGCACGATTTCCACCACCTCGCGCCCGGGTTGCACCACCGCGCCCAAGGTGTTGACGTGCAAGCGGCTGACCGTGCCGCGCAGGGGCGAGCGGATGTCGGCCCGCACCACCCGGTCTTCGAGCGCGCGCCCGCCCTCGACCAAGGCGGACAGGCGGCTCATGGTGTCGGAGAGTTCGGCGCTCATCTGGTTGCGCGCCGTCAGCTGCACTTCTTCGATGCGCCGCTGGGCCTCGGTGATGGCGGCCTGCACGCGCGAGATCTGTGCCGCCGCTTGGTCGCGCTCACCCACCAGACGCGAGACCTGCTGCTCCAAGCGCAGCACCTCGACTTCGGACACCGCCCCACTGCCCACCAGCGGGCGCGTGGCGGCCAGCTCGCGCTGCACTAGGCTCAGGCTGCTGGCGGCCGAGTCGCGCCGCGATTGGGCCTCGGTGAGCTCTTGCCGGCGCTGCAGCAACTGGCTCTGGGTGATGGAAATCTGGGCGCTGATCTCGGCCCGGCGCGACTCGAACAGGCTGCGCTCTTGGGCCACGATGGCCGGCGCCTCGCGCTCCAACTCCACAGACGGGTTGAAGCCGCGGCCTTGGATGAGCGCGCGCAAGCGCTCGGCCCGGGCTTCGAGCGCCATTTGCGAAACCCGGGTTTCGCCCAAGTTGGCCGCAAAACGCGTCGGATCCACGCGCAGCAGCACCTGATCGGCCTCCACCACCTGGCCTTCGCGCACCAAGATTTCATTCACCACCCCGCCATCGACGCTTTGCACGATCTGCACCTGCTGGCTGGGCACCACCCGGCCTTCGCCGCGGGTCACCTGATCGACCTTGGCCACCGAAGCCCACAACACCAGCAGCAGCACCAGCACGGCGCTCCAGCGCAACAGGCGGCGCGCGCGCAGGGGCTCTTGTTGCAACTGGGCCCAATCGGCGTCTGCGGCCCAGTCGAGCGCGTCGCCAGCGGGCGCGTCGTCGCGCGCCAGCCGCTGCGCCACCTTGCCAAACAAGGGGTTGCCCACGCGCTCACCGGCCTTGGTCGCTTGACCGATGCGCTCAAAGGTTTTTTGCTCGAGGTCGCTCATCACGCCGCCTTTCCGATTCGACCTTGGCGCAGCGCCTGAATCACCTGCTCTTTGGGGCCATCGGCGACGATGCGGCCTGCGTCCATGACGATGATGCGTTCGACCAGATCGAGCAAAGAAGTTCGATGGCTCACCAGCACCACGGTCTTGCCGGCCACAAACTGCTGCAGGCGTTTTTTGATGTCCTCCTCGCTCGAGTGGTCCATCGAGGAGGTGGGCTCATCGAGCAGCAGAATGGACGGGTCGTTGATCACCGCGCGGGCGATCGCCACCCCCTGGCGCTGGCCGCCCGAGAGCGATTCGCCGCGCTCCCCGACGAGCATGTCGAAACCCTCGGGTTGCTGGTTGACCAGGTCCACGATGCCGCTGAGGGTGGCGGCCTTGAGCACGTCGGCGTCGTCGGCCAGCGGCGCGCCCAGCGTGATGTTGTCGCGCAAGCTGCCGTAAAACAGCATCACGTCTTGCTGCACGTAGCCGATGTGGCGGCGCAGCTCGGCCGGGTCGAGCTGGCGCAAGTCGATGCCGTCGATCAGCACCGCGCCGCTGGTGGGCCGGTACAGGCCGAGGATGAGCTTTTCCAGCGTCGTTTTGCCCGAGCCGATGCGCCCCAGAATGGCCACGCGCTCGCCGGCTTTGAGGCGAAAACTGACGTTGCGCAGCGAGGCGTTGCTCTGGCCGGGGTAGTTGAACGAGACGTCTTTGAACTCGATCGCGCCCTCAATTCGGCCGCGGGTGATGAAGTTGGCGCCGTCGGGGCGCTCCACTTCGCGCTGCATCACCTCTTCGAGCGAGCTCAGGGCGGTGGAAGCGGTGTGGTACTGCACCAGCAATCCGGCCACCTGGCCGATGGGCGCCATGGCGCGCGAGGCCAGCATCGAGCAGGCGATGAGCCCGCCCATGGTGAGCTCGCGCGCACCGATCAGATAGACCCCCAGGATGACGATGGCGATCGTGACCGACCCTTGCACAAAGGCCGCCGTGTGGCCGGAACTGGCCGAGAGCAGCCGCAGCTGCGCCCCAACCCGCGCCAGCAGGGCGGCGCTTTGTTCCCATTTGCGCTGGATCGGGGCTTCGGCGGCCAGTGCTTTGAGGGTCTCGAAACCGACCAAGCCCTCGATCAGGGTGGCGTTGCGCTGCGCACTGGCGCGGTAGGTGGTTTCGGTGAGCGTGTGCATGCGCCCTTGCACGGCCAGCGCGTAGAGCAGCAACACCGCCGCGCCGATGAACAAGGGGATCAGCATCATGGGCGCGATCCAGCCGATCACGAGGAAGAAGATCAGCGCAAAGGGCAGGTCGATAAAAGCCACCACGGTGGCCGAGCCGATGAAGTCGCGCACCGACTCGAAGGCGCGCAAATTGGCGGCGAAGGAGCCGGCCGAGGCCGGGCGCTGCTCCATGCGCATGCCCAGCACGCGCTCCATGATGAAGGCCGACAGCTTGACGTCGGCGCGGCTGCTGGCCAAGTCCACGAAGCGGCTGCGCATGACCTTGAGCATCAGGTCGCCCAGCACGATGATGGCGATGCCGGCCGAGAGCACCCACAGGGTGTCAAAGGCCTGGTTGGGCACCACGCGGTCATAGACGTTCATCATGAACAGCGGCATCGCCACCGCGAACAGATTGGTCAAGAACGCCGCCAGCAGCACGTCGCGGTACAGGCGCCGGTTTTCGGCGATCACGCCCCAAAACCAGTGTTCGCCGCGCACCGCTTTGACCGCTGGGGTGCGCGCGTCGTAGCGGGTGCGCGGCCGGGCGTAGAGGGCGCGGCCGCTGTAGCGGGCCTCGAGCTGAGCCGTGGGCAGATCGACCGCGGCCTCGCCCAGCTCGGGGAAAATCACGCGCACGCTGGCCCCGTCGGCGCTGCGCTCGAGCAACACGCAGGCCGACTGCTCATCGAGCAGCAGCACCACCGGCAGCAGCTCGGCGCGCAGTTTGGCGATGGGCTGACGCACCAGCTTGCTGCTCAGGCCAGCGCGGTGCGCGGCGCGCTCAAACAGCGACGGCGTCAGCCGCCCGTCAGGCGTGGGCAGGCCAGCCAAGGCGCCGTCGCGCGTCAGCGCCTGCCCGTGTAGGCGCGCCAACACGATCAGGCAGTGCAACAAATCGTCGCGCTCAGGCGCTGCCGGCTGAGCTGGCAGCGGCAGGTCGGTGTCTGGGGTCATTTCCACTCCGTGAGGGCTTTGGCATATCGGCATCCCTGACGCCGACCACCGCGAAGCTTGCAGTCCTTGACTTCAATCGAGCTGCAGTGTAGCGCAAAACGGAGGCTATTGATAAAAACGCAATCTGGCGCCCGGCCGCCAGAAGCCACTGCAGCGCCCCCTTGGGGGGCAGCGAGCGCAGCGAGCGTGGGGGCAGTTTCATTTCAGAGGCTGAGAGGCAATTGGGCGTGCCCGAAAGGGCGCCCCAAGGCGCCGCCGGCAAGGCGCAAAGCGCAGCCGTAGCCCGCGCTACGGCGAGCATTTGCAACGCCGCAGGCGGTGTTTTGGGGAGTCAAGGCGGGCATGACCGATTGCCTCTCAGCCTCTCAGTTGGCCATCTGCGCGGCCGGGTCTTCGCTCTCGACGACCTGCTGCGCCCAGAGCCGCAGCTTGCGCGTGTCGGCGCGCAAAACCTGTTGCTTGACGGCCAAAATCTGGCTCGGGTGCATGGAAAAGCTGCGCAACCCCAGGCCCAGCAGCAGCCGCGTCATGGTCGGGTCGCCGGCCATTTCGCCGCACACGCTCACCGGTTTGCCTTGGGCGCGGCATTCGGCGATGGTGCCCGCCACCAACTGCAGCACCGCCGGGTGCAGCGGGTCGTACAGGTGCGCCACGCTCTCATCGACGCGGTCGATGGCCAGCGTGTACTGGATCAGATCATTGGTGCCGATCGAGAAAAAATCGAAGTGCTTCATGAACAGCCGCAACGCCAAGGCCGCGGCCGGGATTTCGATCATCGCGCCCAAGCGCACCGGCCCATGCACGGCCGCGCTCACATCGAGCTGCGCCCGTGCCTTGGCCAGCAGCGCCTTGACCTGCTGCACCTCGCGCAGGTGCGCCAGCATCGGGATCAACAAATTGACCTTGCCGTGCGCGGCCGCGCGCAGCACCGCGCGCAACTGCGTCAAGAACATGGCCGGCTCCGACAGGCTCCAGCGGATCGCGCGCAGCCCCAGCGCCGGGTTGAGGTGTTCGTCGATGCGGCTGCGGTCGAGCGGCTTATCGGCCCCCACATCGACGCTGCGGATGGTCACCGGCAGCCCGTGCATGCCCTCGACCGTGGCGCGGTAGGCCTCGTACTGCTCGTCTTCGTCGGGCAACTGGCCGTGGGCGCGGCCCATGAACAAAAATTCGGTGCGAAACAGCCCCACCCCCACGGCGCTCACGGCCAGCGCCGGCAGCGTGTCCGAGGGCTGCTCGATGTTGGCCAGCAATTCCACGCGCTCGCCGTCGAGTGTCACGGCCGGGGTGTTTTTGATGCGCCCCAGCCGCTGGCGCTCGACTTCGCCCTGGCGCTGCTTGAAGCCGTACTCGGCCAGCACGATGTCGGAGGGGTTGACGATCAGCAGCCCGGCGTCACCGTCGATCACCACCCAGTCGTCTTGGCGCACCAATAGACTGGCGCTGCGCGCGCCCACCACCGCCGGGATGTCCATGCTGCGCGCCACGATCGCCGTGTGGCTGGTTTTGCCCCCGACGTCGGTGACGAAGCCCACAAACACGCTGTGCTTGAACTGCAACGTATCGGCCGGCGAGAGGTCGTGCGCCACCAGCACCAGCGGGTCTTTGGCGTTTTGGCTGACCATCTGCGCCGCCGTGGCGGGCAGCCCCACGGCCATCGGCGAGACCGAACCGCGCATGTGCTGCAGCATGCGCTCGACCAACTGCTCAAAATCGGCCTTGCGCTCGCGCAGGTAGGGGTCTTGCATCTCGTCAAACTGCTTGACCACCAGCTCCAGCTGTGCCGTCAGCGCCCATTCGGCGTTGTAGCGCCGCTCTTGCACCCAGTGCGCCACGCCTTCTTGCAACTGCACGTCTTGCAGCAGCATCAGGTGCACGTCGAGCAAGGCCGTGAGTTCGGGGTGCGCTT
>Ga0207951_101006_pt1 | contig 11498 bp, 7 predicted proteins | sample Subbio12Aug_8Bad_FD_184830 | JGI IMG/M metagenome (GOLD analysis project Ga0207951, IMG submission 184830) | Serpentinite rock and fluid subsurface biosphere microbial communities from McLaughlin Reserve, California, USA - CR12Aug_8Bad (SPAdes) | ecosystem: Environmental > Terrestrial > Deep... | reverse complement strand
AGGACGATCATCGGGTCTTTGCCGTGCATGATGACGTTGCCGGCGCGGATTTCTTGGGCGATTTTCATGGTGGGTGCGCAGATGCGGGGGGTGCAAAAGTAAAACAGCGCATTCTACCTTTTCCCGGCTACAAAGAGCAGCGCTACAAAGCGCAGCATCCGTCTAGCGGCTGGCGTGCTGCAAGCGCAACTTGGCCCGGGGTTGGGTGGCTGGCGCTGCGGCGGGTTCGGCTGACGCACTGGCCGCATTTGCATCGAGCTTAAAGCCGCGCACCAGCGCGCTCAAGTGCTCGGCTTGGCTCTGTAGGGAGGCGGCGGCAGCGGCGCTCTCTTCGACCAGCGCCGCGTTTTGCTGCGTCACCTGATCGAGCTGCTGCACCGCCTCGCCCACTTGCGTGATGCCTTCGGACTGCTCGTGGCTGGCAGCGCTGATCTCGGCAATCAGGTCGGTCACGCGTTGCACTTGGTTCACGATCTCGCTCACGCTCTGGCCGGCTGCCGCCACCTGTTGCGTGCCCGCACCCACCTTTTCGACGCTGGTGCCAATCAGGGTCTTGATCTCTTTGGCCGCCTGCGCGCTGCGCCCAGCCAAACTGCGCACCTCGCTGGCCACCACGGCAAAACCGCGCCCCTGCTCGCCCGCGCGCGCCGCTTCCACCGCGGCGTTGAGCGCCAAAATGTTGGTCTGAAACGCGATGCCGTCGATGACGTTGATGATGTCGGCAATTTTTTTGCTGCTGGCGGCAATCTCGTCCATGGTGCCCACCACCTGCGCCACCACGGCGCCGCCGCGTTGGGCTGCGGCACTGGCACCGCTGGCGATCTGGCTGGCCGAGCGTGCAGTTTCAGCGTTTTGCTTCACGGTTGCGGTGAGCTGCTCCATGCTGGCCGCGGTTTGTTCGAGGTTCGAGGCCTGGGTTTCGGTGCGGCTGGACAAATCGGCGTTGCCGCTGGCGATTTGGGCCGAGCCGGTGACAATGGCGTCGGCGCTCTGGCGCACCCGGGTCACCACTTGGGCTAGGCTGGTGTTCATGGCCGACAGCGCGCGCAGCAAATCGGCGCATTCGTCGCGCCCACTGGCTTCAATGCGCGTCGTCAAATCGCCCGCCGCCACGGTTTGCGCCAGAGCCACGGCTTTTTGGAGCGGGCGGGTGATTGAGCGCGTGATGGCCCAAGCCAAACCAGCCCCAAGCAGCAGCGCAAGCAGGGTGCCGCCTAACATGAGCGCAACCATTCCAGTGAATATGGCGGCACTGCTGCTGTATTTGCTGTGCGCTTGTTGCGATTGGAGTTCGATCAGGGCAATGATGGCCTGCGTTACCTGCTCGGCCAAAGAGTCGAGCTGCTCGCGGTAAATGGACTCTGCAGCGTCCCAGCGCCCTGCTTGCGCGGCTTCCATGATCGGGATCAGGCCCCGGCTAAGGTAGGCACGCCGCGCCTGCGCAAAAATTTCAGCTAGCTGCGTTTCAGTGGCATCGAGCCCCTTGCTGCTGTAAGCCTGCCATGCCTGATCGATCTGGGACCGGTTGCTGGCAAACTCGCTCAGCCTGCGCTGCACGTTGTCTGGGCTCCGGTTGAGCAATACATCCATCGCCAGCACCCGATTGCGCCGTATCAAACGGTCTATGGTGTTGAGCTGCCCCAAGGGTTGTACGTTGTGGTGGTACATGGAGGCTCCATTGGCCTGCATGCGAGCTGTCGCCCCATAGCCGATGGCAGCACCAGCGATCAACATCATCAACAACAACACGAAGGCCAAGCCTAAGCGCGGGCCGATTTTCAGGTGTTGGATCATTTTTAACTCTCCTAAAAGGGTGCGTGGTTGTCTGTGTACGGGTCTAGGGGCGCTGCGGTGCAGGGGTGGCGGCAATGCAGTGCGGCGGCGGCAGGGGGCGCGACAAAGAAGCAGGCGGCGGCCCAGTCGCCCACGACTTAGGGCGTGTTTGAGCGCAGAGTGCGCGTGTAAAAAAGGGGAGGCGAATCTGGCCGCTGTTTAGGGCAGAGCTGCGCTGCATCGGCAAGCGCGATGCAGGCCACGCCTGAACGCACACGAGCGCATTCGGCCCGCACCCTGCGCGTCTGGGCATGGCCGCGCCAAGGGCTGATAAAATTGCTTGCTTGCTTGCTTGCTTGCTTGCTTGCTTGCGCAAAGTATGTTCCTAAATGATTTGCACCGACTGTACAACAAAAAATTTGCGTCTAAGCGCCAACGCAGGTTCGGCAGCGCTTCAAAAATCGCGCTCGCCTTGGGCCAACGCCGCTGCCTTGCTCAGCAACCGGGGCACGAGCCCGGGTTGTGCACGCAAGCGCAACCGCGCCTTGGTCACGCAATCGGCCCATAGCTGCAGCCGCGCCGCGCTGAACTCGGGCAGGGGACCAGAATGGACGTCGTTCCAAACCCGGTGCATTTGGCGCAGACAGGTCGGGGCCTCGAGCCAGTCCAGAAAGGCTTCGAGCTTGGCGTGGTGCGCGCCGTCGTCTTGCGGGTAGAGCTGCCAGACCAACGGCTGGCCGGCCCAGAGCGCGCTCACCAAAGAGTCTTCGCCGCGCACGAGGTTGAGGCTGCTGTTGCGCAGCAGGGCGTCGAACTCGGTTTGCGCCAGCAGCGGCAGCCGTTCCACCGTGGCGCTGGCCGGCAGTGCGGCTTGCGCGCGCTGCCACGCCGCTTGGCTGCGCCCGGCGCAGACGCGCCAGTGCGCTTGCGCCAGCGCCGGCTGAGCGAGCAGCAGGGCCAGCGCTTCGGGTTCGTAGCAAAACAGGGTGATGCGGGGTGCCCAGGGGGTGGCGTCTGAGTCTGCGTGGGTTTGGGCGGGGGAGGTGGCGTTTTCTTGGACGGGTGCAGGCCATGCAGCAGACGGATGATCGGCAACGGCCCGATCCGGCCCCAGCAACCCGCCGCTGCCGGGCGTGAAGCCGGGGTAGTAAAACCACTTGACGCGCCCGGCCAGGGGCCCGCTGAGCACCGGCGAAGGCAGGCCGTGGCAACGCTCGATCCAAGGCTCGGCGCTCAGGTACTCGAGGTTGATCCACACTTGGCCGGTGCGGCCTTCGGGTTGCAAGGCCTGCACCCAGTGCGGCGCGATGTCGCAACCAAAGGCTTCGATCAGGACATCGCCGGGCTCGAGGGTGGGCGGCGCGGTCTCGGGCTGCAGGCGCGGCCAGTGGTGCACGCTCAGCTCCGCCAATTCGCCTAGTCCTTGGTACAGGGGCTGGGCGCTGGTGCTGGCTTGGCTGGGGCTGGATCTAGGGCTGGGGCCTGGGCCTTGCAGCGCGCCGGGGGACGCCATCCAGGACAGCGCCGAAGCGTCGTCCACCCACAGCCGCACGCGCTGGCGGTGCGCCACCAGTTGCCGCGCCAGCCGCCAGCAGACACCCAGATCGCCCCAGTTGTCGATCACGTGACAAAAAATGTCCCAGAGCCGGGGGGCGGCAGGGGCAGGTGCGGGTGCGGCGGCTTTCATGGCACAGGATTGTCGCTGGCCTTGCGCGCGGCCCAGTGCCACAATGCAGCACCATGACCGAGGACGCGCACACCCCAACCCCTTTCCCCGAAGCGCTGCTGCACGCCGTGGCGGCCCTGCCGGGCTTGCCGGGGGTTTATCGATTTTTTGACGCCGCCGGTGCGCTGCTCTACGTGGGCAAGGCGCGGCATCTGAAAAAGCGCGTGTCCAGCTACTTCAGCCGCCGCCACGATGGCACGCGCATAGGCCACATGGTGGGCCAGATCGCGCGCCTTGAGAGCACCGTGGTGCGTTCCGAGGCCGAGGCGCTGCTGCTCGAAAACAACCTGATCAAGGCCAGCCAGCCGCGCTACAACATTTTGTTCCGCGACGACAAGAGCTACCCCTACCTGCGCTTGGGCAGCGGCGTGGGGCGCACGGCGGGCTCGCCAGGCATCGCAGGCAGGGTGCGCAATGTGGGCGCGCTGGCGGCAGCGCCAGCCGCAACAGCCGCAACAGCAGCAGCGCAACCACCGCTCGAAGCGGCGCAGCCGCAGGCCTTCCCGCGCCTGTCGTACTACCGCGGCGCCGTGGACGGGCGCGGTCAGTACTTTGGCCCCTACCCAAACGGCTGGGCGGTGAAGCAGACCATCGAGCTGCTGCAAAAGGTGTTCAGGCTGCGCACTTGCGAAGACACGGTGTTTGTGCACCGCAGCCGCCCCTGCCTGCTGTACCAGATCCGGCGCTGCAGCGGCCCGTGCGTGGGGCTGGTGAGCGCCGCCGACTACGCGCGCGATGCGCAAGACGCCGCCGCCTTTCTGCGCGGCCAAACCGACACCTTGCTGACGGCGCTGGAGCAACGCATGCAAGCGCACGCCGAACAACTGGCGTTTGAACAAGCGGCCCAGGTGCGCGACCAGATCGGCAGCCTCGCGCAAATGCTGCAGCAGCAGGCGATGGAGAACGTGCGCGACCAAGAAGCCGATATTTTGGCCGTGAAAGTGCAGGGTGGGCGCGCTTGCGTCAACCTAGCGATGGTGCGCGGTGGCCGCCATCTGGGCGACCGGCCTTTTTTTCCGGCGCAGGTGGCCGACGGGGCGCTGCTGGCCAGCGTGGCGGAGGGCGCAGATGCAGGATTAGATGAAAGCGAAGGCGGGGACGCAGATGGCGTCGCAAAAGCAGACGCAGAACCACGCCCAAAGCCAATGACCGATGCGCAGGCAGAGGATGCCGCCGCTGCGTCGGCACCCAGCCTAGAGACCCGGGTGCTGGAGGCCTTCATCGCCCAGCATTACAGCGCCCACCCGCCGCCGCCGCTGCTGGTGCTGGGGGCGCCGGTGAGCGCGCACCTGCTCGATTTGCTCGGCCAAGCCAGCGCGCACAAGCTGCATGCGGTGTGGCAGCCGCGCGAGCAGCGCCGCGCTTGGCTCGAGATGGCGCAGCAAAACGCGGCGCTGCAGCTGGCGCGTTTGTTGTCCGAGGAGGGCTCGCAGCAGGCGCGCACGCGCGCGCTGGCGCAGGCACTCGATCTGCCCGACGAGGCGCTGGAGCGCTTGCGCATCGAGTGCTTCGACGTCTCGCACAGCGCGGGCGAGGCCACCATGGCCGCGTGCGTGGTGTTCGAGGGCCACAAGATGCAGAGCGCCCAGTACCGGCGCTACGCGATCGAGGGCATCACGCCCGGCGACGACTACGCCGCCATGCGCCAGGTGCTGCTGCGCCGGTACGGCAAGCTGGCTGCAGCCCAAGAACCCGAAACCAGCGCTGGCCCACGCTGGCCCGATGTGGTGCTGATCGACGGCGGTGCCGGGCAGGTGGCCGTGGCGCGTCAGGTGTTCGAGCAGTTCGGGGCCGATGTGGGCCGCATCGTCGGCGTGGAAAAGGGCGCCGGGCGCAAAGTCGGGCTCGAGGAACTGGTGTTTGCCGACGGCCGCGACAAAATCGCCCTCGGGGCCGATTCGGCTGCGCTCATGCTGGTGGCGCAAATCCGCGACGAGGCGCACCGCTTTGCCCTCACCGGCATGCGCGCCCAGCGCACGCGCACCCGCACCGGTGGCAGCCAGCTCGAAGACATCCCCGGCGTCGGCCCCAAGCGGCGCGCGCGGTTGCTGCAACGATTTGGCGGTTTGCGTGGCGTGGCGGCGGCCAGCGTGGCCGATCTGGCCGGCGTCGAGGGCATTTCGACCGAGCTGGCGCAACAAATCTACAAGGCTTTGCGCTGAACGGCGCGGCAGAATCCGGACAAACCCTCGCATAATCAGGCCCATGTTTTTTAACCTGCCTACTTCGCTCACTTGGGCGCGCATCGTCTCCATCCCCGTGATCGTGGCGGTGTTTTACTGGCCCGGGCTGGAGCAGAGCACGCAAAATCTGGTCGGCACGGTGCTGTTTGTGCTGTTTGCGCTCACCGACTGGGCCGACGGCTACCTGGCGCGCCGGCTCAACCAGACCTCGGCCTTCGGTGCTTTTCTGGACCCGGTGGCCGACAAGATTTTGGTCTGCGCCTGCCTGCTGGTGCTGGTGCACCTAGATCGGGCCGATGTGTTTGTGGCGCTGATCATCATCGGCCGCGAGATCGCCATTTCGGCGCTGCGCGAGTGGATGGCGATCATCGGCGCCACCCGCAGCGTGGCGGTGCACGCGGTGGGCAAGCTCAAAACCGCGGTGCAGATGATCGCGATCCCGTTTTTGCTCTACGACGCCACGCTCTTTGGCCTGATCGACACCCGGCTTTGGGGCACGGTGTTGCTGTGGATTTCGGCCATTCTCACGGTCTGGTCGATGGTTTACTACCTGATCAAAGCGCTGCCCGAAATCCGCGCCAAGTCGCGTTAAAACAGCGCCCCTTTCGCACCCATATCGCACCCCTATCGCGCTGCAGCGCTCACCCATGCTCGGCCGCACGCCCCAGACGCCCCACGACGCTTGGTTGCGCGCCATGCCGTGGGTGTTTGTGCTGATCTGGAGCACCGGCTTCATCGTGGCGCGCTACGGCATGCCGCACGCCCCGCCGATGACCTTTCTGGCTTGGCGCTATGCCTTGTCGATCGCCCTGTTTTTGCTCTGGGTCTGGTGGGCGCGGGTGGCGTGGCCGCGCAGCCGTTCGCAATGGGGGCACTTGGCGGTGCTGGGGCTGCTGATGCACGCCGGCTACTTGGGCGGCGTGTGGGCGGCGGTGAAGGCCGGCATGGGCGCGGGGCTGGTGGCGCTGCTGGTAGGGCTGCAGCCGGTGCTCACCGCCATCTGGTTGTCGGCCTTTGCCGCCTCGACCGGTTTGGCCGTGACGCGGCGCCAGTGGCTCGGGTTGCTGCTGGGCTTGGCCGGGCTGGTGCTGGTGTTGTGGCACCAGTTCGTGCCCCCAGATGCGCAGGCGGCCGTGGGCGCAGCCACGGGCCAGATCGGCGCCACCTGGTTCAACGTCGGTTTGGCCGTATGCGCGCTGCTGAGCATCACCGCCGGCACCTTGTACCAAAAACGCTACGTGCAGCCCTGCGACGTGCGCAGCGCCAACACGGTGCAGCTGCTGGCGGCCTTTGCCGTCACGCTGCCGCTGGCGCTGCTCGAGCCCGGCGGCATGAACTGGAACGCCGAACCGGCCGGGGCGCTGGCGTGGTCGGTGCTGGCGCTCACGCTGGGGGCCAGCTCGCTGCTCTATCTGCTGATCCAGCGCGGCGCCGCGGCTTCGGTGGCCAGCCTGATGTACCTGGTGCCGCCGTGCACCGCCGTGCTGGCTTGGCTGCTGTTCGACGAGCCCATCACCGCCCTGACCGTGGCCGGCGTGGCGCTGACTGCGCTTGGCGTCAGCCTGGTGGTGCGCAGCCCCGCACAAGTCAAAGCCTGATCGCCAAAGCCTGATACTTGGATACTTGGCCAATCCAACCCGGCTCAGGCACCCAGCCCAGCGCCAATCTCAACGATTCCGGCCTCTTATTGTCCCCCACCGACCCCACCCTAGGAGCCGCCCCCATGAAAACGCACCGCATCGCCGTCATCGCTGGCGACGGCATCGGCCTAGAAGTCATGCCCGAAGGGCTGCGGGCGCTCGAAGCGGCCGCCAGCCGCTTTGGCATCGGCTTGCAGTTTGACCATTTCGATTTCGCCTGCTGGCCCTACTACGAGCGCCACGGCCAGATGCTGCCCGACGACTGGAAAGAGCGGATCGGCAGCCACGACGCGATCTATTTTGGCGCCGTCGGCTGGCCCGAGAAAATCCCCGACCACATCTCGCTCTGGGGCTCGCTGTTGCGTTTTAGGCGCGAGTTCGATCAGTACGTAAACCTGCGCCCGGCGCGCCTGCTGCCCGGCATGAGCGCGCCCCTGCGCCGCCGCGACGGCACACCCTACGCCCCGGGCGAGATCGATATGTGGATCGTGCGCGAAAACACCGAGGGCGAATACTCGAGCGTCGGTGGGCGCATGTTTGAGGGCAGCGAGCGCGAAATCGTGCTGCAAGAAACCGTGATGAGCCGCCACGGCGTCGATCGGGTGCTGCGCTTTGCCTTCGAGCTGGCGCAGAGCCGCCCCAAGCAGCACCTCACCAGCGCCACCAAGAGCAACGGCATCGCCATCACCATGCCCTACTGGGACGAGCGCGTGGCGGCCATGGCGCGCCAGTACCCCGGCGTGCACGTGGATCAGTTCCACATCGACATCCTGTGCGCCCATTTCGTGCAGCGCCCCGACTGCTTCGACGTGGTGGTGGCGAGCAACCTGTTTGGCGACATCCTGAGCGACCTCGGGCCCGCCTGCACCGGCACCATCGGCGTGGCGCCCAGCGCCAACCTGAATCCCGAGCGCCGCCACCCCTCGCTGTTCGAGCCGGTGCACGGCTCGGCCCCCGACATCGCCGGCCGCGGCATCGCCAACCCGATCGGCCAGATCTGGTGCGGGGCCATGATGCTCGATTTTCTGGGCCACCGCAAGGCGCACGACGCGCTGCTGCAAGCCATCGAAACCGTGCTGGCTTCGGGAGGCGACGCGCCACGCACCCCCGACCTCGGCGGCCGCGCCAGCACCGCCGACTTGGGGCGGGCGATCGCCGAGGTGGTCGGCGCATGAGCGCAGCCCCGGCGGCTCCGGAAGCCCCGGCAGCCCAGACAGCCCAGACAGCGCTTCCAGCCCCCGGCGCCGGCCTGCAGCCGGTCTTTGCCCTGCTCGACGACTGCGAGGCCAGCGCCGCGCAACCCAGCAGCCGGCTCTACACCGGCTTCGTGCGCGAGCACGTCTGCACCGATGCGACCGACCGCGCCGCGCTGGAGGCGCTGTGGGCTGCCGTGGCGCAAGACCAGCGTGCCGGTTTGCACGCGCTGCTGCTGGCCGACTACGAATGGGGCGAGGCCTTGGTGCTCGGCCAGCCCTCGGCGGCCTATCCGGGTGCGGCGCTGCGCTTGCTCATGTTCAGCCACCTGCAGCGGCTCGCGCGCGAGCAAGTCGATGCCTGGCTGCAGAGCTGGCCCGGCTCTGATGCCGGCGGCGGCACGCTGGCACTGCAAGAGAGCGTCGATGAAGCGGGTTTTGCTGCCGCCATCGAGCGCATCCACGCCGCCATCCGCGCCGGCGAGACCTACCAGGTCAATTACACCTACCGCTTGCAGGGCCAGGCCTGGGGCGAACCGGTGGCGCTGTACGCGGCCTTGCGCGCGCGCCAACCGGTGCCCTTTGGCGCGCTGCTGCGCTTGCCCGACGACCGCTGGCTGCTTTCCTGCTCGCCCGAGCTGTTTTTGCGCCAGCAGCACGGGGTCTTGAGCGCGCGGCCCATGAAGGGCACGGCCGCGCGCATCCTTGCACCAGAATGCGACACAGACATCGATGGCGTGGGCGACCGCGAGGCCGACCTCGCCAGCGCCCGCAATCTGCAAGCCGACTGCAAGAACCAAGCCGAAAACGTGATGATCGTGGACTTGCTGCGCAACGACATCGGGCGCATCGCGCTCACCGGCAGCGTGCAGGTGCCGGCTCTGTTCGAGATCGAATCCTACGCCACCGTGCACCAGATGACCTCCACCGTGCAGGCCCGGCTGCGGCCTGAGGTCGGCTGGCCCGAGTTGCTGCGCGCCACCTTCCCCTGTGGATCGGTGACCGGCGCGCCCAAGCACCGCACCCTGCAGCTCATCCGCGCCTTAGAGAGCACGCCGCGCGGCCCCTACTGCGGCGCCATCGGCTGGCTCGACGCCGCGCCAGCAGGCCAGCGCGTGGGCGACTTCTGCCTCTCGGTGGCCATCCGCACGCTCACGCTCGGGCCGCCGCACCAAGGATTGAGGCCGCTCAGCCTAGGGGTAGGGGCGGGCATCGTGCACGACAGCGTGGCCGCCGACGAGCTGGCCGAATGCCGCCTCAAAGCCCGCTTCCTCACCAGTCTAGACCCCGGCGTTGATTTGTTCGAGACCATGCTGCACCTTCCCGGTTGCGGCTTGCAGCATCTGGCGCTGCATCTGGCGCGCTTGGCGGCCAGCGCGCGGGCGCTGGGTTTCGCCTTCGACCCCGACGCGGCCCAGGCGCTTTTGCGCCAGCGCGCGGCCGAGCTGCCCACCGATGGCCCGGCGCGGGTGCGGCTGGCGCTGTCGCACAGCGGCCGGCTCAGCCTTGCGCACGCTCCTTTGGCTGCGCTGCCGCCCGGTGTTGTGACGCTGCGGCTGCACCCCGAGCCGCTGCCGCTGCACAACCCGCTGGCCGCGCACAAAACCACGCGCCGCAGCCACTACGACGCCGGCATCCGCGCCGCCGAGCGCGAGGGCGCCTTCGACAGCCTGTTTTTCAACACCGCCGACGAGCTGCTCGAGGGCGGGCGCAGCAACGTTTTTTTGCGCTTGGGCGGCCGCTGGTTCACCCCGCCCGTATCTGGCGGCGCCTTGCCCGGCATCCAGCGCAGCTTGCTGCTCGCCGACCCCGCTTGGGCCGCCAGCGAGGCCCGCCTGACGCGGGCCGACCTGCAACGCGCCGAGGCCATCGTGGTGTGCAATGCGCTGCGCGGCGTGCTGCCGGCGCGTTTGCTATAGCGCATCAGAGCGCGCCCGTGCAAGCGCCCCAGAAAACGAATCTTGAGCCCCGGTTACAATGCGCCAGCCATTTCAGCCCAGCGCGCCTTCCCCGGTGCGTTCGGCTAACATCAGGGGTTTCCCGGTGGGGTGCTTAGCTCAGTTGGTAGAGCGGCGCCCTTACAAGGCGTAGGTCGGCGGTTCGAACCCGTCAGCACCCACCACCCACCAGCCCCATGCCGATGAGCCCGGCATTCATTCCCACGTTGCAGGCAGCGCCCACATGTTTGATTTTTTTCGCAACAACATCAAGTTCCTGATGGCGGTTCTGATGTTGCTGATCATCCCGGCCTTCGTGCTGGTTGGGGTCGAGGGTTATGGGCAACTGGGCGCTGACCCCAACGCCGTGGCGCGCGTCGGCGGCACCGACATCACGCGCGAGCAGTGGGAAGAGCGGCACCGCAACCAGATCGATCGACTGCTGGAGCAAACGCCGGGCCTGCAGCGCGCCCAGCTCGACACCGAGGCCAGCCGCTTTGCCACGCTCGAGCGCATGATCGACGAGCAACTGGTGGCCCTGGCGGCCCAAGATGCCCGTTTTCTGGTCACCGACCAGCAGCTCGCTGCCACACTGGCGCAAGACCCCACCATCGCCCAGCTGCGCCGCCCCGACGGCACGCTCGATCTGGAGCGCTACCGCCAAATCTTGGCCATGCAGGGCCTGACACCCGAGCAATTCGAGCAATCGGTGCGCGCCGACCTGATCCGCCGCCAGTTGCTCGAGGGCTTGGCCGTGACCGCTTTCGCCCCCCCGAAGCTGGCCGAACAGGCCTTGCAGCCATTTTTCCAGCGCCGCGAAATCCAGTTCACGGTGTTCCGGCCTGATGACTTCCGCGCCGGCGTCGCCCTCACCGAGGCCGACCTGCAGGCCTTCCACACCCAGAATCCGAACCTGTTTCAGTCGGCCGAACAAGTCGATGTCGAATACCTGGTGCTTGATTTGAACGCGGTGGCGCGGGGCATCACCATCAGCGAAGCCGATTTGCGCGCGCATTACGAGCAAACCCGCGCCCAGCTCGCCGCCA
>Ga0207951_101005_pt1 | contig 11503 bp, 9 predicted proteins | sample Subbio12Aug_8Bad_FD_184830 | JGI IMG/M metagenome (GOLD analysis project Ga0207951, IMG submission 184830) | Serpentinite rock and fluid subsurface biosphere microbial communities from McLaughlin Reserve, California, USA - CR12Aug_8Bad (SPAdes) | ecosystem: Environmental > Terrestrial > Deep... | reverse complement strand
CTGGGCCGGGGCCGTGATGGCGGGGGGCCTGCTGCTGCTGGGGCTGCTGGCGCCCGCTGTCTTCAGCGGCGAGACCATCATCGCATCCACGCCCTGGTTACCGGAGTGGGGATTGAACCTTGCGCTTCGGCTGGATGGGCTGGCGCTGCTGTTCGTGCTGCTGATCTACGGGATCGGCGCGCTGATCGTGCTCTACGCCCATTACTACATGCCCGAACATGACGGGCTGGGACGCTTCTTTCTGATCCTGCTGGCCTTTGCCGGCGGGATGCTGGGCGTGGTGGTGGCCGAGAATGTGCTGCTCATGCTGCTGTTCTGGGAAGTCACCAGCCTGACCTCGTTCCTGCTGATCGCCTACAAGTACAAGGACAAGGAAGCCCGTATTGCGGCGCGGATGGCGCTGGCGGTGACGGGTGGCGGCGGGCTGGCACTGCTGGCGGGGCTGATTCTCCTGGGGAATATCGCCGGCAGCTTCGAACTGTCCGTCATTCTGGCGAGCGGGCCAGCAATCAAGGAGCATGCGCTGTATCCGGTCATGCTGGTGCTGGTGCTTCTGGGAGCCTTCACGAAATCCGCGCAGTTTCCGTTCCACTTCTGGCTGCCCAACGCGATGGCGGCACCTACGCCGGTGAGCGCCTATCTGCATTCAGCCACGATGGTGAAGGCCGGCGTGTTCCTGCTGGCGCGATTCTATCCGGCGCTCGCGGGCACCGACCTGTGGTTCCTGCTGGTGACGACGACTGGGGCGATCACCTTCGTTCTGGGGGCCTACATCGCGCTTCTGAAACATGATTTCAAGGGGTTGCTGGCCTTTTCGACCATCAGCCACCTGGGGCTGATCACGATGCTGTTCGGGCTGGGAACCGAACTCAGCCCGGTTGCCGCCGTGTTCCACATCATCAACCATGCGGTGTTCAAGGCATCGCTGTTCATGGCTGCGGGCATCATCGACCATGAATGCGGAACGCGCGACATGCGGCGGATCAGCGGGTTGTGGAAATATATGCCAATCACCGCGACGCTCGGGATATTGGCATCGGGCGCCATGGCGGGCGTGCCCTTCCTGAACGGCTTCCTTTCCAAGGAGATGTTCTTCGCCGAAACGGTGGCGCACCCGGCGCTCGCGGGGATCTGGTCTTTCCTGCTGCCGGGGGTGGCGACGGTCGGAGGCATTCTTTCGGTCGCTTACTCCGCGCGGTTCGTGCACGACGTGTTCTTCAGCGGCAAGCCGGTCAACCTGCCGCGCACGCCGCACGAGCCGGTGCGCTGGATGCGGTTGCCGATCGAGATACTGGTGGCGATCGTGATCGCCGTCGGGCTGTTCCCGCAACTGGTGGTGGCGCCGCTTCTGTACGTGGCGTCCGAAGCAGTGCTGATGCACGCCTTGCCACCCTTCAAGCTGGCGATCTGGCACGGATTCAACCTGCCGCTGGTGATGAGCATGGTTGCGCTCGCCGGCGGGCTGATCTGGTACTGGCGGCGCGAGCATCTGTTCTCGCTGCATGACCGCTATTCCATCGGTCTGTCGAGCCCGGTGGCGTTCGAGCGCACTTATGCACAGATGAGCGCGGCATCACGCAGTATCCTGGCAACGATCGATCTGGTGACTGTGCGCCAGTATGTCGGGCTGTTCCTGCTGTTCGTCCTCGCCCTCGGGACCTGGGCCTGGATGGGTATCGAAGGCGCCCGGCTGGCGGGGCCGCTGAGCCCGACGCCTGTTGATGCCGTCGGATTGCTGGCCTTCCTGGTGCTGCTGGCCGGGCTGGCGGGCGTGACGCTGCTGCACCGCAAGCGGATGGTTGCGGTGATTTTCCTGAGTGTGGTCGGACTTGTGGTATCCTTGGTGTTCATCCGCTTTGCCGCGCCCGACCTCGCGCTGACCCAATTGTCCGTCGAGCTGGCAACCATCCTGCTGCTCCTTCTGGCATTGCGGTTCCTGCCGCAGGAAGCCCCGCGCGAGATGAGTGTCGACAGGCGCTGGCGCGATGCGCTGCTGGCGGGTCTGGCAGGGCTGGGGGTTGCGCTTCTGGCCTTTGCGATGCTGACCCGGCCGTTCGAGACGATTTCGGACTTTCACATCGCACAGGCCAAGCCGGGCGGCGGCGGCAACAATGTGGTGAACGTGATCCTGGTCGACTTCCGCGGCTTCGATACGCTGGGCGAAATCGCCGTCCTGGCGGTGGCGGCGCTGGGAATGCAGGCGCTGCTGGAGGGCCTCAGGCTCTCGCCGATGGCGGGCAGCGCCCGATCAAGGGCCGACCGCTATCCCATCATGCTGGAAATGATGATGCGGCCGATGCTGCCGCTCGCGCTGGCGGTTGCGGCCTATATCTTCCTGCGTGGCCACAACATGCCCGGCGGCGGGTTCATCGCCGGACTGCTTGCGGCCATCGCACTGTTGTTGCAGTATCTTTCTGCCGGGATCGATTATACCACAACGCGAATCCGCACCGACATGGTGCGCGTGCTGGGTGCCGGCCTGCTGATTGCAACCGCGACAGGGCTTGCCAGCTGGCTGTTCGGATACCCGTTCCTGACCAGCACCTTCACCTATGTCCATCCGCCGGTCATCGACAAGTTCGAGCTAGCTTCCGCCATGCTGTTCGACCTTGGCATCTTCCTCGTCGTGGTGGCGACGATAATTGTCGCCCTGACCGAGCTCGGCATGATGAGCCGCCGCGAAAAGCCGGCCGCCGGGGCAGGGAGCTAGGAGCGTGGAGATACTGATCGCGCTTGGCGTCGGGCTGATCTTTGCCTGTGGCGTATATCTCGTGCTGCGGCCGCGCAGCTTCTCGGTCGTGCTGGGGCTGGCCCTCATGTCCTATGGAGTGAACCTGCTCATCTTTCTGGGGGGCAGGATCGACAGGTTCGTGCCGCCGCTGACCTTGCCGGGCGCAACCGGGCTTGCCGATCCGCTGCCCCAGGCACTGGTGCTGACCGCGATCGTGATCGGCTTTGGCATGACGGCCTATCTGGTTGCGCTGGCATTGCGGATGCTGGGCGATACCGGTTCTGACCGGGTCGATGGCCCGGGCCCGGAAGAAGAGGCTGACGGGCCGGACGGAGACGCTCCGCGATGAGCCATCTGCCCATCCTTCCGATCCTGATACCCCTTGTCGCTGCGGCCCTCATGCTGCTGTGGGGACAAAGGGGGTTGCCCTATCACCGCGCCTTCGGGCTGGGCGCGATGGCGCTTGGGGCAATGGCCTCGGTGGCGCTTGCCGTCGAGGCCGGGACCGACGCCATTTCCGTTTATGCGGTCGGCGACTGGCCGGCCCCGTTCGGGATCGTTCTGGTGGCCGACCGGCTGGCCGCGACGATGGTGCTGCTGGTTTATGCGCTGGGCATTCCGGCGCTGTTGATGGCGACCGGCGGAACAGATCGGCTGGGGCGCCATTTCCACCCGCTGTTCCTGTTGCAGATAGCCGGACTTGCAGGGGCGTTCCTGACCGGCGACATCTTCAACCTGTTCGTGTTCTTCGAGATACTGCTGCTGGCGTCATATGCGATGCTGGTACATGGCGGCGGACCTGAGCGGGCGCGGGCGGGCATGGCCTATGTGATCATCAACCTGGTGGGATCCGCCATGTTCCTGGTGGCGGTCGCCCTGATCTACGGAACGCTGGGCACCCTGACCATCGCCGACATCGCCTATGTGCTGCCCAATGTGCCGCCAGCGGATCTGGCGCTGGTGCGGGCCGCCTTTGCCATCCTTGTGGGTGTGTTCCTGCTGAAGGCTGCGGTGCTGCCGATGGCCTTCTGGCTGCCGCATGTCTATTCGGCGGCGACGCCCGCGATCGGCGCGCTGTTTGCGATCATGACCAAGGTTGGGATCGTGGCGCTGCTGCGGTTGAGCGTGATCGGCTTCGGGCCGGCCAAGGCGACCGAGGCGCTGCTGCTGCCCTGGTTGCCGGTTCTGGCGCTGGCGACCATCGCGCTCGGCACCGTAGGCGTGTTTGCGGCCAGCCGGCTGGCGACGGTGGCGGCCAATCTGGTGCTGATATCATCGGGAACATTGCTGTTTGCGGTTGCCTTTGCCGACGGGCCCGCAACAGCAGCGCTGCTCTATTATCTGCCGCACACCACTATGGCGACAGGGGGCCTGTTCCTGCTGGCAGGGCATATCGCCGAGCGGCGGGGCGAGCTGGGCGACCGGCTGGTGCGCGGGCCCTGCGTTGGGGACCGGATGACCATGGGGATCGCCTATGCGGTGCTGGCGGTGGGGCTTGCCTCGTTGCCGCCGCTGTCGGGCTTTCTGGGCAAGCTGATGCTGCTGCAGGGGGCCGGAGACGGTGTCTGGCAGCCCTTGTGGTGGGGCGCGCTGCTGCTTTCGGGACTGGGGGTGACGCTGGTATTGTCCCGGTCGGCGAGCCTGATCTTCTGGCAGCCCGAGAAGCCGCTGCCGGCGGTTCCCTCGGCTTCCGGCCCCGGACTGGCGCTTTGGCTGCTGGTGCTGGCCGGCCCGGCCTGGACATTGGGTGCGGCACCTGCCGCGGCGTGGGCGCGGGATGCCGCCGGGCAGTTGCATGCGCGCGAACCCTATGTGGCTGCCGTTCTGGGCGATGTGCCGGATATCCAGCGGGAGCGGCGGCCATGACGGTTGCAGGGCGCATCCTGCCGCAGCCGTTCGTGAGCCTGGCCGTTCTGGGGCTTTGGCTGGTGATCGTTTCGAGCTTTACCCTGGGCAGCCTGCTGCTCGGCACCATTCTGGCCGTGCTGATCCCGATCTTCACGCAGCGTTTCTGGCCGAACCGCCCCTTGGTGAAGCGACCGGTTGCGGCGATCGGCCTGTTCGCACTGGTATGCTGGGACATCGTGAACGCGAACTGGCAGGTTGCAAGGCTGGTGCTGGGCCCGATCAGGCGGATACACCCCCGCTTCTTCGATGTGCCGATCGATCTGGATGATCCGTTTGTCGCAACCTTGCTGGCGAGCATCATTTCACTGACACCGGGCACGGTTTCGGTGGATATCGACATGGATGCCCGCGTCATTCACGTGCATGGTCTCAGTGTTGACGACGAGGCGGCAGCGATCAGGACGATCAAGGCGCGATATGAAGCGCCGCTGAAGGAGATTTTCCAGTGCTGAGCATCGTTTCGCAGATCGCTCTTGCGGCCATCGGGATCGCCTTTCTGCTGAACCTCTGGCGGCTGGTGAAGGGGCCCGATGCCACCGATCGCATTCTGGCGCTGGACACCATGACGATCAATGCGATCGCGCTGATCATGCTGCTGGGAATCGTCCTTGGAACGACCGTGTATTTCGAGGCCGCGCTGATTTTGGCAATGATGGGTTTCGTGGGCACGGTGGCGCTGTGCAAGTTCCTGCTGGGTGGGGATATCATCGAATGATGGATGCGACGCTGAGCGAGATCGTTGTTTCGGTGCTGCTGCTGGTCGGAGCAGGCTTTGCGCTTGTGGGTTCGATCGGGCTGGCGCGGATGCCGGATTTTTTCACCCGGCTGCACGCGCCGACCAAGGCGACCACCCTGGGGGTAGGAGGAATAGTGGTGGCGAGCCTGGTGTTTCATTCCACCCGCGGGGCGGGGCTTTCGTTGAAGGAACTTGCAATTTCGCTGTTCCTGTTCATCACGGCACCGCTTGCGGGCCATCTGCTGGGAAAGGCGGCGCTCCGCAATACGCGCAAGGACTGATAGCTGAGCACGGCATGCGTGGGCGGGATGCGTGAGCGCGAGAGCATCGGATTTGGGAGCGAGGCCGACATGGCGATGATAGCGACCCTGACGATGAACCCGACCATCGATGCCGCCTATGCCGTGCCCAGGGTGCGCCATACCCACAAGGTTCGCACCCATGGCGAGCATTATGATCCCGGCGGCGGCGGGATCAACGTGGCGCGCGTGGTTTCGCGCCTCGGAGGCATGGCGCGCGCGATATATCTTGCCGGCGGAGCCACCGGGGCAGCGCTGGACGGGCTTGTGGATTCCCATGAGATCGCCCGGACGCGAATTCCGATCAAAGCGCACAGCCGGATCAGCGTTTCCATCTTTGAAGAGGAAAGCGGGAAGGAATATCGCTTCGTTCCGCCCGGACCCATGGTGGCGGACGAGGAATGGCAGGCCTGCCTTTCCCATCTGGCCGGGATTTCCTGTGATTATATCGTGATGAGCGGCTCCTTGCCGCAGGGGGTTCCCGGCGATTTCTATGCCCGGGCCGGGGCGGTGATGACAGCGCGCGGAGCGCTGGTGGTGCTGGATTCATCGGGCGAGGGGCTGCGGCAAGGGCTGGAAGCCGGCGGCGTGCATCTTGTGAAGCCGAGCCTCGGCGAGCTCCGGGCGCTGGTGGGCGCCCCTCTGGAGGGCATCGGCGCAATCGGCGCAGCCGCGCTCGACATCGTGCGCCAGGGCAAGGCCGCGCACGTCGTGGTTTCCATGGGCCATGAGGGCGCCTTGCTGGCGTTCGCGGAGCGCATCGTGCATCTGCCGGCAGTGCCGGTCGAAGCGCGCAGCGCCGTAGGCGCGGGGGACAGTTTTGTGGCCGCCATGACCTTTGCGATGGCCCATGGCATTGATGCCGTTCAGGCCTTTCGCTACGGGATTGCAGCCGGAGCGGCCGCGGTGCTTACGCCCGGGACAGACCTTTGCCACAAGGCGGATGTGGACCGTCTGCACCGCGAAGTTGCCGCTGCCTGAAAACGCGACCAGCCCGAGTTTCTGAGCGACTTCCGGCCTGATACCGCGTGTCGGTGATCCCACAGACACGAAACCTGCTCTACTCAACGATGGAACAGGCCTCTCCCGCGACCCGCAGCCGTCCGCAGATTTCCTGCGCCGCTGCCGGGTTGTCGGCGGTCGTCCGCAGCCGGTAGAGCGTCCTCCCGTCTTTTGAGATCGGCATGATGAGCGGGGTCAGCCCGCCCAGATAGTTAAACCGTTCGGACAGCGACCTGAACGCAGACCGCGCTCTTGCCTCGGTGGAAAAGGCGCCCAGTTGCAGCACCTGGCCACTGCCCGCAGCGGCAGGCGCCCGGGACGGCGGCTCGGGAGCGAAGATTGTCTTGGGCTGCACCGGCCTTGGCGCTTCCCTCGGCACCACGGTATCGACAGGTTTCGGCGTCGAGGCTCTTGGCGTCGCGGTCCTGGGGCTCAATCCGTCGGGCGCCAGAACCGGGGCGGGCGGCAGGATATTCGCTGCGCCGTCGACAGGGGCCGGCGCAGCCGCCAGCGCCTCCTCATCGACAAGGCCGGGCCTTGGCAGCGGGTCCTCGGGCAGGGCATTCAGGTCGATCCGGGCCTGGGTTTCATGACCGATGCCGGTGCCGAACCGGATGCCGCCCTGCCCGTCCACCGGTATTCCCTCGATGTCGGGGCCGGTCGGCTCGATCTTCCATGGCCCGGGCGACACCAGAACCGGCACCGCTTCGCCCTGGCGGGGCACGTCGATCGGTCCGTTTTCCTGGCCCGAAACCAGCATGATGCCGACAACGACGCCCAGCGTCAGCACGGCCAGCCCGAAAAGGATGCTCCAGAGCGTCCGCCGCCCCACCAGGGTGTGCGTCGGCCCGTCCTCGAACTCGGCCTCTTCCAGCCAGGGGGCGTTCTCGTCGTCCCAGCCGCGGCGGCTGCGGTCGATCCGTCCGCCGCTCTGGTTCCGGGGCTGGTTGCGACGGCCCGCCTCGTCCCGCAGCGAAGGTCCTCGCGCCATCAGCGCATCTCCTCGGCGGCGGTCACGCCCATCACGCCAAGGGCCGTGCGGATCACCTGCCCCACCGCAGTTGCCAGCTGCACCCGGGCGGCGGTCAGCCCGAGATCGGTTTCCAGCAGCAGCCGATGTGCCGGGTTGTCATTGCCCCGGTTCCACAGCGTGTGAAACGCACCCGCCAGGTCGGCGAGGTAGAAGGCTATCCGGTGCGGCTCGCGCGCGGCGGTCGCCTGCCGCACCACCCGCGGCCACTGCACGGCCAGCCTTGCCAGCGCCAGTTCCTCGTCGTCCAGCCGTTCCAGCGGGGCGGGAGAGGGCAGATCCAGCGTGGCGGACTTGCGCCGCACGGACGATATCCGGGCGTGGGCGTAATGCACATAAAAAACCGGATTGTCGCGCGATTGCTGCACCACGTCGGCAAAATCGAAATCCAGCGGCGCTTCGGGGCGCTTTGTCAGCATCATGAAGCGCACCACGTCACGACCCACTTCCTTCACCACATCGGCCAGCGTCACGAAATTGCCCGACCGTTTGGACATTTTCACCGGCTCGCCGCTACGGAACAGCCGCACCATCTGAACCAGCTTCACGTCGAGTTTCACGCCGCCGTTCGTCAGCGCCTCGACGGCGGCCTCGATGCGCCTGACCGTGCCGGCATGATCAGCTCCCCAGATGTTGACCAGTGCCGAAGACCGCCGAGCCTTTTCGGCATGATAGGCCATGTCGTTGCCGAAATAGGTCCAGCTTCCGTCGGATTTGCGGATCGGCCGGTCCATGTCGTCGCCATAGAGGGTGGAACGGAACAGCGGCAGTTCGACAGCTTCCCAATCCTCCGGGGTATCGCCCCTCGGCGGCAGCAGCACGCCGTCATAAACCAGGTCGCGTCCGCGAAGCTCGGCTTCGGCCGCAGCCGGCGCACCGGCCGCCTGGAGCGACGCTTCCGACGAAAAGACATCATGCGCGATCCCCAGCAGCGCGAGGTCGGCGCGGATCATGTCCATCATCGCATCGACCGCGCGGGTGCGGAACAGCGCCAGCCATTCGTCCTCGGGGCTGGCGACATGCGCATCGCCGAATTCGGCAGCCAGTCTTGCGCCTACCGGCTTCAGATATTCGCCCGGATAAAGCCCCTCGGGCACCGTGCCGATCGCTTCGCCCAGCGCTTCGCGGTAACGCAGGTGCGCCGACCGGGCGAGCATGTCCACCTGTCCGCCGGCATCGTTCACATAATATTCCCGAACCACGTCGTGGCCGGCAAAGGCCAGCAGGCTCGCCAGCGCATCGCCGACAACGGCGCCCCGGCAATGCCCCATGTGCATGGGCCCCGTGGGGTTGGCGGACACATATTCCACGTTTACCGGCAGAATATCGTGCCGGTCGTCCCCTCGGCCATAATCTGCACCCGCCGACAGTATCGCCGAAATGCCGCCCTGCCACACGGCCGGTTGCAGCTTCAGGTTTATGAAGCCCGGCCCCGCCACTTCGGCGGTCGCGATGTCCGGGTGCCTTGCCAGTATCGCGGCGATACGGGTGGCAAGCTCGCGCGGGTTTGTGCGTGCGGCTTTTGCCAGTGCCATCGCGGCATTGGTGGCCAGGTCTCCATGTGCTGGATCGCGCGGCGGTTCCAGCACGATGGCGGCAGCGGCGGCCTCGGCCGGCACGGTGCCATCGGCTACCAGCGCGGCAACGGCGTCTGCCACGATATCCTCGAACCTTCGAAAAACGTCCACGCCAGCAACTCCGATCAAAGAACCCCGTTAGCTCGACCGGCCCGGCGTCTCAACCGCGGTTCGCGAACGGGCCTGATTTCCCTTTCAGCATGGTTCGATCCGGTGGAATCACCGGCATCGAAAAGCCATGCAAAAAAAGGAGATGGAGCGGCCTTGCCGGCGCAGTCAGGTCGGAAGCCGCTCTTGTCGGACAATGGCCGAGGCGCGCGCTCAGGGCTGAACGAAACAGCGCCCCGGCCTCTGCCGACCGAAACCGGCCCCGAACCCGGGCCGGAACGGCAAAACGAGCGGCACACCCCATATGCCGATGACGCCGGGTTTCCGCCGCAACTGGAAATTCCGGACCGCTGCTCCATATGGAAAACAGCAGAGCAAAGCGAAAGGATCGGCGATATGGCCAGCAAGGCTGGGAAGAAACCGGAAAAAAAGGGTGGAAAGCTCGCAAGGAAGCTCGGGGCGCCTTCGCCGGAGGCGCTGGATATCGGCATCCCGACGGACAAGCTGAACGCCATCGCGGACGGCCTGTCGCGCCTCCTTGCGGATACCTACACGCTCTATCTGAAGACCCATAATTACCACTGGAACGTCACTGGGCCGCAGTTCAACACCCTGCACGCCATGTTCGAAACCCAATATGCGGAACTGGCGCTTGCGGTGGACGAGATCGCCGAACGTCTGAGGGCGCTGGGCGCCTGGGCGCCGGGCACCTATACCGAGTTCGCAAGGCTTTCGACCGTCAGGGAAGCCGAAGGCATCCCCTCGGCCGAAGCCATGGTTGCCGATCTCGCGGCAGATCAGGCGACCATCGTCCGTACCGCACGGTCGGTCTTTGCTTTTGCTGCGGACGCATCCGACGAGCCGACAGCTGACCTGCTGACGCAGCGAATGCAGGTGCATGAAAAGACAGCCTGGATGTTGCGGGCCATGATCGCCTGATCGGTCGAACCCTTCATTCTGCGTCCGTGCGGCAAAAAGCTGTGGCTGCAAGCCGCGCGCCGCGGCACGAAGGCCAGCCTCCGGCTGAACCGCTTTCGTCGCGTCGGCTGCGTAATTGCGGACCAAAAAACACGGCGCTCGAGCAAGGCCCGTAGCGCCGCGAAAGGGGGTCAGAGGGTCTGGCACCATTTCTAGGGAGACCAGCCTGTCTCCATCCTGAACGGGCACTGTTCACCCGTCTCCGTTCGCCCGAATGATGCGCGCTTCACCGATATCGGGAAGCAGGGCCGCCAGCAGCGGGGCATATTCGCCATGGCAATGCCGGTCGCAGCCGGCGCGTGGCACGAGGGCGCGAGGCGGGCTTCATGTCCTCTGCGTGCCGCGGTTGCCGTAGTTCGTCTCCAGCCAGGCACGGTAGCTGCCGTTCAGGATCGCGCGCCACCATGCCTCGTTGTCCAGGTACCAGCGCAGTGTTGCGGCAAAACCGCTCTCGAAGCTGTGCCTTGGCTGATAGCCAAGCTCGGCAGCCGCCTTCGAACAATCCATGGCGTAGCGACGGTCATGCCCGGGCCGGTCGGCGACGAAGGTCTTCAGAACCGACGTCGGCTGGCCGCGCGCTGCCGGTGCATCCGGGAACCGGCGGGCCAGGGCCGGGTCGCCGGCAAAGGCGCGGTCCACTGCGGCGCACAGCCTGTCGACAACGGTCAGGTTGGGAAGCTCCTCTCCGCCGCCGATATTGTAGGTTTCGCCGGCACGGCCCTGCCTGACCACCGCTGCGATCCCCCGGCAATGATCCTCCACGTGCAGCCAGTCGCGCACCGCCATCCCGTCGCCATAGATTGGCAGCGCCCGGCCGTGCAGCGCGTTGATGATGAACAGCGGGATCAGCTTTTCGGGAAAATGGAACGGCCCATAGTTGTTGGAACAGTTCGATGTTGTCGTGTTCAGCCCATAGGTGTGGTGATAGGCCCGCACCAGATGATCGGAGGCGGCCTTCGATGCGGAATAGGGCGAATTGGGGGAATAGGCGGTCGATTCGGTGAATGCCGGGTCGTCCGGCTCCAGCGAGCCATATACTTCGTCGGTCGATACATGGTGGAAGCGGTGCGGCTTTCCGCCATCCACCCACAGCCGCCTTGCCACCTTCAGCAGCGCATGAGTGCCGATGATGTT
>Ga0207951_101004_pt1 | contig 11507 bp, 9 predicted proteins | sample Subbio12Aug_8Bad_FD_184830 | JGI IMG/M metagenome (GOLD analysis project Ga0207951, IMG submission 184830) | Serpentinite rock and fluid subsurface biosphere microbial communities from McLaughlin Reserve, California, USA - CR12Aug_8Bad (SPAdes) | ecosystem: Environmental > Terrestrial > Deep... | reverse complement strand
CTAAAAGCTCCCTTAGAATCATTACTTTCTGTTCTGCTGTGTAGTGTTTTCTTTGATGCATGGAATCCTCCATTGTTTTTACACTATTGTAAATTTAGGAAATTCCATTTCCATCTGAAGCATTACACTAATTCAATAATAGCTGCATTCCACCTTTTTAATTTTGCTACTGATCGGAGTGAATCGATAATCTCACTAAACTTTTGAGATTTTTCTTTTTCTGCAATACATTTATCAAGCAACTGCAAAAAAATCGGATCCATTTCATCAATTTTTTTATCAATTAATTCCTTTTCACATTCTCCCTTTAATTGATCCCTTTTCTTTCCTTGATTAATTAAACTTTCCATTAAAACATTATCCATTCTTAGGTCGGTGTCATCTAATAAAGTTAATCTTATTCCGGTTCCGATTTGTCTTTTAGAATTCTCAGTTGACTTTGTGGCAAAAGAAAATCTGGCACGATAAAAGAAAGGATTCTCTCGGTATTTTGAAAGAGATTTGCCAAAGATTAACCCGGGCGATAATTCAATTGAAAAATTATCTGGTACTTTACTACCTTGAAATAGATTTGCAATTGTAACTGCAACATCCCTTGTGCTTGAAGGTCGTAATACCGAAGCAGGATCTGTTCCTAATATTTTGAATGCCGGGGCATCTGGTACAGCAAAATCAACTTTTGCTTTTACTAAAAATGTATCTGGTTTAACTTGAGAATAAGTTTTATATGAAAAGGATAAAAAAAATAAAATAAATAATACTAGTATTTTATAATAATTTCTTTTCATTTCTCACCCCTTAATACAAATCTTGATATGAAATGGAAATCACAATAATTTTCTCCGGGCTCAAGCTTTTGTTTACCCGAAGTAAGAATACCCTCATCAATTATTTCTCCATTATGCTTAAAGATTGCTTTTACTTCAAAATCACCTCCTTTACCGTCTTGATCAATAATTGTAAATGTGATAAATGTAGTGCGACCAATATTTTTCTTTGCTGTACCTAAAATATATTTGTCATCAGCATCATTTGAATTATCTCCAGTCCATTCAAATACAACCTGATTACTATTTTCTTCACGAATTCTAACTAGGTAAGTAACAATTAGTAAAGTTTTGAATTGCAACTCAAGTGAAATGATATCATCGTTGGGTATAATTCCAATTCTTTTCTGGACATTAGATTTTGTAGTAGACATTTTTCCTCCTTAATTATTTATAAATAAAAATGCGCTGCATCTATGATGCACGCAATGTAATCGGTTTATTTACAGAATAAGAATTAGGGCTGAAACTTATTTCGGGTGAGAATTGGAATGCAATTATTGAACCTAACACCCCGTTGTTGATTCAATAAAATATTTAGCTGCTTAGAGGAGGGGGGTTCTCTAAGTCGGACGTGAGAAACTTAACTGTTGGGGAATTAATATTCAAGATGGGAGCCATTAATAATAAGAATTAAATTCAATGAGAGCAGAGTCACTACAAGATAATTGATAGAATCTTGTAAAGATTATGAAATAGATGTTCTAATAAAAATAACAAACTCTTCAACCGTATAGAACCTGTAGTCGGTTTTACATTCCTTGCACCTGTTACGGGAATATTCATCCCATAAAACCAGTGCGCATTTAACCCCCGCACTTTCCGAAGCCATTACATCATGAATAGCATCACCGACCATTAAAACATGTTCGGGTTTAAGGTTATACTGTTTTATAAATCTATTTATTCCATCGGGCGAAGGTTTATGCTCATCAACATCATCACCGCTCAGTATCATATCAAACTGATCATATAATCCGATCGACTTAAGTGTAATCTCAGCCGAGTCGCGTCCCTTTCCGGTGAATATACCAAGAGGAATGTTATGCTCCTTAATAATGCTTACAGCTTCTCTCAAGCCGGGAAATATTTCTGCCATTTCCGAATGCTTCGATTCGTAGAATTCAAAATAATCTTTTCGTGCCGATTCGTAATCGTCCTTCATCCATTCTTTTAAGATCACATCTTCGGTGGGACCAAATAATGCAACTATCTCTTCGTTTGTTAAACGTTTGTTAAGATATTTTTCGGCAACGTGGTTAAAACTTGCAAAGATCAATTCGTGCGTTTCTGCTAATGTTCCGTCAACATCAAAAATAATTCCGTCAAATAATTTCATTTTACCTCAACGAGAAAATTATTACCGAACCATTGTATTTAGAAGCAATAATCCGGTTCATTTCTATTTGTTCAAGTGAATTGAATGGAGAGTAACCCTCATAATAAAGTAGCTCTTGCTTGGAACTGCTAAGGGATTTATAAATTGAACCATTGTTTGTGAAAATAAGATTTCCATTTACCTGGATTACTTCTGCAAATGAATTGGAAAATTGACCGGTAAATTTTATTTCTCTTTCAGTTTTCCCGGTGTTAGCGTTTATTAAATAAATTTTAGAATCCTTTCCTTTACAGATTAGTATTTTATTCTCTTTATTCAATGAGAAATTACTAAAGGAAATTACTTTATCATTCTTCCATATAAGTTTCCCAAGAAGATTATCAATTGCATATAAAGTACCTTCGCCGGATACAACAAATACTTTTTTACCATCACTTTCTATCGTGGAATTTGAGAAATCTGTTTCAGCTTTCTCTTTCCATCTCCAGATCAATAGACCGTTACGTGCATCAATGCAGTATAGAAAACCGTCATCCGCAGTGTAAAAAATTTTATTATTAATGCTAACCGGTTTAGATCGGATCATCCCTTTTGCGTTTGTATTTACCCAGTATTCCTGTAATGTTTCAAGGTCGTAACAATAAATCTGACCGGATGATGTGCCGAATATTATTGCCGATTTCGATTCAGTAAGTTTAGGAATCATTAATAATTTAGTTCCCTGGTAATCAATAGTATTCAGGGAAGTTGTTATCCGCTCTTCAAAACCGATTGTCTGGATCTGCTCGCCGGTTATTGCACTTAGTGTTATCAAATCACCCTGTAAAGTTGATATTGCAATTAAACGGTCGCTTATTACCGGAGTTCCGATTATGTTGCCGAATGTATTGTAATCCCAGATCAATTTTCCGGTTGAGTCGTAGCAAGTGACTATTCCATCATAAGAAGCTGTATAAATATTACCGTTCCAGTAAAGTGGAGAAGTATATGTTAACCTATCGAGTCCAAGAGAAATTAAATTATTAACCTTATCTGTAACCGGACTAATTTTTACCGGTGGTGTAACATCAATTGCTAAGTTTCTATCGCTCTCGGAATGCATTTTATCATCTAAATTTTTTATTGTTATCTTTTCACCTGTTAATGTAAAAATAAAACCGTTGGATGGCGGTAGTTCTTCTGTAGTTATTCCTGAAATATTTCTATTGTTTAATTTCTCAGCACCGCAATTGATTATTCTTTTTAAGTTCTTTCGTGTTAATATTTCAAATGCGGATTGCCAGCCAGAAATACTTTCGAACGGAACGGGAGATATATAATATATTTCACGGTTCAGCTTCACGGTATCAATAATTTGCTTTAGCCACTCAAGATTTTCTGAAGTAAATGTGTTGATATTCAAATAGGGGAGTGTAGGATTTATTCCAATGAATAAAAAACCGTTACTGTTATAGACAAATTTATCGTCACCGGAAAAATCTAAAAATGTTTCCCAGCCCTTTACATCACGGGTATCGTTACCGGAAGGAAGAAGCAAATATTGGAATCTCAAACTATCTAATGAATTCTTAAGGGAAATGAATTCTTTATCCGTTCCCTTATCAGTTAAACTTCCTGTAACTAATACAAATGATAACTGATTGAAAGTGTTTATTTTCTTTACCAATGAATCAACTAAAACTCTTTTTGATTCGGAGTATCGGAGATTGGAGATAATACCAAAGGAATATTCTTGCGACTTTAAAACCATCGCGGTTAAAAAAAATATTATTATTAATAGTTTTTTCATAGAAGATATTTTATTCCATATCAATTTAATAAAAATCAAAGAGACTATGAATCCTGGAATATTAAGAATTCTTCTGCTCATTTCTATTATTGTTGTATTTTACTTTAATGTGCATTAGGTTTATAACAGAAACTTTGTAGCAATGTGTATTCTCTTTATATAAACTAAGTCAGGTCTAACATAGATGAAAATAGGTTTTATAAGCGACATACATGAAGATATTGTTAGTCTTGAAAAAGCTTTGAGTTTATTATCAGATGAAAAATGCGATTCGGTTATTTGTTTAGGCGATATAGTGGGATTTACATTGCCTTTTTACCGATATATTGAATCTCGTAACGCTGAAGAATGTGTTAGATTGGTTAAGGAAAACTGTATCAAAGTTGTTGCCGGTAATCACGATCTATATGCCATTAAAAAAGTCCCTAATTATAAATCAGGTTTTGATTATGGAGATAACTGGTACAATCTTGATTATGAAGTTCGTGCTGGAAAATCAAGAAACAGAATATGGCTCTACGAGGATAACGAAATAAGATCTTATTTAAGTGATGCTTCCAAAGAATTTCTTAATTCTCTTAATGAAATTGAGTTTATTGAATCAGGCGATGTCAAAATACTTATTTCGCACTTCTGTTACCCGGATTTTTCAGGTTCTGCAATTTTCTTCCCCGGCGAAATTTTTCATCTTGAAAAGCATTTTAATTTCATGAATGAACAAAATTGCAAGTTAAGTATTTCTGGTCATGGACATCCTGAAGGTATTATAATGGTTACGGAAGATCGGTTTGCATCATTGAAGTTTGGTTTCAACAGAATTGCAGAAGGTGTCCAATGGATTGTTGTCCCTTGTGTGGCAAGAACTACCAGGGAAAATGGAGTGTTTATTCTCGATACTTCTAACATGGAATTCCACTCTTTGTCTCTTAAATCGCAAGTTAAGTAATTAAAAAAGGTTATCGATTATTACTTATATGAAGATACTTAAGAAAACACCCGGAAAAATTTCTTATGTAAGGACTCTTCTTCCAACTCTCCTTACAATAGCTCTATTTATAATAGCAATTTTTATGGTTGTTATCCCTCAATTTGAAAATATAATACTTGACAGAAAAAGAGAAATGATAAGAGAACTTACTAACTCTACAGTTAGTATGATTAACAGATGGCACCAGGTTCAATTGAAAGGAATGATTTCGGAAGATGAGGCAAAGAAAAACGCTATCGATCTTATTAAAAATTTACGTTATGGCGAAGAACTTAAAGACTACTTCTGGGTTACCGATCTTCATCCTAATATGATTGTTCATCCCTATAGACCTGAACTGGATGGTAACGACTTATCCAATTTTGAAGATCTTAAGGATAAGAAACTGTTTGTTGAAATGGTTAAAGCTGTTCAGAATTCCGGTGAAGGTTATGTCGATTATATGTGGCAGTGGAAAGATGATTCCACTAAGATTGTACCCAAACTTTCTTATGTAAAGAAATTTGAACCGTGGAACTGGGTTATCGGTACAGGAATTTATATTGAGGATGTAAGGTTAGAAATAAAACTTCTTGAACGGAAAATTTTAACAATATCTGTAATTGTTACAATTCTAAGCTCATTATTGCTCTCCTATATCGCTTTCCGGAATATTAAAAATGAAAAACTAAGGAAAAAAGCTGAGGATGATCTTCATGAATCTAGAGAAAAGTACCGTATGCTTGTTGAAGCATCGGGCGAAGGGTTAATAATGATCCTAGATAATAAACAAACTTTTTACAATAAGACTTTTTATTCAATGCTTGGATATTCGGATTCTGGTGATGATTTTAATTTTTCCGGTATTTTCAAATCAATACCTGATTCAAAATTTTTCGATTTTTCACAACTACAAAGAAAAACCCCTGAGCACCTCTTTAATGAACAGATTGAAACAAGATTAATTAAAAAGAACGGCGAACTTTTAAATGTCCTTCTAAATATCTCTTCCATTTCCTTTATGAATAACAATGGTATTGTAATAAATGTTAAAGACCTTACACTTCACGAGGAAATGAAAGAAGCCCTCGACTATACGAAAGAGAAATTTATCTCACTTACTAATCGGATTTCAGTAGGGGTTTTCAGGGCAACGTTTGATAGAAAATTCAACCTTATCGAAGTTAACTCTGCTTTATTAACTATTTTAGGATTCGATGAAGAAGCTGAACTTAGAGGAAGATCGCTTTTTGAATTTATAAATGATGAAGAAGTGGAATCTCTGTTTTTTGAAGAATTGAATAATAATGGATTTATTAAAAAAAGGATAATTAAGCTGAAGACTGAGAAAGGTAAATTATTAACAGCTTCATTATCTGCTGCCATGGTCAAAGGGATAAATAGTGAAAACAGTTTTATTGATGGATTTATTCAGGATGTTTCTGAGCAGCAACATTCAATTCAGGAAAGGGATGAACTTATTTCAGACTTGCAATCATCGGTAGTAATTCTAAGCCAGAAAATTACTCCTTACATAAAACATATCCCATCGTGTGTTTCGGAAACCTCTATTCATGATGCCTCTAAAATTATGACACAGGAGAACAGTAACGCGATTCTGGTAAAGGGGAAAGATGATTTGGAAATGGGAATTATTACTGCTCACGAACTTAGGGATAAAGTTATCTCCGCTGGGCATAAATTGAACCTACCTGTTGAAACTGTAATGAATACTACTATCGTTTCTATTAAAACGACTGCTACTATTTACGATGCACTTTTACTTTTTATAGAACGTAATAGTGATCATCTGATAGTCAAGGATTTAGACGGCAAAATTAAGGGTGTGATAGATTATGATGTACTTCTCAATATTTCTTATTCGAAGTACCTTTTCTTTATAAGAAAAATTGAGGATGCTGAAGATGTACAAATGCTTGTTGATTACAGAAGTCAACTTATTCTTCTAATTGCAAAATTAATTAATAATGATGTAGATATACGTACTTCTACGAAAATCATTTCTTTAGTGGCTGATTCAATTAGTAGAAAGGTTATAAACCTTGCAATTAAAGAGTTGGGACCCCCACCCTGTAACTTTGCATTCATCTCTATGGGAAGTGAAGGTAGAGAAGAGCAAACACTTTTAACCGATCAGGATAATGCAATTATTTATGAAGATCCCGAACAGCAGTCTGTTGATGAAATTCACAACTACTTTTTACAGCTTGGTCAAAAAATTTCGGGTTATCTTAATTCTGCCGGATACAGCTACTGTAAGGGAAATATTATGGCAAGCAATTCCAAATTCTGTCAGCCGCTATCTGTTTGGAAAAAGTATTTTACTAATTGGGTTACAGAAGCTAATCCGAAGGATCTGCTGGATCTAAAAATCTTTTTTGATCTCAGAGTAGTTTTTGGAGAAAGTCAATTAACCTCTCAGTTAAAGAATCATATAAATCGTCTCATAAATAGCAGCAGCAATTTCTTTCTTTATCTTTCTGAAAGTCTTGTTCACTCCGAACTCCCCGAAAGTATTCTGAAGTTAAAAGGACCAGTGGATTTAAAGTTATCACTTCTTCCGGTAATCGATTTTGCACGACTCTATGGTCTGAAGTATAATCTTACTGCTACCAATACAATTGAACGACTTGAATATATTTACGATCAGGGAATAATCTCAAATTCACTCTTCAAAAATATACTTTTCTCATACAGTCTGTTAATGAATCTTCGGCTCCGGCATCAATCGGAATTATATTTCCAAAATTCTGAAATCGGCAATTCAATTAGCCCAAATTCGCTTGCTGAAATTCAGATACTCCTCTTTAAAAAATATTTTGAACTTCTTAAGGAAATAAAGGATAGAGTCAGTTTGGATTTTAAAGGGACCTTAATGCGATAATCTAACCAATTATGAACAATAAAAAATGCTTAAGCCTTTCCAATTCAATAAAAATCGAGTAATTTTCTTATAGTCTTTTCGTTATCAAATCAATTAGCAGTTCTAGTTTTGAACCATTTAATAAGGAGTAGTATATGGGTATTAAAGCAGAACGTGTCAAAGAAATTCTCGATTCTGACAAATTCAAAAATCTTGTTAAACAGCGATTAACTGTATCAATTTCCTTAACAATTATTATGCTCGTTGTTTATTTCGGTTTTATCCTCTCAATTGCTTTCTACAAAGAATTCCTTTCTATCAAAATCGGTGAACATCTTACTCTTGGACTTCCAATTGGAATAGGACTTATTATTTTTGCCTGGCTATTAACCGGGATCTACATCCGCTGGGCAAATAGAAAATATGATAAAGCCGTTAGAGAGTTAAGAAACGAAGTCCTTGAGAACTAATTCTCAATAATTAAAAAAAACTTTTTAATTGAATCAGGAGATTATCATTGGAAACAATTCAAACAACACTTGGGCAGGTTAATATTGCATCCATAATTATTTTCTTCTCCTTCGTTGCAGTTACATTGGGAATAACATACTGGGCTGCAAAGAAAACTAAAACAACTTCAGAATTTTACGCAGCAGACCGTAGCATTTCCGGTTTTCAGAATGGTTTGGCATTATCAGGGGATTATATGAGCGCAGCTTCGTTTCTTGGAATAGCCGGAATGGTTTCTCTTAAAGGTTACGATGGTTTGATATACTCAATTGGTTTCCTTGTCGGCTGGCCCCTTGTTATGTTCTTAATTGCTGAACCGCTTAGAAACCTGGGAAAGTTTACATTTGCTGATGTGGTTGCTTACCGATTAAAACAGAAACCGGTAAGAATAGCTTCTTCAGTTGGCTCTTTAATGACTATTGTTTTTTATTTAATTGCTCAGATGGTAGGTGCTGGTTCGTTAGTTAATATCTTGTTCGGATTCCCTTATGAAATAGCGGTTATAATAGTTGGACTAGTTATGATTGCATATGTACTTTTCGGTGGAATGCTTGCTACTACCTGGGTTCAAATTATAAAAGCTGTACTTTTATTAAGCGGTGCTACTTTTCTTGTAATTATGACACTTGCTCAGTTCGGTATGAATCCAATTTCTTTGTTTGAACAGGCGGCAAAAAAATACAGCGATGCAGTTCTTTCACCCGGTGGATTTGTTACTAATCCATGGGATGCAATCTCTTTAGGTATTGCTTTGATATTAGGTACTGCCGGTCTTCCTCACATACTGATGAGATTTTTTACAGTACCTGATGCTAAACAAGCGAGAAAATCTGTTTTTGTTGCAACAGGATTTATCGGTTATTTCTATATTCTAACATTTTTTATTGGATTCGGCGCAATGGTTCTTGTTGGACAGGATGTAATAGCAAGTATTGACAAAGGCGGTAATATGGCTGCGCTTCTTCTCGCTGAATCTGTTGGCGGTCAGTTCTTTTTAGGATTTATTGCAGCTGTTGCTTTTGCAACAATTCTTGCTGTTGTTGCAGGTCTTACTCTTTCAGGTGCTTCAACATTATCTCACGATCTTTATGTAAGCGTTATTAAAAAGGGAAAAACTGATGAAGCCGGCGAAGTTAAAGTTGCTAGAATTGCTACGCTTATTATCGGGGCCCTAGCAATTTTCCTTGGACTTGCATTCAAAGGTCAGAACGTTGCTTTCATGGTTGGATTAGCATTTGCTATTGCAGCAAGCGCCAATTTCCCTTCACTGCTTCTATCTATTATTTGGAAGAAATTTACTACTAAAGGAGCTGTTGCAAGTATAATTACAGGTTCAAGTCTTGCAGTTATTCTAATTATTTTTAGTCCAACTGTTTGGGTTGATATATTTAAAAATCCGGAAGCACTGTTTGGATTAAAAAATCCGGCTATTATTTCTATGACTGCTTCATTCCTGATGGGAATAATTGTATCGTTACTTACTTCTGAGAAGGATGCTTCGGAAAAATTCGAGGACGAAAAATTAAGAACTTATCTTGGTATCGGAGCCGAATAAATTATTATTATCGGTAACTATTGGAGATAAAATGAAAAGATATTTAATTCTTCTATTCTTCATTTTTAGTCTATTGTCTTATGCTCAAACTGAAAAACAGAATTTTGGAATATCATTTTCGGGATTTGTAAAAACAGATTTTATTTATGATACAAGACAAACTGTTTCGTTAAGGGAAGGACATTTTTTCTTATATCCGCAGAATGAAAATCTGGATTTGAACGGTAAGGATATTAATGCCAAATCAAATTTTAATATTCTTTCTATTCAAACACGTCTTCTTGGACGGATTACAGGACCCGAAGCATTCGGGGCAAAAACATCCGGACAAATAGAAGCAGAATTTTTTGGTACTTCCGATGGTGATATCAACGGTTTCAGATTAAGGCATGCATTTGTAAAATTCGATTGGGATAAAACTTCTCTGCTGGTTGGTCAAACATGGCATCCGATGTTTGTTGTTGAGATGTTTCCGGGGGTCGTTTCGTTTAATACAGGTGCACCTTTCCAGCCCTTCTCCAGAAATCCTCAAATAAGATTAACTTATACAATTGATGATGTTAAATTTATTCTCGCTGCTCTTTCTCAACGCGATTTTCAAAGTAACGGTCCGGATGGATTCAGCAGTTCTTATCTGCGTAATTCTTCTTTCCCAAATATTCATGCACAGGTTCAGTATTCTAATCAGGGTTATTTATTTGGAGCCGGAATTGATTATAAAACACTTCTACCAAGACTTGCAACTCCCAAGAAAATTGTGACTGATAATTCAATTTCTTCTTTAAGTGCAATTGGATATGCTAAATTGAATCTCGCACCTATCACAATTAAAACAGAAGTAGTATACGGTAATAATCTTGCAGATCACCTCATGCTTGGAGGTTATGCAGTTAAATCTATTAACCCTATTACTCTTGAAGAGGAATATAGTACCATAAGTGTATTTTCTCTTTGGGGAGAAATATCTACTGGCAAAGAAATAGAATTGGCAATATTCGGAGGCTATTCTAAGAATTTAGGAGCAGCGGATAATATTGTTGGATCTTACTTCGGCAGAGGAACTAATATCGAAAATTTGTTTAGAATCTCCCCGCGTGTTCAAATTAATTCAGGTCAGGCAAGAATATCAACTGAAGTGGAATATACTTCTGCCGGATATGGCACTGCGGTAAATTTGAATAATGGAAAAGTAGAAAACGTAAAGAACTTATCCAATTTGAGGTTATTACTGGCTGTTTACTATTTCTTCTAAAACAAAGAGGCGGATACTTCTGTTAACCGCCTCTTACTTCCAAACTATTATTTGAGCGATTTTATTGATTTGTTCAAAAGTTCTTTAAGAATTTTTGTATCGATATCATCAAGGCTTTTTATGTAGATACAGGATTTACTTGTTTTATGCTTCCCTAATTTTTTCAACAAATCTGTATGCTTGGATAAGTCGCACATAGTTGTATAGATTGTTAAATTCTGTTTTCTTGGGGAGAAGCCGCAGTAGAACCAATCGCCCTCTCTTCCGCTTTTTGATTTGTAATGGTAATTAGTCGTCGCAGAATAAGTCATTTATTTTGAACAAAGCTAAAAGATTGTTCATTTAGTTTTGGGAATAAGAGAAAATATTTTTCTTTAATTCGAA
>Ga0207951_101003_pt1 | contig 11513 bp, 13 predicted proteins | sample Subbio12Aug_8Bad_FD_184830 | JGI IMG/M metagenome (GOLD analysis project Ga0207951, IMG submission 184830) | Serpentinite rock and fluid subsurface biosphere microbial communities from McLaughlin Reserve, California, USA - CR12Aug_8Bad (SPAdes) | ecosystem: Environmental > Terrestrial > Deep... | reverse complement strand
CGGCGCCATGCAGTTCGCAACCCTCACGGAAGACCGCAACCGGCTCTGGAAGGCCCGCCACAACGCCTGGTTCGCAGCCAGGGCGCTGCGGCCCGGCGCATTCGCCTTTGCAACGGACGCCTGTGTCCCGATCTCCCGGCTGGCTGAAGCCATTGCCGAAACCAGGGCGGAAATGGCGGCGGCTGGCCTGGTCGCCCCGCTGGTCGGCCATGTCGGCGACGGAAACTTCCACATGATCCTGCTGTTCGACGCTGAAAACCCGGACGAGCGCTCCAGGGCCGAAGCCATGGCGGAATCCATCGCCCGCCGCGCCATCCGGCTTGGCGGCACCGCAACGGGCGAACATGGCATCGGCCTGCACAAACTGGAAACGATGGCCGCCGAACATGGTGAAGGCGCGCTGCGTGTCATGACAAGCATCAAGCAGGCACTCGACCCGCTCAACATCATGAACCCCGGCAAGACCATCCCGGGGACATTGCAATATCCCGACAGCTGACCTGTTGCCGGAACGTCGTGCGATTGCAGCAATTACGAAATCAAAGCATCATCCGTTATCCGCCGAAAGGTAACGCAAGCCGCTTACTGCTTCCATGACTGCACCCATGGGGGATCTATGACGGCTATTCGGATATCTCACAGACTGTTGCTTCTTCAGTCCGCAGTCCTTGCCGGGGCGTTGCTGTCGCCGGCCCCGGTCAGTGCCATGCCGGAAGCGAAGGCCGAAACCGCATCCGGGGGGGGAAGCGCCGACGCAACCAACAGTGCTGAGGATATTGTCGTCTACGCGCCGATTGCCGATGCACAGGCGCTGGCCCTGGCCGAACAACGCAGCGCGACCAATCTCGTCGCGATCATCGCGGCCGACTCCATCGGCAGATTTCCCGATCAGAACAGCGCTGCAGCCCTTGCACGGCTGCCGGCAGTCGCCGTTCAGCGGGATCAGGGGCAGGAACGCTACATCCAGGTGCGGGGCGCGCCCAACCGCTGGACCAGCGTCTCGTTCGACGGCGTGCCTGTCGTGGGTGTCGATGAAGGCGGCGCAACCCGGGCATTCCGGTTCGATGCCGTGCCTTCCGTCATCCTGTCCTCGATTGCGGTCAACAAGTCGCTCACGCCCGACCTGCCGGCCGAAGCCATAGTCGCCCAGATCGACATGCGCACTTTTTCACCCTTCGAACGCGAGGGCTTCGACCTTAGCGCCGACGTCGGCCTCGGCTGGATGGAGCTCGGCGGCGGCGAACAGCGCCAGGCTTCGGTGCGCACCTCCTGGTCCGGCGACCGATGGGGCTTCATGCTCGCTGGATCCCATTATCGCCGGAACCAGATCACCGATAACCGCGAGTCCGCCTACGACGCCAACGGCCTGCCAACGGTGCTCGACTACCGGTCCTATCTGCTCGTGCGCGAGAACAACGGCGCCTCGGCCGGCGTCGAGTTCAGGCCGACCGACGGTCATTCGCTCTTCGTCAAGGGCGTCTGGTCCGAATTCAGGGACGACGAGGAACGCAACCAATATGTGTTCCAGCTCGATCGCGCTGCTTCGGGCACCCGGGGCGCCGTCAGCGGCGACCTCGTGGGCGTGCCTGTCCGCGGCACCAAAAGCTATTCAAATTACCGCAACGCCAACTGGATCCTCACCGGCGGCGGAAACCACGCCTTCGCCGGGCAATGGAGCGCTGGATGGCGCCTCAACTACACCAGGGTCGATAACTCGTCCGACTTGCCGATCGTGCTGCAAAATCAGCAGTTCAATCGCCTGAACCGCCCGTCGCTTACCTATGATCGTTCCAACGTCGACCTGCCGATCATGCAGCTGTTCACAACCATCCCCGGCGCAACGCCGGGCAGTTTCGCCCGTGGCAGCGCCACCCGCGGGCTGAACCAGGCCGGATTCGATCTCAACATCGGCCTGCCGCTCGTCTCCGATATCCGGGCCGAAAGCTGGACGGCCAAGGTCGATGTCGAAGGACCTGCCGGCCCGGTAACCCTGAGGGCCGGTTTGCAATATGATGATCGCATCATTCGCGGCAATGTGCTGGCCAGCGCTGTCACCATTACCATTCCGCCGCCCGGCCTCCCGGCTGGGAATTATGTCACCACCCGTCCCTAGGTTACCAATTTTCCCAGCGGAATGCAGTTCTTCCTTGTCGACAACCGGCGGCTACGCTCCGACTTCGAAGCCACGCTCGATACGCTGGCTGCGGCCGGCAGATTCAATCCCGATGCCGTGGTGCGCCCGATCGACCGTTACCAGATCGCCGAACGGCTGTTTGCGGCCTATGCCAGCGGCACCTTCGAGTTCGATCGGGGCGCCATCGTGGTGGGCGCCCGGGTCGAGAATTTCGTCCAGGAATCTGACGGTTTCGTGCAGATCGGCGCTGCCACCAATCCGCTCACCGTCCGCAACAGCCATTGGGACATTTTCCCGAGCATCAATGCCAAGGTCGACATGACCGATGATCTTGTTTTCCGTGCCTCGTTCCAGCGCGGGGTCGCCCGGCCTTCCTTCGGCCAGGTTCGAACCGGAGCGGCCATTTCCGATCTGTCGGCACCCGGAACCGTCACTGGCGGCAACCCCAGGCTGAAACCGGAATACACCTGGGGTTCCGATGTTGCGCTGGAATATTACATCCCCGGCGACGGCCTGCTCTCAGCCACGGGCTTCTACCGCTGGGTGGACAATGTCCTCTACGACAGCCGCTCCATCGTCGGTTCCGACATCTACAACTCCGGCGGCATCGACCGGTCAGGTTATAATTTCATCTCCTCCTTCAACGGCAGCAACGGCAAGCTCTTCGGGATCGAGTTCGCCTATCTGCAGCAATGGAGATTCCTGCCCCAGCCCCTCGACGGGTTCGGCTTCCAGGGCAATATCGCCTTCATCGGCGGCAGCTTCGACACGCCCGACCGGCGCGGCGTCGACTTTCCGGGCACATCATCCACCGTAGTCAACGCCTCGATCTTCTACGAGAAGTTCGGCGTTTCCACGCGCCTCAGCTACCAGTGGCGCTCGGACTGGGTGGATACGCTCGGCGGCTTCGGCACCGGCGGCACCGGAGATGAAAAGCGCGCCGCCTATGGCAACCTCGATCTTGCCGTGCGCGTCAGCCTTTCGGACAACCTCAGCCTTTATTTCGATGCCAACAACCTTACCAACGAGATTTATGTCGCCTTTCTGGGAACCCGCGATCGTCCGACCGAAGTCGAACAGATCGGCCGTCGCTTCATGGGGGGCGTGCGCTTCAACTTCTGAAAACAGGGACGCCATCATGAAACAATCGTCTTCCACACGCCGGATCCTGCTGCCGCTTCTGCTGGCGGCAACGGTCGTTGCGCCGGCCGGCCTGGAATCAGCCGCAATCGCAAGGCAGGCCGATTCTGCCGGAGCCGTTCTTTCCGCCACGGCGGAACGGTCCGGGCAAACCGTGAAACTGGCCTGGACCGGGCTTTACGGGCCGGTCAGCATCTACCGCAAGAAGGGGCCCGATACGCCCCGCTCCGCTGCCGAGCGCCTGGCCGTGCTGGAGGGCGGCAGCGGCAACTTCGGCATCGCGCCTTTCCCCCGCCCCTATTTCCTGCTGCGCGACGAAAAGGGCAACGAGATCCGCACGGCGGAGCGTCTGCTCCCGCTGGAGGGTGGCAGCAACTTCAGGGATCTCGGAGGATATCGCACCCTTGATGGCCGGCAGGTCGCATGGGGCAAGCTCTTTCGTTCAGGCGTCATGTCGTCGCTGACGCCCGATGATTTCGTCGAGCTGGGTCGCCTTGGCATCCGGACCATATGCGACTTTCGCTCCACCGACGAACGCAGCCGCGAACCCGTGGCCTGGCCGGACGGAGTGCAGCCGGCCGTGCTGGCAATGGATTATGGCCTGGAAACAGGCGCCCTTGCCGCCATGTTCACGGGCGGCGAAGTGACAGCCGACAAGGTCCGCGCCGCGATGAAGCAATTCTACCGCGAAATGCCCTTCGCCTTTGGCGACCATTATGCCCTGATGATGCGCAAGCTGGTCGATGGCAAGGCGCCGCTCGCCTTCAACTGTTCAGCCGGCAAGGACCGCACCGGCCTTGCCGCCGCCCTGATCCTGACGGCCCTCGGTGTCCCCCGGGAAACGATATTCGAGGACTATCTGCTGTCGAACAGGCATTTCCGGCCCAAGAACCCGGCCGCCGATGCAACGGCCGACCCGATGGCGAAGCTGATGGCCAGCCTCTCGCCCGACGCCCTGCAGGCGTTGATGGGCGTGGAGCGCCAGTTTCTGGAGGCCAGTTTTGCATCCATCGACCAGCGCGGCGGGATGGACCTCTACCTGCGCGAGACACTGGGGCTGCAACCGGACGATCTGGAGCGGCTCCGCCGGATCTACCTTCGCTGAGAAGATGATTCCAGTTCACGCGCCCGCCCCCACCATGCACCCGGCGCAGGTCGCGGCCTGACTGCACCAGAACGGCCGCTCCAAACACGGGCTCCGAACCGGATTTCCGAACCGGATTGCGGCGCAATTTGCGGGACGGATGGCCGGAAGGATGGCGAGACGGATGGCCGGAAGGATGGCGGGACGGATGGCGGGACGGATGGTGGAGCCTAGCGGGATCGAACCGCTGACCTCTACAATGCCATTGGGTAAGAAAACTAACAAATTCAATGGCTAATGCTAGCACATATGCGCAAACGCGGGCATGCAACCTCAAGGGGTTAGCTCATGCTGCGTGCGAGTTGCGTTCTAGTCGATAGTCGGGACAGCGGAAACGGCCGCGCCCCACCCGACCCCGAAAGCAAGGCACCCGCCCCGACTGTCATCGGAGCGGGCGCAAGATGCGAAGTTGCTGACTTCAGGGCTTTCAATAGCCCTGGACGGCCGGCGGGGCAAGAGCGTTTCCGGGCGCCGGCGGCTGTCATACGGGCGGCCGAGCTTGCGGAATCGACCGCCCTTCGTTTCGAGCGGGACGGCGAGCATGACGCGGCCATGGGGGCCCGCACGGCCGCGATGATGATCCTGGACATGCTGCTGCCGGGGGAGGTTCGCCGTGCGACCAACTGATTTTCTGCCGGACAGCACGCTTGCGCCGTTCCTGCGCCCGGTGCCGAGCGGCCATGGGCGCGACGATGACGACCCCGGCGACGAGCCCGGCGCGATCGACGTCGGCAGCTGGGAAGGCGCGCCGGTTCCCGAACGGGAATGGATCGTGCCGGGATGGCTGCTGCCGCGCGCCGTGACCCTGCTGGCCGGCAAGGGCGGGGCGGGCAAGAGCCTGCTGGTGCAACAATGGCTTTCCGCGATCTCGGTCGGAGCCGAGTTCATGGGCACGCGCCCGCCCGCGCCGGTCCGGGCGCTCTACGTGAATTGTGAGGACGAAATCGACGAGATGCACCGGCGGCAGGCAGCGATCGCAAATGCCATGGGGCGGAGCCTGGGCGGGTTCGCCCGGCGGATGCACATCCTGCCGCGCCTGGGGTGCGACAATGCGCTGGGCACGTTCGACGAGTCCGGCAAGTTCCTGCCGTCCGGCCTGTTCCGCCAGATCGCCAGCATCGCGCGATCGCGGCAAGCCCGGGTAATCGCGCTGGACAATGCTATGCAGCTTTTTGTCGGCAGTCAGAACGACAATGGCGAGGTGACGCGTTTCCTCAATGCGTGCGCCCGCCTGGCGCTGGAAACCGATGCCGCGGTGATTCTGGTGGCGCACACGGCCAAGGCTGACGGCAGCGAATTCGCGGGCTGCATGGCCTGGGAAAACAGCTGCCGCACCCGCCTCTACCTGACCCGTGAGACGGACGAAAACGGCGACCTGATGCACGGCAGCGAGCGGCGAACGCTGAGCCGGAACAAGGCGAATCAAGCGGCCATCGGGGATCGTCTGGAAATGGACTGGCAGGCGGGCGCGTTCGTGCCGGTGGATCATTCCGACGAGGCCGGGGCCCATGCGCGAGCCGAGGCGGCATTCCTTGCCTGCCTGGACGCAGCGACAGAGGTCAGGCGCGCTACGTCACACAACCCCGGTGTCAACTATGCCCCGAGCGCCTTTGCAGCAATGCCGGAAGCCGGGAAGCGTTGCGCCAAAGTGCTTGCGGCGGCCATGCAAAGGCTGATCGGCCGGGGCGTGATCGAGGTCGACCGGCAGCTTTGGAAGCGGGACAACCGGGCGTGGAAATATGGGTTGGCGAGGGCCGACAAGGTGCACCGACCCCCCAGCCAAGTCATTGAAAACTATGCACCGACCCCCTGCACCGACCCCTGCACCGACCCGCACCGACCCCCCGGCCAAGCCACTGAAAACTATGCACCGACCCTGCACGCACCGACCCCCTTATATACTACGTATATAGGGACGGGGCCTGAGGGCCCCCCGTCCCTATCCGAAGACGAGTATCGCGCCGCCCTCGAAGCCGAGGCGGCGATTGCCGATGCGAACGGGTGGGAGGCACGGCCATGATCGAGCCTGCCACCCTCGACCGGCTTGCCCATGCCGTGCGGTGCCTGTCGCCCAGCCATCGCGACCCGGAACGATTCCACGTCGACAAGAGCGAGATCGAACGCGAGCTGCGACGGCTGGCACGGCAGGCGGAAGGGGTTGCGAAATGATCTCCAAACCATTGCGATATTCACAGCTTTGGACAGAAAAATCTCTTGGAGCTGGTGGCCGGAAGACCGCCACCCAAGCGATCTTTTGACTTAATTCGGCCGATGGGACAGCGCGGAAAAGGTGCGAAAATCGCAATGCGAGCCGGCCCGAAACCGGCCCGCCGGCACCCGTGGGAGCGTCGACATCTCACGCGCGCCGGCCGCGTCATCGCGTTTTTGGAAAGCCTGCCAGTTACCAAAGGGCTGGGCGTCGGGAAGCCGATGAAGCTGCTGCCGTTCCAGCGCGAATGGATCGAAGCGGTCTATGCCGAGGGCGCGGACGGCAAGCGCCTGGTGGGAACCGGGCTGATGAGCGTGGGGCGCGGAAACGGCAAGACGGTCCTGGTCGCGGCCCTCTGTCTGGCGCACCTGGTCGGCCCTGAAGCCGAGCCGCGTGGGGAATGCTACAGCGCGGCCGCGACGAAACAACAGGCCAGCCTCATCTTTGCCGAAATCGAGGCTTGGGTTCGGGCGGTCCCCTGGCTGGCAGAACGGTTGAACGTGCAGACGTTCATCAAGAAGATCGAGGACCTCGAGACCGGTTCATTCTATCGCGCGCTGGCCAGCGACAGCGCCGCGTCCCACGGCCTGGCCGCGTCGTTCATCGCCTGCGACGAGCTTGCGCAGTGGAAGCGGCGGGAGCTGTTCGACGTGCTGCGCACCTCCATGGGGAAGCGGGAGGAGCCGCTGTTGATCGCGATCGGCACGCAATCCCCGCACCCCGAGAACCTGATGAGCGAGCTCGTCGACTATGCCGGCCGGGTGCACAGCGGAGAGGTTGTCGACCCGTCGTTTCATGGGGTGCTCTACAGCGTGCCTGATGACCTGGACGCCTATGACCCGGACAACTGGCACCTCGCCAATCCGGCCCTGGGCCTCTTCCGCAGCCGGCGCGAGCTGCTGCAGGAGGCCGAGCGGGCGAAGCGGATTCCGTCGTTCGCGCCGGCGTTTTTTAATCTTTATTTGAACCGCCGCATCGATGCCGTCCCGCATGCGATCGATCCCGACGAATGGGCGGCCTGTGGCGGCCCGCTGGACGTGGCGGCGCTCGCCGGGCGCCCGTGCTTTGCCGGGCTCGATCTGGGCTCCACGCGCGACCTGACGGCCCTGGCGCTCTACTTCCCCGACGACGGCGGGGCGGTGCTCGGCTGGCATTGGTGCCCCAAGGATGGCCTGGCCGAGAAGGAAGAGCTCGACCGGGTGCCCTATCGCGTCTGGGCAAAGGATGGCTTCATCACGCCGACACCCGGGAAGGCGACAGACAAGGCATTTATCGCGCGTCAATTGGGGGAGCTGGCCGGTCGATACAAGCTTCAGGGTGTCGCCTTCGATCGCTGGGGGTTCGCAGACCTGAAGGTCATTCTGGACCGGGAGGGCGTCCAGTTGCCGCTGGTGCCGTTCGGGCAAGGGTTCGTCGACATGGCGCCGGCCGTCGACGCCTTCGAGGCCGCGATGCTGGTGGGCAAACTGAAGCACGGTGACAGCCCAATTTTGCGCTGGCAGGCGAGCAATGCCGAGTTTCAGACGGACCCTGCTGGGAACCGCAAACTGACAAAGGGGCAAAGGCGGAGCAGGATCGATGGCATTGTGGCGATGGTCATGGCGATCGGCCTGGCGGCGCGAAGCGAAGTGAAGAAGACTGTCAAGCCGTCGGTGAGCTGGATTTAGCGCCCGCGCTTGTGGTTCATGCCAGCCGCTCCGCCAGTATCAGCCGAACCGCTTCCGGCCTCGAGGGCCTGGGATCGGGCTGGGCTGCGATCCATGCGTCAAGAGCGGCGAGCTGGTCGGGCTGCAGGCGGACGCCAACCAATGTGCCCGTCTGCGTCGGTCGCTTCTTTCTCGTGATAACACCAGTTGCAGCCATCTTGCGTTGCTGTTATCACGGGCGCGAGCCGAGCGGAAGCTACCAACGACCGCCCGGCTCTGACCACACACGCGAAAGGACCGCGCCCATGGCTTTGAGCTCCCTACACCCGGATTCCGTTGCCGCCAATTCGCCCGGCGATCCCGTGAACGCCCATGGCTTCACGCCTGCGATGCTGGACGCGCTGCAGCTGCAGCAGATCGGCCGATGCCAGCCCTTCGCCAATGTGGGCGACGAGTTTCCGCCGCATTTCGAGGAAGCGGCTGCCTTGCTGAACGTGATCGCCCGGGGCTACGACCTTCGCGACGAGGTGTCGCAGTCGATCGGCAAGAACGAATTCGACTTGCTGGCGCCGGACATTTTCGCGCTGGCGCTGCGCGGCATCGCGAATCACATCCACACTGGCGTTCTGCTGAACCGGGTGGCCGAGTCGTGAGTGGCCTCACGATCCGGGAAGCCGTGCTGAGAGACGCGCGGGTCTACTATGAGCGCCGCCTGGTGAAGGCCCTGCGGGAGCATCGCGCGGCCCCAAGCCTGAGCACGATCGCGGAGGTCGAGCGCTTCGAGGAACACCTTGCCCGGTGCGATGAGGCGTTGATTGGCTCGCCGTTCGGCGCGTCGCTGCGGGCCGGGGCAACGGTGCATTAAACCTCTTGCAAAAAGCCTGCGGTTGCTTTACCTCTGGCGAAACACACGAGGTGAACCATGATGAAAGCTCGAGCACGCACTGCCGCCCGGATTGCTGGGCTGGATCCCGACCGGCTCAATGAATGGATCGCGGCGGGCGACTATCCGTGTGCCCCGCAAACCGTCCCTGGCAAGGTCCGCATCTTTAGCGAACGCGAGATCGTCGGCCTGTGTGTGTTTGAGCGGCTGATGGCCGACGGCATGGCCGCCTACCCAGCCGGTCATATTGCATGCGATGTTGTCGAGCTTGCGGCCTCGTTCAACCCGCCGCTCGTCATCGTGAGCGGGGGCGGCGCATTCGCTTGCACCGCTGACACCCTTCTCGGCTACATCAGCGAATCTCCAAGTGCTTATGTGATGGTCTTCAAGATCGATACGATCGCCAAACGCATTACGGCCGCCTTGACCGAAGAACAGAGCATCGTCGGCGACGAGTGATGCAACTTATCCCCGCCCCCTTCCTTTGCGGCCGACGCGGCGCGGCCAGAAACGGAAGCCCGGATGCCGCCGGGGGGAGGGTCCTGCCAAGCGACTCCGGCCTGCATGAAAGACCAGCCGCATGCTGACCCGAGAATGGATCGAACGGCGCACTGCGATTCTGGCGGAGATCGATAAGATCCCGCTTGAACAGTCGGACGAATTCGACCGGGCGACGGCCGAGCTTCGCGCGATCGAACAGCAGCTGCGCTTTGCCGAAGAGCGCTACGCGGCCGACCGGCGCGCGCTTGGCATGCCGGTTACCGCAGCTGCAGCTGCCGTCGAGTGCCGGGCCTTTGCGGGCGTTCGCTCCCCGCTGCCGCCGGAGTTCCGCGGTGACCTGTGGCGCGCCCGCGACGGCATGGCCGGGGCCGCACACAAGATCGCCGTCGACTCCGGCATTCTGACGGCCGATGAGGTCCGGGAAACCGAAGGCTTCAACCCGCGTGGCGATGGGGCGGGGGTGGCGTGAGCCGGGCGGGCGCCTTCACCCAGCGCGAGCTGACAGCCGCCTTCAAGGCTGCAAAAGCGGCGGGGGTGCGGGTGGCCTATGAGGTGCACCCCGACGGCACAAAGCGGGTGCAGACGTTTCCCATTGCACCGGCCGGGGCGCCGGCTGCGAACGACATAGATGCGGCGATCGAAGGCGGGCGCTGGTGAAGCAGCTGCGCTTGCCCCGCTATGTGTCGACCTTCCGCGATGCGGGCGGAATTGTCCGATATCGGTTCCGCTGCGCTCGGAAGGGGATAGATGAATATATGAAGGCGGCCCCGTTCACGCCGGACTGGGAAGCCGAGTATCGGGCCCTACTGGCAGGGACGGTCGCGCCCATGGTGATCGGCGCGGCCCGCGCCGTTCCCGGCACCATCGCTGACCTTGTGGCGCGCTATCGGGCTTCCGACCAATGGCCACGGAAGGGGCCCGCCACCCGCAAGGCTTGGGAAAGCTCGCTGGGAAGGCTGACCACTAGCATCGGCGGATGCATGGTGAGGGACTTGGACGCCGAGCGCGCCGGCAAGATCATGGCGAAAATGCACGATCGGCCGCATGCCGCAGACAACTTCCGAAAGCGCATGAAGGCGCTTTGGAAGTGGGCAGTGCGTAAGCGGCTGGCCAAAGAGAACCCGTGGGCCGAAACCAACCCGTTCGCGGTAAAAACCGAGGGCTTCAAGGCGTGGACAGAGGATGAGGTGACGCGCTTCATCGCCCGCTATCCGCTCGGCACGCGGGAACATCTGGCGCTGCAGCTGATGCTGGCGACCTTTGCCCGCCGCTCGGATGCGATCCGGCTCGGTCCCCAGCATGTCCGCAACGGCCGCCTGCAGTTTCGCTGCAAGAAGACCGGCGCCCCGCTTGACCTTCCGATTCTGCCTGACCTGTCGGCTGCCCTGGCGCGGCACAAGACAGAGCACCTCAGCTTCCTTGTGACGACATTCGAGCGCCCTTTCTCCGACGCCGGGTTCGGCAACTGGTTTGCGGACCGCTGCAAGGCTGCTGGCGTCCCCGGCCGGGCGCATGGACTTCGCAAGCTGGCAGCCATCAGGATGGCCTATGCAGGCGCCACCGTTCCCGAGCTCATGTCATGGGGCGGATGGAAGACTGAGCGCGAGCCGCTTCGCTACATCGAACAGGCGAACAAGGGCCGTCTCGCGGACTCTGGCGCGGCAAAATTGTCTAGGGAGCGTGCCCGCCTAGACAAACTGAAGCGCAACACATTGAAAGGGCAGTTGGAAAAATGAGTGGTGGTGGTCCCGACTGGATTCGAACCAGTGGCCTACGGTTTAGGAAACCGTCGCTCTATCCTGCTGAGCTACGGGACCGCGGGAGCTTCCATGCGATATGACTGGCCGTTTCGCAAG
>Ga0207951_100996_pt1 | contig 11574 bp, 10 predicted proteins | sample Subbio12Aug_8Bad_FD_184830 | JGI IMG/M metagenome (GOLD analysis project Ga0207951, IMG submission 184830) | Serpentinite rock and fluid subsurface biosphere microbial communities from McLaughlin Reserve, California, USA - CR12Aug_8Bad (SPAdes) | ecosystem: Environmental > Terrestrial > Deep... | reverse complement strand
CGGCGCCGTCGGCGATGATAGGTGCATCCAATCATTTCGAAGTCGCCATCGCTACGGCGGTGATGCTGTTCGGCCTGTCATCCGGCGCTGCGCTAGCGACTGTGGTTGGCGTGTTGATCGAGGTGCCGCTGATGCTGGCGCTGGTTGGATTTTGCAGGCGGACGCGAGACGGGTTCGGCAGGTGCGAATCAGGCGAAGGGTGAAGCCATCCTGAGGAACATGGTTCACGGGGAATCTCATCAGGCTGTAAGTCGCGGCGTTTGTGAATGACAGCGAGGACAACGATATGTGCAGGCCTGACCTCATAAAGGATGCGGTAGGAATAGAGAGCGACGGCATCATCCGCTGACTTCTCGTTTCCATGTTTTGCGCGGCGTAAGCGTTCGGTACGCAGAGCGTCCCGGTCTGCATTCCCACGCAGAGCGTGGGAACGAGAAATCTCACCACGACCGAATGTCTCTTAACACTTGTTCAGTCGGCAGGCTTTTGTCCTGTTCGGCGTCATGTTGGCCACGCCGAATGTTTTCCAACACATATAGCCGGTACATGATTTCTTCGATATCGGCGGTATCCGGTAAGCGCTGAATGATGGCAAGGGCTTCTTGTTTTGTGGTGTGGGCTTGCATGGTGAGCCTTTCTTTGGTCGTTGAGGGGGTTTCGACGTTTTCAAGTATGGGGGGCATACCGTGATGGGCATTATTCCACAGGCTGGACGCAGTCATCATCGTCAATAGGCGGGTGTCTCGATACTTGCTGTACGATGGCGCCAGCCCCCCGCTGGCGACCACGATCGACTCTGGCTTACCGATTTGAATGACCTGAGCTATCTCGTCTCCCCATCCATGCCATGCTGAACAACTCGTAAAAATATCGATGCTCAAAGAAAACTTGGTCAAGACCCTGATTGGCTTGTTGTTGCTCATGGTGCTGATGGCTGCGCTGGGCTATGGGTTTGAAGACCCGATGTACCAGGCAACGCATTGGGTTATCGAACGGATTGGTTTTGTCGGCTTGTGTCTGATTATGTTTGTCACCGACACGCTGATTACGCCGTTCTCGCCGGACATTCTTCTGGTGATGGTTGCCCATAGCGATCTGGCGGCCTATTGGCAGTTTTATGTGCCGATTCTGGGGCTGGTATCGGTCATGGCGGGTCTGGCGGGTTGGTGTATCGGGCGTTGGCTGGCGAATTTCGATCGCGTGCGCAGCCTGATTGATTCGCTCGCTGACGAGCAGCGCCGCTTCCTTCAGGACTATGGCTTCTGGGCGATTGCGCTGGCAGCGGTGACTCCGCTGCCGTATTCCCTGGTTTGCTGGGCGGCTGGCGCGATGCCGATCCGCTGGACGACCGTGCTGACGGCATCGCTGCTGTTTCGGATTCCCCGCATGATTATTTTTTATCTGGTGATCGCGTCGGCTGGCGATGTGTTTGCATGACGCCGGGTTGGTCTCGGCTGGCCGGATTTCAGTCTTCGTCATCCACCGCCGCCACGGACAGCATTTCGCGGGCATGGGCGCGGGTGTTTTCGGTAATGGTTACGCCGCCTAACATACGCGAGACTTCTTCGACTCGCTCGTCGTCGGTCAGATGGCGAACGCTTGATGACGTGACTTCGGCATTCTGATTCTTGGCGACGAACAAATGCTGATGGGCTTGCGCGGCAACTTGCGGCAAGTGGGTGACGCATAACACCTGACGGTTGACACTGAGACTACGCAGCTTTTGCCCAACGATTTCGGCAATACCGCCGCCGATGCCAGAATCGACCTCGTCGAAAATCATGGTGGGTGTGGTTTTGTCGGTGCTGGTAACAACCTGGATCGCCAGGCTGATCCGCGACAATTCACCACCCGATGCCACCTTGGCCAGTGGCTTGGCGGGCAGGCCGGGATTGGTGGTAACCAGAAAATCGAGGTCATCCCAACCATTCAGACGGGGTTCGGTGGCCTCCTGTCGGGTCAGGCGCACGACGAATTCGCCGTGCGGCATACCAAGTTCTTTCAGTGTGTCGGAAATGCGGTGCTGCAAGTCATCGGCGGCGCGGCAGCGGCTGGCCGATAACTCGCCCGCAAGCTGGCGGTAGTGCGCCAGCAATCGTTGGCAATCGGCGGCCAGGGCTTCGATGCGTTCACTGCTGTGGCTGATGACATCGATTTCCTGCGCCAGCCGCGCGGCCAGTTGCGGCAGTTCGTCCGGTTGGGTTTTGTGTTTGCGGCTCAGCGATTGAATGGTGGCGATCTGGTTTTCCAGCCAGCCCAGTTGTTGCGGGTCGGCATCTTGATTGTCCAGAAAGCGGCGTAATTGCTGACTGGCTTCGCCGATTTGAATTTCGGCATCGGTCAGCAATTCGCTGATGCCATTCAATTCATGGGCGTAGTGAGCCAGCTCGTGGATGGCGTGAATGACCTGACCCAGCATGTCGGCAATCGAGTGTTGATCGTTGTCATACAGACTATCGAGTTGCTGCTGGCCGACGCTGAGGATTTTGCCGAGGTTGGCCAGTTTGTTGTGTTCGTCGGCCAACGCCGGGTAATCGAAATTTTCCAGATCGATCTGCTGCAATTCGTCGAGCTGATAGCGCAGTAATTCCTCGCGCTCGACCTGGTCGCTACCGGCTTTCAGTAAGCGTTGCAATTCTTTATGCGCGTGTTTCCAGTCGTGGAAGCAGCGGTTGACTTGATCGAGCAGAGGCGCGTGCTGGGCAAAACCGTCGAGCAGGTGGCGTTGTTCGTCCGGGTCGAGCAAGGTCAGATGGGCGTGCTGGCCGTGGATTTCCACCAGTTGTCGGCTCAAGGTCTGCAAGGTTTGCAGGTTGACCGGGCGGCTGTTGATGTAGGCTTTCGAGCGGCCATCGTCGTTGACGGTGCGGCGTATCAGGCAGTGCTCGCCATCGTCGAGTTCCTGATCTATCAGCCAGTGTTTGACCTGCGGTGCTTTTGCCAGATCGAATTCGATGTTGATGTCTGCCCGCTTCTTGCCAGGGCGGATGTAGCCGGAGTCGGCGCGGTCACCCAGCGCCAGGCCGAGCGCAGTCAGCAGTATCGATTTACCGGCGCCGGTTTCGCCGGTCAGCACCGACATGCCTGGCTGCAAATCCAGGTTCAGGGCATCGACCACGGCCAGGTCGGTGATGGTCAGGTTCAATAGCACATGTAATCCTAAATTGAGTAGTCCTAAGAAACCGTCTGAAAATCTACTGCGCGGGCGTGATCCGGGCGTGGGCGGTGCTCGAACTCTATGTACACTCCGGATTCTGCGCTCCGACCACGCCCGACTGACACCCGCTCGCTACACTTTTCAGACGGTTTCTAAGCTAACCGCCGCTCCAGTTGAGTTTGCTGCGGAGGATGTTGAAGAAGTCGTGGTGTTCAGGGTGCAGGATTCTAATGGGTTTGTCGGCCTTTTTGATGACGATTTTGTCGCCGATCGATACGTCGGGAATCTCCAGATGATCGCAGGTGACCAGTGCGTTGATTTGCCGGGTCTGGTTGAAACGAATCTCGATTTCTGCATCGTCGCTGATGACGATGGGCCGGTTCGATAGTGTGTGTGGATTGAGTGGCACCAGTACCAGCGCATTCAATGCAGGATGCAGAATCGGGCCACCCGCAGACAGGGAATAGGCCGTCGAGCCGGTGGGTGTGGCAATGATGACGCCGTCGGAGCGCTGGGTATTGAGATAGATGCCGTCGATGGTGGTGACGATTTCGATCATGCTGGGGGTGACCCAGCGATGGATGACCACCTCGTTGACTGCCGTTTGCCGATGAATGATGTGGCCGTCGCGGATGATCTCGGCTTGCAACAAGCAGCGTTCGTCAGTTTTGTAGTGACCGTCTAGGATGGGTTCGAGCCGACTGGCCAGTTGTTCCGGCGAAATATCGACCAAAAATCCGAGGCGACCCAGATTGACACCGACGATGGGAATATCGAAATCCGCTGCCGTCCGCGCCGCCATAAGAAAAGTGCCATCCCCCCCGATGACGATCAGCAAATCGCAGTGCCCGGCGAGGGTATCGATATGCAGACGTTTGACATCGGCGCTTAAGTCCTCGCTGCGGTTGTCGATCAGCACCTCATGCCCGCGATATTTCAATAGCCGATGTAACTCCTTTAGCGTACCGACAACCCCTGGGTCGCCGGGTTTGCCGATCAGGCCTATGCGTGGAAAAAGACTGGGCATCGATGCAAGGTAGTTTGAGAGTGGGCGCCGATTATACAAACAAACTCGACAGGCCTAGCCTGAACCCGCCACTTGCCGATGCTCATCAAATTAAAACGGCCCTCTGTGATGAAACCCAGGCAGCGGGACAACGCGCTTAACAGCCCGCCACTACAATCACGCTGTAAGACTGGCCGCACATGGCAAATAGTGCGCAATTTAAGTTTTGACACAAAACAAATTTGCGTGTACAAATTGCGCCCGTCGACCAACAACAAATATCAAATTCGACATGCAACTCGAGTTGCCCCCTTTATAAGGGTTCACTACAACAAACCTAAAGATGAGGATCTAAAAATGGCTGAACAAGAAAAAGACAACACCATGACCGTCGTAATCGCTGTTACCCTGGTTGCCGTCATTGGTGTATTCCTGCTGAAAAGCCGTGAAACCGAACACTTGACACGTTCTGGCGATACCACTGCCGCTGCTGAAGCCCAAGTGCTCAAAAAAGCTAAAGACTTCAACAATGACGTTTTGAAATCTTTGGAAAAATAACAAAGCTTTTATATCGTAACAACGATAAACGCCAAACTCAAAACCGCTACTAGCTGCAGCTAGTAGCGGTTTTTTATTGCCCGGCGTGTAGAGCCTGGCAGAGAGCGTAACGGGAGCAACGAGTAAGGCTTACCCTTCATTGCTCGCCTCGAAGGGTTCACCGCCGCGCGGCAGAAACCAAAGCGCCACATGGCAACGCTCGAAACCCTCATCCGGGTAAATCCAGCATCACAGGGGTACACATCATGCAGTCATCCGCCCAACCGCTCGTGAACCGGGCTATCGAGGTCTGGCTGACCAGTGCCGACCAGCATTGGTTGTTGCAACGGCAAGCCGACATGCCCGCATTGGCCGACACGGCAGCCGGCGGCTCGGTCATTCACATCGACGACAATCAGCTATTTCAGCCTATCGAAGGCTTCGGCTTCTCCCTGACCGGCGGCAGCGCCCTGTTGATCCGGCGACTGCCGCAAGACCAGCGCCTGGCGTTGTTACATGAACTGTTCTCACTTGATGGCGACGGCATCGGCGTCAGTGTATTGCGCTTGACGATAGGCGCGTCCGACTTGAGTGAGCGCAGTTTTTCCTACGACGACCTGCCTGCTGGTGCAAGCGATGTCAGTCTGGCCCACTTCGACCTGGCTGCTGGCGACGCGGACGTCATCCCCACCGTGCTTGAAATTCTGGCCATCAACCCGACCATCCGCATCATTGCTGCGCCCTGGTCGGCACCGGTCTGGATGAAAACCAATAGCAGTTTCGTTGGCGGCGAACTCAGACCGGCGTGTTACCCGGTATACGCCCGCTATCTTGCAACCTATCTCAAGGCGATGCGGGCGCACGGCATCGTGGTTCATGCCATCACGCCGCAAAACGAACCGCTGAATCACAAAAACGACCCCAGCATGGTCATGCCTGCTGCGGCCCAGGCCGAATTTATCGGTCAGCATCTAGGGCCTGTACTGCACGATGCCGGTCTGGGCGATGTCGCCATCCTGTGCTGGGACCATAACTGCGACGTCATCGATTACTCGTTGACGGTGCTGGCCGATGTCGACGCCCACCGCTATGTCAGCGGTTCGGCCTGGCATCTGTACGGAGGTGACATTGCGGCGCTGTCGGAAGTGCATCGCGCCTACCCCGACAAGAAAATTTATTTCACCGAACAATGGGTGGGTTCCGACGGCGAATTCGGCGGTGATTTGATGTGGCATGTGCGCCACGTATTGATTGGCGCCCTGCGTAACTGGAGCCGCATCGTGCTGGAATGGAATCTGGCTGCCGACCCAGGCTGCTGCCCGCATACGCCGGGCGGTGAAGCCCGCTGCGTTGGCGCATTGACGATAGACGGCGGCCCAGTGAACGGCAACCAGGTAAGTCGAAATGTGGCTTATTACATCATCGCCCACGCCGCCCGATGGCTGCGCCCCGGCTCGGTACGCATAGCCTCCAGCGACGATGCCTTACCCAATGTCGCCTGCATGACAGCGGATGGCAGCATCGTGGTGATCGTGCTCAATGATGGCGACCTGGCCCAAATCGCCCGCATCCGTCATCGGCATTCAGAGGCTGTCGTTCACCTGCCGCCACGCAGCGTTGCCACCTGTATCCTGGCCGGTTCGCCAGGCGCTGAGCGAACCTTGCCCGCTTAAAACTGCCCCAATGCAAGCAAATCTCTCTCCAGCCAATCGCTGTCGCCAAGATTCAGCTCAACCAGACGACGCAGACTGGTGATGCTGTCAATGTCGATATGCTCGCATTTGAAGCCAACCCGATTACCAATGACGTGAGACACCGACAAGGTCATCTCGATGTGCTGGTCGTCTGACAACGCTATCGTCAGGACATACAGATGTTCGATGTCGCCCTGCCAGCTTTGCTGAAATTCCAGCAGACAGCCTTTCAGCGATAAATCGACAACCGTGCAAGACAGCAGGCATTCGTTGCCTGCAAGCTGGCAGGGCATCCGGTACAGCACACGATGGAAATGTCGCCTGTCATCGGCGTGGCTGGATTCAGTCATTGGGATTCAGTCAGTTGGATTCGATCATTTGAGTTCAGCCAAAAAAGAACTGCATTGGAATCTGGTCTACGTGCAAAACATCATTGTTGCTTAGTTTTACCGTCAAATCAGCCAGCGGCTGATCGTTGATCGACAAGCCATCATTGCCTTGCAAGGCCGACACATAGTAGCCGTCCTTGCGCCGGGCAATCACCACCACACCGCCGCCATCGCGCCCCAAGCGGGTCATGGCTTTTTTGAGAGGCAGTATGCGGCCAATGTGAGGGCCATCCATGATTTGCAGATTGGCGTCGGGCAGATGATTTCTGTCTTCCGACTGTTTGTTCAGGGCTTTTACGCCGTTACCGACCGTGTCCGTCAACACTGTTTCGCTAGCCAGGATTTCTTCGGAGCTGAATACGATGTAATGCTTGCCGACGTTGATTCGGTCGTTGTTTTGTAACGTCCACTCTTTTACGGGCTGATGGTTAATCAGCAAGGGATATTTTTCGTTGAGCTGCCTGATGATATGGTTGCCATCCTTGATGACGATTACAGCGTGCGCAGGCGCTACGGCCAGGCTGTCTACGATCAGATCATTGGTATCATCCCGACCGATATGGATTCTTCCGGCATCGGAACTCGCTGTCTGAATCGGTTTATCTTTGAAATAAACGGTGAACTTTGCCATTGTCGCCAGGAAAATACTTCAGAATCGTGCTTCTTGATCAGTATAGTCACTATCATCGGGGTTGCAGGATTTGTTTTGCGGTTTTAGCGCCCAGTATTGAACTTCGCCCGTAACAGCTTTTTCAAACGATGAGCTTACATTGCCGACACGACAACTCCGGATTCGTGACCGACGGCCATCCACCATAACCCACCGCACCCCTCATGACCAGCATCCAGGCCGAACCCGACATCACCGACTACACCAACTCGCAAAACATCTACATCGTGGCGGCAGGCCCCGGCAGTGGCAAATCGGTCATCATGTTGGCCATGATGGAGATGCTGTCCGGCCATGTCGGCGAAGTGGGGTTTTTTCGCCCTATCGTCGACAGCGCCGAAGTGATAGACCCGCTAATTGAATTCGTTGCCAAGCGCTATCAGCCTGGTGTTGCCTACGATGCAATGTACGGCTGCACTAGCGCCCAGGCCCATGCACTGCTGGCGGACGATCACTACGACGAGTTGCTGAAAACCATCCTGGGCAAATATCGCGCCCTGGCCCGGCAATATCCCGTGGTGCTTTGCGTTGGCAGCGATTACAGGCCGGGCGAAACACTGCACGAGTTCGATTTCAACGCCGTTGTCGCCAACAACCTCGATTGCTTGCTGATGCCCGTCATGCAGGGCATGAACCTCGACTCGACCCAAATCCTCAACAATCTCGCCGGTCTCAAACATACGTTGCACGTACAAGACTGCGAGGTGCTGGCAGCGGTCATCAACGGCGTTGCCGCCAGCCAGATCGACGACATCAAACAGGCCGCCGCGCAGTCACCGGAATTCCCGGTTTTCGTGGTGCCGGCGGAAGCCTCGCTGGAAAAGCCGACGATGGCCAACGTTGCCCATGCCTTGAATGCCCGAATTTTTGCCGGTAACGATAAAACCCTGAGCCGCGAGGTTTACCACTATCGTGTTGCCGCCATGCTGGTGCCGGATTTCCTCGACTACGTTCAGGCGGGCGACCTCATCATCACCCCCGGCGACCGTTCCGACATCATTCTTGCCAGCCTGATGACCTACCACTCCAGTAACCATCCGCAAATCGCCGGTTTGTTGCTGACTGGCCATCAGGAGCCGGGTCGTCAGGTTCAGGCATTGATCGAAGGCTTGGGCGACATGCCCTTCGCCGTGCTGGGTGTGGATTACGACACTTTCGCCACGGCCATGGCCGTTAGCCAGGTATCGGCCTGTCTGCATTGGCAGGACAAGCGACGCATCGCCAAAGCATTGGGCCTGGTGGAAAACCATATCGACATGACCGATTTGCGCCAGCGCCTGACCCGCAAAGTCAGTCATAAAATGACGCCGCTGATGTTCGAGTACGAACTGCTGCAACGCGCCAAGGCCAGAAAACAACACATCGTGCTGCCGGAAGGTAGCGAGGAGCGCATTCTGCGCGCCGCCGAAATCCTGCTGTTGCGCGATGTGGTCAAAATTACGCTGCTCGGCAATGAAAACGACATTCGGCAGAAAATCCAGAATCTCGGACTCAAACTACCGGGTGTCGAAATCATCGACCCCATGACCTCCGGCCTGCGCCCGCTGTTTGCCGAAGCCTATTACCAGGCCCGCAAACACAAGCACATCGTCTACGACACTGCCTACGACTTGATGGGCGATTACAGCTATTTCGGCACGCTGATGGTTCAGCTCGGCTTTGCCGACGGCATGGTGTCGGGTGCCGTGCATTCGACACAGCACACCATCCGCCCGGCGTTCGAAATCATCAAGACCAAACCCGGCGTCGCCATCGTCTCCAGCGTGTTTTTCATGTGTCTGGAGGATGAAGTGCTGGTGTATGCCGATTGCGCCGTCAACCCCAATCCCGATGCCACCCAACTGGCTGACATCGCCATCAGCGCAGCGCAAACGGCACAGATGTTCAACATCGAACCGCGTATCGCCATGCTGTCGTACTCCACCGGCGACTCCGGTAAAGGCGAGGCCGTCGACAAAGTACGCGAGGCGGTCAAAATCGCAAAAGCATTACGCCCCGACCTGCAACTGGAAGGCCCCATGCAATACGATGCCGCCGTTGATGCCAGCGTCGCCAAGACCAAACTGCCCGACAGCCAGGTTGCAGGCCGGGCCACGGTCTTCATATTCCCCGACCTTAATACCGGCAACAACACCTACAAAGCCGTGCAACGCTCGTCGGGCGCAATTGCCGTCGGTCCCATCCTGCAAGGCCTCAACAAACCGGTCAACGACCTGAGCCGGGGCTGCACCGTGCCCGACATTGTCAACACCATCATCATCACCGCGATACAGGCGCAGGAAAATGCACAGGACGCATCATGACCATACTGATACTCAACGTGGGCAGTTCGTCGCTGAAATACAGCGTATTCGATGCAAACCATCAGGTACGGGTCAGCGGGTTGATCGAACGGATAGGTGAACCGGCATCGCATCATCGTTATCAAGGTTGCGACGGTATCGGGCATGACCTAACAGCGCCGGTACACGACCACGACCAGGCGCTCCAGCACCTGTTCGATCTGCTGCCACGACTCGGCATAGCCAGCCATCAGTTACAGTGCATCGGCCATCGCGTCGTTCATGGTGGCGAGCATTTTCATGAACCGGCGCGCATCGATAGTGCCGTACTGGCGCAGATCAGACAGGTCAGCCCGCTGGCACCGTTGCATAACCCTGCCAATCTGCTCGGCATCGAACAGGCAATGCGGCTGATGCCAGAAGTGCCGCAGGTGGCGGTATTCGACACCGCCTTCCATCAAACGCTGCCGGATTACGCCTATCGCTACGCCTTGCCCGACGCACTTTACCGGCAGCACGGTGTACGCCGTTACGGTTTTCATGGCACCTCGCACCGTTATGTCGCCAAACAGGCGGCCCAAATGCTGGGGCAGCCGCTGAACAGGCTGAACCTGATTACGCTGCATCTGGGCAATGGTGCCAGCATGGCCGCCATAGCACAGGGTCGTAGCGTCGATACATCGATGGGCATGACGCCGCTGGAAGGCTTGATGATGGGTACGCGCTGCGGCGACCTGGATCCGGCTGTGCACTTTTATCTGGGGCGCACACTGGCCATAGGCAACGACGAATTGGAGAACCTGCTGAACAAAGCCAGCGGCTGCAAAGGTATTTGCGGCGAAAACGACATGCGCACCATTCAGCGGCTAGCTGACCAGGGCGATGCGTCGGCGCAACTGGCGTTGGCGATGTACGCCTACCGCATCAAAAAATACATCGGCGCTTATTTCGCCGTGCTCGGCCATGTCGATGCCCTGGTATTCACCGGCGGCATCGGCGAAAACGCGGCCTGGCTGCGTCAGCAAGCGTGCAATGGCTTGTCGTTGTTCGGCATCGCGATCGACCCGGCCCGTAACGCCGCACCCGCCAAACCGCAGGCACGCATCGGCGCAGACGGTTCAGCGGTTGAAGTGTTGGTCATCGCAACCGACGAGGAGCTGGAAATCGCCTTGCAGGTCGAAACCTGTCTGGGCAACGCAGCCGATCCCATGCGCCACAACCCTCCTTGCAAGGACTAAACGATGAACAAACCCACCGTTTTGATTACCCGCCGCTGGCCGGCATCGGTAGAAGCCAAGCTGCAAATGCTTTATGACGTGACACTCAACCGCGACGATCACCCTTTCACGGCGGACGAGTTCAGACAGGCATTGCAGCATTACGACGCCGTGTGCCCAACGGTGTGCGACAGCCTGCCTGCCGAAGTGCTGAGCGTTGCCGGTAAACGCTGCAAAATTCTGGGCAATTTCGGTGTCGGTTACAACCACATCGATATGACCACCGCCAGGGCGGAAGGCTTGATTGTCACCAACACACCGGGCGTACTGACCGAAAGCACCGCCGACATTGCGATGACCTTGCTGCTGATGTCGGCCCGTCGCGGTGCCGAAGGTGATCGTCTGGTGCGTTCCGGTCGCTGGGCCGGCTGGTGCCCGACGCAGATGATGAGCAGCGATGTCAGCGGCGCGACGCTGGGCTTGATAGGTTTCGGTCGCATCGCCCAGGCCATGGCACACAAAGCCCATCACGGCTTTGGCATGAACATTCTGTACGTCAAGCCAAGCGCCGCCGACCCAGCTGTCGTGGCCAATCTGAAAGCCGTGCGCTGCGCAAGCATCG
>Ga0207951_100995_pt1 | contig 11575 bp, 9 predicted proteins | sample Subbio12Aug_8Bad_FD_184830 | JGI IMG/M metagenome (GOLD analysis project Ga0207951, IMG submission 184830) | Serpentinite rock and fluid subsurface biosphere microbial communities from McLaughlin Reserve, California, USA - CR12Aug_8Bad (SPAdes) | ecosystem: Environmental > Terrestrial > Deep... | reverse complement strand
TTTTGCGCCTGTCGCTCAAGGTGGCGCTGTGGGCCACGGCGATCACGCTGGTGCTGGGCGTGGCGCTGGGCTGGCTGCTGGCGCGCAAGCGCTTTGTCGGGCGCGAGCTGCTCGACACCCTGTGCACCCTGCCGATGGTGCTGCCACCGACGGTGCTGGGCTACTACCTGCTGGTGCTGGTGGGCAGCCGCGGCCCCATAGGCGCGTGGCTGTATCAAAATTTTGGCATCAACCTGATTTTTACTTGGCAGGGCGCGGTGCTGGCGGCGGCGATCGTGACCTTTCCGCTGGTATTCAAGCCGGCCCGGGCCGCGTTTGAGGCGGTTGAGGGCCAGTACGAGCAAGCAGCGCGCGTGCTGGGTGTGTCGGAATGGGCGCTGTTTTTGCGCGTCACGCTGCCGCTGGCTTGGCGCGGCATCATGGCCGGGCTGCTGCTGGCTTTTGCGCGCGCGCTGGGCGAGTTTGGCGCCACGCTGATGATCGCCGGCAACATTCCGGGCCAGACCCAGACGCTGTCGATCGCGGTCTATGAGGCCGTGCAGGCCGGGCAAGACGACGTGGCCAACGTGCTGGCCGCGATCACTTCCATCGTCTGCATTGCGGTGCTGCTCTCGGCCACGCGCCTGATGCCGGGGCGCGTGGCGCACCACCAGAACTAGAGCCCGCCATGCTGCTCGACTTTCATCTGCGCAACCGGCTGCAATCGGGCACGCGCGTGTTCACGCTCGACGTGCAGCTCAAGTCGCAGGCGCAGCGCGTGGTGATTGCCGGGCCCTCGGGCTCGGGCAAGAGCCAGACCCTGAAGGCGATAGCCGGCTTGGTGCGCCCGCAGTCGGGCCATGTGCGCATCGACGGCCAGACCCTGTACGACGCGGCCAGCGGCGTTTTTTTGCCGCCACAAGCGCGCCGGCTGGCCTATGTGTTTCAGGACTACGCCTTGTTTGCACATCTGACGGTGCGCCAGAACATCGCTTTTGCGCTCGCCCGTGGCTGGCTGAACCCGCGCCGCCGCGCGCGCCACCCGGCGGTGGAGTATTGGATCGAGGCCTTTGAGCTCGGGGCCCTGGCGCACCAGTACCCGCACGAGCTCTCGGGCGGGCAGCGCCAGCGCACGGCCTTGGCGCGCGCGCTGGTGGCCGAGCCGCGCGCCTTGTTGCTCGACGAGCCTTTTGCCGCGCTCGACGCCGACCTGCGCCAGACCATGCGCGCCGAACTCGACGCGCTGCAGCGCCGCCTGCAAGTGCCGATGGTGCTCATCACCCACGACCCGCAAGACGTGGCCCTGTTTGGCGACGAGGTGCTGCGCCTGCACGAGGGCCGATCGGGCAGCGCCCCATGAGCCCGCGCAAACCACGCGCCGAGCGCGCCGTGCCCGGCGAGCGCCCCCCGCACGCTGCACCGGCGCCGCCTATAGAAACTCAAGCGCCACCCGCACCCCCCACCGCCCCCCTACAGCTGCAGGGGCTGGTGTGGATGACGGCGGGCGAGCGCAACTTCGGCGGCCCCGGCCGCATCGCTTTGCTCGAGCACATCGGCACTTGGGGCTCGATCACGCGCGCGGCCAAGGCGGCCCAGCTCAGCTACAAGGCCGCTTGGGACGCCATCGACACCATGAACACCCTGGCCGGCGAGCCACTGGTGCAGCGCCTGACCGGCGGCAAGGGCGGTGGCGGCACCCGCTTGACGCCGCGGGGCCTGCAACTGGTGGTCAACTACCGCCGCCTCGAGGCCGAGCACCGGCGCTTTGTCGAGCACCTGAGCCGCCAAGCCAGCGGCTTGGCCGACGACTACCTGCTTTTGAGGAGCATGACCATGAAAACCAGCGCTCGCAATCAGTTTCTGGGGCGTGTGGTGCGCATCGAGCCCGGCGCTGTCAACGACCTGATCGAACTCGACATCGGCGCCCCCCAGCCGCTGGTGGCGCTGCTCACGCGCGAGAGCACGCAGAGCCTAGGGCTGCAGATCGGGACCGAGGCCTTTGCGCTCATCAAGGCCTCGTCCATCATCTTGCTGTGCGCCGATGACGACGACGCCGCCTACAAGGTCAATGCCACCACCGCCGCCACCCCCAGCCGGGCGCGTTTTTCGGCCCGCAACTGCCTGAGTGGCACGATCATGCGCATCACACCCGGCGCCGTGAACGCCGAAGTGGTGCTGCAACTGTCGGGCAGCGCCAGCCTCGCGGCCATCATCACGCAGCAGAGCTGCACCGACATGCAGCTCGCCGTCGGCCAGCGCGCCAGCGCCTTGTTCAAGGCCTCGAGCGTGATTGTGGGTGTGAGCGGCTGAGGGATTGGCCGCGCACCGATTAAGCCGCCTGCGCCACCAAGCGCACGCCCAGAGCAGAGCAAGACTGCAGCCGAAAAACCATCCGAGACCTATTGATCAGCGCCGCACCGCCGCCTGCGGCGCTTCGGCGGGCGGCGCGCTGGCCACGGCCGGCAACACCCGCGCCGGGGTGGCGATTTCGACGCCGTGGGCCAAAAAAGCGGCCAGGATCGACTTGTTGATCATTGAGCGCAGCCCGAGCGGGCCGTTTTCGGGGTCGGAGATCCAGTAGCCGAGCGTGAACTCGAGCCCGTCGGCGGCAAAGGCGCTCAGCAGCGCAACCGGTGGCGGGTCGCGCAGCACCCGCGGCTGCGCCAGCGCGGCCTCGCACAGCAGGCGGCTGACCAGATCGACGTCGCTGCCATAGACCACCCCGACCACGGTCGATTGCCACACCCGGGGGTCGGCCAGCGACAGGTTTTCGACCCGGTTGGTGAGCAGCATTTCGTTGGGGACGATGGACTCGCGCCCGCCCAGGTTGCGAATCACGGTGAAGCGCGCCTTGATGTCGGTGATGCGGCCCTCGAAGTTGTCGATGCGGATCATGTCGCCGATGCGCATGGATCGCTCGGTCAGGATGACAAAGCCGCTGACGTAGTTGGCCGCCAGCCGCTGCAGGCCAAAACCGATGCCCACCCCGACCGCACCGCCGAGCACCGACAGCGCCGTCAGGTCGATGCCCACCGACGACAGCGCCACCATCAGGCCGACGAACATCAGCAGCGCGCGCAAGGCGTTGGCGCCGGCTTTGCGCAGCGACAAATCCTCGCCTTGGGCCTTGCGCAGCAACCGCGCCTCGATGGCGGCCGAAACCCACAGCGCCAAAATCAGCACCAAGCCAGCGCTCAGCGCGCCTTCGATCAGGTTGCGCACCGACAGCGTGGTGCCACCCAAGCGCCAAGTGATCTGGTCGAGCTCGTGCAGCAGCAGCGGCAGCAGCCCGCTGAGCCAAAGCAGCACCGCCAGCCAAGCGGCCCAAGAAATGCTGCGCTCGATCGGGCGCAACCAAGCCGCGTCCTTAAACGCGACTTGCAACACCTTGACACCCAGCCGAATGGCCGCCAGCGCCAGCAGCACCGGAATGGCGACGCGAAACACCACCAGCGCCTGTTGCGGCTCGAGCACGGCGCGCGCCGCATAAGCCAGCGCCAGCAGCAGCACCGGAAACAGCACGCCGTCGATCAGGCTGCGGCCAAACCAGATCGAGGTGTATTGGTCTGGCTTAAAGCCGCGCCGCAGCCCCCACACCAGCCCCAGCGCCAGCGCCACGCAGCCCGCCAGCAGCGCCAGCTCGATCCAAACGCCGGGCTGGCCCAGCGCCTGCAGCCAGAGGGTGAAGTCCTGCAGCGGGGCCGGGGCTGCGGGGGCCGCTGCAGGGGCAGCAGCAGGAGCCATAGCGGGCGCCGCGGCAGCAGGGGTGGCCTGCGCGGCGGCAGCGGCAGCGGTGGATGCCGCAGGGGCGGTGGCGAGGGCGGACATGCGGGTATGCTTCAAAGACCAAAACGCGGTCGAGCCCGATTATCCCCCCAGCACCGCAACAGCCCCAGCGCCTAAAGATCGGCCAGCACGCGGATGTGCGCTTCCACGCTGCGCGCCAGCGCGCTCAGGTTGTAGCCGCCCTCGAGCACGCTGACGATGCGGCCCTGCGCGTGCCGGTCGGCCACCGCCTTGAGGCGCTGCGTGATCCAGACGTAGTCTTGCTCCACCAGCCCGAGCTGGCCCATGTCGTCTTCGCGGTGGGCGTCGAAGCCGGCGCTGATGAAGATCATCTCGGGTCGGTGCGCCTCGAGGCGCGGCATCCAGACGCTGTCGATGAGCTCGCGCACATCAGAGCCGCGGCTGTAGGCCGGCACCGGTAGGTTGACCAAGTTGTCGGCCTCGGCGTGCGGCCATTCGGGGTAGAAGGGGTGCTGGTAGTAACTGCACATGAGGATGCGCGGGTCGCCAGCCACGATCTCTTCGGTGCCGTTGCCGTGGTGCACGTCGAAGTCGATCACCGCCACGCGCTGCAGGCCGTGGCGCTCGAGCGCGTACTTGGCTGCCAGCGCCACGTGGTTGAAGATGCAAAAGCCCATGGCGCGCTCGCGGCAGGCGTGGTGGCCGGGCGGGCGCACGGCGCAAAAGGCGTTTTGCAGCTCGCCAGCCAGCACCGCGTCGGTGGCGTTGAGCGCCGCCCCGGCCGACATCACGGCCGCCTCGTAGGTGTAAAGGTTGATGGAGGTGTCGGGGTCGAGCTGCAACCGCTCGGGGCCGCCGGCGCGCACTTCTTCGCGCAGCTCGTCGGTCATGCCGCGCAGCGAGGCCACGTACATGCGCGAATGCGCCAGTTCGAGCTCGGACTGCGAGGCCGGGTTGGGGTCGCGGCGCTCGAGCGCGTCGGCCAGCCCGGTGATCAGCAACCGGTCTTCGATCGCGCCCAAGCGCTCCGGGCACTCGGGGTGGCCCGGGCCCATGTCGTGCTTGCGGCAGGCGGGGTGGGTGTAGTAGCCGGTGGGTTTCATCGTTGTCTCCATTTTCCGTTATCGTAGCAGCCATGCTCGAACCCCAATCCCTCATCGCGCCGCTGCTGCGCCAACTCGAAACGGTCATCGTGGGCAAAGCCGGCGTCATCCGCGACGCCGTCACCTGTTTGCTCGCCGGTGGGCACCTGCTGATCGAAGACTTGCCCGGCGTCGGCAAAACCACGCTGGCCCATGCGTTGGCGCACAGCTTTGGCTTGCAGTTTTCACGGGTTCAGTTTACTTCGGACTTGATGCCGAGCGATCTGATGGGGGTTTCGGTGTTCGAGCGCGAGCGCGCCGAGTTTGTGTTCCACCCGGGCCCGCTGTTTGCCCAAGTGCTGCTGGCCGACGAGATCAACCGCGCCAGCCCCAAGACCCAAAGCGCGCTGCTCGAGGCCATGGAAGAAAAACAGGTCTCGGTCGAGGGCGCGACGCGGCCGCTGCCGCAACCCTTTTTTGTCATCGCCACCCAAAACCCACACGACCAACTGGGCACGCACGCGCTGCCCGAATCGCAGCTCGATCGGTTTTTGATGCGTCTGCGCCTAGGCTACCCCAGCCGCCCCGCCGAGCGCCTGCTGCTGCGCGGCCAAGATCGGCGCGAGCTGCTCGACACCCTACCCGCCTTGCTCGACAGCGCCGGACTGGCCCAGCTGCAAGCGCAGGTGCAGGCGGTGGCCCTGAGCGATGCGGTGCTCGACTATCTGCAAGACCTGCTGGAGGCCAGCCGCAACGGGCGCTGGTTTGCGCAGGGCCTGAGCCCGCGCGCCGGGCTGGCGATCTTGCGTGCCGCCCAAGCGCGTGCGCTGCTGGAAGGGCGCAGCTACGCCGCCGCCGACGACGTCGCCGCTGTTCTGCCGCAAACCGCAGCGCACCGGCTGCAACCACTGGGCAGCGCCGGGCGCGGCGCCTTCGAGCAGGTGCAGGCCATGATCGAGGCCACGGTGCTGCGCTGAAGTGAAACTGGCCCCCACGCTCGCTGCGCTCGCTGCCCCCCAAGGGGGCGCTTCAGTGGCTTCGGGCGGCCGGGCGCCACTGAGAGGCAATCGCTCATGTCCGCCATGATCCAAACCGCCGTTGTGCCGCGCCTGCGCGCTTGGTGGCTGCGCCGCTTGCCGCAGCAAGACCAGACCGCGCTGCACCAGCACAACCTCTACCTGCTGCCCACCCGTGCGGGCTGGATGCTGGGCTTTACGCTGCTGCTGTTGCTGCTGGGCAGCATCAATTACCAGCTCAACTTGGGCTACCTGCTCACTTTTATGCTCGCCGGCAGCGCGGCGGCTGGGGTCTGGGTGGGGCACCGCAACCTGGCCGGGCTGGAGCTGAGCCTGCACCCCGGTGCGCCAGTGTTTGCTGGCCAGAGCGCCGCGGTCGAAATCCACTTGCGCAACCCCTCGCGGCGTGCGCGCTACGCCGTGGGGCTGCAGTGGCTGGGCAGTGGCGCTGCTGCCAGCGACGTGTGGGCCGATGTGGGCCCCCAAGACCAGCACAGCGTGCAGCTGCTCTACCCCACGCAGCAGCGCGGCCGCCTGCCACTGCCGGCGCTGCGGGTGCAGACCTTGTATCCGCTGGGCACCTTCAAGGTCTGGCACTGGTGGCGGCCGGCGGCGCAGCTGTGGGTCTATCCGGCCCCCGAAACCCCGGCCCCGGCGCTGCCGCTGGCCGCCACGCACGAGGACGGCCCCGCCAGCGGCCCCCACGCCGCCCAGCGCAGCGGTGAAACCGACGGCGCCCGCCCCTACAGGCGCGGCGACCCGCTCAAGTGGGTGCTCTGGAAAAAAGCCGCGCGCTTGGCCGGCAATGAGCGCGCGCAGTGGGTCAGCCGCGACTTCAGCCACCCGGCCGCGGCCGAGCTGTGGCTGGAACACGCGCGCTGCCAGCTGCACGACGAAGAGGCGCGCCGCTCGCGCCTGTGCGCTTGGGTGCTGCAAGCCGATGCCCTAGGGCTGCGCTACGGCTTGCGCCTGCCGGGCTTTGAAATCTCCCCCGAGCAGGGCGCGGCGCAGCGCCAGCGCTGCCTAGAGGCACTGGCATGGCGCTGACGAAGCCGGCCCCGCACTTGGCGCAGCCAACTCCGCCACCCTTGGCGCAGCCTGCTTTGCTGCCCTTTGCACTGGCCCCGCGCACCTGGCCACGCGAGCTGCGCGACACGCTGTTTTTGCTCGCCGTGGTGGGCTGGGTCGTGCTGCTGCAAAGCGCGCACCAGCCGCTGTGGGCCAGCGCGCTGGCGCTGCTGCTGCTGCTCGGGCGCGCCGTGCTGGCGCTGCGCGGCCAGCCCTTGCCCGGCCGCGCAGTGATGTTGGCCCTGCTGCTGCTGGTGCTGGCTGGCACCTGGCTGCACCACGGCCAGCTTTGGGGTGCCCTAGCCGGCAGCAACCTGATCGTGCTGCTGCTGGCGCTCAAAACGCTCGAGCTGCGCGCCCGCCGCGACGCGCTGGTGGTGTTTTTCTTGGGCTTTTTTACCCTGCTCACGCTGCTGCTGCATTCGCAGTCGCTGCTCACCGCGCTGGGCATCGTGCCGGCGCTGCTGGGCTTGCTCACCGGCCTCGTGCTGGCGCATCTGCCGCTGGGGCGCCCGCCGCTCACCCAAGCGCTGCGCCAAGCCAGCACCTTGGTGCTGTTTGGGGCGCCGCTGATGCTGCTGCTGTTTGTGCTGTTTCCGCGCTTTGGCCCGCTGTGGCACATCCCCACCGACGCCCAGATGGGCCGCAGCGGCCTGTCGGGGCAGATGCAGGTGGGGCAGATCGCGCGCTTGGCGCTCGACCCCAGCGTGGCCTTGCGCGTCGAATTCCTCGACGGCCGCCGCCCACCGCAAAATCAGCTGTATTTTCGCGGCCCGGTCTTGAGCCGCTTCGACGGCCAGCAATGGCTGCCCCAGTACGGCCAGCACAGCCTGCCCGAGCACGCCAGCGCCGCCATGCAGACCGAGCTGCACAGCGCCGGCACGCCGCTGCGCTACCGCCTGACCATGGAACCCAGCCACCAGCCTTGGGTGCTGACGCTGCAAACCACGCCCGAGCTGCCGCCCATCGGCACCCAGAGCGCGCAGCTCACGCCCGATCTGCAATGGATCCTGCCGCGGCCCCTGACCGAAGTCACCCGCTTCGAGGCCGTGGCCTGGCCCGAGCTGCAGCACCGCCCGCTGCGCCCCGCCGCCACGCTGGCAGCCAACTTGCAGCTGCCCGCCGGCTTCAACCCGCGCACGCGCCAGCTGGCGGCCGAACTGCGCCAGCAGCTGGGCCCCAACGCCAGTGCGCCGCAGTTGATCGATGCCGTGCTGCTGCGCCTGCGCACCGGCGGCTACCAGTACACCCTAGAGCCGGGCCTGTTTGGCCGCCACAGCGCCGACGAGTTCTGGTTCGACCGCCGCGAGGGCTTTTGCGAGCACATCGCCTCGGCTTTTGTGGTGCTGATGCGCGAGCTGGGCATTCCGGCGCGCATCGTCACCGGCTACCACGGCGGCGAGCTCAACCCCATCGACGGCTTCTGGACCGTGCGCCAGAGCGACGCCCACGCCTGGGCCGAAGTCTGGCTCGATGCCCAAGGCTGGACGCGCATCGACCCCACCGCGCACGTGGCCCCGGCGCGCACCGCCGACCTGCAGCGGCTGCTGCCGCCACCGGGGCCCATCGCCGCGGCCCTGATCCAGATCGACCCCGACATGCTGGCCCAGATGCGCGCCATTTGGGAGGCCACCAACAACCGCTGGAACCAGTGGGTGCTCGACTACGGCCAGAACCGCCAGCTCGAGCTGCTGCGCCAGCTCGGCTTTGCCGCCCCGCACTGGCAGCAGCTGCTGTACCTGCTGGTGGGCCTGCTGTGCCTAGCCACCTTGGCCGCCGTGGCTTGGCTGCAGTGGTTGCGGCCGCGCCCCGACCCTTGGCTGCGCCTGCTGCAACGCGCCCGCAGGGCCGTGGCCCAAGCCGGCGGCGTGGTGCCAGCCCCCGCCACCCCACGCCAGCTCGCCGCCGCCCTGCCCACAGACTGCCCCGCCGCCACCGCCGCCGCTTGGAGCAACTGGCTGCTGCGGCTCGAAGCCCAACGCTACGACCCGACCCAGCGGATTGACCTAAGTGATTTGCGCCGACAATGGCGGCAGTTGCCCCCTTTGCCCCGATCCCCTCAAACATGCCCCTCAAGCCAGCCCTTGCCCCGCTAAAGCCCGCGCCCACCCAAACCCTGCGCCGCCGCTTCACTCTCGCAGCTTTGGGCGCTACCGCGCTGCCCAGTGCCCTGCTGCCGGCGCGTGCTCTGGCCGACTCCAACCCTGCCACCCTGCCTTCAGCCGCTTTGCCAGTGCCAGCCCCGGCAGCACCCGCCGCCTCAGCACCCGCCACCCCCGGCAGCTTCGCCCACAACCCTGCCGCGCTGGCCTTTGCGCGCCAGCTCGACGCCGAACAGGGCTGGAGCGACGGCTGGGCCGAGCGCTGGATCGGGCACGAAGCCCGGCACCGGCCGCAGATCGTGCGCCTCATGACGCCCATGCCGCGCGGCACCCTGCGCGACTGGCCGGCCTACCGGGCGCGCTTCGTGGAGCCGGTGCGCATCCAGGCCGGGCTGCGCTTTTGGCAGCAGCACGAGGCCAGCTTGGAGCGCGCTGAGCGCGAGTTTGGCGTGCCCGATTGGCTCATCGTCGGCATCATCGGCGTCGAGACGCTCTACGGCCGCCACATGGGCACGCACCGCGTGCTCGACGCACTGGCCACGCTGGGCTTTGACTTCCCGCCCGAGCACCCGCGCGCGGCCCAGCGCAGCGCGTTTTTCCGCTCCGAACTGGCCGCCTTTTTGCAATTGAGCCACAAGCACCCGCGCCCCCCCGACGCCTGGCGCGGCAGCTTCGCCGGCGCCATCGGGCTGCCGCAGTTCATGCCCAGCAACTGGCCGCGCTTTGGCGTCGATTTCGACGCCGACGGCCGCATCGACCTGATCGACAGCGCGCCCGACGCCATCGGTTCGGTGGCGCGTTTTTTGCGCGAACACGGCTGGCTGCCCGGCATACCCACCCACTTCCCGCTCCGCTTCGACCCGGCGCGGCTCGATTTGCCCACCCTGCTCGCCCCCAGCATCCGCCCCAGCTTCACGCTCGAGCAGTTGCAGGCCTTGGGCGTGCAACCCGGTGGCGCCGCGGCGCAGCACAACGGCCTGCTGGCGCTGGTCGAACTGGAGCAAGGCGACCCGGCGCGCGGCGGCCAACCCGCCAGCCACTGGCTGGGCACGCAAAACTTTTTTGCCATCTCGCGCTACAACCCCAGCAGCTACTACGTCATGGCGGTGATCGACCTGGGGCAGGCGGTGCGGGCGCGGCGGAGGAGTTGAATCTATGCCCGCACCCACCACCCCAGCCACCTCAGGCGCGCCCCCACCGCAATCGATCCACCAGAGCCCGATCGCGCAGCGCATCGACTGGCTGCTTGACTTGGCGCAGCGCCACGGCGAAGCGTTTCGCGGCCCCGAGGCTTGGCTGGAGCGCCAGCGCTACCGGGCGCAGCACCCCAGCGCCATCGCCGCCCTGAAGTGCATGGACGGGCGCGTCAACTTCGCGCTGGCCACCCAACTGCCCGCAGGCATCATCACGCCCTTTCGCAACTTGGGCGGCATGTTCAACCTCGGCTGGCCCTACCTGAGCCAGCTGCTGATCGACTTCGTCAACAACCAAACGCAGAGCGGGCGCCGGGTGCTGCTGCTCATCACCTACCACTGGTCGCGCGGCGAGCGCAAGCGCGGTTGCGCCGGTTTTCGCTACCGGCGCGACGACAGCGTGGCGCACGCCTGGGCCATCCACGCCCAAGTCTCGCAGCTGTTCGGCGCCGCGCACCAGAGCGTCTATCCGATCGTCTGCGGCTTCGAAACCGACGAAGAAGCCCTGCTGCTGCACGGCCCCGACGGCACCGTGCTCGATCTGGCCGCCTTTGGTGCCACGGCCACCCAACCCGAGCCCGATGCCCGCACCCAGCCGCCAGCCGGTACCGAACCCGACGCCTTGGCGCTGGAAGCGCAGTTGGTGCGCACCCTGCCCGGCCTGCCGCGCCCGGTGCGCGCCGACTTGTTGCCGCTGCTGCTGGGCAACTTGGCCCATGTGGCCGACGTGCGCCAGCAGCAAGGGCGGGCGCTGGCGATCGAGCACCGCGAGTGGGTGATCTGCCTCGGGCGCGGCTTTGACTTTTTGCACACCCCCAATCTGGCCCTGATGATCGGGCCCTACAGCCCAGACTTGGCGCAACCCATCCGCACCGCCGCCGACATCATTCACGGCAACATGCGGGCCGGGCGCATCCCCGCCGACGGTTTTTTGCTGCTGACCTCGATGCTCTACGAAAACCAAGGCGTCGAGCGCGCCGGCGCCGAGTTGCGGGCGCGTTTTCTGGCCCACTTCGCCACCCAAGTGATCACCAACGCGCACCCTGCGCTGGCCCCCCTGATGCACCGGCGCTGCGCCGTGCTCGACTGGCCGGCGCGGCGGCTGGAACTGCTGCCGTCCGAGTGAAACCCAGCGGCCCCTAGGGCAGTGCGCCGCGCCCATCCGGGTGCTGCCAATAGCGCTGGCGCTGCTGGCGCTGGCAGTGCAGCTCGCCCGGGCGCTGGCTGCTGCCCCAAGCGGCCCCGCACAGCGGTGTCGCCACCCACGGGATACCGCGCTCTTGCAGCCGCGCCAGCACCTGCGGGTGCGGGTGGCCGTAGCGGCTGCGGTGCGCGGCTTGGATCACCACCCACTGCGGCTGCAGCGTGTTGAGCCAGACCGGCCCGCT
>Ga0207951_100992_pt1 | contig 11612 bp, 10 predicted proteins | sample Subbio12Aug_8Bad_FD_184830 | JGI IMG/M metagenome (GOLD analysis project Ga0207951, IMG submission 184830) | Serpentinite rock and fluid subsurface biosphere microbial communities from McLaughlin Reserve, California, USA - CR12Aug_8Bad (SPAdes) | ecosystem: Environmental > Terrestrial > Deep... | reverse complement strand
CCCACACTCAAGGCCTATTCGGATATGGAAGTTATCGCTGCTTATATCAACCAATTTTGGCTGACGGTCCAATCGGGACAAATGCCATTTGATTATGGATGGATCTATCTTATTCTGACCTTTTTAATCATGATCGAGGGGCCAGTTGCGATTTTGGTAGCGGCTGGGGCTTCATCGGTTGGCTTATTAAACCCCCTGTATGTTTTTATCGCTGCCACCATGGGAGATTTGATCGCCGATGGATTGTGGTATGCTCTGGGGTATTACGGCAAAATTGATTGGGTTCTGCGCCGCCGGCGTTGGTTTGGGGTCGACCCAAGCAGGTTGGATGCCCTAAAAACAGTGATCGACCGCCATTTTGTAAAAATCATCATCTTTGCTAAAATTTCGAATGGGATGATCGTGCCCGTCCTGATTGCCACAGGGGTTGCCCGAGTTGCCTGGAGACGCTGGTTTCCCCTTCTTTTGGTCGCCAATTTGTTGAACGGCCTGGTAATGGTTTTGTTGGGGTACTATCTAACATCCAGCCTGTTAAAGATCCAGGAAGGGATTCAATTTGCCGGCATTGCATTCACGGCTATCTTTCTCCTGGCTGCCAGCATATACATGCGCTGGTACATTAGCCGCACCGATTTGCTTGAAAAGTTGGAGACAAACAGGTCGTAATTAGTTACGACATTGAGGATCGTATGCGTATCTTGATTTGCAGCACAATGTACCCGCCTGATCTGAATGGACAGTCGGTTTTTTGCAACAACCTCGTGGAGGGACTGGCTAATTTTGGCCACCAGGTTATGTTGTTACATCCAGCGTGTTCACGGTCTGCATCGGCTTCTGCGCTTGTGACCAAGGGTGTCCAGGTTGAATCGATCCCAGGAATACAACTGGGGTTTATCCATCCGGATTTACGCCTGACATTCGGCCATTCCACCAAGGTGCGGAGTGTTTTCGATCGTTTCCAACCTAACCTGGTACATGTTCAGGATTCATCTCCACTGTGCCAGGCGGTACTGCGTGAGGCGCGCCGGCGTGGGATACCTTCTCTGGCAACCCATCATCCAGGGCCGGAAGTCAGTGCACCTTATTTTGTTCACTGGCCGGGTCCATTTAAGTGGATTGCTGAAGGGATCGCCTGGCGGTTTTTGATGGCTCATCTCAACCAGGCCGATCAGGTTACTGTCCCTTCGCGGAGTTCGGTGAAAATGTTGGCTGCCCGGGGCTTACGTTCGGCTATCCGCCCGCTTTCTTGCGGTATTCATTTGGATGACTTTTATCCCAATCCAGACCTGGAGCGGACTAGCGTGCTGGAAAAGTATGGGATTGACCCTGAGCGCCCCATGATTCTCTATGTCGGCCGTGTCGATGGTGAAAAGCGGGTAGACGTGCTGGTGCGCTCGCTGGTCTGCGAGGGTTGCGAAGAGGTCCAACTCGTCATTGCTGGAACAGGTTCGATGGAACCGGCCTTGCAGCGCCTGGCGAAAGATATCGGTGTACAAGGGCAAGTGCACTTTCTTGGAAAAGTGCAGCATGCCGATTTGCCCGAACTACTTAACAGCACAGATATTTTTGCAATGCCCGGCGATGCCGAATCCTTCAGTATCGCCACCCTGGAAGCCATGGCTTGTGGCAAGCCGATCCTGGCAGCCAATGCAGCCGCCTTGCCGGAATTGGTTACCCACCTGGTAAACGGTTACCTGTTTACTCGTGGTCAACCTGCCGATGCTGCCCGGGGAATTCAGACCCTGCTTCGTAACCGCGCGGATTGGCCCAAAATGGGGCAAGTCAGCATACAACGCGTTCAGAGTCACCGATTTGAGAACATCCTCCAACAATATGATACCGTCTACCGGTCCAACATGGCCGCCGCTCTCCAGGGAGGGATCACACCCCATCCATCCTCGGGTAACAGGCGGCCTGGCTGGTTGTTCAAACCGGTGCTTCTTTTGGTTTTACTTTCTGTAATGCTTTTTTCACAAGTCCTCAATCCACTCAGCACCCAAGCGGCCCCGCTTTTACAGTTGGAAGTCCATGCTCCATTCGATATGGATGAAATCCGTGAATTTTTGGACAGCCTGGATCAGAATGGGGCAAACCCGCTCGAATCGGCAGCACTTATTCAGGTTCTGGTAAAGCAAGATGAGCAGGTGCGGGTTATTGTGATACCACGGCCGAAAAATGACACGGATACATCCTTTGCACCTGCATGGCAAGAATTATATCCCACGCTTGATGAAGGTTGGCAATCCTTAGGGGCCGCCTTAATTGATTTAGGAGTCCCTGAAGAGATGGTCGATTTATTTAACCTTTCCGTAATTTCGGATGACTCAAATAGAAGTAACCCCTGGCCAGGCAGCATTCACACCCCGGATTGATCGAGGCGGGAAAATATTTTCCAGAAGAGGATACCAGGAAGGTGAGGCAATCACCCGTTTAGCCTCATCCAGGCGCTTTTTCCACCCACCGAAGTGCTGCCGCTGACAAACCAAATACCGGCAGCAAAGAAACCAACACACACCGGACCCACCGAAATGGGGTTGTCCGGCTATCCAATTCTTTGGGCCTCTACGGGAAAAATCGAAAACGAAAATGGGCGATCCTTGTCTGCCTACCGGCCCTCTCACGATCCCCACTCCCACCCCTTCCCAACCTTCCATTTGACATCCCTCTCGCTGGACGGTACAATCATGGACGCATGGAAGCCATGGACTATCTAAAAACACTCAACCCCGCCCAGCGCACGGCGGTTACCGTTGGTACAGGCCAGGCGCTGGTGTTGGCGGGGCCGGGTTCGGGAAAAACCCGCGTACTGACCCATCGCATCGCTTACCTGATTCAGGGACTGGGTGTGCACGCCCATACCATCCTGGCGGTTACCTTCACCAACAAGGCTGCCCGTCAAATGGAAGCCCGCCTGGAAGCGCTGCTGCCTGGCGGCGCGCCCGGTGTCTGGCTGGGTACCTTTCATGCCAATTGCGCAAAAATCCTGCGCCGCGAATCGCAATACTTGCCCTTCGACAACCATTACGTCATCATGGACGCCGATGACCAGCTCGCCATCCTGCGGCGGGTGATCAAAGACCTCAACCTGGATGAGAAGACCTTCCGGGCCGCCAACATCCACGCCGCCATCTCGAATGCCAAGAATAACCTGGTTACAGCCGGGGACTTTCCGACTCGCAGCTACCGCGAAGAGGTGACGAAACGCATATACGAACGCTACCAGGATACGCTGCGCACTTCCAACGCTGTCGATTTCGACGACTTGCTGCTAGAGACCGTACGACTGCTGGTGGAGAACCCGCCGGTGCGCGAGCGCTATGCGCGGCGCTTCGAGCATGTATTGGTGGATGAATTCCAGGACACCAACCTGGTACAGTACGAGCTCCTCAAGCTGCTTGCTTCGTACCACGCCAATATTTTCGTCGTTGGGGATGAAGACCAATCGATCTACCGCTGGCGGGGGGCAGATTACCGCAATGTGCGCCGCTTCGAGGAAGATTATCCCGCCTGCCAAAAGATTCTGCTCGAACAAAATTACCGGTCAACCCAGACGGTTCTGGATGCCGCCCGGGCAGTGATCGAGCATAACCCCTACCGCACCCCCAAACACCTGTTCTCAGACCGCGGCAAAGGTGAGCGCATCGTGCTGTACGAGACCGCCGACGACCATGCCGAAGCCGCTTTTGTGGTCGATACCATCCAGCAATGGCTCCGTAATGGCAAGGCTGGCGGTGGCGATTTTGCGGTCATGTACCGCACCAACGCCCAATCCCGCCTGCTGGAGGAGGCCTGCCTGCGCGCCGGGATGCCCTATCGCCTGGTCGGAGCGCTGCGCTTTTATGGGCGGCGCGAGATCAAAGACCTGATCGCCTTCCTGCGCCTGGTACACAACCCGCAGGATGAAGTTTCGCTGGCGCGGGTGATCAACGTGCCGCCGCGCGGGGTGGGGGAAAAGACCCTGGTGGCACTCAACATGGCTGCCCGCCAGGCCAATCTATCCCCGGGTTGGTTGTTGATCGAACTGGGCCGGAAAGGCAGTGACTCGCCTTATTGGGGACGTTTCAACGGACGCAGTGGGCTGGTGCTCTCGGATATTGGCGCACTTTTAGCCGCCTGGCGGTCCGCCAACGAAGACGGGCTGCCGCTGCCGGCATTATTCGACCGCATTTTGGCCGATGTTGGCTATCAGGAGTACATCGACGACGGCAGCCAGGATGGTCCCGACCGCTGGGAGAACGTGGAAGAACTGCGCCGCCTGGCATACGAGTACGCCGACCGCGGCCTGAACGATTTTCTGGAAAATTTGGCTTTGGTCTCCGACCAGGATACCTTACCGGAGGGGGCAGCCAGCGCGCCAACCCTGCTGACTTTGCACGCCGCCAAGGGGCTGGAATTTGCCCAGGTGTTCATTATCGGGATGGACGAAGGCTTACTGCCCCATTCGCGCTCTCGCGACGATCATGAAGAGACAGCCGAAGAACGCCGCTTGTTCTACGTCGGCCTGACCCGGGCGAAAGATCGTGTTTACCTGGTGCGCGCCAACACCCGCAGCACCTATGGCGCACCGGAAGTGCAAGAACCTTCCCGGTTCCTGGAGGACCTGCCGGAAGAGCTGGTTCAGCGTCATGGTCAACGCCGTAACGGGTATGAGGAAGATCATCGCAAATTATCGCCTCCACCCGCCAAGACCTGGGGGATAAATGGCAGCATCCCTTGGCGGCCGGCAAACCCTGCCCAAACCTCGACTCCGATCATCCATCAGCGCTTTTTCCCGGCTGACCGCGTTCGCCACCCGGTCTGGGGGGAAGGCATAGTACTGGAGAGCCGCACCCAGGATGGCGACGAGACGGTAGATGTGTTTTTTGAGACTGTTAAGTTTAAACGGTTGGTGGCCTCGCTGGCTAACCTGGAAATTTTGCCAAAAAAATAAAGGGTGCAGGCTGGACAAAGCCCGAATCGCCCGCTTGCCAAAAGCGAGATTACTCACGGGTGTGCACTTATCCCGGTTTAAATCCAGTTTTTCTGATTCCTGAGCCATGCAGCCCAGGCGCTCACGATACCCCTCCAGGAGGTTAACCGTCTTTGAGGTAATACGGGTGGGCGAGGATTTCGGCCAGCTTCTGCAGAAAAGCAGCCGCAGGGGACCCATCCACCAGCCGGTGATCAAAGGTCAGGCTCAAGACCAACATGGATCGGCGAGCAATTTCACCACGATAGATCCCTGGCTTCTCGATAATCCGCCCCACTCCCAGAATAGCGGCTTGGGGGGGGTTGATGATCGGGGTAAACCCATCGATCCCGTATGCGCCTAGATTGCTGATGGTAAACGTGCTGCCGGTCACTTCGTCGATATTCAAGGTGTTTTGCCGCGCCCGCGCCGCCAGATCACGCACCCTCATCCCAATTTCGGATAGGGTTAGCCTATCAGCATGGGTTATCACCGGTACGATCAACCCCTCTTCAAGCGCAACCCCGAACCCGATGTGAATATCCTCTGCGAGGTGGATCTCATTCCCAACCAACGAGGCATTTAAACGGGGGTGTTGGCGCAGCCCCAAGGTTACCGCTTTGACAATCAAGTCGGTGTAGGTAATGTCGATCCTTTTCTTGAGATGTTCGCGAAGATCGACCAGTTCCGTTACATCTACCTCGGTGGTGAGGGTAACCTGTGCCATATTGTGCAGGCTCTTGAGCATGTTTTCCGCAATCATCTGGCGCATACCCGCGAAGGGAACGACCTTCGCCACAGTGGGGACTGGCTCATCCGGCCTGGTAGGAACTTCCACCTGTCCGCCGGTTGCCTGTTGGACGTCCTCTTTCGTGATCCGCCCACCGGGTCCACTACCCGTGAGGCGGGTCAGGTCTATCCGGTGATCCTGGGCCAATTTGCGCGCGACCGGGGTGACCTGCAAACCATCCAATGTTTTAATATAGACCTGGACATCTTGTTCGGTTACTCGTCCAGCGGGACCCGTACCAGAGATAAAAGACAGTTCAAGGCCGGCATTCCGTGCCATACGGCGCGCAGCAGGTGTTGCAACCACAAAACCATCCTTCGGGCTGGAAACAGGTTGAGCGGCTACCGGGGTTGCGGGACTGGGCGGTTTTTGTTCGGCAGGTGGTTGAGCAACATCCACGGGTCCGGTTTGGAGATCTCCCGGACCTTCCGGGATTGCCTCATCTGGGGAGCCGATAAAGCCAATCACCGCACCGACAAGACAGATATCTTGCGGCTTGGCGCGATGATGTAAGATCCCATTCGCCTGGGCTTTAAGGTCGTAGGTAATTTTATCGGTTTCTATCACGGCAATGATATCATCGAGCGCCACCTGGGCTCCGTCCATCACTTCCCATTTTGCCAGCACACCTTCTATCATTGCCATGCCCAGTTTGGGCATAATAATTCGGGTTGCCACATTTACCTCCTGTTGATGATTTTTCACCCATTTCTTTTATCGGGACTGGCTGTAATATTCCGATTCACTCTGCCAAGTTTCCAGCATCCCCGCCACGTCTACCCACACTATGATCGCTGCATTGGCGATATAGGTTTCATTGGTTGTATCGCCCAACTCAGGTTGGAAAAGCCCCTCGGTCAGCATGCCACCATCTTCCAGAAAGAGTACTTTCTCCCCAAACGGGAGCGCATCCATTACTGTCTGGCGGTCGACTTTTTCCGGGTGGGGGCAAGCAATTCGAATTTCAACCTGCATATCATTAAGGTTTTTAAGCCTCACGATTTCAATAAGACCCGCCAAACAAGACCGTGCAACGGCATCCTTTACCGCTTTGCAAGCTGCTCGGGTGGGATCTTGCCCGTGCTGGTCAAGTCCCATACCAAATTCCAGAATAAAGCGCTTATACAACTTTTGGGCTGTGGTCATCTTTTTAATTCCTCCAGGCATTGGTCTGTTGGGTGGAGGCACAAACCAACAGCATGCAGCAGGCAAGTCCCTGGGGTCAGTTGAGGGCTGTAGTTATCCACCTTGGTCATCAAACCTTCCTGGGCAGCAAGTTCCATCGTCCGATGCAAATCGATCAAACGCGGACCTCGACCGGTCAACCTCACCGAGATTTTTTCCCCAGCCCGGACGATCACTTCACGCTCACCATCCAGAGCCAATATGGAGGGAGCATGTTGAACAAACACCTCATCTCCAAAATTGAGGAGCTGAAATTCCTTGACATGTAAGGTTTGTACCAGACCTGGCGCAATTGGCGCTGTCACCTCCACCAACCCCCGATCCTCGTTCAGGGAAAGATAGACCCCATGGCGATGATTGTACTGCCGGCAGTACAATTCGCCACCAATGGATGATAATCCGATGTTGCTGGGGGAGGCGCGGGTCAGAACGATTTCGCGTACCCGAGACATATCCCAAATGGCGCGCGAGGCGATGAAGGTATCGATGCTCACCACCACATCCACCAGGGCGATATCCACCAGGGTTTCATCCTTGTAGATCTCCAGGCGCGGTTGGACAGTGGTTGTCTTCTCTAGAGGCAGGCGCTGGCTGGCAACGATACCGGCTGCCAAACCTGCGATCGTCCCTTCGACCAATAGCGGGAAAACATTGTTCGTCCCGGTTGAAATCGGGAGGATTGGCACATCCTGGCTTTCTTTGGCCACAACCCTGTTGGTGCCATCACCACCCAGGGTAATCAGCGCCCCAACCCCCTGTTCTCTCATTAAACGTGCGGCCAGGGTGGAATCTTCCTGGCTTGCCTGGATGTACATCTCGAGGGTAGAAATATCGAGGCGGGTCTGGATACCGCTGACCGCTTTCTCCCCGATGCAGAAATAATCCGGCATGAAGATAACGTTTGTAACCCCCGCAGCCTCCAGTCCGAGGATTACCCGGCGAACAATGGATACCTTTTCTTGATTATCGAATACGGAGCCGTGGGCAATGAGCCGGCGGATGTCTTTTCCGGAGGCAGGATTAGCGATGATGCCTACTTTTACCATAAACCACCTCCAGGTTTGCCGGTTCTCCAGAACAATCGGCTGGAGGGGCGGATTGATCCGCCCCTTTCAAGCTGGTGGATGGATCGGCATATCACCCAACACTGGTTTCAGCCATGCCGAGCACGTCGCGGACAGCGGCCTTAATTTTCCCTTCGCTCGGGATAAATTCCTTTTCCAGGATAGGGCTAAAGGGTACGGGTGCGAAGGGTGCCGTTACCCGGCGGATGCCGGCATCCAGATAGTCGAAGGCCTTTTCCGCGACCCGGGCAGCGATCTCGGCGCTGCTTCCTGCATGACCAACTTCTTCTGTTACGATCACCAGGCGATGTGTTTTGCGCACCGACTCCAGAATCGTTTCCTCATCAAAGGGTACCAGTGTACGCGGATCGATGACCTCCACACTAATACCCTCCTGAGCCAATTCTTCAGCCACTTTCAGCGCCTTGGGCACCATTGCCAGGGTGGCCACGACCGTTACATCATTGCCCGGCCGCTTTACATCGGCTTTTCCGAGTGGTATTTCATAAACCTCTTCCGGCACTTCTCCTTCTGTGCCATAAAGTATTTTATGTTCGATGAAAACCACCGGGTTGTCATCCCGTATGGAAGACACCAGCAGTCCTTTCGCATCGTACGGTGTGCTCGGAATCACAACTTTTAACCCGGGAATATGCATGAACCAGGCTTCCAGGCATTGCGAGTGCTGAGCTGCGGCACTCATGCCGGCCCCACCTTGGGTGCGCAGCACCAGGGGCATGATTGCTTTGCCACCGAACATGTATTTCATCTTGGCGGCTTGGTTGAAAAGCTGGTCGAAGGCAACCCCGATGAAGTCAACAAACATCAGTTCGATAACTGGTCGCAGACCGGCTGCAGCGGCGCCGACTGCCAGACCTACAATAGCGCTTTCGGTAATCGGTGTGTCTTTAACCCGTTTACCGCCAAACTCTGCAAGTAAGCCGGCTGTCACGCCATATATACCGCCATATTGGCCCACATCTTCTCCAGCCACATAGATTGTGGGATCACGGCGCATTTCCTGCTTTAGAGCTTCTCCCAAAGCCCCCGCATAGGTTAACTTTCTCATTGTAGGGTCCTTTCACCTAAACCACTACTGGTGGCCCGGTGTAGATATCTTCAAGCAGTTCTGAGACATCCGGCCAAGGGCTCGCTTCGGCAAATGCAATAGCTTCTTCGACCTGGTCGCCGATTTCTTGATGGATGCCCTTTGCAGCGGCGTCATCCAAGATGCCCATTTCTTTGAGATTGTTCTCAAACCGTGGGATGGGGTCTTTTTTGAGCCAGGCTGCAGATTCTTCCTTGGTACGGTAGACCATCGGATCACCTTCAAAGTGACCGCGGTGCCGATATGTCTTGCACTCGATGATACTGGGTCCATGCCCGGCGCGGGCGCGTTTTACAGCTTCTGCAGCCGATTCGTAGATGGCCATAACGTCGTTGCCATCAACGACAACCCCAGGAATATCATATGCGGCTGCCCGGTCGGCCACGTCGGCAATGGATTGGTGATGGGCTTGCGAGAGGGAAATACCGTAGAAGTTATTCTCGCATACAAACACCACGGGCAGTTTCCAGATCGCGGCCATGTTTACACCTTCATGGAATGTGCCCTGGTTCGAGGCTCCATCCCCAAAGAAACAAACCGCGACATTGTCTTTCCCTTGGTACTGAATTGCAAAGGCTGCTCCGGCGGCGATCGGTGGTCCACCCCCGACGATGCCGTTTGCACCAAGGATGCCCAATTCAATATCCGCGATGTGCATCGAGCCGCCTTTTCCTTTACAATAACCGGTCCGTTTACCAAACAGTTCAGCCATCATCAACTTCAAATCGCCGCCTTTTGCGATCAGGTGACCGTGGCCGCGATGCGTGCTGGTGATATAGTCACCATCGTTCAGATGGGCGCAAACGCCGGTTGCTACGGCTTCTTCACCGATATACAGGTGAATAAACCCCGGTAACTTCCCCTGCGCAAAAAGTTCCCCCACCCGGCTTTCAAACAGTCGAATTTTGACCATCGTGCGGTACATACTGAGCAGGGTTTGTTCATCGATTGTTGTTGCCATCGAAAACCTCCCTTGAATTAATGGATCCCAATTGAATCAAATATCCGTTAACTCTATGTGCGATGGGCACCTCCTCTCAATATAAACTACTCCAACAAACCGCAGCGGAGTGCAACAGGTTTACCCCAATACTATTTTTATCCCACCATTGGGTAACCGGTTTTAAGAGAAAGATGGATTTACGGTAGTCCCAAAACCGTTGAGCAGTTTCAGGCATTTATTTTAAAAATATTAATAAGCTCTTTAATCTTAGCAAATTCCTAAAGAAAAAATAGTGTTGAATGTCATGCCTGGACAGGTTTCTGGAAGCCATCAGAAGGTCGGCATGAAACTGCCCCCAAATCCTTTACAATAAACCTATCAATTCTCGCCGAGTACACGCTCGTGGTGATCTCGGCTACAGTGTGTAGGGTCGAGTTGGGTGGTATGCGCCGGTTGGCATTCTGCCCGGCCATCCTGCGCTGGATGGTACCTGAAACCCATACCACCCAACCTACTCCTGTCGGCTTGCTCTTTTTTCAATCCCCACCACCTGTGGGACAGGCGTAGTGTAGTAGTGTAGGTTGGGTTTTGGGGATTTTGCAGTGTGTGAAGGGTTAGGGTCGTTACCCAAAACCCAACGTTTTGTTTATGGGTCGAGGAATTGTTGACCACCGATCCAGTGCACGGTTGCCTTAGCCATCCTGTCTATTCCCTATTCACCCACGTCAGAGCGTTTTTTCTAATACCTTAACTAGATCGGCAGTAAGTTGTTCGCGGCGGGCGCGATCCTCACCGGCACTGTCGACTTTCGCCAACAGGCATTCGCTGATGCTGGCTTCCATGTATAGGAACATAGTGCTTTGTACCGCAGCACGGACGGCGGAAAGCTGCTGGAGCACTTCCCGGCAGTCGCGTTGGTCGGCGAGCATAGATTGCACCCCGCGAACCTGCCCTTCGATGCGCTTCAAGCGGCTGATGATCGATCTATAGGTTTCCTGGTTATCGAGTTTCACGCGATCTCTCCTGGCCTGTCACGCAGGCCAATTGGGTTTATGCTCAACGGAAGGGGCTGGAGCTGCTTCTGCAGCTTGGTCCAGGTGTCTCAGCCGAACTGCCACCGGTTGAGCGCGAAGCAACCAAAGAGAGCTGTTTGTGGGTCTCCTTTGAATGGCAGGTTGGGCATTCTGGTTTTTGTTCATGCGCGCTGAAAGGCATCCTTTTTTCGAACAAACCACCGCAGGCCGCACAGAAGTATTCATAAAGGGGCATGGTAGGGCTCCTCATTATCGATGGAGTTAATACTATACTGGAGTATAGCATTAGCTAATAAAATCGTCAAGATGCGTTACCGCCGATGTAAACTCACCGAGATGGGCAGAATCCTGCCCATTTCTCCGCTTGGATTGCATGCAAAACGCAAGCAAATTCAACCTTGCAATGGAGAATGCTTCAACCTAAAACTTCTGTTGTTACCCTATCGCAGCCTTGAGTTGGCGCGACATCTCGCCAAATTCGGGCTCGTAACGCATTTCTTCTTTGCGCGGGCGCGGCAAGGGCACTTGATAATCCAGAGC
>Ga0207951_100991_pt1 | contig 11618 bp, 11 predicted proteins | sample Subbio12Aug_8Bad_FD_184830 | JGI IMG/M metagenome (GOLD analysis project Ga0207951, IMG submission 184830) | Serpentinite rock and fluid subsurface biosphere microbial communities from McLaughlin Reserve, California, USA - CR12Aug_8Bad (SPAdes) | ecosystem: Environmental > Terrestrial > Deep... | reverse complement strand
CCCCCAGCCGTTATTTCTTGGTTTTTTCGCGCAGGTCTGCGGCCTTTTCCTTGATTTCGGTCAGGCTCTGTTGCATCTTGCTCCAGCCATACCAGAGGGCATAATCAGGGTTGGCATGGAAGGTTCCCTGGAAGGTCCTCATCCGATGTTCGAGGAACATCACAAAGAGTTTCTGTTCTATAACAGTAGGAGCATCGTGAAAGGTGAGAAGGTCAGGAAATGGATAGGCGTAATTCTTTGGCTTGGGAAGGATACCATCCTTATATAAGTCGGCAATGATACGGATGGCTTCAGCCATGAGCCGGTCTGCATCCTTGATGATCTGGTCGCCTTTTTCCAGTTCAGCTTTAGCAAAATTAATGGAATGGCATTTATTGCAGGCATTGAGCATCTTATCCCGCTCTTTTTGCCAGCTCTCCTGAGTGAGTCGGGCCAAATCCGCCGCTTTGACTACATCGAGTCGTGCGGTGGGTTTCCCATCCGGATCAAGGACGCCAAGACCCTGGAGTATGGCGGCACGATCACCGGCCCACTGCTTATCTTCAGGCATTGGGAGTCGCACGGCGAGGAACCCCCATGCGGTTCGGACTTCATGATCGCCGCCTTGCATATGACAGGTCTGGCAGGTCGGCGCTGAGGCAGTTGCCGGAAGCGTCTTGTTCTGTTTCAGCAGATATCGAACCCCATGCTTGGATCCGGAATACATCTCCCACTGGGGGTGGTCAAATCCCATATGGCAGGTCTGGCAGGCCTGGGGCTGTCTGGCTTCCTGAACAGAGAAGGTGTGCCGGGTATGACAGGCGTCGCAGGAGGCCACGCCAAAACCGGCCCCGCTCTTTTTCAACTCCTTGATTTCGGCCTCGGTCTTGATTCCGATCTTGTGACAGCCGCCGCAGCCTTTCATTCCCTCCATCAGGGACATGGGCTGCCAGTGGGCCGTGGGCATGGCCTTCATTGCGGCCCAGGCAAGGGCGTGCTTTCCGGCCTTAAATTCCTTGACCCGTTTGTCATGGCAGGTGGCGCAGGTGTCGGGTGTGGGAATTTTTGCTTTGGCAACATCTTTGGAGGACTTGTGTTCGCTCCCGTGGCAGACGGCACAGTCGATCTTATTCTTGCTGTGTTTGCTCAGTTGCCAGTCGCTGACAATTCCTGGGGTCACCTTTTTGTGGCACTCCACACAGACCTGGGCAAAGGCCGAAGAAACGAAAAGAATGGTGAATAGTGAGATGAATATCATCTTAAACATAACGGTTCTCCTTTCATCACGCCCTCTCGGGAATCGGACTAAGTTTCGCAAGAGGCTCTTTTCCAGCAGTAAAGAAATCTTTAACAATGATCAGAACGCCGACCAGGAACCCCACTCCAAAGATGGTTCTAAAGATCCAGAAATACTGGTTGTAAACACCCTTTACGGTCACATAGTCCAGGCCAATGACCCTCTCCAGATAACTTTGCACGAGCCCCGCTCCTGTCAAGCTAAAGGTGATAAAAATCATGGAGATGGTCATCCACCAGAAGGCCAGATAACCTTTCGACTGGTTGAACTCCTTTATCCCCCTCAGGGAAGGCAAAGCGATATACATCATGGCAAGAACGAGAAGGGCGTAAACGCCATAGAAGGCGATATGGCCGTGAGCCGTTGTGATCTGAGTGCCATGGGTATATTTGTTGATCTGGGGAAGGGTATGAAAAACCCCCCAGAGACCGGCTCCTACAAAGTTAAAGACGACATGGGAGATGGTGTAAAAAAGGCCAACCTTGTTTTCTACTGGTTTTGTTGCGTGTTTGGTTGTCCGGAAGGCGTCCCATACCATCAATACTAAGGGAATTGGCTCCAGGGTGCTAAAAATTCCTCCAATCCATAACCAGTAGGCAGGAGTCCCTATCCAATAATAATGGTGTCCAAGGCCCAGGACCCCTGTAAACATGACGAGCCCCACTTCGATATACATCCATTTCGCAAGCATGGTGCGATCCGCGCCGAGGAGCTTATGGAGGCTGAAGGCTAACAGGGCTGCTGCAATAAGCTCCCATGCCCCCTCCACCCACAGATGAATCACCCACCACCAGAAGAACTGATCAATAATCATATTCTTTGTATAAAACATCCCGGGCAGATACATGAGGGCCGTAAAGGCAAATCCTGCGATAAGCACTCCCTGAACATCCGTAAACTTCTTTGTCTTCCATACGGTCATAACCGTATTAAACAGAAAGAGAAGCACGGAGACAACGATGAGGAGATCTGCCCATCTCGGCGCTTCAATATATTCCCTCCCTTCGTTTAAAAGGAGGGTTCCAAATACGGTGATGTTGGCCTGAGGATAGAGGCCCATCACGATATAGCCGATCACCACTAAACTTACCGTCACAATGGTGGCCCAGAACTGAAATTGGGCCAGGGGAATGCTCCAGAGCTCTGCTTCGGATTCCTCCACGATGACATAATAAGAGGCCCCCATCATGCCCAAAAGGAGCCAGACAATGAGAGAATTGATGTGGAGTGTCCGAATCGTGTTGAAATTAAGGATGAAGAAGTCGGGCCAGATAAACTGTAGGGCGGCGATGATGCCAACCACAATTTGCACCAGGAACAGGAGTATTGCTGAAGTAAAGAAATACTTTGCTATTTTATGGCTTTCGTATTGCATTTTATTCCTCCTCTACCTAAGGGTTAATAGGTAATCTGTTAATTCTTTCAATTCATGCTCGCTCAAATGGGCGAAGCCAGGCATGGCCGAGGCGGTTTTCACAGAGGCCGGGTCCTTGAGATATTTGGTCAGTTCCTCCGTTTTCCATTTCAAGCCCACACGTGTGAGGTCCGGCCCTGCGGTCCCGCCTATCCCCACTATTATATGGCAGGCGGCACAATCGTTTCTCTGATAGATGATCTGTCCGGGACTCGCTTCCTTCCTGGCCACGGCTGCGGCTAAGACGGGCTTGGGCGGCCATTTATTGGTGTTTACTTTTGATGTCCATTCCAAAAAGGCCATAAGGTTGTCAGCCTCCTTTTCAGTGAGGCCGAGTTTCGGCATAGCCGCTTTCGGGTTTATGACTCGCGGATTGAGGATAAATTTTTTCAGAAACTCCGGCGGTTTTCGCCCGGCGGCATTGGTCATGTCCGGGGCGAAATAAGAGCCGTTTCCCATAATGGTATGACATCCGATGCAGTCATACTTATGCCAGACCCTTTTCCCCGCATCAATCTCTGCTGTGATCGTCGGCGCTCTCCGGGGCACTCTGATCATGGTATCAATGGTGAGAACCACCAGCAGAAGAAAGAAGAAGAGACTGCCGAAGATGAAGAGATTTTTCGCTGTTTTCTTACTCATAGACACCTCCCTTTTTAAAGATTGTTTTCATCCTACCTGTCTCCGAAGCATAATTCTTTGACCTGAGTCAAAACTGTTTGACCTAAATTGAGCGATTCTTCATTTTTTATTGTTAAAATCATTATAGGAACCAAAATCGCCCCGACTTTTAAAAAAGTCATTGACTTAAGTCAAAACCCTAACCAGCGCCATTTTACTCTCATTGGCTTGTATTCATTGCCTCTCCTGAGCGTTGAAGCAGGCGATTATTTATAATGACCTGATCCACAATCTCCCCGCAAAAGATGCATCTCCAGCCCCAAAAGCGCTCATAAAGACCATAAAATATTTGATAAACCATATTCCCGCCACAGTGATAGCACTTCATATGGACCTCCTTCCTTCCCCCAATAGCTCCGGGTCCCCCGATCGAGAAGCCGGGGCGCCTTTTTTGTTTCCGAGGATTTCTTTGGGTTGAAGAACAGTAGGCGCCTCTCCATTCAGCCTCTTCCTTCCTCTGCCCCAGCGAATAGGAGGAGCCCCTAAAAATATCCGGTCCTGTGATCATTCTTCATAAAAGACGATAGGGGTAAGCGCGTCTTGTCCATTCGCTCGAAGGGTAGTTCGCCTGAAGTTGTTCATAGGCCCCCTTGAGTGGTTTTGGGTCGTGGGTCGATTTATATTTGCTGACCCCTCGCAGATAGATCGCTTCAGGCGCAGAATCGCTTTTCGGATAATCCTTTAAGACCTTATCCAACGAAGAGATGGCTTCGTCAAATCGTTCTTTATCAAAATGGCATTTGGCAATGCCCAGAAGTAATGAGGGAATGAGTTCTTCGGCGGATAGAAATCCGACCGTTCGATGATGCTCCTTCCCATCCATATCGAGAGTAATGAGGGTAGGGGTCCACTGGACGTTGAAATCCGTTGCAAAAGGTTGGGCATTAAATTGGATGCGCAGGGGAACCATCTCTTTTTGAATGAATTCGGCGATGTTTGCCGCTGGATACGTAACTGCATCCATTTGCTGACAGCCTATTCACCCAGGGTTAAAAAAGTCGAGCAACACCTGTCTGTTTTCCTTTTTGGCCCGAGCCAATGCTTTTTCCATCTCCGTCTCCCAATTGATTGTTTTTCCCATGGCTATTCCTCCTTTCATCTGAGTTTTTTAAAAATGGTGTAGAAAGTAAATCAGGCAAAGACTGTATTTTGGCCCCCCCTATATGTGATGGAATCGTAAAAAGTCGAAAAATCCTAATGATCGTCATTCCCCGACTTGATCGGGGAATCCAGTCTTTTCAAGTAATGATTAGTCCACTGGACACCGGTTCCTGCCGCAGGACCGGTGAGACGACTTTTTACGAGACCATCATAAGTATTTTATTAAAAACGAAGATTTCCCCCATATACACAGCATCAGAGCAGAGCCTCTATCCCTGGCCTTCGGTTTTTAAATTGTCCTGATTGTAATTTCTTTCCAGACAAATCGATTCAACCAATTTAACAATCTTGATCTCTGTTCGCTAAACCGGCTATCCCCTACAATCAATATCTTGAACATAGGGGCATTACCTTTCAATTATTTTTTGACTTTACTATCATTCAATATAATGATAAATAAGGCGTAAAGTGTATTTTACTCTAAAAAAGACTGTATTTTTTAAAGGATAGGGGAAGATTAGCTTTTGAACCCAAAATATCGAATTGTTATTGCGGAAGACCACACGATTCTCAGAGAAGGCTTAAAATCCCTTCTCGCATCCTATTCCGAATATGAGATTGTCGGCGAGGCGGGAGATGGATGGGAAACCATTCGAAGTGTTCAAAAAATGAAGCCTGACCTGTTTCTTACAGACCTCTCCATGCCGAGGATGAACGGCATGGAGGCCATCCGGGAGATTAAAAAGATATCTCCAATATCAAAGGTTTTGGTCCTGACCGTTCATAAAGCAGAGGAATATGTTCTGGGCGCTTTTCAGGCTGGAGCGGATGGGTATCTTTTAAAAGATTCGACCCGCGCCGAGCTGATGACAGCCATCAATAAACTTTTAAGCGGAAAGAAGTATATTACTCCGGAAATCTCTGAGAAAGTGATTAAGGGATACCTGGAGGGCCGAGGGGGTATAAAAAGACGGACTTCCTGGGGCACTCTCACGCGGCGTGAAAAGGAGGTTTTGAAATTGATCGCCGAAGGGTACAAGAGCAAAGAGATTGCAACATATCTTTGCATCAGTCCAAAAACGGTGGGAAAACATCGATCCAATCTGATGGAAAAACTGAACCTCCACCATGTTCAGGCCCTCACCGCCTTAGCCATTGAAAAGGGCTTGGTGGAACGAAAGTGACGGCATGATGGCGTGATTTCCCCTCTTCTCCCTGTCTCCATTCTTGTTGATCGGTGCGGCCCTCATTCCTCCCCATTAGGATGGCATTCTCTGCGCATGAGATTTAACCAATGCTACAATCTCCTCCTCGGTTGTTGAGCCCTTGGTCATAAAAGCATCGGCTCCTTTTTGGATCGCCGCCTCTCGATATTCCGGCAGATCATAACTGGTCAGAATGATGATGATGATATTGGGGCATTCCTTTTTAATCTTTTGGGTTAGTTCGAGGCCGCTTTCATCGGGTAGCCGGATATCCAGAAGGATTAGATCCGGGCAGAAAGAGTCAACTTTTTGTAATGCTTCCCTGCCATTCCCTGCCTCCTCAATGACCATCAAGGGAAAATATTCATGCAGTATCCTTTTAAGTAATTTCCGGAAGGAGGGATTATCCTCCACGAGTAATGTTTTTAAATTGTGTTTTTTTTCAGATTGCTCTGTGATCGAAGCCATCAAGCCACTTTTTAAAAAAGAGTAAGATTTTGTAATTCCTTAGCCATGCACCTATCAGTTTACTTCAACCTCCTGACATCGTCAATGGGGCAGAGTAAGTATTTTGCAAGTTTTTATACTTTATTTTTGTTGCAACGGCCATGATGCCCGTACAAGAGTTCCCTTCCCTTTGGTGGACTCAACGGCAAAAGAACCCCCTGAAAGTTCTACCCGCTCTCTCATACTGGAAAGTCCGTATCCTCTCCCAGCGCTCTTTAGAGAAAAAGCGTTTTCCAGATCGAACCCCATCCCATTATCCTCGATCCTCAATTCTATTCCGTTATCAGTTGTTTGCAATGAGAGATGCGCCAAATCTGCTTTGCTATGTTTGGCTGTATTGTTTAGGGATTCCTGAATCAGTCTAAAGATGGTTGTCTTCAGAGGGTCAGGCACCTCATCTTCTTGCAGGTTGATCTGTTTCTCGATATGGAGGCTTGAATAAATCTTTCCAAATTCCCGAGTGAACCAGCTAATGGTTGCTAAGACCCCAAGGTCATCTAAGGTGGAGGGGCGCAAATCCATCTGGATTTTTCGCACTTCTTCGATGCTTTTTTTCACCATTTGGTTGAGGGCTTCCAATGATGTTTTCTCCGCCCCACTCTTGCCTCTCCCTTTTTCTTGGAGGGTGTCTTCTATTTTAAATTTGATAGCGGTTAAAGTCTGCCCAATGCCATCATGGAGTTCCCGGGCAACCCTTTTTCTCTCTGCTTCCTGAACAGTGAGAAGCTGAGAAGAAAGCAGACGAAGGCGGCGTTCCGATTCTTGCAGCGCCTCCCTGGCTTGCCTCCTCTCCAGAATGACCTGCAAGTGAGTCACAAAAGCATCGATCTGCTCAGCATCCTCCTCAGTGTAATCGGTTGGCTTATTACTGATGGCTGCCAGTGCGATGATGCGCCCCTGGCTGAAAACAGGAACGGTCAGAATCCTGGTGAGCGAAACATGACCTTCGGGGGTCCCTTTTTTCCCGGGATGGTCTCCCTTATAGTCGTTAACGATTAAAATCTTCCTCTTGCGCACCGCTTCGCCCCATAGTCCGGATTTGGCGATGGGAAACTCAATTGGCTTGTCGTTCATCTTGCAGATCTCCATGGCTTCCTTTGACCAAGAATGAATTGTCATCACACTTTCATCTTCATTGATGAAACCATAGAAACCGTAGCGACTTTGGGTCATTTCAATGATTTCGACCAGAACCAGGTCGTACAAGGTCTTGTAGTCAGCGTCAATATTGCGGGTGATTTTCCACAAACCCTCGAGGCGTCGATGCTGGCGAACTTTCTCTTCCTCAGCCTGTTTATGTTCTTCCATTTCCCGGATCAGTTGCTCATTTGCTCTCATCAACTGAGATGTACGCTCTTTCACCCGCTGTTCGAGCTCATCATAGGCTTTTTGCAGCGCCTCCTCCGCCCATTTGCGCTCGGTGATGTCAAGGCCAAAGATCCGTAAGCGCTTGCCTTCTGAAACGCAGTGAATTGTCTGTTCATACCATACGTCGCCGATCTTCAACTCTCGGATATAAGATTCTTTTTTTAGGCGTTCAAATATTTCAGGCAAAGATTCCAGACCCGCCAGCCAGGGGTGTTGGATCCCGGTCATCTTGAGATCAGGAAATAACTGCGTGGCCGCCGAATTGAAATAAGAGACATATCCGGTTAAATCGACCTCAACAACCGGATTCGGGTTCAGTTCAGGGAAGGACGCAAGTTGGGCTAAGGCATCTTCCCTCTGCTTCAGATTTCTTAAAAGAAGGCTATAAGGCCTTGTCATGCCCGTCTCGATGAGAGCCTTATAGATCAGATAAAATGAGATGACCTTGAAGTAATGGCCGACCAGGTTGGAAAATCCGTAAGCATCGATGTAAAACGTAAAGGACAACTCAGAGGCAATGGTCAGGATAATGGACCAAAGCACCCATTGCAGAACCGTTCTGTCAAATTCCTTTCGATTATTAAGAAGGAGGACAATGGAACCCAGGAGGATGAGGGAAATGATATATTCGCTCACCTTCTTGAAGGGGGTTAATCCCACCCCTTCGATGAAGCAGACAGGAAAGACCTCCCAGTAAAAGACAGAGGCGAACAGAAGAAAAGCGGCCATCGTGTATACGGAAAAGACTAAATTGAGGTTTACCTTTCTCCTGATGAAGAAGGGCGCAATAAGCAACGAGATGCTTTCCATATAACGAGCGGCGATCCAAAGTTGGGTGGGTAGATTGGTCTCATGCCCTTGAAATACTCCCATGCCTTTAAAGCTCAGAGTATGAATCAGATCGATTGCGGCAATAAACAGATAGGCAACACCCAGAAAGAGGAGATAGTGATTATCAATAAAACGGCGGGAATTCCAGGCAATCATGAAAATGCCGCAAGCGATAACGATGGAGAACATTTCAGCGAGGCTATGGAAGAGGGGATAGCTATATAGGCTGGTCAAATAAAGTCCAAAGAAGACCAGTATTCCAATGAGAATCACTAAGCGCTTTTTAGAGGAAATAGTTTGGATTTCCATCCGTTTCTCCCCCAGCGGATAAATTTTATGGGATATTAACATAAAAAAGGGATGGAAGGGTAAATTTATTCATTTTTATAGGAAGGATGATTAATCATTTTTTCTATGTCGTTTTAGCTTCCAGCGATTAAGAAGTTCTTAAGGGATTGGTATTTTTTATCACCGATCCCTTTTATGTTTTTCAGTTCCTCGACCGATCTGAATCCTCTTCTCTTTTCCCGGTGGGCTACAATCTCACGGGCCAGGGATTCGCCGATTCCCGGGAGGAGGCAGAGATCTTCCATGGAAACCCGATTGAGGTCAAGGGGGATATTGAAGACGAGAAGTTTATTGGCCTCCATCCTGGTGATTTTTATCTTTATCTCTCCTTGATTAATCCCCCCATGTCCCCTTTTTAATAAAGGTCCCTCATTTTTCTCCCTCTCCACCGGGGGCCTCCGGCTCAGAAGAGCCTCTGGCTCGGAGAGGAGAGGGGAGGGGTGAGGGGGAGATTGAGAGAGTGCGGGGGATTCTTTCACTATGGTCAGTAGAGTTCCTGTTTCCAGGACCTCAGAGGATATGGCTGTATCAAGCAGAGCAGGTTCCTTTAAACCGCCGGCCTTTTGCAATGCCTCTTTTAAGGTGGGGGAATGTTGAAAGATATGAACCCCGGGTTTCCGGACCTCTCCCAGGACTTCAATCACAATCTCTTGCGTGATTTCCTCTGAAGGGGAAGGGAGGGAATAGTAAAATTTAAAGGTGAGGATGCCGAGGAGAAAAATGGCTAAAACGGAGAGGACCTTCTGTTGACCGAGGGAAAAGTATTTCAAGTTGTCAATCCCCCCCAAAGAGAATACTTAAGGGAACCTCGAATAATTATCAATTTGTCACTCCGGAACGGAAATGAGTCCAATGATAACAAGAGGTTCTGGATTCCGGCTGGAGTTTATCCCGATGGAAATCGGGGCCGGAATGACATTTTTAGAGGAACCCTTAAAGTGACAGGTGACTAAAGTTCCTAAAATTGTAACACTTTAGCTGTTTGAAAATCTTTATAAAATCCCTCCCGACCTCCCTTTGCCAAAGGGAGGAGAAATCTTTCCCCCTTTTGAAAAAGGGGGATTAAGGTCGTTGCGACTCGAACCCGAGGGGATTAGATCAGTTTTTTCAAAGCGCTAAATGTTACCTAAAATTAAACTTTAGTTCACTTGAACCTTTAGCTCACTTTAGTCACTCTGTTTTTCTTCTTTCAGGAGTTTGTAGTCGATTGAATCCACAAGGGCCTGCCAGCTTGCCTGAATGATGTTTTCGGAGACTCCCACAGTTCCCCATTTCGACTCCCCATCTCCGGATTCGATCAGGACTCTCGTCCGGGCGGCTGTTCCATCTTTGGTGGTGAGTATTCTCACTTTGTAATCCAGAAGTTTAACCTCTTTCAATTCAGGGTAGAACTTTTCAAGGGCTTTGCGGATGGCATTATCGAGGGCATTGACAGGGCCATTTCCTACCGCGGCCGTATGTTCGACCTGATCCCCGACACGAACCATGATGGTGGCTTCCGAAAGAGGGAAACCTTCTTCCTCTTTTTTCTCAACGATCACGCGAAATCCCAGGAGCTCAAAGAATTTTTTGTGCTTCCCGAGGGCCTTTTTGACCAATATCTCAAAGGAGCCCTCCGCTCCTTCAAATTGAAATCCCTCGTGTTCGAGTTGTTTTAAGTTGTCCAAGATTGTGCGGACGTTGGGGGCTTTGCTTTCCAGGTCGATCCCGAATTCGGCTGCTTTGTAAAGAATGTTCGATTCTCCTGAAAGATCGGAGATGAGAACCCTCTGGCTATTTCCCACACGCTCGGGCTGGATGTGTTCGTAGGTGAGGGAGCTCTTCCTGATGGCGCTCACATGGACGCCCCCTTTATGGGCGAAGGCGCTATCGCCCACATAGGGCAGATACTTGGGATGAGGCAGATTCGCCAGTTCCGAGACGAAGCGGGAGACCTCGGTCATCTTCTTGAGCTGGGCATCGGTGATACAGTCCAGCCCCATCTTCAATTTGAGATTGGGAATGATGGAGCAGAGATTGGCATTGCCGCATCGTTCACCATAGCCATTGATCGTTCCCTGAACCTGTGTGATCCCTTCTCTCACAGCAAGAATGGAATTGGCGACTGCCATCTCGGCATCGTTATGGACATGGATGCCGAGGGGCACAGTGATTTCCTTCTTCACTTCTCGAATGGCAATCTGGAGATCATGGGGGAGGGCGCCCCCGTTCGTGTCACAGAGCACGATCCAATCGGCCCTGGCTTCCTGGGCCGCCCTCAGTATGGAAAGGGCATAAGAGGGATTGTTCTTGAATCCGTCGAAGAAGTGCTCTGCATCGAAAATGACTTCGGGAACTTTTCCCTTGAGAAAGCGGATCGACTGGCAGATGATCTCCAGGTTCTGATCGAGGCTGATGTTTAACGCCTCGAGGGCATGCATATCCCAGGACTTCCCAAAAATGGTGACGGTCTCTGTCCCCGTCTCGATCAATGCCTGGATATTCGGATCATCTTCGGGCGATGTCCCTGCCCGGCAGGTGCTTCCGAAGGCAACGATCTTCGCCCTGGAGAGATGAACAGATTTGATCTCTTGAAAAAACTGGAGGTCCTTCGGATTGGAGCCAGGCCAACCCCCTTCGATATAGTGGATGCCCAGCTCATCGAGCTTTTGGGCAATCCGGACCTTGTCCTCGACCGAGAAGGAAATATCTTCCGCCTGAGAACCATCCCGCAGGGTGGTATCGTAGATTTGAATCGATTTTTTGCTCAAAAGGATATCCTCGCCATGTAAAAAATCATTGCAAAATTAGCCACGCTATAGCGTGGCAAAATTAACAATGATCAACGCTAATTGCTATCCAAAGATATTTGAAATTTCCCAATAACCCCCTCCCCCTTCGACGGGGG
>Ga0207951_100990_pt1:7500-11619 | contig 11619 bp, 5 predicted proteins | sample Subbio12Aug_8Bad_FD_184830 | JGI IMG/M metagenome (GOLD analysis project Ga0207951, IMG submission 184830) | Serpentinite rock and fluid subsurface biosphere microbial communities from McLaughlin Reserve, California, USA - CR12Aug_8Bad (SPAdes) | ecosystem: Environmental > Terrestrial >... | reverse complement strand
CTTCGCCTTCAACATCCTCAAGGCCAATCGACGCGGCTCACTCAACCAGGACCGATACCGCGCCGCCATCGGCGGCCTCGCCCGATTGATCAACCTCCTCCGCATCCCAGAGCGTTGAACAGCCCTGCTTCCTTCGCGACCGTGGCGACGACTTCTGCCAGGGCATCCTCTTCGGTAGCAAACGGCTTGTCCCAGGTCGTGGAGCCGTCGGCCTCATTGATGACTTCGAGCCACCAGTGGTTCTCGTGCTCCAGGCGAAAGATTGAGACACGGATAGTCACGCCGTCGCGTGTGATCTCGCGGCAAAGGTCGGAGTGGATGATGTTTGGATCGTCTTCCATTGCGGGGGCACACCAGGTGATCGTCGAAGACCAGGATAGCCTCTCTCGCGCGCCCCGTCTTGGTGAGGGGCGCTTCCGTCGTCCGTGGGCGACGTGGGGCACGCTTCCGCGACCGTCGAGAACACGCAGGATTTCGCGCCCTCTTGCTTCCACAGTGCTTCCGGGATTTGTTTCGCTTCCGGGCATTGGAAGCACGAAACCCGCCAACCTTTTGAGTTGACGGGCTTTTTGGGATGCGGGGACAGGATTTGAACCTGTGACCTTCAGGTTATGAGCCTGACGAGCTACCGGGCTGCTCCACCCCGCGGGGGTGAGGGTGACGAAGGATCCGGCCTGGTGGCCTGGCGGCGACCGACTCTCCCGCGCCTTGAGGCGCAGTACCATGGGCGCTGGGGTGTTTCACGGCCGTGTTCGGGATGGGAACGGGTGTGCCAACCCCGCGATGGCCACCAGGCCACCGGGCCGGATCCTTTGGATTGATGTGGTGTTGAGATGATCGGTTGTGTGTGATGCGTGGTTTGGCGCTGTGCGCGGTGGATGCTTGTGCATCCGTGCGGTGGTTGTTTGGTATGGAGTTCTGTCGGGTGATTAGGATCGCTCGGCTGCGCGCCTTGCGGCGCTTCCACCTGCGACCTATCGACGTGGTGGTCTACCACGACCCTTGGGGAGACCTGGTCTTGAGGCTGGTTTCCCGCTTAGATGCCTTCAGCGGTTATCCATTCCGCACTTGGCTACCCAGCGATGCCACTGGCGTGACAACTGGTGCACCAGAGGTGCGTCCTTCCCGGTCCTCTCGTACTGGGGAAAGATCCTCTCAAGTCTCCAACACCCACGGCAGATAGGGACCGAACTGTCTCACGACGTTCTAAACCCAGCTCACGTACCGCTTTAATCGGCGAACAGCCGAACCCTTGGGACCTGCTCCAGCCCCGGGATGCGATGAGCCGACATCGAGGTGCCAAACCTCCCCGTCGATGTGGACTCTTGGGGGAGATCAGCCTGTTATCCCTAGAGTACCTTTTATCCGTTGAGCGATGGCCCTTCCACGCGGGACCACCGGATCACTAAGGCCGACTTTCGTCCCTGCTCGCGCTGTCGCGCTCGCAGTCAGGCGGGCTTGTGCCTTTGCACTCAACAGCCGATGTCCGACCGGCTTGAGCCCACCATCGCGCGCCTCCGTTACCTTTTGGGAGGCGACCGCCCCAGTCAAACTGCCCACCAGGCAGGGTCCCGACCCCGGATGACGGGGTTCGGTTAGACGCCAGAAAGGCGCAGGGTGGTATTTCAAGGTTGCCTCCACCAGAGCTGGCGCCCCGGCTTCAATGGCTCCCACCTATCCTACACAGCCCCTTCCTGGCGCCACTGCCAAGCTGCAGTAAAGGTTCATAGGGTCTTTCCGTCTGACCGCGGGTACCCCGCATCTTCACGGGGAATTCAATTTCACTGAGCCCATACCGGAGACAGTGGGGAGGTCGTTACGCCATTCGTGCAGGTCGGAACTTACCCGACAAGGAATTTCGCTACCTTAGGACCGTTATAGTTACGGCCGCCGTTTACCGGGGCTTCAGTTCGGAGCTTGCACTCCTCCCTTTAACCTTCCGGCACCGGGCAGGCGTCAGACCCTATACGTCATCTCTCGATTTCGCAGAGCCCTGTGTTTTTACTAAACAGTCGCCACCCCCTGGTCTGTGCCACCCACCCATGGTTGCCCACGGATGGGTCCCGCTTATCGCTAACTTACGCGGGCAATTTGCCTAGTTCCTTCGGTATGGTTCTCTCAAGCGCCTTGGAATACTCATCCAGTCCACCTGTGTCGGTTTAGGGTACGGTCCATATGCCAGAGCTATTTCCCGGACCGATCCAACTGCCACCCCAATCCGATAAGGGATAACAGAACTTCACGGCCGTCACTTCTGGCGGGCCCAGGAATATTCACCTGGTTCCCATCGGCTACGGCTTTCGCCCTCGCCTTAGGGGCCGGCTCACCCTGCGCGGATTAACCTTGCGCAGGAACCCTTGGACTTTCGGCGACAGAGTTTCTCACTCTGTTTGTCGTTACTCATGTCCGCATTCGCACTTCCGATACCTCCACGGCCCCTCGCGGGTACCGCTTCACAGGCTTACGGAACGCTCCGCTACCGCGCGCATTGCTGCGCACCCACAGCTTCGGCAGATGGCTTGAGCCCCGGTACATTTTCGCCGCAAGACAGCTTGTTTAGACCAGTGAGCTATTACGCTTTCTTTAAAGGATGGCTGCTTCTAAGCCAACCTCCTGGTTGTTTTGGCCGTCTCACATGCTTTCCCACTTAGCCATCATTTGGGGGCCTTAGCTGGTGGTCTGGGCTGTTTCCCTCTCGACAATGGACCTTAGCACCCACTGTCTGTCTGCCCGCCTGCACTCATCGGCATTCGGAGTTCGGTAGGGTTTGGTAGGGCTTTGGGCCCCCCTAGCCCTTCCGGTGCTCTACCTCCGATGGTGATCGACGGACGATCTACCTCAATAGATTTCGCGGAGAACCAGCTATTTCCTGGTTTGATTGGCCTTTCACCCCTAACCACAGATCATCCCCGACTTTTTCAACAGGCGTGGGTTCGGTCCTCCAGTGGGTGTTACCCCACCTTCAACCTGTCCATGGCTAGATCACCAGGTTTCGGGTCTCATGCCGGCAACTACGCGCCCTATTCAGACTCGCTTTCGCTGCGCCTACACCTCTCGGCTTAAGCTTGCTGCCAACACGAACTCGCGGACCCATTATACAAAAGGTACGCCGTCACCCCCTCTCTTGCGAAAGGTCGGGCTCCGACTGCTTGTAGGCATCCGGTTTCAGGTCTCTTTCACTCCCCTCGTCGGGGTGCTTTTCACCTTTCCCTCACGGTACTTGTGCACTATCGGTCGCCAAGGAGTATTTAGGCTTGGAGGGTGGTCCCCCCATGTTCAGACAGGGTTTCACGTGCCCCGCCCTACTCAAGGATCACCGAAAGCTCTACGCCTACGGGGCTGTCACCCACTATGGCCGGCCTTTCCAGACCGCTCGGCTTCTCTTTCGGTAACCACTGGCCTGCTCCGCTTTCGCTCGCCACTACTCGCGGAATCTCGTTTGATGTCTTTTCCTCCAGGTACTGAGATGTTTCAGTTCCCCGGGTTCGCCTCCCGACCCTATGAATTCAGGCCGGGATACCCCAAAGGGGTGGGTTTCCCCATTCGGACATCCGCGGATCAACGATCGCTCGCATCTCCCCGCGGCTTTTCGCAGCGTGCCACGTCCTTCATCGCCTCTTGGCGCCAAGGCATCCACCGAATGCCCTTCTCTCACTCCATACTCTCACCACCGCCCGCGCACAGGGCCAAACCACGCCCCGTGCAACTACCACTCTCAGGCGGCAGCACCCGCTCCATCCCCAGGGCGCGGTCAAGTCTTGCCCCCGGACGATGTGCGTCACTCACACACACAACTGATCATCTTCACCATGTGAAAGAACATGCTCGCCCCGCGCGGCACCCGGCTCCCTATCGAGGATCCCGGACAACGCCACAGGGCGGGTTTCGGAAGTGTCGCCGCATCCCCCCCTCGGGACGCAGCCCTCCAGGCCTTCGACCGTCTCGCCCCACAGGTACAGAGGCATCGCTTGCGCGACACCGCGCCGCGCGGCAGTGCCGCGCAGGTCGCTATCTCTATCCCTCCCTCTATCCCTCCGGGGGATTTCCCTTTGCCGCCTGCGACAAAGGGAAATGGAGACGGTCGGATTCGAACCGACGACCCCCTGCTTGCAAAGCAGG
>Ga0207951_100990_pt1:0-5000 | contig 11619 bp, 5 predicted proteins | sample Subbio12Aug_8Bad_FD_184830 | JGI IMG/M metagenome (GOLD analysis project Ga0207951, IMG submission 184830) | Serpentinite rock and fluid subsurface biosphere microbial communities from McLaughlin Reserve, California, USA - CR12Aug_8Bad (SPAdes) | ecosystem: Environmental > Terrestrial >... | reverse complement strand
TGTCTTGATGTCGCCGAGGACTCGGGAATCGCGCATCAATCTCCCGTCCTGCCCAGCTTTCCAGAAGACACGCGGGACGCTGCCCGAACCTGGGCCGCCACAAGCCCCGGCCTCGCGGAAGCGCATCACTCCACTGTCACGGATTTCGCCAGGTTGCGCGGCTGGTCCACATCCGTCCCCTTCAGCACCGCCACGTGATAGGCGAGCAGCTGCACCGGAATCGCGTGCAGGATCGGCGCGGAGAAGGCACCCACGCGCGGCAGCACCACCACCCGTTCGGCGAAGGCTCGCAGCTTGTCGGCGCCGAGGTCGTCGGTGAAGGCCATGATCCGCCCGCCGCGCGCCGCGGCCTCCTGGAGGTTCGAGGCGGTCTTCTCGAACAGCGGGCCACTCGGACACAACGCGATCACCGGCACGTCCTTGTCGATCAGCGCGATCGGGCCGTGCTTCATCTCCCCGGCGGCGTAGCCCTCGGCGTGGATGTAGCTGATCTCCTTGAGCTTCAGCGCGCCCTCCAGCGCGATCGGAAACAGCGGCCCGCGTCCGAGGAACAGCACGTCGCGCGCCTTCGCCACCTCCGCCGCCATGGCGCGGATCTCGGCGTCGCGCTCCAGCACCGCTGCGGCCTTCGCGGGCACCTCCAGCAGTTCCGCCGTGAGTTCCGCTTCCGCCGCGGCCGAGAGCGTGCCCCGCGCGCGCCCCAGCCCGATCGCGAGGCAGGCCAGCACCGCGAGCTGCGCCGTGATCGCCTTGGTGGACGCCACCGAGATCTCGGGCCCCGCCACGGTCAGCACGACGGCGTCGCTCTCGCGCGCCATGCTGCTTTCGGGAACGTTCACGATGGACAGGATGGCCTGGCCGCGTTCGCGCAGCATCTTCATCGCGGCCAGGTTGTCGGCGGTCTCGCCGCTCTGGCTGATCAGGATGGCGGCGCCGCCTTCGGGCAGCGGCGGGTCGCGATAACGCAATTCGCTCGCGACATCCGCATCGGTCGGGATGCGCGCCACCTGCTCGATCCAGTAGCGGCCCACCAGCCCCGCAAGGAAGGCGCTGCCGCAGGCGCTGATGGTCAGCCGCGGCACGCGCGCCGCGTCGAAAGGCAGCGCCGGCAGCACGACCGACCGCGTGGACGGTTCCAGATACTGCTGCAGCGTGTCGCCGAGCACGACGGGGTGCTCGTGCAGTTCCTTCTCCATGAAGTGGCGGTAGTTGCCCTTGCCGGTCGCCGCGCCCGAGACGGCGGTGAGGCGGGTCTCGCGCTCCACCGCCTGGTCCGCCGCATCGAAGAAGCGCGCGCCATCGCCATCCACCACCGCCCAGTCGCCTTCATCGAGGTAGGCGATGCGCCGGGTCAGCGGCGCGAGCGCAAGCGCATCCGAGCCGACGAACATCTCGCCCTCGCCGAAGCCGACCGCGAGCGGTGCGCCCTGGCGCGCGCAGATCAGCGTGCGCGGATGGCCGGTGAAGATCATCGCCAGCGCATAGGCGCCGCGCGCGCGCTTGAGCGCGGCGGCGGCCGCCTGCTCGGGCGCCATGCCATCGGCAAGATGCTGGTCCACCAGCCGGGCGAAGGCCTCGGTGTCCGTCTCGGTCTCGAAGACCTGGCCCTTCGCCTCCAGTTCGGCGCGCAGTTCTGCGTGGTTCTCGATGATCCCGTTATGCACCACCGCCACGCGCGCCGTGCCGTGCGGGTGGGCGTTGCGTTCGGTCGGCGCGCCATGCGTCGCCCAGCGGGTGTGTCCGATGCCGGTGGTGCCTGGCAGCGGGTTCGCCCCCAGCACGGCCGCGAGGTTGGTGAGCTTGCCCTCCGCGCGCCGGCGCTCGATGTGGCCGTTCACCAGAGTCGCGATGCCCGCGCTGTCATAGCCGCGGTATTCCAGCCGCCGCAGCGCCTCGAGGATGCGCGGGGCGGCGTCCTCCCGCCCGACGACGCCGACGATTCCGCACATCCGCCTACTTCCCCTTCTTCCCCTTGACGCCGCGCCCCTCGTAGATGGTCTGGCGGCCGCGCGCGATGGCGAGCGCATCCTCGGGCACATTGGCCGTGATCACGCTGCCCGCGCCGACCAGGGCCCGCGCGCCGATCCGCACCGGCGCCACGAGGGCGGTGTCGGAGCCGATGAAGGCGCCCTCCCCGATCTCAGTGCGGTGCTTGGAGACGCCGTCGTAGTTGCAGGTGATGGTGCCGGCGCCGATGTTGGCCCCCGCGCCGACGCTGGCATCGCCGAGGTAGGAGAGGTGGTTCGCCTTCGCCCCTTCGCCAAGCGTCGTGGCCTTGAGCTCGACGAAATTGCCGACATGGGCGCGCGCCTCGATCACCGTGCCGGGGCGCAGCCGCGCGTAGGGTCCGATCACCGCCTCGCGCCCGACCGTGCAGCCTTCGAGGTGGCTGAAGGCGCGGATCAGCGCGCCCTCGGCGACGCGCACGCCGGGGCCGAAGACGACGTGCGGTTCGAGCGTCACGTCCTGGCCGAAGCGGGTGTCGTGCGCGAGGAACACCGTCTCGGGCGCCAGCATGGTCACGCCGGCCTCCATGGCGGCGGCGCGCAGGCGCGCCTGCAGCGTGGCCTCGGCCGCGGCGAGTTCGGCGCGGCTGTTGATGCCTCGCAGCTCGGCCTCGGGCGCCTCCACCGCGCGCACGCGCCTGCCTTCCGCGCGGGCCAGCGCCACCACGTCGGTCAGGTAGTACTCGCCCTTGGCGTTGTCGTTGCCCACCGCCGCCAGCCACCGCGCGAGGTCGCCCGAGGCCGCGCAGACCGCCCCGGCATTGCACAGCCCGACGGCGCGCTCGGCCTCGGTCGCATCGGCCCATTCGACGATGCGTTCCACCATGCCGTCCGCGGCGGTGACCACGCGGCCATAGCGCCCCGGATCGGCCGGGCGCATCGCCAGCAGCACCAGCTCGGCCTCGGCCCGCGCCGCCAGCAGCCGGCCCAGCGTGGCCTCGCTGACCAGCGGGTTGTCGCCATAGAGCACCGCGACAGCGCCATCGTACCCGCCCAGCTGCGGCATGGCCCGCAGGGCCGCATGCGCGGTGCCGAGCCGCTCGCGCTGCACCGCCACGCCATGCGGGGCGACGGCGGCCTCGAGCTCCGGCATGTCGGGGCCCACCACCGCGACGATGCGCCCGAAGCGCGCCTCGCAGGCGTCAAGGAGGTGACGGATCATCGGGCGCCCGGCGAGCGGGTGCATGACCTTCGGGCGGCTCGAACGCATGCGCGTGCCGAGCCCGGCGGCGAGGATGATGGCGGCGGCGGTCATGCCCTCCGGTAACAAGCCGCGCGGCGCCGCGTCCAGCGCCGCGCGCGTCAACTCCGGTTGCGCGATGTGTCGGGCGGGCGTGATCCCGCCCCTTGCCGGCGGCGCCCGGGCTGCGTAGCGGGAGGCATGACCCGCACCGCCGTCTTCGACCTCGACGGCACGCTGCTCGACAGCGCGCCAGACATCCATGCCGCGCTGAACCGCGCCATCGCGACGCGCGGGCTGCCGCCCTATGCTTTGCCCGAGGTGACCGCGATGATCGGCGACGGCGTGCAAGTGCTCGTCACGCGCGCGCTCGCCGGGCGCGGCCTGCCCTTCGACCCGGCGGTGCTCGCAGCGCTGATGGCCGACGAGGCGATCAGCCGCGCCCAGCGCACCACGCCCTTCCCCGGCATAGCCGAGGCGCTCGACACCCTGGCCCGGCAGGGCTGGCGCATGGCGGTCTGCACCAACAAGCCGGAGGCGGCGGCGCGCGCGCTGCTCGGCTCGCTCGGCCTCGCCGGGCACTTCGCCGCAGTCGGCGGCGGCGACAGCTTCCCCGTCCGCAAGCCCGATCCCGGCCACTTGCGGGCCACGCTGGCCGCCGCGGGCGGCGCGGCGGAGAGCGCGGTGATGATCGGGGACCATCGAAACGACGTGCTGGCCGCGGCAGGCGCCGGGCTGCCCTGCATCTTCGCCGGCTGGGGCTACGGGACGGCCGGCATGGCCGACGGCGCCCCGGTCGCCGCGCGGCCCGCGGACCTGCCGGGCCTGCTCGCGGCGCTACGGCCCTGACCGGCTGATCCGCACGAGATCGAGGCGGAAGGCGCCGAGGAAGGTCGTGGGGAACTCCACCCGCAACGGCATCGGCGGCTGACCCGGCCCGAGGGTCGCGATCCAGGCATCGGCCTCGCGCGGCTGGCCGGCGCGCACCAGGTCGTCGCCGCGGCGGAAGCCGCCGACCAACCGGCTTTGCAGACGGCAGTGCAGGGCCTCGCCGGCGATGCCGCGCACCGGCGGCGCACCCGTGCCGATGGTGCGCGACGACCACTCCATCTTGCGTCTGCCGTCGAACACCGCGCCGGCGAGGTCGCACCGCCCGGTCGCCGCGGCGTCTCGCGAAAGCCTCACCAGCGCGGAGAGGGCGTCGATCGTGCCCTCCCACGCCTCGGGCGGCACCGGGATCCGGTCGGGGCCTTCCGGCGGGTCCAGCACGACCGGGCGCGGCGTCGCGCCGACGAATTCCAGCAGGGTCCGCCGGGGCGTGCCGCGCCATTCGCCCTCCGCGAGGTAGCGCGCGGGCAGCACATCGCGGCCGAAAAGCCGGCCCTCGGCTACCGCACGCTGCTCGCGCGGCAGGAACAGCCGGCCGATCCCCCGCGCGCGCGAGACACTCGCCAGACGGTACTGCTCGTCGGACATGTCGAGGGTGAGCTCGACCTCCATCACGGTTATGCCCGCCTGGGAGACGGCATACACTGCCTCCAGCGGCATCGCGCGCGCGCCGGGGATGCCAAGGGCGAGGGCAGCCAGAAGGACGGGAATGCAGCGCCGCGGCATGTCTAGCAGGTTGGGCGCGCCGACGCGCCGCGCAAGCAGGGGAATCGCATTTGGCGTCGAGACGACAGAAACCTGCGCAATGAGCGCGCTCTCCAGTCGAGAATGTCCCGAATGGCGCAGTTCTGATTCGGCTGCGCCGATCGAGTCGTAACGATCGTCCTTGTGCGATGGCCCTGCCCGACCGCCCAGGGGAATCGCAT
>Ga0207951_100989_pt1 | contig 11632 bp, 8 predicted proteins | sample Subbio12Aug_8Bad_FD_184830 | JGI IMG/M metagenome (GOLD analysis project Ga0207951, IMG submission 184830) | Serpentinite rock and fluid subsurface biosphere microbial communities from McLaughlin Reserve, California, USA - CR12Aug_8Bad (SPAdes) | ecosystem: Environmental > Terrestrial > Deep... | reverse complement strand
CCTTGCCCGCCGCAAACAGATCGGCCTGCATGTGGACATGACCGCCGACGTACCCCGCGTCGTTCGCGGCGATCCGCTGCGACTGCGGCAAATTTTGCTCAACCTGCTGTCGAATGCGCTGAAATTCACCGAAACCGGTGAAGTCAGGCTAACAGTGTCACAGCTGGCGAATTGTCAGCATGATGGCCCGGATCACTGCCTGCAAATCGAAATCAGTGACACCGGCATCGGCATAAACCCCGACGATCATGCGCAACTGTTCACGGCTTTTAGCCAGGCGGACGGCTCGACGAGCCGAAAATACGGCGGCACCGGCCTGGGGCTGACGATATGCCGACAACTTGCCGAACTGATGAGCGGCACACTGGAAGCCAGAACCGATGTCAACCAAGGGGCGAGCTTCGTCTTGCAGTTACCGCTGGCCGCCTCGACCGCCGAGACCGACAATGTGTTCATCCTGCCCAACCTGAGCGAAAAAACCCTGGCCGCAACCGTGACGCCCGGCAGCATTCGGGTGCTGCTGGCAGAAGACAATCCGGTGAATCAGGCCTTGCTGCAAGCCCAGTTGCGCACACTAGGCTACCGGGTTTTGCTGGCAAACGATGGCCGCGAGGCGGTTGCGCTGTTCGGGCGTCAGCCGTTCGACATCATTCTGATGGACTGCATGATGCCCGAATATGACGGCTACGCGGCAACAGCCGAAATCCGCGCCCTGGAAACGGCTCGCCAGACAGCGCGCGTACCCATTCTGGCCGTTACCGCCAACGCCCAAAGCGACGAGCGCGACCGCTGCCTCGCGGTCGGCATGGACGACTATCTGGCCAAACCGTTTCTGCTGGCCGAACTGGCTGACAAAATGGCATCGCTGCTGGCCTTGCACCCGCATCGGCCATCGGAGTCGCATGCGGACAGCGGCTTGCAGCCATTGGCCACCAGCGAGGCGTCCATCGATTTCGACCCCAAGCCTTTGCAAACCGCACACCGCATCGGTGGCGACGATCTGGTACGGCGCTTGATCGGCCTGTTCCGCACCAGCGCTGCCGCGCAGGTCGACCTGCTGGAAACCGCCAGCCTGCATCAAAACGCCGACACCCTGCGCCGCACCGCCCACAGCCTGAAATCAGCCGCCGCCAATGTCGGCGGTGTCAGGCTGGCCGAACTGGCGCGTAGCACCGAACGGGCCGCGCATGACGGCCAGCCAACGCTGGACAGCGACAGCTTGCAAACACTGCGGCAAGCCTTAGCCACAACCCTGAGCCGTCTCGACAAACATTTTGCTGCGCACATTGATGCATCAGCTTTTCAACCCGAGACTAACGCCGCTGAAACAGCACCCATGAAACACCCTCCAACCCCCACACGAGCAAGCCATGACTGAAACAGGACACATACTGGTCATCGACGACGACGCCATGACAAGGCTATTGGTAAGACAGGTACTGGAACAACGGGGGTTCCGGGTCGCGGAGGCGGATTGCGGATCAAGCGGTCTGGCATCGCTCGCTCATGAAACTTTCGATCTGGTACTGCTGGACCTGCTGATGCCCGATCTCGATGGCTTCGAATGCCTGCGCCGCATCCGGCAGATGCCCGCACACGATACCGCTGTCGTCATCATGACCGCCGTCGAAGACATTGATTGCGTCCAGCAAGCCTACACGCTGGGCGCCACCGACTTCATCGACAAACCCATCCAATGGCTACTGCTGCCCTATCGCATCGATTATCTGTTGCACGCGCAACGCACCAAGCGTCAGTTACAGGAAAGCGAGGCCCGGTTGCGGCTGTCGCTGGCCGCCGCCCGTCAGGGGCTTTGGGAGCTGAATGTCGAGCGCAACCTGATAGTAATCGACGGCGAAATGGCAGACCACGACGAACGGCTTGTCGGCCAGATGCCGCTGGGCCAATGGCTGGCATCGATTCACCCCGGCGATGCACCACAGGTTGAACAAAGCTATCGCGACTATCTGCAAAACCCGACCGCCGAGTTCCGCACCGAATTCCGCCAACGCGGAAGCGATGATGATGGACAATGGCTGTTGATGATAGGCCGCATCGTCGAAACCGAAGCCAACGGCAGGCCGCTACGCATGCTGGGCACACAAACCGACATCACCGCGCGCAAGGCTGCCGAAGCCCGCATCGAATATCTTGCCTGCCACGACCCGCTGACCGGGCTGCCCAACCGCACACTGCTGCAAGATCGCTTCGATCAGGCCGTAGCCCATGCCGTGCGCCGCAACATGCAGGTAGCGTTGATGTTTCTTGACCTCGACCGCTTCAAATACATCAACGATACGCTGGGGCACGACATCGGCGACCATTTGCTCAAAGCCATTGCCAAACGTTTGAAGCAATGCACCCGCGAACTGGATACCATCTGCCGCCAGGGCGGCGACGAATTCATCGTGATTCTGAACGAACTGCCCGACAGGGAAACCGCCGAGCGGATCGCGATGAAGATTCTGCACCACCTGCATCCGCCATTTCAGCTCGAAGGCATCAGTCTGTCATCGTCGTTCAGCATCGGCATCAGCGTGTTCCCGACCGATGGCCGTGACTTCGGCGAATTGCTCAACAAGGCCGACACCGCGATGTATGCCGCCAAACGCGAAGGCCGCAATACCTACCGGTTTTTTTCCGAAGCCATGCAGCAGGCAACGCTGGAACGCATGCACATCGAAAACGGCCTGCGCGGCGCGCTCGAACAGCAGCAGTTCCAGCTTTATTTCCAACCGCTGCATGCGCTGGCCGACGACCGCATCGTCGGCGTCGAAGCCTTGCTACGCTGGCGCGGCAATGACGGCCACATGATGCTGCCCAACCGATTCATCCCGGTGGCGGAAGACAACGGCCTGATCTTGCCGATCGGCAACTGGGTGCTGCATCAGGCCTGCCAGCAAAACCGGCAGTGGCACGACCAGGGCTACCCGCTGGTGATTTCGGTCAATGTCTCGGCGGTTCAGATCAAGCGCGGCAACCTGACCGACACCGTGACCAGGGCGCTAGCCGATGCCGGGCTGCACCCAACGTTCCTGGAGCTGGAGCTGACCGAATCGGTGTTGATGGAGGACACCCAGGCCGTCATCGGCGTGATTCGCAGCCTCAAGGCCATCGGCGTTCGCTTTGCCATCGACGATTTCGGCACCGGTTATTCGTCGTTGAGTTATCTGAGGCAATTCAGCGTCGACAAGTTGAAAATCGACCGTTCCTTCGTCCAGGAACTGGACTCCGGCAATGTAGAAGACCTCGCCATCGTCCAGGCTGTCGTGCAAATGGGCAACAGCCTGGGCCTGGAAACCCTGGCCGAAGGCGTGGAAACCGGGCAACAAGCCGAACAATTGCGGCAACTGGGCTGCCACAGCGGCCAGGGCTTGTTCTGGAACAAGCCGATGCACTTGAACGAGTTTCAGGGTTTGCTGCGCTAGGATCCGATAGCGCGGTAAGCCCTGCGAATCTTCCGATGGTCAGTGCCATCGCTACCTCAAAATGCGACAATGGCGGGCTGTTTCCGATCATACCTAAGGAGTCATGTCATGAACCTGCAAGCGAACGACGCATGCAACCCATCGCAGATACCGGCCGATCATCTCGATCTGCTGGAAGCCGAGGCCTTGTTCATCGTGCGCGAAGTCATTGCTGAATGCCGTCAACCGGTCGTGCTGTTTTCCGGCGGCAAGGATTCGGCAGTATTGCTGCATCTGGTTTACAAGGCGTTTCACCCGGAACGTATCGGCATTCCGCTGCTGCATATCGACACCGGCCACAATTACGACGAGGTGATTAGCTATCGCGACCGCATGGCGGAACGCTACGGTTGCCGCTTGCACGTCCGCCGTGTCGAAGACTCGATGCAACGCGGCACGGTGCGTTTGCGTCACGCGCTGGAATCGCGCAATGCCCATCAATCGGTGACGCTGATGGAGGCCATAGGCGAGTTGGGCTTCGATGCCTGTCTGGGCGGCGCACGGCGCGACGAGGAAAAAGCCCGCGCCAAGGAACGCATCGTCAGTGTGCGCGACGAATTCGGCCAGTGGCAACCCAAGCATCAACGCCCCGAACTGTGGTCGCTGTACAACACCCGCGTGGCACCTGGCGATCACATCCGGGTATTCCCGATGTCGAACTGGACCGAACTCGATGTCTGGCAATACATAGCGCGCGAGGCGATCGAACTGCCGGAACTCTATTTCGCCCATCAGCGCGAAGTCGTGCGCCGGGGCGACATCCTGATACCGGTAACCTTCCTGACACCGGCCAAGCCCGACGACAAGGTGGAAACCGTCAGTTGCCGCTTCCGCACCGTCGGCGACATTTCCTGCACCGCGCCGGTGGCATCGACCGCCGCCACCGTTGCCGAAATCATCGTCGAAACCGCGCAATGCCTGCTGACCGAGCGCGGCGCCACCCGCATGGACGACCGCACCTCGGACGCCGCCATGGAATTGCGCAAAAAAGAAGGCTATTTCTGATGACCACCCCAACCCAGCCCACAGACCCTGCCGACATGATCCACGACGAACACGACATAAAACCTTCTGGCCTTTTACGCTTCATTACCGCCGGCAGCGTCGATGACGGCAAAAGCACACTGATAGGCCGCTTGCTGTACGACACCGGCAACGTTGCCGCCGACCAACTGGCCTCGATCGAGGCCACCTCGCAAAAACGCGGGCTGGCGGAAATCGACTGGTCGCTGCTAACCGACGGCCTGATGGCCGAGCGCGAACAAGGCATCACCATCGACGTGGCCTACCGCTATTTCTCGACAGCAAAACGCAAATTCATCATCGGTGACGCCCCCGGCCACGAGCAATACACCCGCAACATGGTCACGGCAGCGTCGAGTGCCGATCTGGCCATTCTGCTGGTGGATGCCCGCAAAGGTGTCATCACCCAGACCCGCCGCCATGCCTATCTGGCGCATCTGCTCGGCATCAGCGAGCTGGTGCTGGCGGTCAACAAGATGGATTTGGTCGATTGGCAAGCATCGGTTTATCAAGCCATCGTCGATGAATTCAACGGCTTCATCAGCCAGTTGGGCCGTCATCACGTCCAGGCATTCCCGCTGTCGGCGCTCACCGGCGCCAACCTGGCAAGCCGCGCGACCGACATCAGCTGGTACGACGGTCCCAGCCTGCTCGAACACCTGGAATACATCCCGGCCCGGCGCGATACCGATCTGGCACCGGTGCGGCTACCGGTACAGCGCGTGGTGCGCGTCATGCTAGGCAATGCAGCCAGCGGCGCCAACGATGAGGAATTCCGTGGCTATCAAGGCACGCTGGCATCCGGCCACCTGCATCTGGGCGACGAAGTGGCGGTATTGCCATCGGGCCAGCAGGCCCGCGTCACCGGCATCAGCATTGGCGAACGCGCATTGCAGCAGGCCAACGAGGATCAAGCCATCGTGGTAGCGCTGGACAGAGACATCGATGTCTCGCGCGGCGACATGCTGGTTGCCCCGGCCCAGCCAGCGCAGGTGGTCAGAACATTGACGGCGGACATCTGCTGGCTGTCGGAACAGCCCATGCAAGCGCGCGGCAAATATCTGATAAAGCACACCACCCGCACCGTCAACGCCTTGTTCGATGAATTGCTCTACCGTGTCGATGTCAACACCCTGGCGCAACAGGCAGCGCCGGAAACAGCCGCCATGAACGACATTCTGCGGGTCAGGCTGAAGCTGCAACAACCCTTGCTGATCGACGCCTACACCGACAACCGCACCACCGGCAGCTTCATCGTCATCGATCCGGTAACGTTGAACACGGTGGCGGCGGGTGTGATCGTTGAGTGACGCACCGCTCGCCTGACCGGATTGCAGTTTTCTCAAAACCTAGGAGGCTGTCCGGCGCAAATCCGGACGTCAAGCCAGGAGACTGTCCGAGCGCATGAACTGGAACGAATACGCACAGCTACTGATTGGCTTGATTGCCGTGGTGAATCCAGGCGGAGCGATGCCGCTGTTTCTGTCGCTGACCGCCCGCAAAACCCCGGCTGAACGCCGACGTACCGCCATGGTTACAGCGTTTGCCGTGGCGATGGTGCTGTTCATAGCCCTGGTGGGCGGTGAGCCTATCCTGCATTTTCTGGGGATCAGACTGTCGGCATTCCGTGTCGCCGGTGGCGTATTGCTGCTGTTAATGGGTATTTCGATGCTGCGGGTAAGCGACGACCGCTCGCGCCACACGCCGGAAGAAAACGCGGAATCGCACGACAAATCGTCGGTGGCCGTGGTGCCGCTGGCCATCCCGTTGCTGGCCGGCCCCGGCGCGATCAGCACCACCATCGTCTTCGCCCAGCGCGATTTATCGCTGGCGCATTACCTGCTGTTCAGCGCGGTCATCGTTTCGATCAGCCTCATCGTACTGGTCACGCTGCTGCTGGCGCAGCGCATCGTCATCGTCATGGGCCAAACCGGCATGAATGTGGTGACACGGGTCATGGGCCTGTTGCTGACATCGTTTGCCGTCGAGTTCATCGCCAGCGGGGCAAGTGAACTGTTCCCGATACTGGCGGGCGGCTGAGCCGACTGTCCCTCACCCTAACGGCTTCGCTCTCCCCAGCGGAAGAAGAAATTTATAGCGATTCACGCACAGTTTTCCTCGCTCCCGCGCGCAGCAACAAAGTGTCAGCATCAGCAGACGGCGCTTGAGCGTGCGGCGGCAAAGCGATGCCGCGATTTTCTGGAAGATAGCCATCAAAAAACCGAACGTACGCCCCTGATTGCCTTGGCGGCGCAGATCCGGGCCCGCCGCCAAGGCAATCAGGATGCGCTCGGTGCGTGAGAGCTGCGGCGCTCGCCCACACCGAAGAAAACGTGCAAGTAGCCATCGTGCGCCGGGTCAAGAACGACACCCTAGCCGGATTCGTGGCGGGTGATACGTTCGCCGGGTTGAATAAAGACACGACATCCGTCACTGCGCGTCCCTACCCAGGGCTTCCAGGCGTTGCAGCCAGCCTGCGAAATGCGGGCAAGCGACACGAATGGCTGGAATGCCGATTTTGTCCATCAAGGTGGGGCCGTCAGAAGTTTCCTTGTAGCTCTTTACCATCGCCTTCAAGCGCGCTTTGGGGTGGGTAGTTTCCCCGTGATTGATAAGCTCTGGCTCACCGGCATGGGCGATAGCTTGCTGAACTTTTTGCGCCACGGTAGGCAGATCAAAATGCGTGGCCACGACATCCGGAGCACAAAAAACCCATGCTTCAAATTCATGCAGGGCCAGAAAAGGGATGAGCCTCGGGTGATTGATCTCAACAGCCAACCGCTCTTGAAGTGCAAGGACATTATCGCGAGGATTGCCCGGGCCTCGCGCTGCCTGGAAGCCGGGTACATCTTCCGGCAAACCGTAAAAGTCGAGCAACGTTGTAACCCAAGCATTGCCATCCTTGGTCAATGGCCGCAGGTTATCTTGAATCTTTTTCCAGCTAGATACGCCGCCGCGATAGCCGCCTCCACTCGGAAGACGCTTTGTCCACAACACAATCGGCCCTTCGATAAAGACACCCCGTTCCGCAAGGTAAGGTTTTAGTGTTCGATTAACAAAAATCTCCTCCGACTGGCCTTCTACCAGCATCAAAAGCCGTGTCATGGCCGGCCTCCCAGCACATTCTTCTCCCACAGCTCGCCGATGCTAAATTCATCCAGCCAGTGCTTGAGTTTCTCCTCGTCCAGCCGATTAAACGTGGTCTTGAGGCCATCGTTTTCGGCCACAATCACGCTTTTGGGCTCGAAATTGTTCAACAACGTGACTGATTGCGTTGCCAGAATCACCTGTACGCGCTTTGATGCTGCCTCGATCATTTCGGCCAGGATGCGAATGGCAAATGGATGCAGACCTAGCTCGGGCTCATCCATCAAAATCAGTGCAGGCGGTTTGGGTTGTAACAACAAAGTCGCCAGACAAATAAAACGTATCGTGCCATCGGATAGTGAGTAGGCATCGAAATAGGCGTCCGATCCTTTTTGTCGCCATTCAAGCTTGATTTTCTGTTCGTTCAGGCGCGAAGGGGCCAGCTCGAAACGATCAAAAAACGGTGCTACCAGCCGGATATGCTCTTCGATGTGACGGAACTGCGCCGGGTGTTTCTCCTGCAACCAGTACAGGTAAGCTGGTAAATTGGCGGCATCCGGACGGAAGCTACGGTTATCTGATAGATCGCAGGTTTGTTTGGCTGGCGAGGTATCCGAGGTGTCGTGGAAGTGATAAACCACCAGATTCCGCACTTTTGGGAATACGTGCATCGGGATCTTGTTGTGATACGACTGCGCGGCATCCTCCAGCTTGCTTTCCTTGTGCCCTGCAGCAATTGGCTCGCCATAGTTCCAAAAACCGCTATATTCCACACGTTCGTACTCGAAGATCAACCTGTCCTGCGCGGTTTTGAGTTTGAAGCCATAGGCGTTCTCGTCGAAGACAAAATCGAGTGCCAGCGCGGGCGTGGTTTTGCGTCCGTGGTGTAAAAACCGATCCGGCTCGCTGGCCACGTAAAGTTGGAGGTTGTGCGTCAGCACCCGCTCCAAGAGGCGGAAGACGCCAATCAGATTCGATTTTCCCGATCCGTTCGCACCGATGATCACATTAATGTCACCCAGCGTCAGCTCTGCGCTTGAAATGGATTTGAACCCCTCGATTTTGACCATGCGTAAGGTTCTCATCGCAGCCTCCTAAGTAATCCGCAAATGAAACAGCCCCGCCGATTTGCCGCCCTCGCGCAGCCGGATTTCCTGCGGATACTCGCGGGCCTCACCCCAAAGCAAGCGGCCAAAGTCGATCTGGCTGCCCCGGTGCGGGGCTTCGCAAAGCCAGCTCACCGCATCGCTGGACGTCTGCACCTTGATACGGTTATGCCCCTGCGGTAGCCAGAAAATCAGCGCGGCCTCGCCCGCGTAGGCGTCCTGAAACGACAGGATGGCGTGTTTGATGGTGTCGCCCAGCCAGATTTCACCCTGATCGGGAGCCAGCAAGTCAAGGCTGCCTTCAAGACCTGCCACCACCAACGTCTGGTTGTCGTTGCTGGGCAGGTCTTCTGGCCAACCATTCCCATTCGGAATCGCGGCCTGCAAAAACTGCCGCAAGCTCCACACCTCGCCCGCCGCGCACACTGTGTTGCGTGCGTCCTCATCCCACAACCAGCTGGTGCCGCGCCGTTGCCATACCGTATCGATGATTTGTCGCATCAGGTAGTCTCCAAGCGAATTTTGGCAATCACCGCCGTAGCTTGGACATCGAAGCTCAAGCGTGCCCCCAACACTTTGCGGGCGATGACGATGCCAGCACCGAAGCGCTGCACCCAGCCCAAGGCACGCATGGATTCAGCAAGATTCGGATTGCGGTAATCAGCCAATCCGGGCTGCCCGAAATTATCGATCGTGACACTGCCATAAGGCCCGCCGGGGTTACTGATCTCGATACGGTCGTCAAACCAATAAACGCGGACGGGCGCATGGGTATTTTCGTAGCTCCGGTGCAGATAGGCGTTGCGAACCAGTTGATGCAGCGCCTCTGCCGGATAGTCATCGTGACGCTGCTCGGTTTGCACATCCACAAAGCGCACCCGGCGGACATTGTGTGCCGCCAGCTTTTCTTCCATGCGCCGAATCTGCTCACTCACAGTGCCCTGAATAGTAGCTTCGTCCAGAACCTCCGATGCCGCATCCGTTCCTCTGAAGCGCAGAAACTGGCCATAAGCCCCGGGAATGTAATCCGATGGCTTGTTGCCCAGTGTCAAAAGACCCAGCACCGTGGGTATCGGATCGGCCTCATCTACGATCATCTTGGTCGCCGCCAGCTTCTGTTCGTAGCTTCGTTCATTGGCTTCAATCACATCGGGGGCCACCAACGCGGGCAGGTATTCATGCTCGAAGCGCACCCGGCTCAATTGCGCCAAAGTAGCCGATGGCACCGGCTGAATATCGAACGGTTTGTCCCGATGGCGGCGCCGTTCGTTGAGAATGCGTTCATCCTGCGCGACCGCCAATCCTCTGCGCGGCCCCCAGCGCACATGAATGCGCCCCTTGTAGCGAACCGGCGGCGTATCGCAGGGCCAGACAGTAATCACCGCCACGTCACGGCCCTGAATCAGACGCCTCTCAACCAACAGCGATGGCGGTGGCACGATGTTGCCGTCAGTCTTGATGTCGGCCAACTGTCGCAACAACTCGTCGGTCACCGCAAAACCCTCCATGGGTGTGCCGTCATCGCGTACACCAATCAGCACCACTCCCGGTGCGGCATGCCCGGCCAGGTCATTGGCAAAGGCACACACCGCCTCGCGCACGGCTTCAGGGGATTTTCCGCGCAAGGATTCCTTGCGCTCGACCCGGTCAGATTCAAGGTCTGTCAGCAATGGGTGAAGTTGATCGTCTGTGAATGGCTGCATTACGCATACGCCCTATTGTCATCAAACAGCGAACCCTGCTGCGGCTTGGGTGCCTGGCTGGCTTGCCAGGTATTGAGGATAGCCACCGTACGCGAGGCCGCATTGCGGGTGGTTTGATCCGGGCCGTTCTTCTGCAACCATTCCAGCAGGGCTTTAAGCGCCACATGTGATTTGAAGTGCGCGATGCTGTTGACAGGCAGGATCGGAAAATCCACCTCCAGACAAGTCTTGGGACGGTTCGTATCGTTGAAATCGACGGTTTCAAGCGCAACCGCCTTGCCTGCGCCGACGGCTTTGGCGACTTCCTGAGCGAGTATTTGTTTTTTGGTGGCCATTGGTCGTCTCAAGAAAGCTGGGCGATGCGCCACACGCTGGTGGCGAGGTTTGCAAGTTGTTTTTGCCGGGCAGCCAGCCTTTCGGGAAGCCAGTCGGCGTTTTCTGCCGCCAGTTTTTGGGTCAGTTGCAGGGTGCTCTGTTGCAGAACCGGGCGCTTGCCCGCATAGGGTTGGTTGCCGATCGCTTTGTTTTTGCCCGCTTCCAGCATCGCCATGTTGCCCAACCGATAGACAAAGGCTTCCAGATCGCGATCATTGAACGCATCCCAGCCGCCTTCTGGCGATTGTGGCAGTACATGCTCGATGGTATAGCTGGGGGAGTCTGCATCGAAGTCGATGCCGTCGGCCTGCTTCTCCAGTTTGCACAGGATATAGCGCACGATCTTGGCGTTGCGGCTCTGGGTGGTCTTGATGACCTTTTCGGCAAAGTCGGTCTTGAATGCGTCATCGCCCGGATAGACCTGCCGCAGCGTGGCCAGTACCTGCCCGAGCGTGGCGGCTTCCTTGTTATGCAACTGCATGGCGGCTGCGTGATAGACACGTTCCTGCTCACCGGTATGCTGGGCGCCAATGACGTTGTAGCGGAAGGCGATGACCACCGTGGCGCGCAATAAGTCGCCAAAATCGGCATCGGACAAATTGCGTTTGGCGGCCATCAACATCGGGTAGGGCTGGCGCACGGAAAACATGCGTAGTTCTTGTGCGCTTTGCTTCCAGGCGGGAATCCATTGCGCGCCCTCTGGTTGGGTCAGCGCCAGATAGGTGTCGATGTCCTCGTCCATCTCACGCAATAAAGCGAAGACGGCCTCGCGGGCCTGGATGCGGCTACGAACAACCTTGAATAGCTCGGTCTGCCGGGCAAAACTCTGGCGGCTGTTCCAGTGCATGCGCAAGAAATCCGGGAAGCTCTC
>Ga0207951_100987_pt1 | contig 11641 bp, 8 predicted proteins | sample Subbio12Aug_8Bad_FD_184830 | JGI IMG/M metagenome (GOLD analysis project Ga0207951, IMG submission 184830) | Serpentinite rock and fluid subsurface biosphere microbial communities from McLaughlin Reserve, California, USA - CR12Aug_8Bad (SPAdes) | ecosystem: Environmental > Terrestrial > Deep... | reverse complement strand
CTACCGGCGGCCAGCAGGCGCTTCATAGCGAATTCCGGCGAGGTTTGCAGGTAACGGGTCTGGCTCGATGAGCCGTCGTGGTACTGGCTGGCGAAAAAAGCCAGTTGCGGGTCGGTGCCGGTAGTCTGACACAGCAGCGGTGTTTCGACTTCGAGTACGTCGCGCTCCAGAAAGAAGCGGCGTATCGTGGCCAAGAGGCGGGCACGTTGCCGCAGCATGTTGGAGGTGGTGTATGGCTGCCAGGTGTCAGTCACGGTAGGCGTCAGGCGCGCGATACGTATTCGCCGCTACGGGTATCGACTTTAATGACATCGCCGATCTGTACGAACAAGGGCACACGAACGACCGCGCCGGTTTCCAGCGTGGCAGGTTTACCGCCGCCGCCCGAGGTGTCGCCTTTCAGACCGGGGTCGGTTTCGGTGATAGTCAATACGACGAAATTCGGCGGCGTGACCGACAGCGGCGAATCGTTCCACAAGGTCATGGTGCAAATATCCTGTTCTTTCAGCCATTTGATGGTGTCGCCCACGGCATTTTTCTCGGCCTGATATTGCTCGAAGGTGTCGGGCACCATGAAATGCCAGAATTCGCCGTCGTTGTAGAGGTATTGCATGTCTCTGTCGACCACATCGGCGCCTTCGACGGTATCACCCGATTTGAAGGTGCGCTCTATCACCCGACCGGTCTTCAGGTTTCTGATTCTGACGCGATTGAAGGCCTGGCCTTTGCCCGGTTTGACGAACTCGTTTTCGATGATCGAGCACGGATCGTTATCCAGCATGATCTTCAATCCGCCCTTGAACTCGTTGGTGCTGTATGTCGCCATTGTTGCCTCGTGAAACAAACGGTAAAGCGGCTGATTATAATGGATAAGGATTTTTATCGGAAACCGGAGCACTTTTGAACCCAGTCTTTTCGACATGGCAACGCGAGCTGGCCGAAGCCTTTTCCAGCGTCGATGCACTATGTCGCCATCTTCAGATCGATCCGCAACAACTGCCACTGCTGCACGATTACAAACAGTTTCCACTCCGGGTGCCGCGCAGTTTCGTCGACTGCATGGGCAAAGGCGATATCAATGACCCGTTATTGCGCCAGGTGTTGCCTCTGGCGGCGGAACTGGAACCGCAGGACGGCTACGGCCCGGATCCGGTCGGCGATCTGGCGGCAGTGACCGAAACCGGGGTTTTGCATAAATACCATGGCCGCATCCTGCTGATCGTGACCGGTGGCTGCGCCGTGCATTGCCGCTATTGTTTCCGCCGCGATTTTCCTTATGGCGAGCTGCAATTATCCAGCGGCAGGGTAGACGAGGCGCTGGCCTACATCGCACGCCATCCGGCCATCAGCGAAGTGATACTCAGCGGCGGTGATCCGTTGCTGATGAGCGACGCCAAATTGCGGCGATTGCTCGACCGATTGCGGGGCTTGCGTCAGGTTCGCCGCATTCGGATTCATACCCGTTTGCCGGTGGTACTGCCTGCACGTGTGACCGCTGGTTTGCTGCAAGCCTTGTCGCATCATGAAATTCGCCCGCTGGTGGTGCTGCACGCCAATCATGCCCATGAATTGAGCGAAGCCGTGGCCGATGCCTGTCGCAGGTTCAGGCAGCATGACATCAGCTTGCTGAATCAGAGCGTGCTGTTGCGCGGCGTCAATGACGATGCCGCAGCGTTGATGGCTCTGAGCGAGCGACTGTTTGCCATAGGCGTTCTGCCTTATTACCTGCACAGCCTGGATCATGCTGCGGGCACCGGGCATTTCGAGGTGTCAGACGCCCTGGGCAAACAACTGATTGCGTACATGCAGAACCATCTGCCCGGTTATCTGGTGCCCCGGTTTGTCAGGGAACAGGTCGGGGCCGATCATAAATTGCCGCTGGCATGATGGCTGGCTCAGAGCGGCATTCTGATGCCCTCAGTTTCCAGCAATAGCTAAAAATGCCCGCCCCAGCTCAAGACAGCGAAAACAGCGCGCCAGTCGCTCGACATCGACGCGGAGGATTCGTATTGAAGCAGCGCTGCCGGATCGACAAAAAAAGCGATACCCCCACCGTTGCGGTCAGGGTATCGCTTGCTGTCATGACTCAGGCGTCATGACGACAGGGAGGCTCTAAACGTGACGGTCAGGCCATACCGCGACGGCCTGAATACAGCAGGGTGGCCAGTGCACTGGCCATCAGCCAGATCGATGCTGGTAAAGGCACGGCAGCGGGTACCGATGCATCCATGGCCGATGGTTTGATGTCGAAGGCCAGCAGCATGCGCATGTTGGCATTGTCGACGAAGGCCATTGCATAACTGTTGGGTGCCAACAACTGGGCGCCCACTTCGGTGAACCAGGTTGAGCCGGAAGACCAGCCAATGCGGAAATTGCTCGATCCTTGCAGCGTACCGCTCTGGCTGCCGGTATCTACCGTCCAGCCATTGCCGCTGGTCAATGCGGTGAAGCCGACGGTTGCCGTATTGCCGAACTGAACGACAGGGGTGCTCAGTGTGGTATCGGTGTCGTCGAAAATGGCGAAGGTATCGGTATTGCCACCGAACAATGAACTCAGTGCAAAAAAGTTGCTATCGGCATTGGTGGGCGTCCAGATGTCGGCAAACGACATCGGGCTTGCCAGCAGCATGACTAACATCAGTGATTTTTTAAGCATGTGTATTTTCCTCAAGTCTTGAGTAATGGGGGGATTGAATGAAGCGTACCCTGCTTCATGCCTGCTAGACGGTGTCTGCACCTCATCTGGCGGCGAGGTTCATACTAAGAGCGCGAGGTGAATGGCAACGGAGCGCGGCAATTAAATGAGCGTAATGTCAGGATTAAAGCCGGATTAACTGAACGGCTTGGTTTAGTTAATCCGGCGTGGCTAACCCAACCTCCGGGCCAACCTGCGCGTGGCTGGTAAAATGGCGCTTTTGACCAGAGCCTGCCTATCTATGGATGTCATTCAACGTATTGCCGAAGAGCTTTCGGTTCAAACCCGCCAAGTCGCTGCTGCCGTATCTTTACTGGACGAGGGCGCCACAGTGCCTTTTATCGCCCGTTACCGCAAGGAAGTCACCGGAGGCCTAGACGACAGCCAGTTGCGCTTGCTGGAAGAGCGTCTGGTTTACTTACGCGAACTCAACGACCGCCGCGCCACCATCCTCGACAGCATACGTTCGCAAGGCAAACTGACGACGGAACTGGAACAAGCCATAGTCGATGCCGATAGCAAAACCCTGCTGGAAGATTTGTACCTGCCCTACAAGCCCAAACGCCGCACCAAGGCTCAGATGGCTCGCGAAGCTGGGCTGGAGCCTTTGGCGGATGCCTTGCTGGATGATCGTTCGCTGATACCCGAACAAGCCGCCGCTGCTTACCTCGATGCCGACAAAGGCGTGGCCGAGGTGGCGGCGGCGCTGGACGGCGCCCGCCAGATCATCATGGAGCGTCTGTCGGAAGATGCCGAACTACTGGGCGAACTGCGCGAGCGCATCTGGCGCAACGCCGTGCTGCAATCGACAGTGATTGCGGGCAAGGAAAACGAAGCCGCCAAGTTTCGCGATTATTTCGACTACAGCGAGGCCATCCACAAAATCCCGTCACACCGTGCACTGGCCTTGTTTCGTGGCCGCAACGAAGACTGGCTGAGCCTGAATTTGAAACCTGCCGAACAGGACCAGGAGGAGCACCTGCTGTGCAGCCAGTTCGTCGCCCAGCGGCTGAAAGTCACCGACAGCCAACGCCCAGCCGATGCCTGGCTGGCCGAAACGGCGCGTTTTGCCTGGAAGATCAAGCTGTTCACCCGTATCGACATCGATTTGAAGCATCGTTTGCGCGAAGCGGCGGAAACCGAAGCCATCCGCGTATTTGCCAGCAATCTGCGCGATTTGTTGCTGGCGGCACCGGCTGGCCCCAAGGCCACCATGGGGCTGGACCCCGGCATACGCACCGGTGTCAAGGTGGCGGTGGTCGATGCCACCGGTAAGGTGCTGGCAACGGAAACCGTGTATCCGCATCAGCCTAAAAATCAGTGGGATCAGGCCATCGCCACCTTGGCGCGGATGATTGCCCAGTACGGCGTGCAACTGGTGAGCATCGGCAACGGCACGGCTTCGCGGGAAACCGATCAGCTGGTGGCCGATGTGATGAAACGTCACCCGGATCTGGTGTTTCAGAAAGTCATGGTGTCGGAAGCCGGGGCTTCGGTGTATTCGGCGTCGGAACTGGCGGCGCGGGAGTTTCCCGAGATGGACGTATCGTTGCGCGGGGCGGTGTCGATTGCCCGCCGTTTGCAGGATCCGCTGGCGGAGCTGGTGAAGATCGAGCCGAAATCGATAGGCGTTGGCCAGTACCAGCACGATGTCAACCAGACCCAACTGGCGCGTATGCTCGATGCCGTGGTCGAGGATTGTGTTAATGCGGTGGGGGTGGATGTCAACACCGCATCGGTCGCATTGTTGAAGCAGGTGTCCGGTCTGAGCGCCAGCCTCAGCGAAAACATCGTGGCGTTCCGCAACCAGAACGGGCCATTCGCCAATCGCAATCAGTTGAAGAAAGTGCCACGTCTGGGCGACAAGGCCTTCGAGCAGGCGGCGGGTTTTTTGCGCATCATGAACGGCGATAACCCGCTCGATGCCTCGGCGGTGCATCCCGAAGCCTATCCCGTGGTCAATGCCATTCTCGATGCCACCGGTAAATCGATACGCGATTTTGTCGGCCAGAGCCAGTTTTTGCGCAGCCTGAAACCGGCGAATTACACCAGCGCCGACTTCGGCCTGCCGACCGTGATCGATATTTTGCAGGAGCTGGAAAAACCGGGGCGTGATCCACGGCCCGAGTTCAAAAGCGTGCAATTCAAGGACGGTGTCGAGAAAATCAGCGATTTGAAACCCGGTATGGTGCTGGAGGGCGTGGTGACCAATGTCGCCAATTTTGGCGCCTTCGTCGACATTGGTGTGCATCAGGATGGCTTGGTGCACATTTCGCATCTGGCCGACCAGTTCGTCAAAGACCCGCGTTCGGTGGTCAAAACCGGCGATATGGTTAAGGTGCGGGTGCTGGAGGTCGATGCCGCACGTCAGCGGATTTCGCTCAGCATGAAGCAAGAGGTCGACCCGAGCGACATCGTGCGAGGTGACAAAAATTCGCCGCGTCCCGCAAGTCAGAACAAGGCTAAAACCCAGCCATCGCCGCAGCCCGCAGTGCAAAGCACCATGGGCAGCGCGTTTGCCAAGGCGCTGAAAAAATAAGGTTGCGCCGCCCTGCTGCTATACTGCGGGCCGTCGTTTTGGCGGCACCGCTCGTAACTGTGGGTGCCAGTCAGGTTTTGTTTTCCGTTCTGAGGGTTTTGTCATGCAAGCTCGTGTTTCGCAGTTCAAGGCAGCAGTATTGCTGGCCACAATTTGCACTTTGTCGGTGGCGCATGCTGAACCACCCGCAGTCGACGCCGAAAGCTATGGCGAGATCGTCAGTCGCAAGCTGTTGACCGGCCTGAGCAACGCCACGCTGGCGGCCATCGAGATTCCTAAAAGCATGATCGTGGTGAATAACCAGAGCAATGTCGTGTGGGGGATTTTCGGCGGCGGCATCAAAGGCATTATCAACACTGCCGGTCGGTCGGTCGTGGGAGTCATCGATCTGGTGACTGCGCCGCTTCCGACTTACCCCATCGTATCGCCGGAATTCGTTTGGGAAGATTTCTACGCCGATACGGTGTACGGCCCGGCGTTCATCTGGCAGGAGCCAGCACCGCGCTGAGCGAGAGCCTTGTCAGGCCACCAGACGGATTTCACTGAGGCCGTTGGCCTTTTTCACCAGTTCGATCTGGGTTTTGATGCGGTTTTTCACGGCATCGACGTGAGAAATCACGCCCACGGTCTTGCCGTGGGTTTTCAGGTTTTCCAGCGTGGTCATCGCCAGGTACAGGGCTTCGGCGTCGAGGTTGCCGAAGCCTTCATCGAGAAACAGCGAGTCGATGGCCTGGCCGTGGTTGGCAATTTCCGCCAAAGCCAACGCCAGCGCCAGGCTGACGACGAAACTTTCGCCACCAGACAGGGTTTGCGGCAGGCGGCGTACGTTGTTCTGCCTGGCGTCTTCGATGTCCAGCGCCAATCCGTGTTCGCTGGCAGCACTGCGGACGAAATAGCGGCCACTGAGCGTTTCCAGAATCCGGTTGCTGTGGGCCAGCAGGTTGTCGATCATGATCTGCTGGATTTTGCGATGAAAGGCGACGGGGTCGCCGTTGATGCTGGCCATTTCGGCTGCCTTTTCGGCCAGGTGTTGTGCTCTTTCGGCCAGGGATTGTTGCAATTCATCAAAGCGTTTCCGCAGACGACCTTGTTTGTCGAGGTTGGTTTGCAGACGGCTGATTTCCTGTTCGGCGATGTCGCGTTGTTGTCTGATGCCGTGTAACTGGCGTTGAATGTCGCTGATGTCGAGCGCCAGCGCGTCGCGCACGGCGTCGCTGGCTAGCTGCTCATCGCGTTCGGTCAGTTGCCGCTCCAGCGTTTCGAATTGCTGGCGTTCCCGGCTGTAAGCGTCTTTGATGTCGGCTTCGCGGGCCAGCAGGGTCAGCAGTTCGCGCAGGGTGTCGATGTTGAGTATCGGGCTGGCGGCGAGCTTTGCCGTGAGGGTGTCGGCAGATGTGGCCCATTCGGCTTGTGCCTGCTTCAAGCCGGTTTCGGCGTCGGCTATCAGTTTTTGTTTTTCGATGACGGCAATCTGCAAACTGACGCGTTGCTGATTCGACAAGTCTTCCATGTGCGACACCAGGTCTTTTTGCTGACGCGCGATCAGGCTGTGGGCCTGATTCAATTTCTCACGCAGCGCCTGATTTTCATCGGTAATGTTTTTCTGTCGCAATTGATGAACCAGATAGTCCTGACGGCGGGCGCTGAGACGGTCGAACAACGGATTTTCCTTGCCTTTGCCGGGTAGTTTTTCAGCCACGGCAGCCAATTGTTTTTCAAGCTTGGCGGAGAGTGTTGCCAGCTCGGTTTTACAAGCGTCGAAGCGTCGTTCGACATCAAGCACATCCGCCGGGCGGCTGTCCCACGTCGCTTGCAGTTCGGCAATTTTTGCGGTCAATGTGTCGATTTGCTTGTGTTTTTCCGGGATATCGCGCTGGCTTTGGTCGATGCGGTTTTGCAGTTGTGTCAGTTCATTAAGCAGTGCGCTGAGTTTTTCCAGTTCCTGGGTTTCTGTGGTCAGCAGGTGTTTTTGCAGGGCCAGGTTGTCAATGTTCATGTCTCTGGACATGACATTGAGCCGATTGGCAAGCAGTGTCCATTGTGATTGCGCTTGTTGCAAATACTGGGCTTTGGCGGTTTGCTGGCCGCTGCGCTTGCGTGCGGCAGCCAGTTGAGCCGTTTCGTCGTTTATGCGCGATTTCAGCGTCTGGATTTTGCCGCGCTGATCGACCAGTGCTCTTTTGGCATCGGTGGCAACCGGCGGTTTCACTGTGTAAGGGTGGTGAGGAGCGCCGCATAAAAAGCAGGGTTCGCCATCGACCAGCTTGCTGCGCTCGGGTGCCAGTTTGTTGATGAGGACGTCATTGCGAACGGCGCGTTGCAGAATGGCAGCGATGTTTTCTTCGCGGCTCATTTCGTCGCGTAAGCCAGCCAATTGGCTTTCCAGCGCGGCGGTATCGGGCAGGTCGTCCAATGGGCTTTTGCGGCCTAACCAGCCGAACCAGCGTTTGGGCGCCAGTTTGTCGATGGTGGTGGCGATGGCGTGCAGTTGTTTCAGGTCGTTGACACGAAGTTGCTGATCGTTTTGCAGGTCTTTCAGCTCTTCGAGACTCTGGCCTTGGGCGAGCGTCGCCCAGGTTGCGCTGTCGCGTTCGATTTGTACCGTCAGGCTGGTTACGGTGTTTTGCGCTTCGGCAAGGGCATCACGATTTTTTTTCAACGCTGATTGCAGGTTTTTGACCCAGTTGGCGTGTGTCTTTTGTTTGCCGGTCAGTTCGGCCAGTTCGGCACGCAGGTTGCGCAAACGGGCAACGTCGGGAAAGTCGCTGACCAGGCTGGCGTCGCCCGCATGGCTCAACAGCCAGCTATCTTCCTCGGCCAGTGCCTGTTCGTTGTCGGTTATTTGTTGTTGCAGTGCGGTTACCGTGTCTTCTGCGCGCGGCAATTCCAGTTTGAGTTCGCTGATTTTCAGGCTTAGCGCATCCAGTGCGGCTTTTTGCGAGGCCAGCGATAGTCCGGGTTGTACGGTTTCGATGCCGTCATCACCCAGTCGTACCTGCAAGCGGTTCAGTTCGCGCTGGTAGCTTGCCAGTGTGTTTTCCAGCCGTTTTAGGTCTTGTTGTTGCTGGTCGAATGTTGCTAGGGCCGGTTGAAATTCAAGCGCCGAGGCATAGTCGGTGATGCGTTGCAGCTCGCGCTGGTGATCGGCGATTTGCAGCAACAATTGTCGGCGCTGTTCGCTTTGCTGTTGCTGCTGCTGTTGCAGTTGTTGGGCACGGGCATGATTCGCCAGCAGGGTTTCCAGTTCGGTCTGCTGTGATTTGAAGTCTTCGACCTGGTCGCTGAAATCCAGTAAATCGTCCGCTGCGGCATCGAGTGCCGCCGGGTCGAGCAGCACGATGCTATCGAGTTCGGTTTGGGTTTGGGCAAGGTCGTTGCGTGCTTGTGTCAGGGCGCTTTCCGCCTGGTGTTTGTGCTGGATGTAGAGGTCGGCGCCGCCGATTTTTTCCAGAATGTCCATGCGTTCGCTGTCGAGCGCGTTGAGAAAGGCGGCGAAATCGCCTTGCGGCAGCACGATGGACTTGCTGAATTTGTGAAAATCCATGCCGGTCAGTTCGGTGATGCGGCTGCGAACCTGGGCCGGCGTGTCGGCAATGATGGCTTCAGGCTCACCCAGCCGGATCAGAGTCATCTGGGGCTGGATGAAACTTTGGTTGCTGTCGTCGTTGCGCACGACATGCCAGCTTGAACGAAACCGCTGGCCGCTGCCGAGTGCAAATTCAACCTGCGCCATGCTGTCACGGGTTTGTTTGGTCATGACATGACCGGCGGGCTTGGCGAAGCGGAAGGTTTCGCCGTACAAGCCTAGTGTGATGACATCGAGGATGCTGGTTTTACCGGCACCGTTCGGCCCGGTAATGGCGAATACGCCGCTGTCGGCGATGGGGCCTCGATCGAAATGCACGCGGCCTTCGCCTTCCAAGGAATTGATATTCTTGAAAACTATGTTGAGTATGCGCATGAGTGGAAGCGTCGAGGTTTTGAGAGCCGTGGGTGGCAGACGGTGCAGCAGACTAGTTGTGCTGGCATTTTACTGCCAACCGGGCAAGGGCGTAAAACCGCGCCAGCCGGGTTCGGGTTTGAGCAGAGGTCAATCGGCGTCGTAATTTTCGTAGCTGGCCATGTAATCCTGATACTGGCTGCGGCTGTACTGGTCGTTCAGAGTTTGTACCAGGTCTTTGGTTTGTTCCAGCAGGTAGTTGAGTCTGCGGCGATTTTTCTTGTGTTTGCCCACAGGTTGGCGGATGGGCAGTACGGTGCGCCAGAAGGTCTGACTTTTCTCGAACAGGCCGGCCAAGTCTTCCGCCAGGTTCAGTTCCTTTTGACGCTTGTGCAACTGGTTGATGATGAATTTGGCGTGTACCCGGCTAACCATTAAATGGATGGGTGTCATCAGCGCGATGATCGCCAGCACGATGACAGGGCCGATGATGGGGTCGAAGAACAGGTCGAGAATGCCGACGGCGATTTCCGCGAACAGTATCAGCATGACGATAAAACTGAGGATGATGAGCGTCGTGGCGTTGCTGCGCTCTTTCCAGCGATCCAGCGCCTGTTCGACTTCATCCATGACGACATCGTCAATGGCGCGGATGCGGGTTTCCAGCGAACCCAGTACGCGGTACGAGCGGTCGGCGTTCAGGTTGTTGATGCGGTTGTCTATGGTTTGCGTGTCGCCGTTCTGGCATAGCACGACAAAATCGCCGGTGAAAATGCCAACTTCGCCCAAACGGCGCTGCCAGTTGGCGATGATGTCGTTTTGCTTGTGGGCGTCGATCTCGATTTCCGCATGGTCGATGACGAACAGGAATTTGTTGGTGTCCTGATGTTCGACGATGCTGGCGATGCAGTCGCGGCTGAACTCCGGCGCGGCTTCGAACAGGTCGGTGAATACCAGTACCAGATCGGAGTGATCGACCACATGTCGACGCAACACGGCATGGGCTTCGCTTTCGGCACCGGGATTGATGACCGGCGTGTCGATGATGAGCTTGTTTTTCAAGCGGTTGGCGTTGACCGTCACCATCTCCAGATAGCTGTTGATTTTGCTGCCTTCGCCGGGCTTTACCCGTTCGATGTCGCGGCTGACCTGGTAAAACGGCAGGCGATGGTCGGCATCCAGTGCGCTGCCGGGCAGGGTAGCCGAGGTCGATTGCGGCGTGTATTGCAGTACGGTGAATTTGTGACGGGCGTTGTGGGCTTTGGTGTCGAGGTAGTGGCTCAAAAACGTCGATTTTGCCGGGGAATAGCCACCGAGCAGACTAATCAAAGGCCACCAGGAACATTGTCGTGCCGTGGTTTCGTCGTTTTCGATCAAGCCCAGTTCATATTCCAGCTCATCGAGCTCATGAAAAACCTTGATTGCTTTTTGCAGCACGGGGTCGATACCGGCGAATTGTTTTTCCAGAGCCGTCAGGTGTTTGCTTGTCGGTTTGGGATTGTCTGCCATGGATTCGACCCCGCTTTGAAAGTGAAAAATAAAAACGAGCGCGGAGTATACAACGATGTTTAGTGTGCCGCTGGCTTGCGCGCTGCTGGCTTGGGTGTCGTCGGTGTTGCCGCAGCAAACCCTGAATCGGCTGATCGACGATACCTTGGTGCTTCGCCATTCACAGTCTGCGCCCGGTAGCGCCGTGCGCCACGATCACGCCCGCACAACCAATTGCCCGGATTGGTGGCAAACCCAATGCTGGGCATCGGTGCGTTGAGTCATGGTTGCCAGCGCAAATCCAGTGTCATCGGGAATCGGGGGTTGACGCCTTCGGACTGGATCAACAACGAACCGGCGCTGTGGCCGTGATCCCAGAATCGCGCCCTGCGGCGAGCTTCGGCTTCATTGGCATTGACGGGGAAGGTTTCGTAATTGCGTCCGCCCGGATGGCAGACGTGATAGGTGCAACCGCCAATCGAACGGCCATTCCAGCTATCGACGATATCGAACACCAAGGGTGCGTGTATGCCTAGGGTGGGGTGCAAGGCCGACGGTGGCGACCACGCCTTGAAGCGAACACCAGCCACGTATTCACCCGGCACACCGGTTGGGTGCAGCGGTAACAGCCGACTGTTGCATATCACCTGATGCCGATTGCCTATCATGCCGTTTACCTTCACCTGCAAACGCTCCACCGAGGAATCGACGTAACGTGAGGTGCCAGAACCCGAGACTTCTTCGCCCAACACATGCCAGGGTTCGATCGCTTGGCGCAATTCCAGTACTACGCCCGCGTAAGCCACTGAGCCATAGCGGGGGAAACGGAATTCGATGAAGGGCGCAAACCAGGCATCGTCGAACGGATAACCGGCAATGCGCAGATCGCGGCCAATATCGCGCATGTCTTGTTCGATGAAATGGGGCAGCATGAAGCGGTCGTGCAACGCGGTATCCCAATACACCAGTGGCCCGCGAT
>Ga0207951_100986_pt1 | contig 11646 bp, 15 predicted proteins | sample Subbio12Aug_8Bad_FD_184830 | JGI IMG/M metagenome (GOLD analysis project Ga0207951, IMG submission 184830) | Serpentinite rock and fluid subsurface biosphere microbial communities from McLaughlin Reserve, California, USA - CR12Aug_8Bad (SPAdes) | ecosystem: Environmental > Terrestrial > Deep... | reverse complement strand
CGCCGGCGGATGCAATTGATCGGGAAACCGTATCGGTGAACCTGACCGAATCGCCGCTGGCATGGCTGGCGCGGCGGGGCCTTCTGAACGCGCGCCAGGTGGCCGCGGGAGAACGACTGCGGGGGGGGGATCATGCGCGCGCCGGTCTGGGAGCGCGGGTGACCATGCGCTGGGACGCGGCACCTGGCGGAAAGAGGGAGCGCCATGGCGACGGGGCACAGGGACAGGCGCTGGCTTCCATCGACGCAAAGCGGCGGTTCGACAGGGCCATCCTGGCAGTGGGACCGGGACTCTCGGACATCCTGTGGCGCGTTGCGTGCGAAGGAGAAGGCGTTTCCGAGGCGGAGAAGGGGCTGGGATGGCCCGCACGGGCGGCGAAGCTGGTTCTGGGAATGGCGCTGGACCGGCTGGCCGATCATTACGATAACCGAATTGGGTAAAAAATGGATTGACAATCGTTACGATCAGGTATATGGATTCAGGCATGCTCTGAAATTGCGCCAAGAAGTGATGCGGCCCCCCAGGCCGGTGGCGGCAACAAGTCTTCAGGCCGGTGCCCGCGAATTGGATGATCGCCGGGCATGCGGGGCGAGAAGAGGCCAGCCTGGCCGGACCTTTGTGGGCATTACCGGGAGATGATGTGCGGCGCGAGCTTTCGATGATGGAACGGCTCGTTCGGCTGCCTCAGCCAGTGCGCACCGCGCTGCTGGACGCCCTGCCGGCAAAAGACAGGCTGGCTGTTCTGAATAGCTGGGCCTGGACAGCACGGCCTTCGCAATTGCCGCCCGACGGCGACTGGTCCGTGTGGTTGATCTTGGCCGGCCGGGGCTTCGGAAAGACCCGAGCCGGAGCGGAATGGGTGACAGCGACTGCCCTTGCCCATCCTGACGCGCGATTCGGACTTGTTGGAGCGACCCAGCATGATGCCCTGAGCGTGATGCTGGAGGGAGAATCGGGATTGCTGGCCGTGGCCCCTCCGGGATTCAGGCCGGAGTGGAGGACGACGAGGCGACAGTTGCACTGGCCCAATGGAGCAATGGCCACCCTGATTTCGGCGGTGGAGCCGGACCAGTTGCGGGGACCGCAGTTCCACTTCGCCTGGTGCGACGAGATCGCAACCTGGCCGAAACCCAAGGAGGCCTGGGACAATCTGCGAATGGGGCTTCGGCTGGGAAAACGCCCCCGGGTGGTGGTGACGACGACACCGCGACCGCTGCCGTTTCTGAGGAACCTTGCGACCGAGCACGGGGTGCAGGTGAGCCGGGGTTCGACTTATGACAACCGGGCGAATCTGCCGGCAAGCTTTCTGGCCGATGTGACGTCTGGCTATGCCGGGACTTCGCTGGGGCGACAGGAAGTGATGGGAGAGCTGCTGGAAGCTCGCGAGGGAGCATTGTGGAGCCGGGACGGGCTGGACAGTTGCCGGATTGGGACAGCGCCCGACTTGGAACGGATCGTGGTGGGCGTGGACCCCCCTGCCGGGCCCGGGGGATGCGGAATTGTGGTGGCAGGCGTGGACGCGAGTGGCATCGCCCATGTGATCGGCGATGCGAGCCTGCGGACGGCGAAACCCGAACTTTGGGCATCAGCGGTTGCAGCCGCCCAGGCCCGGTTCGGAGCGGACAGGATCGTCGTTGAGGTGAACAATGGTGGCGACATGGTGGAATCCACCCTGCGGGCCACCGGACTGGCATTGCCGGTGAAACAGGTGCGGGCGAGCCGGGGGAAGGTAGCGCGGGCGGAGCCTGTATCGGCCCTCTACGGCGCTGGCCGGGTACGGCATGTGGGCCTGTTCGCCGACCTTGAGGACGAGATGTGCGGTTTGATCCTGGGTGGCGGGTATGTCGGCCCGGGGACTTCGCCAGATCGGGCCGACGCGCTTGTGTGGGCGCTGACGGAGTTGCTGCTGGGTGGAGCGGGCGCGCGACCCGGTGTGCGGGTGTTGGGCAATTAGGCTGGAGATTTCGATGAAAGACCTTGTGGGTGGAATGCGCCTCGACACATTCTGGATTTGGGCCCGGATGCGGGCCCGGGAATCGTCGACCTGGGCGGGCCTGGCGATGATAGCCGTAGTGCTGGGAAGCGACCCCATGCAGGCGCATGGGGTGGCGCAGGCGATATCGCTGGTGATCGGCGGCGGACTGATCGCGACCGGACCATCGGTGCCCAGGGAAGGCAAGCGATGAACTGGGCACGGCGCATGATCGGGATGGCCGAACGAAAGGCGGCCCCGATGCCGCGCCACTGGGCGGCGATGCTGCAGGGGTCTGCCGGAAACGTCCCGGCTTCCTACGAGGGTCAGGTGCGCGCCGCGATGCGCAACGCGACTGCCCTGCGGGCTGTGCGGCTGGTTGCGGAGGGCCTTGCAAGCGTGACCCTGCACTCGGGTGGCGAAGAACATCCCGCCCTGGCGCTGGTGACACCCGGAATGCTGGAGGCGCTGGCGACGCATCTGCTGCTGCATGGCAACGCCTTTGTGGAGACGGCGCTGGACCACCGGGGCCGACCGATGGCGCTGTGGATACTCAGACCTGAACGGATGACGCTGGAGACCGATGCAAATGGCTGGCCGGCTGCATGGGTGTACAGGGTAGGCAGCCGGGTGCAGCGATACCCGGCCGAGGGCGATGCTTCGGCACCGGGGCTTTTACACCTGAAAGCGATGAACCCGCTGGACGACCATCTGGGACAAGGCGCGCTGGACGCGGCCAGCGAGCCTGTTGCGCTGCTGAACGCCGCGGCGCGGTGGAACCGGGCGCTGCTGGCAAATGCGGCGCGGCCGTCCGGGGCACTGGTTCTGGACAGTGAGGAGGGGCCGCTTTCCCCCGAGCAGTTCGCGCGATTGCGCGACGAGATCGAGGCCGGATTTGCCGGGGCCGCAAATGCGGGGCGGCCGATGTTGCTGGAAGGCGGGCTGCGCTGGCAACCGCTGGCGCTGACGCCAGCCGAGATGGACTTTGCAAAGGCGCGCGAGGCAGCCGCACGGGAAGTGGCGCTGGCCTTTGGCGTGCCGCCTATGCTGCTGGGGCTGCCCGGCGACTCGACGCACGCCAATTACGCAGAAGCGAACATAGCGCTGTGGCGGCTGACGATTCTGCCGCTTCTGGCGCGGATACTGGACGGAATGACCGCCCATCTGACGCTCTGGTGGCCGGAAGTGAAGCTGGCGGTCGACCTCGACCTTGTGCCTGCGCTTTGGGCCGACCGGGAGCGATTGTGGCGACATGTGGGCGATGCGTCTTTTCTGAGCGACGACGAGAAACGGGAAATGCTGGGCTGGGGCGCGCGCTCTGGTGGTTGACAGCTTTGTCAGCGGGGAAAACGGGAATGAACGGACTGGTGCAGGTGACGGGCTATGTGAGCAGGTTCGATGTGGCCGATCGAAGTGGCGACATCGTGCGGCGCGAAGCCTTTCTGGGCGCGCGGGCCGATGTTCCGCTGCTGTGGCAGCATGACCCGGCGCGACCGATCGGGCGGGTCCTGAGCCTGACGGAGGATGCCCGCGGGCTGAAGATGGTGGCAGGGGTAAGCCCCGATTGCAGGGACGGCCAGGACGCGCTTGCGCTGCTGCGTGCAGGAGCGGTTGACGGGCTTTCCTTTGGATATCGGGTGAAGTCGGCGCGCAGGCGGGCCGGGGGCGGCCGGGAGCTGCTGAAGGTCGAGCTCATCGAATGTTCGGTGGTGACGCTGCCGATGCATGGGGATGCCCGGATCGAAGGGGTGTCCTGATCGCCGCGGCCATCTGGCCCTGGCGGAATATCCACAAGAGGAGAGCAGACGATGGTTTATGAAACCAAGGCCGATGCGGTGGTCACCGCATCGGAAGAGACGGACGTGCGTTTGGATTTGCGGGCCGAAATTGAGGCGCTGCGCAACGAGATGAAACAGGATCTGCTGGCTGTTCAGCGCAAGGCCGCGGCACAGCCGCTGATGTCGGGTTCGGCAGGTTCGGCAGGTTCGGCAAGAGGACTGCGGCAGTCGGCTTTTGTCGAGGGTTATCTGCGCAAGGGAATGGAAAGCGATTTCGAGGCCAAGCGGCTGTCGGTCGGGCTGGCTGGCGAAGGTGGACTTGCGGTGCCGCTGGAGATCGATACGCGGATCGAGGCAACGCTGAAGCAGATCTCGCCGGTCCGGGCGATCGCCGATGTGGTGAAGGTGGGCACCGCCAATTACCGCAAGCTGGTGGCGATCGGCGGGGTGGCTTCGGGTTGGGTGGCCGAAAATGCCGGTCGCCCCGAGACGGCAACGCCGCTGTTCAGCGAGATCGCGCCGCCCATGGGCGAGATCTATGCGAACCCGGCCGCAACCCAGCCGATGCTGGACGATGCCATGTTCGACGTGGAGGCCTGGCTGGCGAACGAGATCGCGACGGAATTCGCCCGGGCCGAAGGCGTTGCTTTCGTGACCGGTTCCGGGGTGGCGCAGCCCAAGGGCTTCCTGACCTATCCGGTGGCAGCGGCGCCCGACGCGACGCGCTCGTTCGGGACGCTGCAATATGTGGCCTCGGGCGCTGCTGGCGCCTTCATCGGAACCAACCCGGCCGACAGGCTGATCGACATGGTGCATGCGCTTCGCGCGCCATACCGACAGGGCGCCGCCTGGGTGATGAACTCGAACACGCTGGGGGTCATCCGCAAGTTCAGGGACACGACCGGCGACTTCATCTGGCGGCCTGGCCTTCAGGAAGGCGAGGCGGCGACATTGCTGGGCTATCCGGTGGTTGAGGTGGATGCGATGCCCGACATGGCTGCCAGCAGCCTCTCTATCGGCTTCGGTCAGTTCCGCTCTGCCTATGTGATCGCCGAGCGGGGCGAGACGGCCGTGCTGCGCGATCCTTATTCCAACAAGCCTTTCGTGCACTTCTATGCGACCCGGCGTGTCGGCGGGGCGCTGGTTAACAGCGAAGCTCTGAAGCTGATGCGCTTCTCGGCAAGCTGAGGCACGGCCTTCGACGCCTCCTTCGCGGCTCCGGCGCGAAGGAGGCGTCACTGCACTGGCGCCTCCGGCACCAGGACTTCACCGGTTTGATCCTGCAAGAGAAAGGAGCGGCGCGTGACTGTTACCGCTGCCACCATCGAGGCCAATGGCTGGGTGTTGCGGGTGGACGGCATCTGGGCCGCCTCCACCTTCGCCAGCTTCGACCTGGACCCGGACGGCGCGCCGAAGGTTTCTGTTGCCACCACGTCGGCGGGCTTCTCGCGCTCGGCCAACACTGCGGTTGCTGATCCGGCGCGGGTGCGGGGTGGTGTTGTCGGCACGAAGCCGCTGCGCCAGCCTTTCCCCAACCAGTTGCTGCTGGACGAGGTTGACCTTGGTGGCGGGGTGCGGCGGGTGCGGCTGGCGCTTTCGCGCTATGTCTATCCGGGCGACACGGCCAGCGTGACCTTTGCCGCCGGATGGCGGGCCGGGTTGGGCGGGCAGACGCTGACGGCGACCAACGGCAGCACCCATACGGTTCGCCTGCCATCGGCGCGCTGGGCAACGCCGCAATATCTGCACGAAACCGGCGCGTTCCGTATCGACCTGCTGGTCGCCAATATCGAGACGGAGAATATGAGCGCAGTGGCGGCGGTGCGGGTGATCGGCTATGACGGCACCAACACGCAAAGCTGGTGGCTGACCGAGAGCGTTTCCGACCGCTTCGGGGACAATCTGAAATGCTGGGGCGCGACGATCACGCCCAGCATACTGACGCCGGGCATCATCACCCTGCACTGGGAGGTTTATCCGTGGGTCGGGGCGATGCGGACATCGGGCACCGCGCAGGTGGTGGATACCGAGGCCGGGTTCTCGGTTTCAGCGGATGCGCCTTTGCATGTGTGCTGGGACGCGGGCGGTGCGCGCTACGGCGGGCATCATGTCTATGTCGATCCGGCCGGGACTCTGACGCCTGCCAGTGTGACGGTGGGCTCGACGCTGGCGATTGCCAGGGCAGGGACACGGGCGGCAAACAATTTCGTGGCGATGCAGGCGCTGGAGAATCTGAGCCGGTCATTGCCTGCGGCCAACGGCTATGCGGCGGTGATTGCCCGGACGCTTGAAGGCGCGACGATAACCTTTTCGCCGGGCGTGCATACGGTTGCTTATGGCAATCTGCTGACCACGGCCCGCACGGTCGAGGCGCGGCTGGTTTTGCAGGGCGACCCGGACGACCCCGACCCGCGCAACAATGTGATCTGGCGCACTGACACGGGCACGGGCAACGTGCGTGTCACCCGCATGTTGTTCCGCAACATGTCGATTGAGCTTGGCGGCACATGGCCAGGGCTGTCGTGGCGCAGCCATTTCGACAATGTGACGCTGCGGGGGCGGGCCGGGAACGAGACTGCGACGGTCGGGCTGACATCCTCGGTGCCTGTCGGGTTCTTTTTTCTTTCGTTCACCCGGTCGCGCTACTGGCGCTACGGGTTGAACCTTGGCGGCTCGACGATGGCGACGGGGCTGGCCCGCAATCTGGAGTTCATCCGCAACCTGACCACGCCGATGGTGGTGACTTCGACGCGGGTGGCCGATGCGACGGTGCCTGTCGGGGTGTCTGGCATGGTGGGCGGCGGGCTTGGCGGCCTGACCGACAGTTTTATATGGGGCGTGCGTTCGTTCGCGCAGGACATTAGCGGGTTCAGTTTTCCGCAGCTCAGCGGCGCGGGGACGACTGCCAGCCCAACCCGCCATGTGCGCGGCAATGTGGTGAACTGCCTGTTCGAGCGCCCGAACAATGGTTCGGCTTTCATGAACGATGCGTTCTTCCTGAGCGCGGGCAATCAGGAGTTTGTGGACTGCCTGGTTGAGGGTTCGACCTTTGTCGGGCAGCGGGTGAACTGGGGCTATAACGACCCGACCGATGCGCTGACGAACATGGTGAGCATCGGCAACGCGGTTCGCAACAGCTTCTTCGACCGCCGCGCCTGCAAGCACGACATTTTCACGCAGAACGGCAACCTCATCGCGGGGTGGTCGAACCTCTATGCGGTGAACGAGGAGGCGAATGTCCAGGTTGACCGCGCCGACTGGACGGGCACGGACGCATTCGGGCGCGAGTTCGAGGGGCTGCGCAGCATCTACATACAGGGGCAGGCGAACAACCCGGACGCGGCTGGCAATTTCATTTTCGCGAACGACGCCAGCCGCCTGAGCTTGCAGGGCTCGGTTCTGGGATATGGCAATTATCTGCCGGGCCCGACGAGCATAGTTCTTGGTCGCGGGCGACGGGCGAGCATCGACACGGATGTTGCTGGTGTGGTGCGGCCTGCGGCGTTCGACAGCGGTCTGATGGAGCTGGTGTCGGCAACGGTGGTCACGCTGACGCCGGACAGCGCGGCGCATGGGCATGCTGCCAGCTCACCTGCGATCTCGTGGGTCGGTGCGGTTGCGCCTGCTGGCTCGCGGCATGTGACGGCAGGGCGCACAGCGGCGCTTTCGCGCTTCGATGCCCTGCATCCCGGTTCTTTGCGACTTGCGACAGGCGGGCGGGCTGCGGCGCTGGGCGTCGACCCGCCCGGCGTCGGGGCGGTTGGGCGGGTGCTTGTTGTTGGGCCGGACGAGCGACGGATTACTGTTTTGGCGGATTGAACGAAGGAGCGGTTATGGCGAAATGGGTTGCAGATCAGGTTCTTGATGGGGCCCTGACGGTGCTGCGCGGCGCAACGCGCATGGTGGCGGTTGCGGGTCAGCCTGCGAACTTTACGGCGGCGTGGACCGGCAGGCTGGCGGAGGTGCCGATGGCGCCGGCGGACTTCATAATAGGGCCGGGCGACATTTCCGGGCGCAAGGTGGAGGTGGCGGCCAAGCCGGGCGTTCCGGTGTTCGCTGCCGGGTCTGCCGATCATGTGGCGCTTGTGAATCAGGCCGCATCGCAACTGCTTTATGTAACCACCTGCCCTGCGCAGGTGCTGGCGGCGGGAGGTTCGGTCAGTTTCGACGGATGGTCCGTCGAGATTGCGGCGCCGCAATGAGCCTGTTCCTGAAAGACCCTGACGCGGGCGTCGATTACCGGGTGGACTGGACCGCGACGCTTGATGGGGGGGTTACAGTTTCTGCGAGTGTCTGGACGGTCGATCCGGCCGAGCCTTCGGGGCTGACTGTGGACAGACAGGCGATAACCGCCGGTTCGACGACGGCCAGGCTTTCAGGCGGAATTGCCGGACATGTCTATCGGGTTGGCAACCGGGTGACGCTGTCTGACGGATCGGTAGACGAGCGCAGCCTTGTTGTCCGGGTGGAGGAACGGTGATGGTGAGGATGGAGAAGATCCCGCCGGCGGCAGCGCTGGCTGAGCTCAAGACCTATCTGCGGATCGAAGACGGGACGGAGGATGCACTTCTGGCCGGGCTGTTGCGCGCTGCGACCGAAACAGTGGAAGCCCTGCTGGGAGCCCTGCTTCTGGAACGCGATATCGAGGAGCGGGGGCATGTGAAGAACGGCAAGTTCGCCTTGATGATTTCACCCGCCGTCGGCCTCCTTTCAGTAGCGCTGGTTGGGCATGATGCGGGAGAAGTGCTGCTTGCGGCGGAAGATGCGCGCCTGTGCACCACACGGTTCGGAGACGGGCATCTGATGCTTTCGGCCGAGGCCGAGGGTGAGGAAATCATTGTGCGGTACCGTGCGGGGCTGGCCGATTCCTGGAACGGCGTACCCGAGATCCTTCGATTGTCGGTGATCCGGGCAAGTGCACATTTTCATGCCCATCGGGACAGTGCCAACGATGGCGGCCTCCCGCCAGCCGTGATGCGGATGCTTTCCGCATGGCGCAGGCGCCGGCTGCACTGAGGAGGTTCTGATGGCGGAGTTTGCCGGAAATCTTACGGAGCGGGTTCGCTTCGAGAGGCGGATAGAGTCTTGGGGAAGCGCCGCTGACCGCAGCGATGGCTGGGAACCCGTTGGAGAAAGATGGGCCCGGGTGGAACCGCTTGATCGTGCTTCGCAATCGGCCCTGTTGGCCGACACGCGGCACTCGGCGCGGCGCTGGCGGGTTACGCTTCGCGCCGGCCTGACACTGAGCCTGGACATGCGGATGCTGTGGCGAGGTCTGGCGCTGACGTTGACCGGGATCGAGGACGACCCGGCGCAGCCTGGTCGGTTGACACTGATCGCCGAGGATTTCGGCGCCTGAGGAGATCGAGATGCGGGCCAGCCTGGAATTGCAGCGCGCCATTGTGGCGGCGCTGTCGAGCGACGCTGCGCTGAATGCGCGCGCCCTGAGACTGTATGACGGGCCGCCGGCCGATGCGCGCCCGCCCTATCTCTCGGTGGGAACGGATATGGTCTTCGACCGCGGCTGGAAAGGAGGCGGCGGCTATGAGCACCGTTTTTCCGTGACACTTTGGGATGCCCGGGACGGCTTGGCTGCCGCCAAAGCCGTGATGGCCGACGTGGAGAGGATCATTCTTGCAATGCCGCGCCATTTCGGGGGCGTGCGGCTGCTGAACCTGCGCTTCCAGCGTGCGAGCGTCCGTCGATCCCCGAGGAGCTGGACGCAGGCCGTGATCGAGTTCCGGGCGCTTTGCGTGATGGACAATTGACAGCGATGGAGAATTGAAATGGCGATCGAGAGCGGCGCGGCCTTCTTGCTGCGCATGGCGGATGGCGGCGAACCCGAGGCGTTCCGCACCGTTGCGGGCATGCGGACAACGCAGATGAGTTTCGCGACCGACCCGGTGGTCGTGACCAACAAAGGATCTGGCGGATGGCGGGAACTGCTGCCGGCGGGCGGGGTGAAGTCGGTCTCGATTTCAGGCGCCGGCGTGTTCACCGGATCGGACGCGGAACTGGCTCTGAAGGGACTGGCGCTATCGGGAGCGATGGACCGGTTCGAAGTGAGTTTCGAAGGAGGCGAAAGGCTTCGCGGGACGTTCCAGGTGGCCCGGCTGGACTATTCCGGCGATTTCAACGGGGAGCGAACCTACACGCTTGCGCTGGAAAGCTCTGGCGCGGTGGAGGAGTTGTGACCAGCGCCAACCCTGTCCGGGGCGAGCTGTCCCTTGTTCTGGGAGACGCAGCGCTGCGGTTGCGGCCGAGTTTTTCAGCGCTGGTTGCAGCGGAGGGCGAAGTGGGAAGCCTGTTCCGGCTTCTGGAACGCGCCGGAGCCGGCGATGTGAAGCTGTCGGAAATGGTCGCGCTGTTCTGGCACTGCCTTTGCGAACGCCCCTGCGAGCGCGCGGAATTCGAGGAACGCGTGCTGGCGACCGGGCCCCTCGCGCTGCTGCTGCCCTATCGGACGCTGCTTGCGGCGATCTTTGGGGGATGATGTGAAGGACTTTGCCGAACTGGCCCGTGCCGCAGCGGTGCTGGCGACGGGTCAACTGGGATGGCGCCCCGAGGAATTCTGGATGGCGACCATGGCGGAGATGCGGGTGGCTCTCGAGGGGCGGTTCGGGGCGCCTGTCGTGCCGTTGGCGGGCGCGGAGCTTGCGCGGTTGAAGGAAAGGCTGGCGGATGAATGAGGATTTCGACGCTGTCGCGCTGCGGGTTCGGACTGACACGTCCGGCTTTGCCCGGGACGTGGGGGATATGCGCGCCATCCTTTCGGAAGGGCTTGCCGGCGGCGCGGATGCTGCTGGCCGCGGGATTGAGACGGCCTTGCGCCGGGCCGCGCGAAACGGGCGACTGGAGTTCGAGGATCTGGCCCGGGTGGCCGGCCGGGCGCTTGGCGAGATCGCTGCCGCTGCCCTGAAGGTCGAGTTTGGCACCGGACCTGGCGGGGCCGGCTCTGTGGTTTCCTCGGCTGTGGCCGGACTGCTGGGATTGCCCGGACGCGCGACCGGGGGGCCGGTGGCGCCGGGCCGCGCCTATGTTGTGGGAGAGCGGGGCCCGGAACTGTTCGTTCCGACTTCGAGCGGGCGCGTGGAAGCGCGCGATGCGGCGCGGGGGCCGGTGAATGTGACAGTGAATATATCCGCGCCACGCGAGGCTGGGCGCGATTTCATGGCCCAGACCGGCCGACAGGTGGCGCGGGAAGTACGGCGCGCCCTGGAACGGGCGGGAAGCTGAAATGGAGCATTATCTTGCAAGCCATGCAGAACAGCTTCGCCGGGCCTGGGTGAAGCGTTTTGCTCCCCGGCTCTGGACCGTGGACTTCCCACGGCCGATGATGGCTGCTGCTACGGTGCCGGCACCGGACGTGGTTCGGGTCGATCTGGACTTTCTGACGCGATCGGACCTGGCGGGGCTGATCTGGACAAGCGAGGACAGGTGGTCGCATCCGCTGCTGGCCTATCGCACCCAGCGGGATTATCGCGGGACAGCGCTGGCATTCGACTGGGTTGCGGGCCCTGGGGTCATGCCGCTGGATGCGCTTAACGGCCCTGTCCTGACCATCGAGGGGCGCGACGCCCAAGGCCTTGAGCGGTTCTGGTTTGTGCGGCTGTGGAACTATGCAGAAGGCGCGCCGATGGCGGCCCGGATCGTCCTGGACTTCGACGACGTGCGCGCCGGGTTCGGCAAGGGCGGCGAACCCGTATTCACCGGCGACATCGACCGGATGTTCATTTCACTGGTACCGGACGGGTTCGATGGATCGGGCCTGGCGCTGCCGGCGGCTTTGGAAAGCTTTGTCGAGTTACGGAACATAGTGGCGGATGGACCTGGATCGACAATTGCAATCGGAGATGCCTTTCTGCCGGAGCACCGGCTGCGGATTTGCTCGGCCTA
>Ga0207951_100984_pt1 | contig 11649 bp, 14 predicted proteins | sample Subbio12Aug_8Bad_FD_184830 | JGI IMG/M metagenome (GOLD analysis project Ga0207951, IMG submission 184830) | Serpentinite rock and fluid subsurface biosphere microbial communities from McLaughlin Reserve, California, USA - CR12Aug_8Bad (SPAdes) | ecosystem: Environmental > Terrestrial > Deep... | reverse complement strand
CTCCGCGCCCACTTTGTTTCAGCCCAATCTGCACGGTTCGGGGGCACCCTCAGGGGGTGTGCTATTCGAGCCCCTCCGCGCCCACTTTGTTTCAGCCCATTCTGCACGGTTCGGGGCGGGTGTCGGGGTGTCGGGGCGGGTTGACATTTTATATCGATTGTGCTACCTTACGTATGGGATCGGAGCATTTTTTATGGAGTGAAGGTTGCCAGATGGTTCTAGTTCTAAAACTATAAGGAGGTTAGAATGGTAAAGCGTTTAGCTCTATTTATTTCCATCTTTCTTTTTATTGTTTTTGGATCTATCACCGTTGATGCTCATAGTAACGCGCTTCATAACGCCACAGAACAGAATGCTGGAACCTGGTATGGAAGCCGAGCAACAATTAATTGGACTAATCCCAATCTAAATGGAGGACAATGGGTATATGTGCGTACCTCTGCAAACCATCAAAATGCCCCGTACTGTTTTAGATTTAGCGAGATAGGTTGGTATAAAACAACAAGTGGCCTTCAAGGACTTGTTGTTTGGGATAGTGGTTGTAACCGAAGCGATTTAACATTTAGCATTTCTGCTGCCTCGCATACTTACAGCCAACAGTATTACAATTCGGGTGGATCTGATCGTTATGCGTGGTATGTGGATGGTTCAAGTATTGGTAATGGCTTGACGAATTTCTCATATACCACTACGGTAACCTGCGGAGGAGAGGTTGCTACAGGTGTCGAGTCTATGGGCCATACACGATGTGGATCTAATTACAAGCTTAGAAAAAATACCGATGGAACATATACTTTTATTCTCTGGGGCGGTCACACAAATTACGTTGATGATTCACCGTATACGAATACCAATGACCCCAGTGATCCTAATAATTCGTTTTACTCAGATGGCCCGTAATCTCAGCAATCTACTTTTTCAATAAGAAACCATCGATTATGGATGTATCTGGAGGCTACCCATGAAAACAAGACGAATGTACGTGGTTTACGGTGTTCTCCTGGTAGGATTGGTTGCACTGGTTTTCTCAGTAGGTCAACTGATGGGCGCTCAAGCAAAACCTTTGGGACAACAGGATGCCGTAATTGAGCAGGCTATCGAAAAGGCGCAGAGTCGTGGTTTTCAAGGCAGATCACCTGATGCCATTGCATCCAAGGAGACAACCCTTGCTGAGTGGTTTTCTATCATTGGATTTGAGCCCGGCCCAGATTCCACCAAGGTTGGTCTGGATCCAGATAGAAAAATATGGATTGTGACAATGAGAGGTTCGGTGCAATGGAGTGGACCTGGTAAACAATCGGCTGGCCCGGGCGATTTCTTCGATAACATCAGCATAGCGCTTGATGCCGACACGCTTGAATACATCGGTGCCTATGCAGCCGGTCAAACTGAAAAGATTCCTTTGGGAATCAGTAGATAACGGTATATCAATTACTATTACAATACCCAAACAGCTCAATTCGAATCAGCAGCTGCTAATCTCCATACTTCAACCATAAACCTGGTTTACAAAGATAGGAATTGAGGGTTGAGATGCCCGTTCACTTTGCAATGCTGATGTGTAAGCCTCGAGCAGTTCGATCGTGATTGGTTCGTTCGTCCCTGGCGCCAGGTCTCAAAATGCTGGGTATCTTTCCGGTACAGTCGCTTCGTGCTGGCTGACCGCAGGTGCGGATCCTCTTCTACCAGCCGGCGAATAGCTTTCTCGGGCACGGCCGGCGCTGCAATCTCCAGCGACTCTGGTTCGACCTGGCCAGCCAGCTTCAATACCCTCAGCCGGCGCATCCACCAGCGCACAGCCGCCAAGCTGCGCTTGACCACGGAGGCCTTCTTGCCGTTCACCACCAGCTCCATTTCATAAGACCGCACCAGAGTCTCATTCACCGGGCGACCCGCGCGCCAGGACGGCAAAGCCGATCAGGAGTAGCATTTGGATCAGCGCCATGAGCACCTGCCCGCCGGTGGTGCCGAGCTGGCGCAACCCGGCTGCATTCATCACCCAGTCGCGTAAATGCTGGTTGGCTGTACGAATATCCACAAATTCCTGCCCTGCTATAAAGTTGCGCTTGACATAGTGCACCCCGGACTCCACCTTGCCTTTGTGTTCTGGTGTATGGGGAATCGTGGGGCTGATGAGAAAACCATAATGCAATGCCAGCTTGCGGTAGGCTTCCCCCAATTCTGGATCGTGTACCAGGGCTTTCACCACCGCCGATTTCAGGTTATCGGGAATGACGCGTTTGGGGGTCCCACCAAAAAAGAGAAAGGCCCGTTTGTGCAGCCCGATCCAGGTGGCGATCTTTTGGTCGAAGACCAGTTCGGCATATTGGTGGCGGCTGTATCCCAGGGTGGCCACAAAGACATAGGCTGTACGCATTTTCTTGCTCACCGGGTCATATAACTGCCCAACTGTGCCAAAATCCACCTGCATATCTTCTCCTGGTTCGCTGTGCACCCGAATTTTCGCTTCCGGTTTGACCGGTTCCAGCCGGTGCACAAAGCGCCGTATGGAGGAATACCCGCCTTTGTAGCCAAAATTCTCTTGGAGTCTCAGCCAAATGGCAGTCATTTCTACACCTTGTTTCATCCATTCCTGAATGGTTTCCCGATATGGTTCTACTGTTGATGTCTGCCGTGGAGCCTGCACTCCGGTCCCCAGCGCTTTCAATAACTCACCATTACCGGGTTGAGTCCCTGCCTTTCCTAAAAAACCTTTTGCTTTCGCAATCTCATGATATTTTTGTGCACGGTTGCCCGTGAAATCTGCATATCCCTGGCGATCTGCCGTTCGCTCTCTCCCAGTTGTAATTGCTGGATCATGTCTTGGATGTGATTCATGTGTTTCCTTTTCATGTGGGCTGCCTCCAGTTTTTGTCTGGAGGCATTTTGCCACATTCCGAGAGGTGGTACATATTCAGGCGGCTATGCCTGGTACATATTCAGGCGATCATGCCCAGTACACATACGGGCGATCATGCCTGGTACATATTAGCACGATCAATGACAACTTTGGTTCAGCCCAATCTGCACGGTTCGGGGGCACCCTCAGGGGGTGTGCTATTCGAGCCCCTCCGCGCACCCTTTGTTTCAGCCCAATCTGCACGGTTCGGGGGCACCCTCAGGGGGTGTGCTATTCGAGCCCCTCCGCGCACCCTTTGTTTCAGCCCAATCTGCACGGTTCGGGGGCACCCTCAGGGGGTGTGCTATTCGAGCACGGGAGGGCTGTGGCTGGACGTGCTGGCCCAGTTCGTGTTCGCCTAAGCTTGGTATCCACCTCGCTCGGTTCTATTTGCGGAAGCGCAGCACGCCAATAGCGAAAAAAATGGCGGCGTAGCCCAGCAAAACGCCGGCTTCGAGCATAATTCCGGATACACCTTCTCCGCGCAGGAGCAGGTCGGTCATGCCGAGCATTGCCCAGGTGGTCGGCAGTACCTTGACGACGGTTTGGGCTGCCGCGGGGAACAACTCAAGGGGGTACCAGCAGCCACCCAGGAGCGCCATGACCATGCCCATCAGGATGCTCAGGTTGTTCGCCTGAGCTTCGGAGCGCATGATGGTGCCCATCGCCGAGCCAATGGCGGCGGCAGCCAACGCCGAAGCAACTAGCACAATCGCCAGCGCCAGCGGCTCGCGCCCCCAGGGCACCCCAAGCACCAGGACGCCAAAGCCGATCAGGAGCAGCATTTGGATCAGCGCCATGAGCACCTGCCCGCCGATGGTGCCGAGCAAGAAGATGGCCTGCGAGGTAGGCGTGGTCAGCAACCGCCCGAGTGTGCCGGTAGTGCGCTCATACATCAGCAGGGCAGAAATACCGAATAGGGGGATAAACACCCAGGTGATCATTTGTCCAGCGGAGGAATTGGCCCGCGGGTCGTAGGTTACCGGATCCTTGGTCTCGGCGCGGGTGATCGTCAGGCGGTCAGGGGCTTCCGCTTGCAGGGATTCAGCCAGTGCCAAGGCACGGTCGAAATACGCCTGGCGTTCCGCCGGGGAGGCGAAGGTCTTATGCGCTTCGGCTTCCTCTACGGCAAAGCGGGCAGCCTGCATGCTCAGGCTGACCTGGCGCAGGGCCGACTGGATGGATCGCTGCGCGCTCAGCGCGGACAGGTTGTTGGGCTGGGACTGGAACTCGAGCGCCAATAAAGGGATCTCGCTCGCGAAGTTTTTTAGGGTGGTGTCGGCAGGGATGAGCAACCAGAAGGCATGGGTGCGTTCCTTGAAGCGCAGCTCGGCTTCCGAACGGCTGACGAGCTCGGGGCGAATAATGGTTGATTTCTCCAGCTCGCTAAAGATGCGCTCCGAGAGGGGACTTTGGGCTTCATCGACCACCGGCAGGACGCTGCGAAAGTCAGAGTCAGCGCCTGGGGTTCCGCCGGCAAGCATGAAGGTGAAGATAACCGGCAGGATAAGAAAAAACACCCACTCGGCGGGGGTTGTGAAGCGCAGGATGAAATCTTTTCGGATGATCGCCAGGATTTTTCGCATCGTCGCCACCTTCCTGCCTAGGCCTGAACCAGGCCGCGATTCCGTGAGAAGAGCAGGACTGCCGCCCCAAACAGTATGACACCCATTACCAGCAGCCCGGTCAGCGGCCTCTCCAGTTCGGCAATCCCACCGCCCCGGGCGAGGATGGCGAAGCCGTCCAACCCCCAGGCATTGGGGGTGATCCGGCTGAGCAGACGAACCCCTTCCGGCATGTGCTCGAGGTTGAGGAAACTGCCACCAAGGATGCCAAACAATAGCATCACGGCGGAGCCGATGGAACTGACCTGCCCAGGCGTGCGGGCGAAGGCGGTGATCAGCATGCCCCAGCCGGTGGCGGCGAAGGTGGTGATCAGGATCAGGGCAGCCACGCCGGTGAAGTCACCCCAGCGCAGGTTGAACAGCAGACTGCTGGCGCCGATCAGGATGACCAACTGCATCACGCCAGTAAGGTAGGTGCCAAGCATTTTACCCGCCAGGATCTGCGCAACCGTCGTGGGCGAGGTGAGCATCCGCTGGAGGGTACGCTGGCGTCGTTCCGCCAGAAAGGAGCGCCCACCGTAGGTGACGGTGAACATGAGGAAGAACAGCGCCATACCCGGGGCCATATAGGCCATGATATCGAATTGGACTGCTTCTCCCTGTTCGAGAGCACCGGTTATGGTGAGGGTCAACAACTCTTGCCCGGCAAGGTTGGCAGATTCCATCCGTTCGCCCATTTGCTGCCCGTAGACGAGGGCATCCTGCGGGGCAAGGGTCCCCGACTGAAGCATCTGGGTCACAGCGGTTATGCCGGTGATACGCCCTTCCTCCACCCGACTGAGGAATTCGCAAAGGATGGTTTCGACGATAGCGGAACTGGTGGGACGAGCGGGGTTGGCGTAGTATTGCAGCTTCACGACATCCTGGATAACAACTTGCTGATTCGGGCCGGGGATGACACTGCGGGTAAAGCCGGGCGGGACGAGAATCACAGCCGCCACCGTGTCATCGTCGATCGCCTGGCGGGCAGCCGCCAGGTCGTATACTACCTGCGGTTCGAGCAATTTTTCAAGTTCAGGGGACTGGAAGGTTTCCACAAGGGCTTTGCCGAGCGATTGGTCGTCCTGGTTGATGATCAACACCGGTATCTGGCTAGGACCGGAGGATTGTCCGGCCGGTGAAACCAGCCGACCGGTCACCAACGCCAATCCCAGAGTGAGAAGGAAAGGCGCTGCGAGCATCAAAATAATGGCTGCCCGGTCGCGAAATGCCAGTTTGAGATCTTTGGCTGCCACGAGAAGGATTTTTTTCATTATGCCCTTTCATTCGCGCAAAGCGCGCCCGGTCAATTGGAGGAAAACAGCCTCCAGGTCGGGCTCTTCAATATGGACTGCGCGGATTTTAAGGTTGGCCTCGCTGCACACCTGGACAATGGTGGGCAGTAATTCGTCCGCCGAGTTGACCAGCACGTTCAGGCGGTTATCCTCGGCGGTGACCTGAAAGACGCCGGGGATGGGCTGAATTTTCTCAACCAACTGGGCGATGCTTTGCTCATCGCTGAAGCTGAGGAGGAGCGTTTCTTTTTGCCCAACCCGCCGTACCAGTTCGTCCTGGGTGCCAATGGCGATCATCTCGCCGTGGTCGATGATGCCCACCCGATGGGAGAGTTCTTGGGCTTCCTCCATGTAATGGGTGGTGTAGAGGATGGACATGCCCTGGCGGTTGAGGTCCTTGATCGTTTCGAGAATCGCCCGGCGGGACTGCGGGTCGATCCCAACGGTGGGCTCGTCCATGAACAGCAGGGTCGGGCGGTGGAGCAGCCCTACACCAATATTGAGGCGGCGCTTCATCCCACCGGAAAAAGTTTTTACCCGCTGGTTGGCTTTCTCCCCCAGACCGGTCTCGGCGAGGACTTCCCCGATCCGCTGGCGTAAGCCCCCTCCGCTGAGTCCATACATCTGACCCCAGAAGAGCAGGTTTTCGCGAGCGGACAGGTCTTCGTACAGCGCGATCTCTTGGGGGACAATACCGATTGCCTCACGCACAGCGTAAGACTGGCGAACGATGGAATGGCCGTCGATCAGCGCGTCGCCGGAGGTGGGGTTGATAAGGGTGGAGAGCATCGCGATGGTGGTGGTTTTTCCAGCCCCGTTGGGACCGAGCAGGCTGAAAATTTCTCCCGGTTCCATGGAGAAAGATATCCCTTTGACTGCGGTCAGGTCACCGTAGCGTTTGACCAGGTTTTCAACTTGAAGAATGAGGGGCATTAATACCTCCGGAATATAAAAAGGCTTTCCTATTATACGTTATACGCAGGAACATCCTCCAGGTTTTATTTTTCCTAAAATGGATGATATTTGAGGTTAACCTTCCGCGGGTCCGTATTCGCAGAAGGTAACGCTGGGGGTGGGATGGTTGATTACCGGCATGATTGACCGATTCCAAATGTTGATGACGTTTTTATTCTTTGGTTCGATTTTAATGTCGTGGTACTAGTTAACAATGGTTCAACCAAGCTTTAAGCTATACTTATCGGTGTCTCGCTCACTGCCCAACCACCCATCAGATGCTTTCTTCCACCAGACCACCGCGCTTGTTTCCACCAGCCGGACCTGGACATTTATTTTTTGACCAAAAGGGATGTTCAGATGAAAATCATTGCCATCGCCAATCAAAAAGGCGGAGTTGGGAAAACAACCATTGCCCTGAACCTTGGAGCAGGCCTGGCACAAATGGGAAGGCGGGTTCTATTAATCGACCTCGACCCGCAGGCCTCCTTGACCCTGGCAACCATCGGTGAATGCAGCGGCAACTGCATGTCCGAGGTGATCGGAGCCACCCACCCCGGGACACTCAATCTTTCCGATGTCATCCGCCCATTGGGGCAAGGGATCCATCTCGCCCCTGGCGGGCTGGCCTTGTCGGTATCAGAAATCGGACTGATCGCCCGCATGGGCCGCGAAGGTATTTTAAAAAAGGCTTTGGCGGGCATCGACGGATATGACGTGATCCTCATCGACTGCGGCCCGACCTTAGGCCTGCTGGTAGAAAATGCCCTCAACGCCGCCGATGGAGTTCTGATCCCCACCTTGCCAACCCCCATGGATTTGCGCGGGGTGAACATTTTCGTGGAAACCCTCGAAGCGGTCCGTTCAGAATTGAACCCGGAACTACACACCCTGGGGATTATTGTCTCCCAATTCGAAAGCCGGCTCAGGTTGCATAACGCCAGCTTAGAGGAACTTCGGAACGGCAAACTGCCCATCCTGGCAGTCATTGGGCGCAGTGTGCAGGCTGCCAGTACAACCGGGGAAGGTCAGCCCTTAACCCGCGGTAAACTGGCCGGTCAGTTCCATGAACTTTCCTTAAAGATCGATAGCTGGTTGGACGGTCGTCCAATCGATGCATAATGGCCTTTCCCCCAACCCATGCTTCTGGACCAAGCGTGCGCATCGCATGGGATGCAACCAAAGTTCAGCCAGGAATCCTTTCACTCAAGCAGATCGAGAGCGGTCGTGAGATGACCTCACCGGACGAAATCATCTCAACCCTTTAAGCACCTTCTGGATGACCACGTCCAGGTTCTCGGGCGTCCCCCCAAGGTTGGCAATCACCGCCGACCGCACCCGTTGATGGATTTCTCCGTGGTTTTCGGTCTGGTTTGAGAGATGACTGGTCGGAAGGGTTGCTTTAGAAACCCGAACCAGCTTCAACCCTCGTTCTCGGGCGCGTTCTTTCCCGATATCGGTTACCACAATTTGGTCATCGATTTCAAGTTCCTTGAGCCCCCGATCGGCGTGTTCATCGATTTCTCGGGCAGTTAAAAAACATTTAGCCATCATCCAACCTCCTGGTTAAGGGGTGCCATCTATTGCGTTTAAGGCGGTAACGGCCGCATCCCGGGCAGCCAATATATCGGCTTCGGTTCCAGCCATCCACATTCGCCCGAAACGGCCAATGGAACTGATATGCATCAAACTAATCCGGGCGGCTTTTTCAGCCTCGTTGGCGGCAAGGTTGATGTAAGCCGCTGGAGCACATTCCATCACCAGCATGGTTTGCCCGGGAACCAGCATCATTCCGCGCGCGAACCGGTTAAGCAACTGCGCCTGGTATGGATTGACGTTGGTGATCACTTGCAGCGAGGCTATTTCAGGCTTTTTACGATCCGTGACTTTAAGACCCAATTGATCTAAGACCATCAAACCAGCTTGGATCACATCCTCCTGCGAGAGGGAATGAATTTCGAACATCCCAAATTCGCGCTCGACGATCTGCGCACCGGGTTTGGCGTCGGTCGCTTTGACGGCGATATCAACCACCCGGAAGACCCAGTTGCCGGGGGCCATCTCGACATAGAGGCTGGCCATGCCCTCGATAGGCAAATCGCCCTGGGTGATAGTGCCCACGAAGGAAGCAAACTGAGGCTGCATCCGGTCTAAATAACAATAAGCACGTAACTCAAACTCATCTGCCATAACATTTCCTCACAAAGTTTTTTGGTCGTGCATCGCAATTCCCAATGGAGTAATGAACAATGGGTTGCCAGGTACGACAGTCATAACCCCGGTCACCTGTTCGATCACCTGACCGATGCCAGTAAATGCACTGGTTCCACCTACCAGGTACAGTTTTTCAACCGAATGCTCCCGAATGTGGCGAGCGATGATGCTGCCTACTTTTTCCATCACCGGGCGAACAACATTTAACAAACGGTCTTGCTGCTTAGGGTCGATCTTAATCACTTCGGCTTCTTGAAAAGAAATTTTCTGCCCGCCCGCAATGACCAGGGTGAAATGGGTCCCCCCGGTGGCTTCGTCTGCGGTGTAAACCACTTCACCATCCTTTACCACCGCAATCCCGGTCGTCCCCCCGCCAATATCCACAACCGCCCCATTGCCCACTTTCAAAACCGAATTGGCCGCTGTGGGTTCATCGACCAGGGCTGTGCAGTTCATCCCGGCGGCTTCCAGCACATATCGTCCGGCTCGAACCTCAGCTGCCGGAACACCTGGGGGAAAGGCGGTGGCAGCAGATTGTAATTCAAAGCCCAAACGTTTCTCCAATTCAGCTTTTAATTCCTTGACCAAAGCTACCGCGCCGCCAAAATCCACGACCAGGCCGTCTCGGACAACCTCTGCATAGCGGTAAGTGGCAACCAAAGGGTAATAATTTTCATCGAGGACAAAAATCCCGGTATACGCCGTTCCCAGGTCAACCCCGACATGAACCGCTCCCCGGTAACCGTTCACCGATGACCTGGAAATCGATTCGTCCGCTGCGGTAAGAAATTTTTGAAGTTCAGGGTTCATGGCAGAAAACACAACTCCAAACCGGGGTATCTGGTTTTATTTGATTTTTCCAGCAACCAACAGTAATTCTAAATAATACACCGCATTACTCAAGCGGTTAACCGCTCGGACCAAATCAGGTTGTTCCGCCGCTTCACTTCCCAAAGGTGCAAAAGCGTCTAACCCGGTTAATTCGGCTTCACGAACCTGGCAGCGAACCAGGTTCAACCAGTGCAACATTTCGGGGTCATCCGGTCCAGGCACGATGTGGGCAATTCCAATCGCTTTTTCCGGCTGGTGGGTCGCCTGGCGCAATTCATCCACATTCAAGCCATTCAGCACCAAGGGTGCAACCTGGCGTTGGTTGTATTCCGCGCTGGTAATTTCTCGGCAATAGGCCGCCAGTGTGTTGAGGGACTGGGCGAGTTGGGGAAGTTGCTCTGCCGTGGCGCGCGCCAGCACCAGCAAAAACAAGGCGTGCAGCGTGTCCATCCGCCCCCGGAAGCGGATGCGCGGGGTATTCTTGGGTGAAAAATGGGTCGCATCGAGTTGAGTCATATGTTCTGGTTTAGGGTTGACTGGCATCCCGCAGGTCGAACAGCGTGGTAAGTCGCCGGATAATACAACCGGGAATGCCCCGGGTTTATCCCAAGCGGGGTTTACACCAGCCTCTCCAGGCCCACCGGTTGGCTCAACCGCCGCCGACTCGGTCTCACTATAACCAACCTCGATCTTCCATTGCTTAATGAAATCCATCGCCGAGGGCGAAAAGCGGCTATCCTTTGGCAGGGTGATGGCCATGCCTTCCTGAGGCTGGCGGATCTGATTACGCAAGTAGGTTTCTGTGACGATCGGCATAGGGTGGTTTACCTTTCTTTACAGTCCGGTTCAACCGGCCCACTCGGCCGGATAAGTAACATAGAAAAATTTCGTCCAACTGGGCGTACCAAAAGTGATGCTCGAATCCTTAGGTATGTAGATGACATCACCGGGTTTGCCGATAATCGTCCCCTGGGAGCTACCAATATGTAGCTCTCCTTCGATAATATAATCGACCTCATCGTAGGTCAGTGTCCAGGGAAAACTCCCTTTTTGGAAGGACATTAAGCCAGCCGCGATAGGCGCACCGTGCCGGTGGGTGATAACATCCTCCAAGCGGATATCCATTTCGGGGCGTTGAACATCAAAGGGGAATACGGGCATCCTTAAACTTCGCCCGTCCACGCACAAAACCGGCAAATTCGCCCCTATATTTTTAGGATGAGCGAGGCCGGGTTGGTCCATCATCGCGGAAACAATCGTCCGTACCCGCGCTTCCAGGTCGGACCCGGCGCTTTTATCACCCTGTTTGGATCCTAATCCCTTTTTCGGGGATGTCTCTACCGCTTCGACCACTTGGAGACCATACTCACGGGCAGTATCCCGGGCCATAGGGGTAACCAGGTCTCCTTTGTCCAATACCAGGGTGGTTAGTTTTTGTTCTCTAACCAGGTTGAGGATATCCTTCGCGGTATATAATTTTTTCGCCATATGCTAATCCTGTTTTTTCCCAATTCACCCAGCCCGAGCCTTCGGAAAGCCGGTACTCTAAGCACAGCGGCCCTTCAGCCCATCAAAACCAAAACAAGAAGCAAGTCGGATACTTCCTGGCGTCTTCCCTTTTAGGATAAAGACCCCAGGAAATATCCCAAACGTAAGCGTCGAAACGAAATCCGTCTTGGTTATTCGGTCTTAGGCAGGATCATTTCCACATCGCCGTGCGGTCGTGGAATGACGTGGACGCTTACCAGTTCGCCTACGCGTTGGGCAGCAGCAGCGCCAGCATCGGTGGCAGCCTTAACGGCTCCGACATCTCCACGCACCATCACGGTCACAAAGCCGCCGCCAATATATT
>Ga0207951_100982_pt1 | contig 11649 bp, 12 predicted proteins | sample Subbio12Aug_8Bad_FD_184830 | JGI IMG/M metagenome (GOLD analysis project Ga0207951, IMG submission 184830) | Serpentinite rock and fluid subsurface biosphere microbial communities from McLaughlin Reserve, California, USA - CR12Aug_8Bad (SPAdes) | ecosystem: Environmental > Terrestrial > Deep... | reverse complement strand
CATCGGCGGTGTCATCCAGATTTTCACCCGCAAGGCGGCACAAACCGACCAGCCGACGCTGACATTCGAAACCGGCGGCGGCTCCTACGATACCTTTACCAACGCGGGCAGCGTCAGCGGTCGGTGGGGCAATAGCTGGTACGCTCTGGGTGCTTCGCATCTGAACAGCCAGGGTATCAATGCGCGGCAACCCACGACCGGATTTTTTGGTGTCGACCATCCCGACCGCGACGGTTTTCACAACACCGGCATCAGTGCCCGCGCCGGGCATCGTTTCGACAACGACGCTGAAATCGAAGCTTTTTTCACCCGGTCATTCGGCAAGACCGAATTCGACGGCAACCCCAACAAAACCGATTTCGTCAATCAAACGGTCGGCACGTCGCTGGCTTTCGATGTGCTCGATCACTGGCGATCCAGTCTGCGTTTCGGCCAAACCGAGGACTTGGGCGATAATTTTCGTCCCGATGGCGGCTTTTTCAGCCAGTTTGATACCACGCGCTGGACGGCGTCCTGGCTGAACGACATTGCGCTGGGCAACGATCATCGTGTGACTTGGGGCAGCGATTACCGGGTGGATGAAGTGCAAAGCACGACGCGCTACGTGGAAACTTCGCGTTACGATGTCGGCGTATTCGGCCAATGGCACGGACGATTGCTGGAGCAGCATTTCATCAATGCCGCCTTGCGCTGGGATGAAAATCAGGCGTTTGGCGACAGCGTTACCGGCAACATCGGCTGGCGTTTCAACTGGCATCACGGCCTGAGCGCATTCGCCAGCTTCGGCAATGCCTTCAAGGCACCGACCTTCAACCAGTTGTATTTTCCGGGCTTTGGCAACCCTGATCTGCAAGCCGAAACCTCGAATAGCGTCGAAGCAGGTGTCGGTGGCAGTCATGACTGGGCAAATTGGCAGGTCAGGGCGTATCAAACCCGGATTGATGATTTGATCGTGTTTACCTCGCAAGGCGGCGTGTTCAGTGCGTTCAACATCGGCAAAGCGCAGATCAACGGTATCGAAGGCGAAATTTCATCAGAATTTTTGGGCTGGCGTCATGCCTTGAACATGAATCTGATCGATCCGCAAGACCGCATCAGTAACCGCCGGTTGCCGCGCCGCGCGGCGCAGACGCTGTCGTATGATGTGTCGCGTTCGTTCGGTGATTTCGACATCGGCGGCCATGTACTGGCGCAAGGTTCGCGTTACGAACACGATTTCAGTGGCAATACCACTGAGGTCGATGGCTTTGCCACCGTAGACTTGCGTACTGCCTGGCACATCGACAAGCACTGGACGCTGAGCGGCAAGCTCAACAACTTGCTGGACAAGACGTATCAAACCGCCAATACCTACAACAACTTTGGCCGCAATTTCTTTTTCACCATTCATTACAGCAACTGACACACGGGAGACCTCGCATGAAACTGTCCATTTCTACTGTTCAACCCGGAGCCGTCGCGCTGATGGCGCTGATGACCGCCACCCGCTTTCATCATTTCGGCACGGCCTACGCCTTGCCGGATGCCTCGCTGGCGATTTTCTTTCTGGCCGGTTTGTGGCTGGGCGGGCGCTATCTGTTTGCCTTGTTGCTGCTATTGGCCGGGCTGATCGATTATTTGGCCATCAGTCAATTCGGCGTCAGTGATTTTTGCGTGTCTGCCGCTTATGTTTTCCTGGTTCCAGCCTATGCCGCAATGTGGTTCGCTGGCCTTTGGTGCCGTCGCTTCAACGGTTTGTCGACGTCATCGCTGGTTCAGCGGGTTGCAGCGCTCGGCCTATCGACATCGCTGGCGTTTCTGCTGTCCAACGGCAGCTTTTATTGGCTGTCGGGCCGGTTTGCCGAAACGTCGTGGTCAGGATACATCGACCATGCGGCCGACTATTTTCTGTCTTACCTGGGCCAGAATCTGATCTGGGGCGTGACACTGTTCGCGCTGGTGACGGCAGGACTATGGCTGCTGGCACTGAGAACCGGGCGGCAAGCGGCCTGATGACGGCTGGCGCACGGGGCAGGGCGGCATGACGCTGACACTGACGCTTATCTCCGCGCTTTTGCTCGATTACTGGCTGGGTGAGCCGCCCAATTGCCGTCACCCGTTGGTGGCTTATGGTCGTTTCGTGCGATTTATCGAACGACACTGGCGCAATGGCGCAGGGTCGCCGCGCCGACAAAAAGCCGCCGGTTCGATAGCGGTTTTGCTTGCGCTTTTACCGGCGTTGCCGTTGGTATTGCTGACGCCGGGGGCGAGTGTCGTCGATGACGTTTGTTCGGCGATCGTGCTGTATGTCTGCATCGCCCCGCGCAGTCTGCGTCAACATGCCAGAGCGGTTGACGATGCCTTGCGCAGCGCCGACATCGATCTGGCCCGGCAGCGCGTGGCGGCTATCGTCAGCCGTGATACCGGGGCGATGGACGCCGATGCCATCCGCCGGGCCACTATCGAAACGGTACTGGAAAACGGAGCAGACGCACTCTTCGCTGCGCTGTTCTGGTTCATCATCGCCGGGCCGTTCGGCGCGGTGCTTTACCGCTTGAGCAACACACTGGATGCGATGTGGGGCTATCGCGACGAACGTTACCGGCATTTCGGCTGGGCGGCTGCGCGTTGGGATGACGTGCTGAACGGGTTGCCCGCGCGGTTGACGGCAACCAGTTACGCACTGCTGGGCAATACGGCCCAGGCGTTTGCCGCGTGGCGTCAACAGGCCGGTTTACTGGACAGTCCGAATGCCGGGCCGGTGATGACGGCGGGTGCCGGGGCGCTCGGTCTGAAACTGGGCGGGCCTGCCATCTACCATGGCCAAATCAAACACAAGCCCTGGTTTGGTGGCCAGGCCACACCCACCCGTCGCGACATCGCCCGCGCCTGTCGTCTGGTTAATCACACAATGGTGCTTTGGCTGCTGACGATAGCCGTGCTTGAATTCTGGCTTTGATCGCGCAGAAAACGGCTTTGCAACGGCTACGAACGGTTGATTGACAGTCCAGCTTCCCAGGAAGCTTCATGGTTCTGGGCGATGGGATTCCAGCAGATGTTCCAGTTCGAACTCACAGCCGCCGCAGCCGGACAAGGCGCCGGTGATGCGGGAGATGCGGTCAAGGTCGGCAACGCCCTGATCTATGAGTTTGACGACCTCCAGCCTTGTGGTGCCACTACAGCCGCAGATGATGTCGTTGGTTTCGTTGTTCATGAAAAAACATGCGGATCAGAATGAATGCCGTAAAACATCGAAATCGTCGGCACGAAAAATCCTGCCTACAAAAACAAACCATCAATCGGTGACGATGCCGACGCAAAGCGTTTGCGCGGCATGCGTCCGGCCAAAAAGGCTTCGCGACCGGCTTCGATGGCTTTTCTCATGGCCGATGCCATCAGCACCGGATTTTTTGCATCGGCAATGGCGGTGTTCATCAACACGCCGTCGCAACCCAGCTCCATGGCAATTGCTGCGTCGGAGGCGGTACCGACACCGGCATCGACCAGAATGGGCACGTTGGCGTTTTCGACGATGGTCAGGATGTTGTAAGGGTTGCGGATGCCCAGGCCGGAGCCGATCGGTGCCGCCAGCGGCATGACCGCGATGCAGCCGATGTCTTCCAGACGTTTGGCGGCGATGGGGTCGTCGTTGGTGTACACCATGACGTCGAAGCCGTCTTTGACCAGCAATTCCGCTGCAACGAAGGTTTCGGCCACATCGGGAAACAGGGTGAGCGGGTCGGCCAGCACTTCCAGCTTGACCAGTTTGTGGCCGCTCAGCAGTTCCCGCGCCAAGCGACAAGTGCGCACGGCGTCTTCAGCGCTGTAACAACCGGCGGTGTTGGGCAGGATGGTGTAGTGGTCGGGCGAGATGACATCCAGCAGATTGGCTTCGCCGGGGTTCTGGCCGATATTGGTGCGGCGAATGGCGACGGTGACGATTTCGGCACCGCTGGCGGCGATGGCGTCGCGGGTTTCGGCCATGTCCTTGTATTTGCCGGTGCCGACCAGCAGGCGCGAACGGTAGCGTTTGCCCGCCAGCACGAAGCTGTCATCCTCGCCGCCGCCGATGGCGTGGACGATTTCCAAGCGGTCGCCGTCTTGTAATGCCTGGCTGGCGTATTCGGTGAATGGCACGATGTTCAGGTTCAGTTCGACGGCAATGCGCTTGCCGCTCAGGTTCAGATCGGCGAGGACGTCGGCAATGCTGATGACATCGCCGTATTCGCGGCTATCGCCATTGACTTGTATTTTCATGACTTAAACTCGGCTTTCGGTTTCGACGGTGCGGCGTTGTTGTACGGCCGCCGCAAGAGTGTTCAATAGTTCGATGCTGTCGTCCCAGCCCAGACAGGCATCGGTGATGCTTTGGCCGTAGGCCAGTGGTTTACCGCTTTCGACATTTTGCCTGCCGGCCACCAGATGGCTTTCGACCATGGCACCGATGATGCGGGTGTCGCCACCGGCGATTTGTTGGGCCACGTCGTCGGCTACCAGCATTTGGCGCTGACACTGCTTCAGGCTGTTGGCGTGACTGAAATCGATCATGATGCGGGGGCGCAAAGCGGCTTCTTTCAGGCTTTCGGCCACCATTTCCACGCTGACCGCATCGTAATTGGGTTTGTCGTTGCCGCCGCGCAGAATGATGTGGGCGTCTTCATTGCCCTTCGATGAGAAAATTGCGGTATGACCGGCTTTGGTCACCGACAGGAAGTGGTGCGGATTCATCGCAGCACCAATGGCGTCGATGGCAATCTGCACGCCGCCGTCGGTGGCGTTCTTGAATCCCACCGGGCAAGACAGGCCGGATGCCAGTTCGCGGTGCACCTGGCTTTCGGTCGTGCGTGCGCCGATCGCACCCCAGGCAATCAGGTCGGCCACGTATTGTGGCGTGATGAGATCGAGATATTCTGTGGCTGCCGGTACGCCCAGCTTGTTGATGTCCAGCAACACCTGACGCGCCATGCGCAAGCCCTTGTTGATGTCGAAGCTGCCGTTCAGGTCCGGGTCGTTGATCAGGCCTTTCCAACCCACGGTGGTGCGCGGTTTTTCGAAATACACCCGCATGACGATCATCAACTCATTTTTGAGTTGTCCGGCAACGGCGCTCAACCGACTGGCGTAATCGACGGCGGCTCGGGTATCGTGGATCGAACACGGGCCGATGATGACCAGGAGGCGATCGTCGGTGCCGCTGAGTATGTTGTGTATTGCCGCGCGGGCACCGAGTATGGTTTTCGCGGCGGATTCCGTTATGGGAATTTCCTCGTGCACCTGAATGGGTGGCACCACCTCCTTGGTTTCGCAAATTCTTAAATCATCGGTGTTATAGTTGGCTTGCATCATGAGCAATCGATTGTTTTGATATGAAAACGAATCGGTATTTTAACCCTTGCGCTGCGGGCGTTACAAAGAAAGCTGACCATGTCTGAAGCCAAAATTCTTAAACGCTGTCTTAGTGTCTGTATCGCCCAAGCTTTTCAGTTTGCGCCGTTACGGGAAAAGCTGCTCGATACCCAGCGTACCCAAGGCGTTCGCGATGCCCTGGTGATCGATTACAAACAGGGTTGCGCCGTGGTGTTTTCCTATGGCGTGGTGGTTTACTGGCAAGTCGCACTCGACGACAGGCAGGCTTTGCAGAGTGTGTTGCGCGATTTCGCCATCAATCCCGATGCCGAGCCGCAGGAAGATCACTTCAGCTACGAAACCGGTTGCGAATTCGACCGTATTCAGCACGACCACATCGAATTGCAATCGGGCGATGTCAAGGTGTTGCTGGCGCTATCTCATGCCATGGCACAGTCGATAAAGCTGGCGGCATTCGAGAATCAGGCCATAGACACCATACGTACCACCGCCCATCTGCCGCAAACACTGGCACGCGAAGGTGCCATCAAGCTCAACCGTACAGAAACCGCCCGGATTCGAGGCCAGTTGTTCCTGACCAAAAGCGACATCATCCTCAATTACGACCTGCTCGATACCCCGGAGTTTTTCTGGGATCACCCGGAATACCAGGCCATGTACGCCATGGCAGCCAATTACCTGGAAATTCAGCCGCGCACCACCGTGCTGTCGAAAAAGCTGGAAACCATCCACGAATTGCTGGAAGTCCTGGCCGATGAGCAAAAACACCAGCATTCATCGGCGCTGGAATGGATCATCATCTGGCTGATTGCGGTCGAGGTCGTGATGTCGCTGTTGGACAAAATGTTCTGAGACGCCGTTTAAAAAATCCGTCATTCCCAGCAGGTTCGCAGGCACGAAAAAACGCACGATGCCCCCAGTCTGTCGGCAAACGACTACGGCGAAACGCAACCACAGCCCTGTCTGCGCCATGCCATTGCCGAGCGCGATTTCTTCAAACATCCGACCGAACGGCGGTGCATCCGCTATACGACGTCACGGATTCATGGATTTTTTAAGCGTGCAGTTCCCCCAAGGAGATTTTCCATGCCGTTCGAACCATGGCTATTGATAGCTGTTTTTGTCATCAACCTGGCGTTATCGATAGCATTGCTGTTTTTGCTGTTGCGACAAAGCAGCAAAATTGCCGACTTGCAAACTCGGCTCGATGCGAATCAAGGCAGCGACGAGCGGATGGAACGCAGCATCCGTGGCGAAATGGCCACCAATCGCCAGGAAATCAGCACAACCTTGCGGCAAAACCGCGAGGAATTGGGTGGGGCCATCGAACGGCAAAGTCAGTCACTGAATAGCGCTAACGAACAGTCGCGTCAAATGCTGGAAGAAAAGCTCGGAGCTTTCCAGCAGGAGCACCGCAACCAGTCGGAAGAGTTGCGCAAATTGGTGGATGACAAACTCAATCTGGCGCAACAGGACGCCCGTCAGGGGCGTGGCGAAATGGCGGACAGCCTGAAACGGTTTGGCGACAGCCAAAAAGAGCAGATGGAGAGTCTGGGCGGCTTGTTGAAAAATCAGATCGAAACCTTCACTAGCCAATTGGCTTTGCAGTTATCGGCGTTTACCCAGAACAACAGCGAAAGCCTGGCCAAAATCAGCACGGTGCTGGAAGAGCGTCTGAATCAGGCGTTGCACGATGCCCGCCAGGGCCGCAACGAACAGGCCGAGGGTCTGCAACGCTTCGGCGAACAGATAACCGGGCAATTGCATCAACTGATGCAGCGTAACAGCGAAGGTCTGGAAACCTTGCGCCAGGCCGTGGAAGCCAAATTGAGCCACATCCAGGCCGACAATAACCAGAAGCTGGAACAAATGCGGCAAACCGTGGATGAAAAGCTGCATAACACGCTGGAGCAACGCCTGGGTGAATCGTTCAAACGGGTCAGCGAGCATCTGGAACAGGTGCATAAAGGCCTGGGTGAAATGCGCACACTGGCATCCGGTGTCGGCGATCTCAAAAAGGTTTTGAGCAATGTAAAAATCCGTGGCACCTGGGGTGAGGTGCAACTGGACGGCATACTCGACCAGATTTTGAGCCAGGAGCAATACGCCAAAAACGTTTCGACCCGCCCGGGCAGCAGTGAGCGGGTGGAGTTTGCGATCAAACTGCCAGGCCGGGATGCGACCGACCAGCCCGTATGGCTGCCCATCGATGCCAAATTTCCGCTGGAAGATTATCAAAAGCTGGTCGAAGCCCAGGAAGCGGCCAACCTGCCTGTCATGGAAGAGGCTTCGAAAGCCCTGGAAAACCGCATCAAGGCCGAAGCAAAAGCGATTCGCGACAAATACATCGAGCCACCCCACACCACGGATTTCGGTCTGCTGTTTTTGCCCATCGAAGGACTGTATGCCGAAGTGATACGCAGACCGGGCTTGTTCGATCATTTACAGCGCGAATATCGAGTGACCGTGGTAAGCCCCACCACGCTGTCGGCCATTTTGAACAGCTTGCAGATGGGCTTCAGAACCCTGGCCATCGAAAAACGCTCCAGCGAGGTATGGATGGTGTTGGGGGCGGTAAAAACCGAATTTGGCAAGTTTGGTGAGGTGCTGGCCAAAACCAAGAAAAAACTCGATGAGGCCAGAAACACCATCGAATCTGCAGAAGTCAGGACACGGGCGATCGACCGCCACTTGCGCCATGTCGAAGCACTGCCTGCCGACGAAAGCAACCCTTTGCAGTTGCCGACGTTTTTTGAGGCTGAGCAATAAAAGTATATTGATGGCCGGGAATGGCTTACGCCGCAAAGTCATGTCGACATGCACGTTGAGATTGGGGGGTAGCCGTCGCGCAGGGCACGGTGGTGTTGCTTCAGAGCGTCGGGGTTCATGTGGGCAGGTCTATCTTTGTCAGCCTTTGTCGAGGACGAAGGCTCGGTGGCTTAGTTGGGTCTCGGAGTGTTGTTTATTTAGTAATCATCTCGTTGGGGATTTCCTGTGCCCACGGGTTGATGTCGCCGTAGTGCTTGTGTATGTGGCCGTCCACAGTCCGAAACAGCAGGCGCGCTGTAGCATTTTCCACCGAGTTGTCGTACAGGCAGGCCCGAACGGTTTCAAAAGCGAGGCTGCGTCCTTCGCGCAAGCAGGCTTCGCGGATGGTGGCCGCATGTAATGCGGCCTGCTGTACTGACTCCAACTTGTTCCAGTCGTCAAATTTGTCGCGGGCAATGAAATCGGGATTGACATACTCGCAGCCGCCCATCCATTCGTGACGCAACAACTGCTCGGTGATCGACGTCTTGCCCGCGCCATTGGGGCCAGCAACGACAATCAAACGTGGTTGGGCTTCACTCATGATGAAATTTGCCGCTCCTGAACGGCGGTGATTTCGACGCGCAAGCGCGCCATCAGCTCGTCGTGCGCCAGTGCCGCCTTGCGTTGTGCCTCTGCCGCAACTGCTGCCATCAGGCTGGCCAGTTGCTCGTCGCTGGGTTCGTGTTCAATGTCGTTCAAATCAAAGTGCTCAACATGCATCGTTTTTTCCTCAGGTTCGTATCAATCAACACACCGTGGTGGTTATAAAGATCGGCGGTTAATGGTGGTAGTTCTATGGGGTTTATGGCACGATTTGCCTTGACGTCATTTTTGGTTTTTGGTCTTAAAACAGCCAGAATCACATCTTTTTATGGCGAAACCTCCTACATAAATCAAATGGTTGTTCCGTTTGTTCAACTCGGAAACTTTAGCTGCAACAAAACTTACCTGAATCACAAATAATTAAAATAAGGAGCTGCGCATGAAAAAAATACTCAATTACACCTTGATCGGTACGCTGGCCTTGATTCCAGCGGTGGTGATTCTGGAAATTGTGTTGTTCGTCAAGGATCGCCTGGCGGATTTGTTTCAGTTCGTCTACGGCTATTCCGACAATTATCTGGTGACGTTTCTGTTGTTCGCCACCAGTTTTGCCATGATTACCTACATTGGCCATCGCATCAGTCTGGGCCGTTTTTCCATCATTGCCGCGTTCGAGAAACTGATCGAACGCATCCCGCTGCTGAGTACGATTTATCGGGTCACCAAAAAACTGGTGCACATGATCGCCGGTCATCAGCTGCAAGAGCCACGGGAAGTGGTTTACGTCGAATACCCCAAAGAAGGTCTGTGGGTGCCGGCCTACGTGACCAACAAGATCGAAGACCGTTACGTCTTGTTCGTGCCAACCTCGCCCAACCCCACCTCCGGCTTTGCCCTGATCGTGCATGAATCGAAAACGATACGTTCGAACATGAGTATCGAGCAAGTCACCAGCTTCATCATCAGCGTGGGCGCCGACTACGAAAAATTGACGGAAGCCACGCAACTGCCCAAATAGCATGGATGACACCATACGCCAGCTTGCCGCAGCACTTGGCCAGCAACTCAAAATCCGGGGATTGCAATTAGCCCTGGCCGAATCTTGCACCGGTGGCGGCATTGCGCAAGCCGTTACCGACATCGCCGGTTGTTCCGACTGGTTCGACCGGGGCTTCGTCACCTACAGCAATGCCTCGAAAATCGAATTACTGGGCGTCAGTGCCGATACGCTGGCGCGTTTTGGTGCCGTCAGTCGGGAAACCGCGCTGGCAATGGTGGCCGGGGCGCTGAACCGTAGCGTTGCCGATCTGGCCATCGCCGTCACCGGCATCGCCGGGCCGGACGGTGGTACACCTGCAAAACCGGTTGGCACCGTGTTCATCGCCTGGCAACGGCGTGGCGACGATGGTTGTTGCCTGAAGTGCCAATTCGACGGCGATCGTCACGCCGTTCGCGAACAGACGATACAGTACGCCCTGCATCACGCCATCGCTTTCCTCCTGCAAACCCCAGCTTGACGCACGGTTTTTCTCTCGGACAGCCGCCAGGCAAGATGCGCTAAAATGCCGCCCTGTCTCGTTTTGTGGGGGGCGCTATGTTGAACACGCCATTCAAAAAAACGCTGCTTGCGGTCACCTTGTGTTTGATCGCAAGCGCTTGTGCCACCAGTCCGACTGGTCGCACCCAGTTTCTTTACCTGCCGGATAACCAGCTCGATCAAATGGGCTTGCAGGCCTTTCAAACCATGAAAAGCCAAACTCCCGTCAGCCGCGATCCGCGTCACAACAGTTTTGTGCAGTGCGTGGCGCAGGCCATCATCATGCAGGTGGGCGGGCAATGGGAGGTTGTGGTGTTCGCTGACGAATCGCTGAATGCCTTCGCCCTGCCCGGCAACAGGATAGGCGTGCATTCCGGTCTGGTGGAACTGGTGGACAATCAGGATCAACTGGCTGCCGTGATCGGCCATGAGGTTGGCCATGTTTTGGCGCGGCACAGCAATGAACGCATGTCGCAGAAAACCGCCCTCAGCGCAGGTTTGTCGCTGGTGCAGGCCGTCACTCAGCCGCAAACCGCAATGGGTCAGGCTGGCTTGGCGGCATTGGGTCTGGGTGCGCAATTCGGTGTTTTACTGCCGTACAGCCGGGTGCATGAAGTCGAAGCCGACACCATAGGCCTGGATTTGATGGCGCGTGCCGGTTTCGATCCGCGTCAAAGCCTCGTCCTGTGGCAAAAAATGGAGCGTGCGGCACAAGGCGGACAGCCGATCGAATTGTTGTCGACCCACCCATCGCACGGCAGCCGCGTCGACAATCTGAATCAGAACATGAACAAGGCGTTGCAACAGCAGCAGCAAGCCTGGAGCGCAGGCAAGCAACCCAATTGCATCAAATAGTTGCGTCAAAATAGATGAATCCACAGTTACAGCTATTGCATCCATACCCGTTCGAAAAACTGGCAAGCCTCAAAAGCGGCGTCACGCCAGCGGGTGACAACCCCCACATTGCCTTGTCGATTGGCGAACCCAAACACCCGACACCGCACTTCATTCAGGAAGCCTTGCTGCGCCATTTGCACGGGCTGACGCTGTACCCCACCACCAAAGGCTTGGCGGAATTGCGGCAAACCATGGCCGACTGGGCTTGCCGCCGCTTTGCCATTCCAGCAGGCGGCATCGATGGCGAAACCCAGGTGTTGCCGGTCAATGGTACGCGCGAGGCGTTGTTTTCCTTCGTGCAAGCCGTGATCAATCCGGCTGAAAGACCGGTGGTCATCATGCCCAACCCGTTTTACCAGATTTACGAAGGCGCAGCCCTGCTGGCCGGTGCCGAGCCGTATTATCTGAACACCAGCGCAGCCAATGGCTATTTGCCGGATTTCGATAGTGTGTCGGAAACCCTCTGGCGACGCTGTCAATTGCTGTTCATCTGCTCGCCCGGCAACCCGACCGGT
>Ga0207951_100981_pt1 | contig 11652 bp, 13 predicted proteins | sample Subbio12Aug_8Bad_FD_184830 | JGI IMG/M metagenome (GOLD analysis project Ga0207951, IMG submission 184830) | Serpentinite rock and fluid subsurface biosphere microbial communities from McLaughlin Reserve, California, USA - CR12Aug_8Bad (SPAdes) | ecosystem: Environmental > Terrestrial > Deep... | reverse complement strand
AAGCGGCGGCGTGAGTGTCTGTCGTGCAAGGAGCGCTTCACCACATTCGAAATCGTCGAACTGGCCTTGCCGCGCATCATCAAGCGCAACGGCGCTCGGGTAGCCTTCGATGAAAGCAAATTGCGTTCTGGTATGCAGCGGGCACTGGAAAAACGCCCGGTTGAGGTCGATGCCGTCGAAGCCGCGATCAATCGCATCAAGAAAACCCTGGCTGGCAAAGGTGAACGCGAAGTTCATGCCCATGAGGTGGGCGAGATGGTCATGAAGGAGCTCAGCGCCCTCGATCATGTGGCTTACGTGCGCTTCGCATCGGTGTATCGCAGCTTCGAGGATGTCAGCGAATTCACCGCGATGATCGAAAACCTGCCAAAAAAATGATGATCGATCACGACAGCGTCTTCATGGCGCGCGCCCTGCAACTGGCCCGCCAGGGGCTTTACACCACAGCCCCCAATCCGCGCGTCGGTTGTGTGCTGGTCAAGGATGGCGACACCATCGCTGAAGGCTGGCACCGCTGGGCCGGGCAGGCGCATGCTGAAATCGACGCCCTGTCCCGGCTTGATCGTATCGAGGATGCACGCGGCGCAACGGTTTATGTCACGCTGGAACCGTGCAGTCATCAGGGTCGTACCGCCCCGTGTTGCGATGCCTTGATTGCCGCCGGGGTGACGCGAGTTGTCGTCGCCATGCAAGACCCCAATCCACTGGTGGTCGGCAAGGGTTTGAAGCGTTTGCAGGCAGCCGGTATCGAAGTGGTGTGCGGCGTGTTGGAAGCAGAATCCCGCCGCCTCAATCGCGGCTTCATCAGCCGCATGGTCAGGCATAAACCTTTCGTGTGCAGCAAGCTGGCGATGAGTCTGGATGGCCGCACCGCATTGGCTTCGGGTGAAAGCCGCTGGATCACCTCGCCGCAAGCGCGCACCGACGTACAGCAGGGCAGGGCGGAGAGCGACGCCATTCTGACCGGCATAGACACCGTGTTGGCCGACGATCCGTCGTTGAATGTCCGCATCGAATCCGAGGTCAAACAGCCTGTTCGCATCGTGCTGGATTCGAATCTGCGTATGCCGCCCCAAGCCAGAATGCTGACCTTACCCGGCGAAACCTGGGTAGTGACCGCTTGCTATGATAAAACGCAATGGCAACCCCTGCTCGATGCAGGCTGTCATATCGAATACATCGAACCGCATCAGGGCCGGGTCGACTTGGCCAAGGTTATGCGTTTACTGGCCGACCGGCAAATCAACAATGTCTGGGTCGAAGCCGGTGCCCGCCTCAATGGTGCCTTGCTGGCTGCCGATCAGGTCGATGAATGGCGGATTTACCTCGCGCCGTGCGTGCTGGGCGATCAGGCTCTGGGCGCGTTCGCGTTACCGGCGTTGCAATCGATGGCGCAGTGCAAGCGCCTGCGATTCACCGATGTCAGGCACCTTGGCCCGGATTTGCGTTTGACCTTGACCATGGCCGAGTCCGGCAGCGATGCGAGCGGGTGAAACAATCATCATGAAAGCCACCCTGAATCGGCTGACGGGTTCCCACGATCTTTGTGGGAACCCGTACCGAACGAGCACGCAACCCGAGGCTTCGAGTCCGATTTGCCTTCCCGCGCGGAAGCGTGGCAACGAGAACAAAATCACACGCCATGCGCTGATGGCTTTAGCCCTTGTCACCACCGGCGCGATAGCCGAAGACCAGCGTCCGCCGCGTTGCATCCGTATCGATGGCGAAAAATGGCTGGAATACGGCGAAGTCGATATTTACGACAAACACGATGGCATGGTGCACAGCAAGACGGTTTACCGCCGACATGACGACTGCAAAACCAACACAAAACCCGAGGTCGATGCGCCGCCGGAACATCCGCAATCGTCCGAATCAGCGCCGCGCTGACCCACCCATCCTCCTGGAGTATCCATGTTTACAGGCATCATTCTGGCTGTCGGCACCATTTCCGCCGTTCAGTCCCAAGGCGGCGACTGCCGGTTGACAATACAAACCGGCAAGCTGGCGCTGAACGACTGCGCACTGGGCGACAGCATTGCGGTGAACGGCGTGTGCCTGACTGCCGTCGAGTTGAGCAACCACCATTTCTGCGCCGATGTCTCCAACGAAACCCTGTCCCGAACCACGCTGAAGCAAGCGCGACCCGGAACGCCGGTGAATCTGGAATTGGCCTTGACACCGGCCAGCCGCTTAGGTGGGCACATCGTCAGCGGCCATGTCGACGGCCTGGGCCAGGTGGTCGACAAAAAGCCCGATGGCCGCTCCGTGCGCTTCACATTCAAGGCGCCGGAACATCTGGCCAAGTACATCGCCGAGAAAGGCTCGATCTGCATCGATGGCATCAGCCTGACCGTCAACCAGGTCGATGGGGTGTTTTTCGGCGTCAACATCGTGCCGCATACCTTGCGCGAAACCACACTGGGCGCGACCGACGCCGGTGCGTCCGTCAATCTGGAAGTGGATTTGCTCGCCCGTTACATCGAGCGCCTGATGCTGGGTAACAAAGCTGCCTGCACCGCCAGCGGCGGCATTACCGAAGCCTTGCTCAAACAGTCCGGATTTCTGCATGAATAGTATCGAAGACATCATCGACGACCTGCGCCAGGGCAAAATGGTCATCATCATGGACGATGAAGACCGCGAGAATGAGGGCGACCTGGTGATGGCCGCCGCATTCACCCGGCCCGAAGACGTCAATTTCATGGCTAAGTATGGCCGTGGCCTGATTTGCCTGACGCTGACCCGTGAGCGTTGCCAGCAATTGCGTTTGCCGCTGATGGTCAGCGACAACCGGACGCCGTACACCACCAATTTCACGGTATCGATCGAAGCCGCCGAAGGCGTGACCACCGGCATTTCGGCCGCCGATCGTGCATTGACCATACAAAAAGCCGTCGCAGCCAATGCCCAGCCCGACGATCTGGTACAACCCGGCCACATTTTCCCGCTGATGGCGCAAGCCGGTGGCGTACTGCACCGAGCCGGACATACCGAAGCCGGTTGCGATCTGGCCCGGCTGGCGGGCGTGGAACCTGCGGCGGTGATCGTCGAAATTCTCAACGATGACGGCACGATGGCCCGTCGCGCTGACCTGGAAGACTTCGCGGCCCGTCATCATCTGAAAATAGGCACCATCGCCGATCTGATTCACTACCGCATCCGCCATGAAAACACCCTGGAACGCATCAGTGAATGCCATTATCCGACCGAATTCGGCGATTTCCGCCTGTATGCCTATCAGGACAGAAACGACGACAACGTCCACCTGGCACTGGTCATGGGAGATGTCGCCGGTGACGAGCCGGTGCTGGTGCGCGTCCATGCCCGCAACTGGCTGGATGACGTGCTGTTCTCCAGACGCAGCGATTGCTCGCTGCCGGTACGCGATGCCATGAAACGCATTGCCGAGGCCGGACGCGGCGTGCTGGTGCTGATTCGCCAGAAAGATAACAACAAGTCGCTAGTCGAACTAATCCATGGCTATCAAATGATCGACCATGGTGTCAGACACATCGGCGACACCAGCGCCGATGCCGATTGGCGAACCACTGGCACCGGTTCTCGCATCCTGGCCGATCTGGGCGTTCATCGCTTGAAGGTGATGGGGGCGCAGAAAAAATATGTCGGTTTGTCGGGTTTCGAGCTGGAAGTGGTCGATTATGTCGATGCACCGGTCTGACCGCTCGGACTGCCGACACCTGAATTCCGTCCGTTTAGGCTTCGGTCATAAATAACATCCCTGTCTATCGCCCTCACCCCAACCCTCTCCCGAAGGGAGAGGGAGCAGAATGTGGATGTTATTTATGGCCGAATCCTTATTTTTGTTTCAATCCACAAAGGTAATTGCAATGACCGCAGTCAAAACCATCGAAGGCCATTTTGCCGCGCAAGGCGGCAAATTCTGCATCGTATCGTCGCGTTTCAACAGTTTCATCGTCGAACAACTGGAAGGTGGCGCCATCGATACACTGGTGCGTCACGGCGCCGATAAAAACCACATCACCCTGGTCAAGGCACCCGGTGCCTTCGAGCTGCCCATGGTGGTGCAGCGCATCGCGGCCAGCAAAAGCTACGACGCCATCATTGCGCTGGGCGCTGTGATTCGCGGCGGCACCCCGCATTTCGAGTACGTCGCCGGTGAATGCGTCAAAGGCATTGCCCATGTCGCCTTGCAGTACGACGTGCCGGTCAGCTTTGGCGTGTTGACGGTCGATACCCTGGAACAAGCCATCGAACGCGCTGGCACCAAGGCTGGCAACAAAGGCGCCGAAGCGGCATTGTCGGCCATCGAAATGTACAGTCTGTTCAATAACCTGGGCCGTTGATGAGTCAAGCAAAAACCAACGCCCGCCGCTGTGCGGTGCAGGCGCTCTATCAGTGGCAAATGTCGGGCGACAGTCTGAGCCGCATCGAAATTTATTTTCTGGAAGAAGACCATCTGAAAGGTGCGCAGAAAAGCTATTTCAGCGAGATTTTTCATGGTGTTCCCGGGCAACTCGATGTCATCGACACCGCTTTAGCCGAGTTCACCGACCGGCCCATGGACAAAATCGACCCGGTGGAACGCGCCATTCTGCGAGTGGGCGCCTATGAACTGATCTACCGCCTGGAGACGCCTTACCGCGTCATCATCAACGAGGCGGTCAATCTGGCAAAGGCCTTCGGCGCCGAAGGTAGCCATAAATACGTCAATGGCATACTCGACAAAGTGGCGCAAAAACAACGTGCAGTGGAAATCGCGGCAAAAGCCAAATCAAAGGGAGAAAACGAGTAATGGCACTGGCAGAGTTCGATCTGATTCGACGCTATTTCGCGGCTCAGACACCGCAACATCCGTTCAACCGTCTGGGCATAGGTGACGACTGTGCGCTGATCGATGTACCGGCGGACAGCGAACTCGTCGTATCGATCGACACCATGGTCGAGAACGTGCATTTTTTCGCCGATGTCGATCCCGAAGCCCTGGGCCACAAGCTGCTGGCCGTCAATCTCAGCGATCTGGCCGCCATGGGCGCCGAGCCGTTTGCCGTCATGCTGGCACTGACCTTGCCACGGGTCGATGAAGCCTGGCTGGCCGCCTTTGCCCGAGGCTTTCTCAGCCTGGCGAAACAGTATCGGGTCGACTTGATCGGCGGCGACACCACGGCTGGCCCATTGACATTGACGGCCCAGGTCATGGGCATCGTACCCAAAGGCAAGGCCATGAAACGCAGTGCAGCGCGTGTCGGCGATTTGATCTATGTATCCGGGCCTTTGGGCGGTGCCGGATTGGGGTTAAAGATCAAACAGGGTGCATACGCCTGTGACAACGCCGTCGTTGCCATCGACAGCCTGGAACGGCCCAGACCGCGCGTCGAACTGGGCCTGGCAATCCGCGACATCGCCCACGCCTGCATCGATATTTCCGATGGCCTCGCTGCCGATCTCGGTCACATCCTGACCTCCAGCCAGGTCGGCGCCTGCCTGGACTGGGATGGCCTGCCACTACCCCACGCGGTGCGCCAGTACGTCAGGCAGACCGGCGACTGGCAGATGCCGATCACCACGGGCGACGACTACGAACTGTGTTTTACGGTGCCGCCGGGTGTCATGCTGAAAATTCCGGTTGGCTGTCAATGCATCGGCGCCATTGAAGCCGAACCCGGCCTGCGCATTCGTCGCGAAGGTCAGTTATTCAAACTGGAGACACGCGGTTTTGAGCATTTTGCTTAAGAAACATTACGGCAACAGCCGCCTGACGGCAGGGCAAATCCTGCGCGACCCGGTGTTGTTTCTTGCCTTCGGCTTCGGCAGCGGCCTGCTACGGAAAATGCCGGGAACCTTCGGCACGCTGGCAGCCGTACCGCTTTATGCGGCCTTGATTCAATTCGGCGACGCGACATACCTCGTGGTGACTTTGTTGGGCATGGGATTCGGCATTGCGATTTGCGACCGGGCAGCGGAAAAACTGCAAGAGCATGACTATGGCGGCATCGTCTGGGATGAAATTGTCGGCTTCCTGATTACGATGATAGGCCTGCCTTTCAGTTGGCAGACATTACTGGGCGGCTTTGCCTTGTTCCGCCTGTTCGACATTGTGAAACCTTGGCCGATCGGCTGGCTGGATCGTCATGTCCATGGCGGAATGGGCATCATGCTGGATGACATCGTCGCAGGTGTGCTGGCTGCTATTACGTTGAGGTTGATTGTTTAACCCCGCATTTAAGTGATATCGCAACTCAATAAAGCCGGTTACCGGATTTCTGCCGCAGTGATAGCTCAATTGAAAAATGGACGGTGATGAAGGTTTCTCGTTTCCAGGCTTTGCGGTATCCCGTCAGTTTTGCAAATACTCGTTGACCTGTTGAATATCGACTTCGCTCAAACTGCCCGAGGCTTCCTTGAGCCGAACGCCGTTGATCAGGTAATCGTAGCGGCTGCGGGCGTATTCGCTTTTGGCTCTGTACAAATTGCGCTGGACTTCCAGCAGATTAACCATGGTGCGGGTACCGGCTTCGAAACCAGCTTCGGCGGCAGCTAAGGCTTTTTCTGCCGAGCGGGTGTTGGCTTCCAGCGCGTTGATGCGATTGATGCTGGTGATGATGGCGCGATAACTGTCCTTGACCGTGCGATCGACATTGCGCCTGACCTTGACCAAATCCTCTTTGGCCGCCGCGTACTGAAATTCGGCCTGCCGGGTTCTTGAAACAGTGCCACCGCCTTCGAAAATCGGCAGGTTGACCTGCAAGCCAAACGACTGGTTGTCACCTCGGAAACCGAACTCGTTACCATTGTCCATCTGGCGATACTGCGCTACCAAATCCAGCGTTGGCAGGTGTCGGGCCTGTTGTAGATCGATGTTTTTACGGATCAGTTCGGTCTGATTGATTTGCGCAACGATGGTGAAGTTGTTGCTTTCAGCGGTGTTGACCCAGGCCGAAATGTCTTCGGGCATGGGCATCATCAGCGGAATTTCGTTACGCAGCCGTTTCAGCTCTGCGGCGTGGTCGCCCACGATTTCGCGCAACACCTCCTTGCTGCTGTCGACCCGGTTTTCGCTTTCTATGACGTTGGCATAGGCATTGTCGAATGCCGCCTGCGCCTCGTAGACATCGGTAATGGCCACCAGGCCGACCTCGAAGCGTTGTTTGGCCTGTTCGAGCTGTTTTTCGATGGCTCTGTGTTCGGCTTTTTTGAACGACACATCGTCTTCTGCCGCCAGGATATTGAAATACGCCTGCACCGTGCGGGTTATCAGGCTTTGTTGCTGGGCCTGGAATTGTGCTTCGGCCTGGGCAATCTGGTTATCGGAGCGGTCGAGTTGTATCCAGTGCGCCCAGTTGAATACGGGCTGCACCAGATTGATGCTCAATGCGCTGTCCCAGTAGTGCTGAATCGGCTGGAGACCGAATATGGTGAAGCCTTCGCGGATATTTTCCAGGCGGTTGCGGTTACTGGAGGCGCTGAAATCCAGCTTGGGCAGCATTTGCGCAATGCTTTGCGAGCGCACTTCCGACACCGCTGATTGATTGATGTCGCTGCTTTTGTAGGTTGGATCGTTATCCAGCGCCAGACGATAGATTTGCAACAAATCCTCGGCGTAAGCAGGCGTCAGTGCCATAGCCGCTAGCAGCAGCGTCGCCATCGGTTTTATCATGGTGATGTCTCGTGGGGAGAAGATAAGCATAGAAACCATTATCGCCTAAAATACAGACACTTCGGCTGCTTCATTTAAGCACCGTGTAAGGTTAGGCAACGAAGCTCGATTCGTCAAAATTCCAAGACAACAACCTAAAAGAGGCTTTATGACGCAAAAAGTAACGAAAGCGGTTTTCCCGGTCGCCGGTTTAGGCACACGATCGTTGCCGGCCACCAAGGCGGTTGCCAAGGAAATGCTGCCGGTGGTGGATAAACCCCTGATTCAATACGCCGTGGAAGAGGCTGTCGCCGCCGGTATCGACACCATGATCTTCGTCACCGGGCGCAACAAAAATTCGATTCCCGATCATTTCGACAAATCCTATGAGTTGGAAAAAGAGCTGGAAAAAAGCGGCAAGACCGAATTGCTGAAAATGCTGCGCGAATTATTGCCAGCGCATGTGTCATGCGTTTTCGTGCGTCAGGCCGAAGCCCTGGGGCTGGGCCATGCCGTGCATTGCGCCAAACCCGTCGTCGGCAACGAACCCTTTGCGGTGATTTTGCCCGATGACCTCATCGAAGACGGCCAGCGTGGCTGCATGAAACAGATGGTCGAACTATTCGATAAACAGCAAAGCAGTGTGCTGGGTGTCGAGCGGGTCGATCCGTCTGAAACTCACAAATACGGCATCGTCGAACATACCGCCGTGGCGCCGCGCGTGGGTCGCTTGCAATCCATCGTCGAAAAACCCAAGCCTGAGGTGGCGCCTTCCAACATCGCGGTCGTCGGGCGCTACATCCTGACCCCCGCCATTTTCGAAAAAATCGAAAATACCGGACGCGGTGCCGGTGGCGAAATTCAACTGACCGACGCCATTGCCGCACTGATGCAGGACGAAACCGTGCTGTCGTATGAATTCGAAGGCAAACGCTACGATTGCGGCTCGAAGTTCGGCTTCCTGCTGGCCAATGTCGAATACGGTTTGCTGCATCCTGAAATCAAGGCGGAATTTGCCGCTTACCTGCAACAGCGCGTCGTAAACATCTGACCGTTTTTACGATGCCGGGTCGTTTCGAAGCCGCATCGCTTCGAAACGACCCGAAAGCCCGGCATCCCATAAAAAAGAAATTTTCCCATGACGGTCGCCCGGCTTCGTCCCGATAATGGCCGGTTTTTCCCCGGTGCCCGCATGAGCCTGCGTTATCAAATCCTTTATCGCATTCTGCTGTCGTTCACCGTTATTCTGATATTGGGCGGCGCAATGGCCATCTGGCATGCCCGCCATTCTGTCGCCAAGGAAGTCGATGCCTCGATTCATCTGGCCCTCCAGATCATTTCCTTAGGTATCGCCGAGGTGCCCAATGTCCAGCAGATCGACGATCTTTCCCGCTTCAAGGCCTTGCGTCAAACCCGGCATCTGAATATCGAAGTCGTCAAGGCCAATGGCGAACGCCTGCATTTCGTCGGTGAAGATACGCCCATCGACCCACAAACCCTGCCACCTGCCTGGTTCACCCGACTGGTAAAAAGCGACTACCCGAAAGTCGAACGCCGTATCGAAACCCAGGACGGCGAATCGGTAACCCTGGTCATCAGCGCACAGCCCATGGATGAAATCACCGAAGTGTGGGAAGAAAGTGTCGCCTTTTTCGCTTCGATTTCATTGTTGACCTTACTGACCTTTCTGTTCGTCAACCTGGTATTCAATAAGTCATTGCAATCCATAGAGCGCATCGTAACCACCCTGCGCATCGTCGAAACCGGCGACTACAGCCAGCAATTGCCGCCCTTCCAAACCACCGAATTCGACGACATTGCCAATGCAATCAATCACATGACTGCCGAGCTGGAAAGAACGCGCCTGGAAAATCGGGCGCTCACCCAAAATTCGCTGGTGATACAGGAAGACGAGCGACAAAGACTGTCGCAGGAACTCCACGACGAATTCGGCCAGTCGCTGACCGCCATCAAAGTCATGGCAGTAACCGCAGGCCACAAGCAGCCCGACAATCAAAAAATCACCCAGGCCATTGCCGAAATTTGCGATCACCTGATGAGCGTCGTCCGCTCCATGATGCAGCAACTGCACCCCCTGGTGCTGACCGAACTGGGCCTGAAAGCCACGCTGGAAGACACGGTCAATCGCTGGTCCGAGCGCAACCCCGAACTCGAATTGCGCATTGCTTGCAGCGATGAGGTCGACATGCTCGATAAAACCATCGTGATCCAGGTGTTCCGCGTCATTCAGGAATGCCTCACCAATGTCGTCCGCCATGCAGGGGCCAAACAGGTCGACATCGCCGTATCATTATCCGGCGATAACCCGGCCCGCTTGATGCTGAGGGTGCGCGACGATGGCCGGGGCTGCGACTTGTCGACCGTTACTCAAGGCTTTGGATTACGCGGCATGAAAGAGCGCATCAAATCGCTGGACGGCAACGTCAGCATTCAATCCAGCCCGGGAGCGGGCATGAGCATAGAAGCATGGGTTCCGGTTTTTTATGAATAAAATCAGCATCATATTGGTTGATGATCACCTGGTGGTACGCGCCGGTTTCAAAATGCTGTTATCGGCTGGCGACAGGATAGACGTCATCGCCGAAGCCTCGCGCGGCGAACAGGCCATTCAGCTTTACCAGGAACAGCAACCCGACATCGTGGTGATGGATTTATCCATGCCCGGCATCGGCGGCCTGGAAACCATCCGACGGATTTTGCAGCGCGACGACAAGGCGCGGATTCTGGTATTCAGCGTGCATCACGAACAGGTGTACGTCAGCCGCGCCCTGGACGCCGGTGCCCGAGGCTACATCACCAAGAACAGTGCGCCGGAAATTCTGGTGGAGGCCATCGAGTCCATCATGCGGGGCGATGTTTATGTCGAACAGGCACTGAAAAAACACGCCGAAGAAACCCAGGCGCCGCACGACTGCCAGGACATCATCAGCGGTTTTTCAGCGCGGGAATTCGATGTGTTCGTGCTGCTGGCCAGTGGTCTGACCGTGCATAAAATTGCCGATCAACTCTGCCTGGGCCAAAAGACCGTGGCCAATTACGCCACGCAGATCAAGAAAAAACTCCAGGTCGACACCGTGACCGAACTGGCGCACATTGCGGTGAACCTGGGTGTACTGCAACGGTGAGCGTGGTTTCCGGAATCAGTCACCGCATGCACGGCCCTGTCTATCGCCCTCACCCCAGCCGGAGGGGAGAGCGAAGCGAGGGGGGCGAAGCCGAGGATAATGTGGAGGTTATTTACGACCGAATCCTAAACATATTATCGGCAGCTCAGGGTTTGTCTCGGCGCATTTGAATGCTGCCGGTTGCCAGCGCAATTTCCCGTAAAAAACACAGCAGCCCCAGCACCAGAGCCAGCATGGCCACGACGAATGCAAGTGCAACGGCATCCGCTATATCCACCCGCACCTCGACCCCGATGAACAACAGTGCAATCGACAGGCAGACACAGAGTGCCGACAGCCAATGGCGCGGCGTATCCATAGCGCACGCAGCCATAGCGTATACATTTCGCGCGCCTGATTGCTGCCTTGCTGACATTCGCCCTGTTCGCCGAGTTTGCGGAAACGGTCGATCGCCCGGCCAAGGCGGTTGGTCAGCACACTGAGAATGGAGCCTATGCCGGTCAGCAGAAACACCGGAGCTACAGCTTGTTGAATGGCGTGAGCCACGGTTGGAATGTCGTTCAAGTTGTCCATGGTCGTCCGCTGGAAAATGGTTAAACAATGATGGCTGGCACGGCAGCCATGACCGGTATCGGCGACGGGGCATTGTGTGCTTGCGGCCTGCTGGGTCGGCCTGTATCGTTGCCGCAAAAACTCACATTACATCCCATGTCCGATTCCAACTTGCTGGTTTTGATCGATGGCTCGTCCTTTCTGTTTCGCGCCTACCATGCCGTACCACCGCTGACCAACGCCCAGGGCCAGCCCACCCATGCCGTGTATGGCGTGTCCAACATGCTGCGAAAATTGCTCAACGACTACGCCACGGCGTATTTTGCCGTGATCTTC
>Ga0207951_100980_pt1 | contig 11673 bp, 10 predicted proteins | sample Subbio12Aug_8Bad_FD_184830 | JGI IMG/M metagenome (GOLD analysis project Ga0207951, IMG submission 184830) | Serpentinite rock and fluid subsurface biosphere microbial communities from McLaughlin Reserve, California, USA - CR12Aug_8Bad (SPAdes) | ecosystem: Environmental > Terrestrial > Deep... | reverse complement strand
ATCAAGGGCCGCATCGGCGACGATCCGGCGCTGCGGGCGGCGGCCGAGTTCGTCCACTTCGCCTGCACCTCGGAGGACATCAACAACGTCGCCCACGCGCTGATGCTGGCGCAGGGGCGAGCGCTGTTGCTGGAGCGGCTGCGTGCCGTGCACGCGCGGCTGCGCGAACTGGCGCACGCGCACGCCGGGCAGCCGATGCTGGCGCGCACCCATGGCCAGCCGGCCAGTCCGACCACGGTCGGCAAGGAGTTCGCCAACGTCGCGCTGCGGCTCGCCGCCGCGATCGACACGATCGGGCGCGCGCCACTGCCGGCCAAGATGAACGGCGCGGTCGGCAACTACAACGCGCACCTGGCCGCCTGTGCGCAGGTCGACTGGCAGGAGTTCGCGCGGCGCGTGGTCGAAGGTCTCGGCCTGAGCTTCAATACGCACACCACCCAGATCGAACCGCACGACGGCATGGCGGCGCTGTTCGACGCCCTGGCGCGCGCCAACACGGTGCTGCTCGACCTCGACCGCGATCTGTGGGGCTACATCGCGCTCGGCTACTTCCGGCAGAAGCTCAAGGAGGGCGAGGTCGGCTCCTCGACCATGCCGCACAAGGTCAATCCGATCGACTTCGAGAACTCGGAAGGCAACCTGGGTCTGGCCAACGCGCTGCTGCGCCATCTGGCCGACAAGCTGCCGGTGTCGCGCTGGCAGCGCGATCTGAGCGACTCGACCGTGCTGCGCAACCTGGGTGTGGCCTTCGGCCACTGCCTGATCGCCTACGACGCCTGCCTGCGCGGGCTGGGCAAGATCGAAGTCGACGCCGAGGCGCTGGCGGCCGATCTGGACCGCGCCTGGGAAGTGCTCGCCGAGCCGGTGCAGACCGTGATGCGCCGCTATGGCGTGCCCGAGCCCTACGAGCAGCTCAAGGCACTCACGCGCGGCCAGGGCATCACGCGCGAGGCGCTGCACGAGTTCGTGCGCGCGCTGCCGATTGCGCCCGCGGCGCGCGAGGCGCTGCTGGCACTGACCCCGGCGACCTACGTCGGCTGCGCCGCCGAACTGGCGCGGCGCTGCTAATGCCGGCCGCAGGTCGTGGCGCTGTCACCTGCGGGCAACGCGTCGTGATCGGGAATAATCGTTGCCGGTGCGCACCGCGGTCACGTTCCTGACCGATGGCCCGCACATCATTCGTGACCCCACTCGAGGAGATCGGTCGATGAACAAGACCCTGCTGTCACTGTGCGCCGCTGCCGGATGCCTTGCGGCGGTGCCGGCCCAGGCACAGTTTGCCAAGCCCGAGGATGCGATCCGCTATCGTCAGTCGGCCTACGTGCTGATGGGCAATCACATGGCCCGGATCAACACCCAGTTGCGCGCCGACAAACCGGACTTGGCGGCGATCCAGCGCAGCGCCGGGATCATCGACTTCGCCTCGCAGTTGCCGGGCGAGGCCTACATCCCCGGATCGGAGACCGGCGGCACGCCGCCGACGCGAGCCCGGCCAGAGATCTTCCGCGATCCGCAGGTCAGGGAATTGGGCGCCAGGATGCGCGAAGAAGTGGTCAAGCTCAACGCCGCCGCCCGTGGCGGCGATCTGGCCGCGATCCGCGCGCAGTTCGGCGAAACCGGCAAGAGCTGCAAGGCTTGCCACGACAAGTTTCGGCGCGACTGATCGGCGGCGCAAGGCGGTGCAAACAACCGCCAGCAGCGCCGCCCTGCGGCCTGCTGGCCGGTGACAGCGGCGCCGATCAGAAGCGCAGCCCGGCCTTGGCGCCGTAGCTGACGATGCCGCCGGTGCTGTCGATCTCGAACGCGAGGTTCAGGCCGAGGAAGACGTTGATGCCGGCGAAGGCCTTGGTCTGCGAGAAGCTCTCTTCGCCCAGACCCGGCACCCCCTGCGGCGTGCTGCGCACCCACACCTGACCGACGCCGGCGTAGGGCGTGAACAGCGCCAGACCCTTGGACACCGAGACGTCGACGCCGGTGGTGGTGAGCTTCAACTGGTCGATGCCGCGCGTGGTCGTGTAGCTGCCGCGCAGCGCCACCGCCGGCAGCGCCACACCGCCGGCGACGATCGCCCAGCGCAGCTCGCCGCCCAGGTACTCGAGGTTGCTGTCGGGCACCCGCGAATAGACGCCGCCGACATCGATGCCGAACGGCAGTCCCACGTGCGTGCGCAGCGTCGGCACCGGCAGCACCGTGTCGACCGCGCGCCCGCCCGAGGCGAGCGACAGCAGCGCCGGGTTCTTCAGGTCGGTTCCGGTCACCGCCAGACCGAGGTCGAAACCGGGCACCCCGAGCGCCTCCGACGGGATCAGCGGCTTGTACGACAGCGCCGCGCCGAGATCCTCGGACAACAGGCGGAACTGGCGCTGGCTCAGGTTGCCGATGGTGTCGAGGTCGGCGGCCGGTGCCGCCGGCGCCGACAGCAGCAGCGCGGCGGCGGCGATGGGCGGGGCGAGGGTGCGAATCTGCATGCAGCAGTCTCCGATGGGCGAACGCGGGCTCGTCGAGTCAGCCCGTCGCTGCCGATTGTCCGACGCCGGCGCGCGCGAGCGCCACGTGCCGATCGCGCGATCGGGCGAGACCGGCCGTCTGGGGCGCGGGTCGGCGGGCAGCGATTCGCGCCCGCGCCGATGGCGGTTCAGCGGCGACGCAGGCGGCCGCGCACCAGGTCGAGGGCGGCCTCGAACAGTGCGCTGCCCGCGCGTCCCAGTTCGTCGCACACGGTCAGGTGATTGCAGCCGGCGAGCAGCATCTCGCGCGCGACCTGACGCGGCCAGTGCCGTGCCATCTGCGCCGTCTGGCGTCGGAATTCGCTCGACTCCAGTGCGCCGACCGCCAGGCACAGCGGCGCAGCGGTTGCCGCCGGCAGTCGCAGCGGCGACAGGCGCGCGGCGCGCGCCGGCGTCAGTTGCAGATCGGTGTTGACGAACGGCGCGTGCCGTAGCGGTTCGAGGTCGTACAGGCCGCTGACCGCGAGCCCGCCCTTGACCAGATCGGCCGGCAATTGCCGATCGAACAGCGGCCACTGCGCCGCCATCGCCATCGCCGTCAGGTGCGCGCCGGCCGAGTGGCCGCAGACGAAGATGCGCTGCGGATCGAAGCCGTAGCGATCGCCGCGTCGATGCAGCCAGGCGAGCGCGCGCAGCGCCTGGCGCACGATCTCCTCGATCGGTGTCGCCGGTGCCAATCCGTAGTTGAGCAAGGCCACCGCCACGCCGCGCGCCACGTACGGCGGCGCCAGCCAGGAGAAGTCGCGCTTGTCGAGCGAGCGCCAGTAGCCGCCGTGGATGAACACCAGCAGCGGCGCCGCCTCGCCGCGCGCCGGAAACAGATCGAGCCGTTCGCCGCCGCTGTCGCCGTAGACGAGATCGATCAGGCCGGCCTGCGCGCGCCGCGCCAGCGCCGCCCGCTGCGCCCAGCGCGCGAAGATCTGCGGATGCTCGGGGATCGCGGCGCGAGCGTTGTACTCGCGCTCGTAGAAGTCGCTGTCTTGGCGCCGCATGCGCAGGGTGTGCCGGAACGTGGTTCGCAGGCCGCGCGCGAGCCGCGCGTCGCCGAAGCAGTCTAGCGGCCGGCTCCGGCTTCGGGCGGCAGGTTGAAGCGAGCTGCGCGCTGCCGCTACAATCGCCGCCTCGTTCGGGGACGTAGCTCAGCTGGGAGAGCGTCGCGTTCGCAATGCGAAGGTCGGGAGTTCGATCCTCCTCGTCTCCACCAACGATTACTCAGGCAGCGCAAGCGTTTGCCGGACTGCAGCAGCGAAGCGAGGTTGCTCTGCCTTCGTCTGTGTTGCGATAGTTACTGCACCACCAGTGCACCATCGGGGCCCGCGTGATCGCGGGTCTCGTTGCTTCTGCGCATGTCCGGGGCTCGGCTGGGTCCCGGCATGCTCGTGCGCGTCTTTCGGCTGGCTGCCGCTGCTGACCTGGCGCACGCCGTGAGTCCCCGGTCCCCTTTGCACCGAACGCGAGCACCCGCACGGGCTCGCCGGACGAAGGAATGCGAATCGATTGCATCTGACAATCGTTCGCACTATGCTTCGCCGGCCGCCCGCGGTCCTCGGGCATCAGGCGACCGCAGCGGCTGAGCAACGGCGACCCGACGCAGACCCAGGCGCGCTGCCCGACGCACAGGTCATGCGGCTGAACGCCGCGCTGAACCGGGTCATCCGGCGAGCGGACGTGGCGCAGGCCCTGCAGCAGCTCGGCGACACGGTGCTCGGCAGCACGTCAGAGCAGTTCGCGGCCCACAACCGGCGCGAGGTCGAGCGCTGGAGCGCGCTCATCCGGCGGCTGGGCGTGCGCGTGGACTGATGGCCGGCCGGCGCTGCGCGCCGAGCAGGATCGCAACGGCATGACCCGAAGTCGACCTTGCACAATGTTTTCGTCAAGGCGACGGCGGCGGTGTGGATCGCACGAGGAGAAAGCAGATGCAGATCGATAGTGGATTGGCGCAAGCCGCGTTCGACTATGACAAGGCGCCCGGCCATTGGGTGCTGGCGCGCATGGGCAAGCGCGTGTTGCGTCCGGGCGGACGCGAACTGACCGAGCAGTTGATCGGCGCGTTGAACATCACGCCCGACGATGACGTGGTCGAGTACGCGCCGGGGCTGGGACTGACTGCCCGCCTGGTGCTGCAGCGCCGGCCGCGAAGCTACACCGGCATCGAGCGCGACGAGGCCGCCGCCGCCGAGACGCGCCGCCTGTTGTCCGGCGCAGCGCAGCGTGTCGTCATCGGCGATGTGCTGGGCAGCGGGCTGGATTCAGGCTGCGCCTCGGTCGTGTATGGCGAGGCGATGCTGACGATGCAGGCCGACCCGCAGAAGCGCAGGATCGCGCAGGAGGCCGTGCGCTTGCTCAAGTCGGGCGGGCGCTATGGACTGCATGAGATGTGCCTGAAACCCGACACGATCGCCTCCGAGCACAAGGACGCGGTGCAGCGCGAACTGGCGCAGGCGATCCGTGTGAACGCGCGCCCCCTGACGATCGAGGAGTGGCAGGCCGTGCTGACCGATGCCGGCTTGAGGGTCGAGGCGGTCCACACCAGCCCGATGCACCTGCTCAAGCCGGCGCGCATGCTGGCCGATGAAGGGCTGCTGCGGGCGCTGCGGATCGCCTTCAACATCGTGCGCACCCCTGCGGCCCGACAGCGCCTCATGCAGATGCGCGCCGTGTTCAATCGCTACGCCGAGCACCTGGGCGCGGTGGCCATGGTCGCGGTGAAGCCATGACTCATCCTGCGCCGGACCTGACCAGCAAGCCGCAAGCGTTGACCGGCCTGATCGCCGTTCAGACTGGTGCCGTCGTCAGTCGCACGCTGGTGCACAAGGCGGTCGGCACGGTCACGTTGTTCGCCTTCGACGCCGACCAGGGCTTGAGCGAACACAGCGCGCCCTATGACGCGCTGGTGCAGGTGATCGAGGGCGAGATCGACATCCGTATCGCCGCCGATCCGCACCGGGTGGGGGCCGGCCAACTCCTGCTGCTGCCGGCCAACGTGCCGCATGCACTGCATGCGCGCGCGCCGGCGAAGATGCTTCTGACGATGATCCGCGCCTGAGCCGCGCGCAGCGGCTGTGCGCCGGCGCGGCGCGGCGGTTGCGGGCGGACCCGATCGCCATGCGGCGGCCGGCCCTCGGTCGGGCGCACCGAGGGCGGCGCGCAGACAGGCGCGATCACACGGCGCTGCTGGACGACTGCGACGCGCACGCCGCTGCGCGTGCCGCGTGCGGCACCGGCGCCGGTGACGTCCGTGGCCCGAGTGTCAGGCGGTAAATGCGAATCATTCGAGCATTTATGCGTATGATCCCTAACAGCCAGCCAGTGACGCCGCTCCCCGCGGACGGACAGCCAGCCTCCGAGCAGGACTGAAGCCGTTCGAACAACTCGCAACAGCAGGGGAGTTTCATGAAGACGAACAAGGCGTGCCGCCGGCGGCCGCTCGCCGCGCTCATTGCAGGCCTTTTCATCGGCGGCCACACCAACCACGCGGCGGCCCAGGCGCAACCGGCGCCGGCCGCGCCGGACGAGCAGGTCCAAAGGCTGCCGCCGGTCGAGGTACGCGACCGAAGGCTCGATGCCGTCACCGAGCGCACCGGCTCGTACACGACCGGTTCGACCGCTACCGCCACCCGCTTCGACCTGTCGCCGCGCGAGACACCGCAGGCGACCTCGGTCGTCACGCGCCAGCAGATGGACGACTTCGGCCTGACCGACGTCAACCGCGCCCTCGAAGCGACCACCGGCATCACCGTCGAGCGGGTCGAGACCGACCGCACCTACTACACCGCGCGCGGCTTCGACATCACCATGTTCCAAGTCGATGGTGTCGGCGTACCGTTTACCTACCTCAATACCTACGGCAACCTCGACACCGCCTTCTACGACCGCATCGAAGTCGTACGCGGAGCCAGCGGATTGATGGCGGGTCTGGGCAATCCGTCGGCGACGATCAACTTCGTGCGCAAGCGCCCGAAGCGCGCGCTGCAGGCTTCGGCCGAGTTGACCGCGGGTACCTGGAACAACCGGCGCGTCGAGGTCGATGTGACCGGCGCACTCACGGCCGCCGGCGGCGTGCGCGGACGCGCCGTCGCCGCATATCAGGACGCCGAGTCGTACCTTGACCGCTATGCGCACGAGAAGAAGATCTTCTACGGGGTACTCGAGACAGACATCTCCCCGCGCACTCTGTTGACGGTCGGCCACAGCCGCCAGAACAACCGCGCCGATAGCCCGCTGTGGGGTGCGCTGCCCCTGTACAACACCGACGGCGCGCCGACGACATACGACGTCTCGGTCAGCACGGCGGCGGACTGGGCGCTGTGGAAGACCGCGTTCGCGAGCAGCTTCGTCGAGCTGGCGCAGGCGTTCGCCAACGGCTGGCACGCCAAGGCGCTGGTCACGCGCAATCGATCGACGAGCGACTCGAAGCTCTTCTATGTCTACGGCACGCCGGATCCGACCACACCCGGCTCGGATCTGTTCTCGTTTCCGAGCCTGTACGACAGTGTCACCCGCCAGACGATCGCCGATGTGTACGCGACCGGTCCCTTCGCTTTGTTCGGGCGCCGGCACGAGCTGGTGTTCGGTGCCGGCTGGTCGAAGGTTACGAACCAGGACATTTCGCACTTTGGCGAGGATATCGGCACCGAGATTCCGCACTTGGAAACCTGGGACGGCCGCTATCCACAGCCGGCGTTCACCGGCGGCACCGACGGCGGCGACACCACCGACAAGCAGTACAACGTATACGCCGCGGTGCGCGCGAGTCTGACCGACCGCTTGAAGGCGATTGCCGGCGCGCGTCTGACAGATCTCGACAGCAGCGGCACCACCTATGGCCGCAAACGTGACCGGTCCTACGACGACAAGGTCACGCCGTACGCCGGCGTCGTCTACGACTTGCACCCTCGCTACTCGGCGTACGCCAGCTACACCAAGCTGTTCCAGCCGCAATTCGAAGTGGACGTCAGAGGCGATCGCCTCGAACCGGTGGTTGGCCGCAGTACCGAAGCCGGTGTCAAGTACGAGTCTGCCGACCGGAAGCTGAACGCCGGCCTCGCCGTCTTCCGAACCAGGCAGCGCAACCTGGCCGAACCCGCCGGTTTTGTACCGTTTGCCCACCACACCGCGTCGGCCGAGATCAAGAGCTCCGGCTACGAGCTCGACATCGCGGGCGAAGTGCTGCGTGGCGTGCAGCTCGCCGCCGGCTACACCTACGTGAAGATCGAAGACGTGGCCGGTGCGCACACCCGCACCTTCGTTCCACGACAGACGCTGCGGCTGTCGACGACCTGGCGCGTGCTGCCGGCAGTGCGCGTTGGCATGCACGTCAGATGGCAGGACGACACTCACGTCGACCACGAAGCGCGGGCCACGACCGGACCCCGAGCCGGCAGCCCGATCCGTACCGAGCAAGCCAGCTATGCGCTGCTCGATCTGATGGCGCGCTACGAGTTGGCGAAGAACGTCGCGCTGGCGATCAATCTGAACAACGTCACTGACGAGAAGTACCACCAGAGCCTGTACTGGGCCGAGTTCGGTCAGGCCTACTACGGCGCGCCGCGCCACGTCAATGCGACGCTGAGCTGGAAGTTCTGAGCACCACCATGATCGCCAGTGAAGCTTCGAAGGTCGTGGGCCGCGTCTCGGCCGGATTGCTCGGCTCCTACGCCTTCACCTGGGGCTTTAGCGCGCTGGGCATCGCCGGCCTGGTGGCTCTCGGGGTGGACTTCCACGAGGCCGAGACCGGCGTGCTGCTGCTCGCGTTGCTGGTGTTCCTGGGCGTGTTCCTGTGGGCCTTCGCCGCCGCCAGCCTCGCCCGCGTCTGGCTGGTGCTGGCCGGCGGCGGTGCGTTGATGACTGCCGCCGCCTGGGCGCTGCAGCGCGCCGTCCTCGGCTGAAGGAGGTCTGACCATGTTTTCCAGCTTCCGCCTTTGCATGAGCTGGCTGCACACCTGGTTCGGCCTGGTGCTGGGCTTCGTGCTGATGGTGGCGTTTTTCTTCGGATCGCTCTCCGTGTTCGACCGCGAGATCGACCGCTGGGCGATGCCGCAGACGCGCTTCGCGCCGCAGCCGATGCCCTCGTTCGACCGCATGCTGCTGCCCATCCTCAAGCAGGTGCAGCCCGACGAGCAGGACTACGCCGCCAACATGGCCGCGCTGCACGACGCAGCCAAGGGGCCGATGACGCCGCGGCTGGAACTGCCGGTCGAGGAGTACTGGGCCTACACCACGCACCGCGATCCGGTGCTCATCATGGGCGTGGGCTTCGGCGTTCCGCAGCCGAAGGACCCGGCCGCACACAACCACATCCACGGCAGTGTGACGATCGACCCGCGCAGCGGCGAGCTGTTGCGTGACGACCAGCTCAAGATCGGCACCGGTTTCTTCTACCCGATGCATTACAGCCTGCATCTGACCTGGCGGGACCTGGGCATCTGGATCGTCGGCCTGGCCGCCTTAACGATGCTCGCGGCGCTGGTGAGCGGGGTGATCATCCACCGCAGGATCTGGCGCGAGTTCTTCACCTTCCGGCCCTGGAAGCGAACGCAGCGCAGCGCGCTCGACCTGCACAACCTGACCGGCGTGGTGGCGCTGCCGTTCCACTTCTTCTTCTCCTTCACGGGGCTGGCGATCTTCGCCGGCCACTTCTACCTGCCGGTGGCGAGCACCTTGCTCAAACCCATGCACGAGCGGCACGAAGTGCTGGAGGCGCAACGCACCGGGCTGCCGCACGAGCGCGCCGGTGTGGCCGCGCCGCTGGCCTCGGTGGACGCGATGGTGCTCGAGGCCAAGCGCCGCTGGGCTGCGCGCGACATGGCCGGGGAGGTGGGCTTCCTGCAGATCCACCATGTGGGCGACGCCAACGGCTACGTCTCGATCTACCGCGCCGGCAGTGACCGCGTGGCGCTGGTGGGCGAGGGCATCCACTTCAAGGCGAGCACCGGCGCGCTGCTGCGCGAGGACCCGCCGCGCACGGTGGTCTCGCAGATCAACGAATTCCTCACCGGGCTGCACCTGCAGCACTTCGAGCACTGGCTGCTGCGCTGGCTGTATGTGCTCGGCGGCCTGCTGGGCTGCGTGTGCATCGCCACCGGCTTCATCTTCTTCGTCGAGAAGCGCAAGAAGCAGCACGCCGCAGCGGGCAGCCAGGGCAGCCGCGTGGTGGATGCACTCGCGGTGACCACCGTCACCGGCATGGTGATCGCCGCGGTGGCGATGCTCGTGGCCAACCGGCTGCTGCCGGCCGAGCTGGCCGGCAAGGGCGACTGGGAGCAGGCCGCTTTCTGGGGCGCCTGGGTGCTGGCGCTGCTGCACGCGGCCTGGCGCAGCGCGCCGGTGGCGCGCTCGCGCATCAACCCGGCCTGGCGCGAGCAGTGCTGGGCGATCGCGGGCCTGGCTGTCGCTGCCGTGCTGCTGAACTGGGTCACCACCGGTGACCATCTGATCGGGACCGTGTTCACCGACACCTACTGGCCGGTGGCCGGCCTGGACCTGAGCCTGCTGGCGAGTGCCGCGCTGGCGTTGGTGGCAGCCCGCAGACTGGCCTGGCGCGAGCGTTGCGCCGAAGCGGTCGGCGCCCAGACGCAGGCGCCGGCTGACGCCGCCGATGACCGCCTGCCGGTGACCGCAAGGCTGACGCACCATGGTTGACGCCACGTGACTGGCCCTGACCGGTGCAGGCATCGCGGCCATCGCGGGCTGTGCCTGGCTGGCGCTCGCGATGGACGCGCACTGGCTGCAGGTTCATGGAGCCTCAGGTCCGGCACGGTCGGCTCGGCTCGCGCTTCGGTTGCTGGGGATGGCGGGGCTCGCTGCCTCGGCCGCGCTGTGCTTCATCGCCGACCGGCCTTCGATGGCGGTGCTGGTCTGGGTGATGCTGCTGGCGGGCGCGGCGGTGTTCGTGGCATTGACCTTGGCTCGGTGGCCGCGGCGCTTGCGCCTGCTCTGGCCCGGCGGTGCGCGAGGGCAGGGGTCGGCGCGGTAGATGTCGAAGATCGGCAATGCAATGGGGCCAGCGGTGGTCGGGCCCCGACATGCGGACACGCGCGCCACCCGCCTCCTCGGGCGCGTGTCCTTGGCTCTTGACGTGCGGGAACCCTCATGAACGACGACCAACGATCGGTTCGCCTCGACCGGGTTGACACCGGTACGCCCTACGCGGTGCTCCAGATCCTCTACCCCGACACGGCGGTGGACTGGCCGCAGCGGCTGGAGGAACTGGGCTTCCTGCCCGGCGAGCGGGTGATGGTGATGGCGCGCGCAGCACCGGGCGGCGATCCGCTGGCGGTGCGCGTCGGTCACTCCACCTACGCGCTGCGCCGCCAGGAAGCGGCCTGCGTGCAGGTCAAGCCCTGGCCGCAGGAGCTGGCATGAACACGGCGGTGATCCATCTGCACCCGAGCGGGCCGCTGGTGGCGCTGATCGGCAACCCGAACTGCGGCAAGAGCGCACTGTTCAACCTGCTGACCGGCAGCCGGCAGAAGGTCGCCAACTACGCCGGCGTGACCGTCGAGCGCAAGGAGGGGCGCTACCTCAACGCGGCCGGCAAGACGGTGCGCGTGCTCGACCTGCCGGGCGCCTACAGCCTGCATCCGCGCGCCCCCGATGAGCAGGTCACCTGCGACGTGCTGGCCGGCAATGCCGCCGGCGAGAAGCGTCCGGACATGGTGGTGTGCGTGGTCGATGCGACCAACCTGCGCCGCAGCCTGCGCCTGGTGCTGGCGGTGCGGCGGCAGGGCATGCCGGTGGTCGTGGCGCTGAACATGGCCGACCGTGCCGAACGGCAGGGCATCCATGTCGATGCCGAGCGGCTGTCGGCCGAACTCGGGGTGCCGGTCGTGCGCACGGTCGGCGTGATGCGCGACGGCGACGCGCAGTTGCGCCGGCTGCTGGACGATCCGGCGCTCTGGCGCCGTGCCGACGAAACCGGCGCCGGTGCGGCAGCCGCAGCGGCCAGCACGCGCGGCGACCACGAGACCGTGCACGGCATCCTGCAGCGCCTCGGCCTCGATCGACTGGTCGCGCATGAACCGAGCGACCGCATCGATCGCGTGGTCCTGCATCCGCTGGCCGGCCCGCTGATCCTGCTGGCGGTGATGTTCCTGATGTTGCAGGCGGTGTTCGCCTGGGCCGAGGCGCCGATGGGCTGGATCGAGGCGGCCACCGGCTGGGGGGG